>Ga0256832_1003208_pt1 | contig 11128 bp, 4 predicted proteins | sample 134614metaG_FD_190534 | JGI IMG/M metagenome (GOLD analysis project Ga0256832, IMG submission 190534) | Hydrothermal vent microbial communities from Lau Basin, Pacific Ocean - 134-614 | ecosystem: Environmental > Aquatic > Marine > Hydrothermal vents | place: Pacific Ocean: Lau Basin | collected...
TATACTTTAAGCGAGATAAATAACCGATTTTGCAAAATGTACATTTTATCGATTAGCGCTTCGCTGTCTTTTCTGGGCGGTTGAAACCGCCACTACTAAAAAACGACAAAATGAAATGCACCCGTATTGAGAACTTACAATTATCTTGACTAAATAAACGAGCATTGTTTTTATGAGAAAGCTCTGGATTAAATACATAGTATTAGCACTCCTTTAAAATTTTTATTATCTTTGTGGCTGCCTTTCGATTACGAGAAGTCTATATATATCTCACTTCTCAGTAAAAATCCAAATTGCAATAAAGTCGAACTTTGTACAATAATTGCATATCGTTATTTTTTTTCAAAAAGAAATGATGATTAAATTAATTTTACAAAATGAAAAATTCAGGAAAATTCATTCTGCTAATCGGAATCATCGCCGTATCCTTTTTAATCATTTCCACCCGACCGCTACTATTTAGTAGTGAGGCGGCTCCTTACAATAAAATAAGCGATATTTGGCTTTTGACTCATTTCCCTTTGCCAACGGGATATAGCAATTATTTTGCAGCCTCCGGCGAATGCGAAGTTTGTCACGGGCATGATACCGCACATATTGCCAGTGTCGATATACTTGGAAATGACATTAATCTGGTAGATGACTGGCGGTCTTCCATGATGGCCAATGCCGCTAGAGACCCTTTTTGGCAGGCAAAAGTCAGTCATGAGGTCAGTGTACATCCCGAAGGGAAAGAAGAACTCGAAAGCGTCTGCACCACCTGTCATGCACCCTTAGCTCGGTACGAAGCAGCTTTTGAAGGGCAAACCCATTACTCAATGGATGAAATGCGTGCTGACTCCCTCGGCATGGATGGCGTATCCTGTATGGCATGCCACAAGCAAACTGATGAGCGACTGGGATTAGATCACTCCGGAACGCTCCACCTCACACAGGCGTACGCCGTCTTCGGACCGTTCCAAAGCCCGCTCAACAGCCCGATGGCACAAGAGACCGGCTACAGTCCTTTCTATGCACCTCATATTTCAGACGCCGGGATTTGTGCCGGCTGCCATAGCCTTATCACCCCTACCGTTGACTTGGAGGGTGAACCAACAGACGGCACCTTTGTAGAGCAGGCAACCTATAAAGAATGGCAAAACAGTGCCTATGAAGACGTCCAATCCTGCCAGGACTGCCATATGCCCAAAATTGAAAAAGGCACGGTATTTCTAGCAGCGGGATATGAGACGGAACCGCGTGCCGGATTTTCAAAACATGAATTCGTAGGAGCCAATACCTTTATGCTTCAACTATTAAGAGACAATATTGACACCCTTGGACTGACAGCGAGTGAGGAGCAGTTCGATGAGTCTATTGCCAAGTCCAACAATATGCTTCGCAATAAATCCATCCAACTGGAAGTCGAATCACTTGATAGGACAATTGATACCGCCATTGTCAAAGTCCACATAAAGAATATCGCCGGGCACAAATTCCCTTCCGGTTACCCTTCCCGCAGGGCATTTATACAGCTTACTGCAAAAACAGCAGAAGGCGCAATTGTATTCCAGTCAGGTGCATGGGATGACACCTACGAAGTCTTGGGACAGGATCCTTTTTACGAGCCACATTACGATACCATCCGCGCAGAAGATCAAGTACAAATATACGAGATGGTCGTTGCCAATGTAGCCGGAGACCGGACGACTGTGCTAGAGCAAATGGCGTATTCGCTCAAGGATAATCGCTTGACACCGGTAGGCTTTACAACTTCGCACGCCGTCTATGATACGGTCGCTATCGTAGGAAAGGCATTTGACGATGCCAACTTCAATAAAGAAGAAGACGGAACGGAAGGAACAGGCTCAGATGATATCTTTTATCACATCCCCCTCAACGGAATTACGGAAGCATTGGACGTAAGCGTCCGGGTCTATTACCAGACGGCTCCTCCCAGATGGATGGAAGAACTACTCGCTGCCAATACGCCCGAAGTTGCTAAATTCAAACCTATGTTTGAGGAGGCAGACAGGAATCCTATTCTCGTAAAAGAGAAAAATATTCAACTGGATATCTTCGTCGGTGTCAACGAGCCGATGGAGCCGTCCCATAGCTGGTTAAAGGAGGAATATTTCAATCCAATTGAGAAAAAACTTGGGGTCTTTTCCTCCCTTCCAATCGATATTGACATCTTTAATCCCGAGGGAAAATCCATCCGCCACAGCCATGCAGAAAGAGGACTTATTGAGGTGGACCTATCTCAATTAAATGGAATCTACTTTATCCGATTTTCATCGAATGAAGGTCATATTTATACTAAAAAAATACTGTTATAAACATTTTAAATTTTATAAAAATGAAAAAAATCTACTCAATTTCATTGTTGCTTTTCTTATTTTCCGCAACAACCTGGAGTCAGGAAGTCTCCTTCACTCCTGATTACAGCACCTTACAGGAGGGATCTTATGAAGACTGTGTGGTTGATATGAACGGCGATTTTCTCGATGACATCGTCCGGGTGATGGATGATGGCATTAAAATTTACTATCAAAGCCCGGAAGGCGGATTCACGACCAAAAAATTCACCATGACATTACACAACTATCCTTCATGGAGTATATGCGCGGGTGACCTAAATGGAGATGGCTTCAACGACTTGCTCTTTGGAAGTGGTAGTCAAGTGTCCTTTATTTTTTCACAAAATGGTGGGACAAGCTATACCGAAGAGGTGATGCCGGAGTATATTTTCTCACAACGCTCCAGTATGGCAGACATTGATAATGACGGGGACCTGGATGCCTTCGTCTGCCACGATGTTGACCAAAGCCACCCCTACCGCAATGATGGAACCGGACACATGGTACTGGATCAATCCTTGATTGAAACCGCAGATTTGGCTGGTAATTATGCCGTCCTTTGGGTCGATTATGACAACGATTGGGACACCGACCTCTACATCACTAAGTGCCGACAGGGATCTACCTCCGGAGACATTGAGCGTACCAACCTGATGTACCGAAACAATGGAGATGGCACCTACACCGAAGTCGGTGCAGAAATCAATATGAATGACAACGCACAAAGCTGGACGACGGTCTTTGAAGACTTCGACAACGATGGTGATTTTGATGCCTTTATCGTCAACCACGACTTTGCCAATCGCTTTATGTTGAACGACGGCACCGGTCACTTCACCGACATTATTGAAAGCACCGGAATCAACCCTTACGATCTTGGCGCATGGGAGAATGCCTCTGCCGACTTCAATAACGACGGTTATATGGACATCCTTTCGGAAATGAGCAAAGAATTATATATCAACAATGGCGATTTGACATTTACGCCATATGATTTACCGGTCAGAAGCGGAGGATTTGGAGATTTAAACAACGACGGCTACGTTGATATAGTCTCAGGCAACGCCATTTATTACAACAACGGCAGCGGCAATAACTGGATAAAGATAAACACCACCGGACTGCTTAGTAATCCCAACGGGATTGGTGCCAATGTGGCCATTTACGGAAGCTGGGGAAAGCAAATGAAGGAGGTACGATCTACCCAAAGCTTCAGCCCCATGAGTTCCATAAGCACTTATTTTGGTATCGGAGATGCCACTGCCATTGATTCGATTGTCATCAAATGGCCTTCTCACCTCAAAACTGTCATCCCCAATCCTAGCATCAATACTTCGCTTGATGTCATCGAGGGAGAATGTATCTTGGAGCAAACAGCCATTCAAATAGAGGGAGCACCTGAAATATGTGAAGGCTCAACCGTCACATTAACTGCACCCGATGGCTTTGCCTCCTATAGCTGGAGCAATGGTATGACGTCCCAAAGCATAGAAGTTGGGGTACCCGGAATCTACAGCGTTGTATCTAAGGACAGCATGGAGTGTGTTTCTGCATCAAACAGGGTAACGGTCTCTTATATCGTTGACCCAACACCTGTTGTGGAAGTAATAGGTAAAGACAAATTCTGTGAAGGAGAAAGTGTCACGCTAGAGCTGGTGGAGGGCACCAATCCGGTATGGTCCAATGGAATGACCGGCAACAGCATAGAAGTGACAGAGACCGGTACTTATACCGTCAATGTCGATGCAGTATGTTTTGAAGAAGGCATTGCTTCCGAACCCATCGAAATAACAGTTTTAGACGCACCGCTACCGGGCGATTTAACCATTGACTTCTCCGGTGCAATGAATGAGACTGCAACCATCTCCGTCACCGGTGACTCCATCAACTGGTACAATGACTTCGACCTGACCAACCTCGTTGGCACCGGAACCAACTGGATGACACCACCCATCACTGAAGACACTTATTTCTTCGGCACCAACACAACCATTTACTCTGGCGAATACCAGCAAGGCGGAAAGCCCGACATCTCGGGCCCTGGAGGACTACCTAGTACTTATGCATACTCATTATTTGATGTTTGGGAGCCATTTTCACTAAAAAGTGTAGATGTATTTGTTCCGCAGGAAGCACCCGAAGGGGAGCGACACATTCAGTTGATGACTAATGAGAATCAAATTCTGGAAGAATTGGCCGTTGATTTGGTTCACGGTCTTAATACCATTGACCTTAACTGGCAAATACCTGTTGGGACAAACCTTTCTCTACGGTGCCCGGAAAACGACCTTTTCAGAAGTCAGGGCAACCTTAACTACCCTTACCCCATCGGTGATTTTGGTGAGATTACAACCTCAATCTACGGTACCGATTACTATTATTTCTTTTATAACTGGGTCGTAAGAGGGGAGCCGGTTGCCTGTGTCTCCAGTCCGCTCGAAGTACAAATCACCCTCGTCAATGTAAATGAAATACCGGAGTTAAACAGTTTTAGCATCGCTCCCAATCCGGCGACCACCAACATCAATGCCGAATGGCAAGCCAATGAAACCGGAATGCTGGAATTACGGCTATACAATTCGGAAGGGAAGTTGGTCAGTCAATTCTCCGATGTTCAAATAGTACCCGGAATCAACAAAAAGGCGATTGACATCAGCCGGTTGCCGAAGGGATTTTATGTCCTGAAGGTACTTATGAATGGGCATCAGGCGAGTGCACAGGTGGTTATTGAATAGTTTGATTTTATTTTCAATACCGTGATTTTCAAATCACGGTATTGAAAATAAAAAAATTGACTTTATGCTCAAAACCCCATATCTTTACCTCCGGAAAGACACCTATTGATTATCAACAACCTATTTATTTAACCCGTCTTTCCATGAAAATATCATCCCATGATTAAATTAAATTTTGCTCAAGGCGCAGGCCTTGCAGCGACACTTTTCGCGTTTTTTTCTTTTTTTTCCATTGATTTATCTTATGCGCAGGACACCAACCCTCCGGTTATTTCCTGTCCGGAAGGCAGTCCGCTTACTTATTCAGTAATGCTCTTTGATTGTACTACATCTTTCTCTTTCACAATACCAGATCCTGTGATAGAAGATGACTCAACAAGCTTTGAAGTAGCGATTTCGATTATCGACACGATACTCGTTCCGCAGGGGTGCTTTGGCGATCCCGGAAGGTGGGTAGAAGTGACAATAGAAAACGACCTAAATCCGGGAGATCATATACCCGGCCTCGAACGGGGCACCTATTCCTTTCGATACATGGCGATAGATGAGAACAACGATACGATTACCGTTTTAGATTGTCCCTTTCAGGTGGTAGATTCCATTCCGCCTACCGCCGCTTGTGATGACCAGTTCACCATACATAACCTAAATAATGAAACGGGAATAACAATCTATCCGGAAGAAATAGATGAGGGTAGTAATGACAACTGTAGTGAGGTCAGTCTTGAAATAAGACTTGCCGGAGGCACATGGGGACCTTCCCTGTATCTCGATTATGATTGTGATAATATTGGAGATACCATCACCATCGAATTGCGCGCAGGAGATGATGCCAATTGGGACGGCACACCGGGAGGCGAAGGAGATCTTTTCAGAGTCTGCTATTTTGATGTAGAACTCGAAGACTTAACACCCCCTTCTTGTGTCGCTCCGGCAGACATTAGCACGACCTGTGGCATCGTCAACGCACTTGGCATCGACTGGAATAATACCGAACAACTCAATGAAATATACGGGCTACCAACCGCATTGGACAACTGCTCCGCTACTGCCGTGCAGACAGATGTCATTATCAACACCACCGATTGTGGCTGGGGAACCGTTATCCGGAGGTTTTCTGCCACCGATGCAAGTGGGCTGACTTCCACCAATTTGTGCGAACAGAAAATTTCCATTTTCCAAGGACTGACAGCTGAGGTGAGTGGTGAAGACACCTTTTGTAGCGACACTATAAATCATCAGGCTGGCGTACCTATTATTTTCAACGTACACAATACCTGTGGGACCGATTCCATTGCTGTCAATGGAAGTTATGATTTGAATGCAGATGGCACGCTCGATGGGGATGCAAGCATCACTTTTTTGTACAGTATTCAAAATACCTTTACCTATGCAATTGGTGGTCATTTTCCGGAAGGAAACCACCTTTACCACCTGTTGATAGAAAATACCTGTAACGATTATATCACGGTTGACATACCATTTGCGGTCATTGATTGTCGGAATGCCATTTCCATATCGGGAAAAGTCACAACAGAGACAGGGACGACCATCGAAGGCTGCCCTATTTTCATTCCGGAAGGAACACCTACAGTCGGCCTCACGTCAGCCACGGGTGAATATTCGTTTTTTCTAACGGATCCGAATATTGAAAGCTACACCCTCTCGCCCAATTGGGATGTTTACCCCAACCTTTCTGTCAGCACTGCGGACATCGGACTAATAGCCAAACACATTCTCGGCAAAGTCCCCCTCAACTCCCCCTACAAAAGAATCGCCGCTGATGTCAACCGCTCCGGTTCCATTACCGTTCAGGACATCATTGCACTGCGGCAGTTTATTCTTGGCAATTCCAATCATTTTCCGAATAACAACTTTTGGCGATTCGTCGATGCCGGATATGTTTTTCAGAATACAAATCCGTTCTTAGAGCCATTTCCGGAAGTAATAACGCTACAGCCACCCGGCGAATTTACATCCGTTGATTTCATCGGAATCCCAATCGGCGACGTCAATCAATCGGCCGTTGTAAACGGCGTCCCAATGGAAGATGACCGCTACGGAGGCACCTTTACCATTACGACCAAAAAGCAACTACTCCGGGCAGGCAACAGCTATAAAATCGACTTTTTTGCCAATGATTTGGTAACAATCGACGGGTTTCAATTTACCCTGAATTTCAATCAATCTGCATTGGAATACAACGGCATTAAATACGGCATTGCGCAGGCTGAAAATTTTGGTCTAAATCATCTCAATCAGGGCATCATTACCACCAGTTGGAATCCCTTTCGGGAAAAAATCAGTCGCGGACGCTTATTTTCGCTCGTTGTCAATGCCAAAAAAGATGCCCGACTGAGCGATTTGATTCAGATCACTTCCCGCATCACACGTGCCGAGGCATACAGGAATCAGGGCATTGAAAACGTCGTGCTGGACTTCACGCCGGCCTCCTCAACATTCCGACTTTTGCCAAATGTACCCAATCCCTTTGCAGAAGCTACCCGCATCCGGTATGTCTTGCCAGCAAAAGAAAGCATTACGATTACGCTGCGCGATATTTCCGGCAGAACTCTGGGTGTATTCCGGCAAGACGGCGAAAAAGGAATAAACGAATTAAGCGTTAGTGGGAAAGACATTCCAAATACAGGCGTCATCTTCTACACCGTTTCGACCAAAAAGGACAGCAAAACCGGCAGGATGATTATGGAATAAGCCAACAGCAAAAAATCACCCGTTTGTTCCTCAAGCGGGTGATTTTTTCACCATTCATCGACAAAATAAAGCCATTAATCCATTCTATCCCTTCTACGCAAAAAATTTTCCCAAAAAAAGAAGGTATTTCTCCTGTAGTTTACTACTTTCGGGGCGAAATCACGACGTTGGACGCTCTCTAATCGTCTCCATTAAAACTTACTAATCATGAATCTATTAAAGCTATCATTGAGCGGATTATTGCTATCCCTCTTATTCACATTTTCTTCTTGTGAGAAAAATGCTAACACCCCAACAGAAGCCGGCAAAAAAGCGGAACTCAAAATTGATTACGAAAAATACACACTAGACAACGGTCTGGATGTCATTCTCCACAAGGACGATTCCGACCCCATAGTTTCGGTCGCCATCATGTTTCATGTAGGTTCTAACCGCGAGAAAGTCGGGCGGACGGGCTTTGCCCACTTCTTTGAACACATGCTCTTCCAAAATTCCGAAAATGTAGGAAAGGGTAACTTCTTCAAAATCATCGATAAAATGGGTGGACAATTCAACGGTGGCACCTGGAATGACGGCACCATCTATTTTGAGGTCGTACCCAAAGACGGACTCGAAAAAATCCTTTGGATGGAAAGCGACCGTATGGGATATATGATTAATACCGTCACCGACCCTGTCTTCCAGAACGAAAAGCAAGTTGTCAAAAACGAAAAACGCCAACGTGTGGACAACCAGCCCTACGGACACACGGATTACGTCATCGGCAAGGCACTTTATCCGCCGGAACATCCCTACAACTGGCAGGTTATCGGCAGTCTGGAAGACCTCGATGCCGCAACGCTGGATGATGTAAAAGAGTTTTACAACACTTGGTATGGCCCCAACAATGCAACTATGGTCATCGCCGGAGATATCGACTTCGACCAGACTAAAAAGTGGGTCGAAAAATACTTTGGTGAAATTCCCGCTAAGGCGGAAGTGCCCCCCATCCGCCCACAAGCCGGGGTGCTTACCGAAAACATTAACCTGATGCACGAAGACAACTTCGCACAGCTACCGGAACTGACCATCACCTGGCCAACGGTCGAAGACGGCAACCCCGATATGTACGCTTTGAGTTACCTGGGACAATTACTCTCGGAAGGTAAACGCGCACCTTTATACAAAGAAGTCGTCGAAAACCAAAAGCTCGCACCTCAGGTAGATGCCTACAACTCCGAAAGAGAACTGGCGGGCGAATTCACCATCAGCGCTCGTGCCAATGCGGATACCGACCTCGACGACGTACTCAAAGCCATCGACAAAGGGCTTGCAGACTTTGAAAAAAATGGCATTGACGACCGCGATATGGAACGCATCAAAAATAGGTTGGAGACTAATTTTTATCAGGGCATTTCCGGTATTTTATACAAATCTTTCCAACTGGCGCAAATGAACGAATTCAGGGGCAGTCCCGATGAATTGGCAAAGGAAATCAAAAAAATACTCGCCGTCAGCAAAGAGGATGTCATGCGCGTCTATAACAAATACATCAAAGATAAACCCCGCATAATGACCAGCTTCGTCCCCAAAGGAATGCCCCAATTAGCATTGGAAGGGGCTAAAAAAGCAGATGTTGTAGAGGAGCAAATCGTCAAAGGAGCAGAGCCGCTTCCCCTCCCGGAAGACAATGCTGACTTTGTAAAAACACCCTCCAAAATCGACCGCTCAAAAGCACCGGCACTCGGAAGTACACCAAGCGTCAACCCACCAAATATTTGGGACACCAAATTGGATAACGGACTCACCGTAATGGGGATTGAAAACATGGAATTGCCATTGGTCTATTTCAGCCTTCGCATCAAGGGCGGTATGCTACTCGACGACCCGAATAAAATCGGCGTCGCCAACCTCATGACAGACATCATGCAGGAAGGTACTAAAAACAAAACGCCCGAAGAATTGGAGGATGCCATCGGCCAGTTGGGTGCCAATATCTCCATGTCCACCTCTTCGGAATACATTACCATACGAGGTAATTGTCTCGCTCGAAATTACGATAAGGTCATGGCCATCTTCGAAGAAATGTTGTTGGAGCCAAGGTGGGATGAAAATGAGTTTGACAGAATCAAAAAGAGCACCGTCACTCAAATACAACAAAACAATGCCCAGCCGAACAGAATCACGGCTAAGGTCTTCAACAAAATCATGTACGGTGATAAGATACTTGGCAACTCGACCTTTGGAGACATCGCCACCGTCGAAAAAATCACCATTGATGACCTCAAGGACTTCTACGCCCGTAATTTCTCTCCTTCCATTTCCAGCTTTCAAATTGCAGGAGCCGTAACGGAAGATCAGGTACTGCAATCCCTTGCCGGAATAGCACAAAAATGGGCGGACAAAAAAGTAGAAATCCCCGTCGTGGACGGACTCAAAGCACCGGAAAAGCCCATCGTCTATTTCGTTGACATTCCCGATGCCAAACAATCCGTTATCCGGATTGGAACGCCTGCTTTCAAGGGTAATGACCCCGATTATTATGTTGCACGAGCCGTGAATGATCGGTTGGGCGGAGGCACTTCCGGCAGGCTATTCCAACAGCTGAGAGAAGAGAAGGGATATACTTACGGCGCCTACTCCTTCTTCCCAAGGAGAATCAATCAGAGCTACTTCGCTGCCAACGCCAGTGTCCGCTCCAATGTCACCTACGAATCGGCAGCCCTCTTCAACGAAATCCTTCAGGGATATAAAGACGATTATTCGCAGGAAGACCTCGACATCACTAAAAATGCCCTCATCAAGGGAAATGCCCTTGCTTTCGAGACCCTCGGCGACAAACTGGGCATACTGCAAAATATCACAACTTTTAACCTACCAAAAGATTATATCACAAGGGATGAAAAGGCATTGAAAGACCTGACACTACCCAAAGCAAAGGCATTGATTGAGCGGTACATCAATCCGGATAAAATGTTCTACCTCGTCGTAGGAGATGCCAAAACACAGATGAAGGGTTTGAAAAAACTAGGCTTCGGCGATCCGATACTACTCGATAAAAATGGCTCGCCAATGGGTGGAATGAAAAATTAGCAACTACTTACGAATGCCCATTCTTAGAGCTTGTTTGGAGCGCCTTCGTCTTGAAAATCAGCAGTTTAAGGTTTTGACTAAGAGAGAAAGTAGGAGTTTACCGAGGTAAATGACTACTTTTTCTCCAGCAATTCTCAATTTGGTTATCCGAGCCTGATTTGATACATATCGCACAGCGAAAACCTGTTGAATTCGCCATATCTTTACGTTTTAGATTACAGGGCTACGCCCCTTGTTACGAAGATTACAGGGCTACGCCCCTGATTA
>Ga0256832_1003209_pt1 | contig 11127 bp, 15 predicted proteins | sample 134614metaG_FD_190534 | JGI IMG/M metagenome (GOLD analysis project Ga0256832, IMG submission 190534) | Hydrothermal vent microbial communities from Lau Basin, Pacific Ocean - 134-614 | ecosystem: Environmental > Aquatic > Marine > Hydrothermal vents | place: Pacific Ocean: Lau Basin | collected...
ATCACCACGTTGCAATACTTTTGTTATGGCTTGTTCTTTAAATGCGTCACTATAACGTTGGGACATCGTTTAATTCCTCTGTTTTATAGAGGCGACAACTAGTCTGACGCAGGGGGGTCGCCGTCGGCTAGTAGTTATAGTAGTCCACATCGTGAACATGACAGGTACGCCTACAGGGGAGACTTGCACCCCATCAGTTCATGCCCATGGCGGGCGTACTCAATACGCTCGTTCGGACGCAAACTACGCTGTGCTTCGTTAGCGCCGCATAGCTTTAACGTTAGCGCAATAAGTACCATTTTTTGTTGAATATTGACATCCAGCCATAATATAGTACCATAAAAGGACTGGAGGTGATTGTTATGAAAATTTCTACTGATATCAAGCCAATATCATTCCTGAAGTCCAAGGCTGCTGATATGTTAAAGCAGGTAAATGAAACTCACCGGCCCATCATCATTACACAAAATGGTGAACCGAGAGCCGTGCTTCAAGATCCCGAAAGTTACGAAAATATGCGGAACGCCATAGGATTAATGAAATTGATATCCTTGGGTGAGGAGGACATCCTAAAAGGAAAATCAAAAACGCAAGACCAAGTATTTTCTGATTTAGAGAAACTGGTTGATTCCTGATTAATGGCAAGAAATTATAAGGTGCTATGGGCACAAGCTGCTGAAGAGGATCTGAAGTCCATTATTGAGTATATATGCATTGATAGTCCGTTAGCTGCCAGAGACAGCCTTAAAAAAATAAAAACCAAAGCTTCAAATCTTTGCTCTTTTCCCCAAAGGGGCCGAATTGTCCCAGAGCTTAAGGATCAAGGCATTATTCAATATCGAGAATTGATCATTCCTCCATGGCGGATGATTTACCGCATTTATGAAGAGCAGGTTTATGTGCTATTGGTTATTGATTCCCGGCGAAACATCGAGGATGTTTTGCTTGAGAGACTGGTAAGGAAAAAATAATGCTAACATCTATATGACCGCCTCTTGTCAATAGGCAAAACGAGTTTTTCTCCGAAATAATCGGATTTTTAAAATATACGCTTGTCGTTTCTGCTGCCTTAACTTTTCCTTATTGCGTCAGGCCGTGCCTGCGCACACAAATTTGACCGGATCAAATTTGGACAGCAAGCTGCCCGAAGGGTAAGAGACAGGGATACCGCCATGAATGGCTTTCATAGACAAAGCATGGCCCGAACTTAATCTTTTCCCGAAGGCAAAGAGCCGCCAACCAGTACCAGGAAAACATGCATTCGGCGCCTACCACCAAGTCCCCACGAAACGGTTTGATCGCCTCCTCTGTTTGATGCATTGACATCGTACACTTCATTCGAAGCTTGGATAGTGACCAGTCCACTAAGCCCGTTTACCAGGGGCGGCGGTCATGAGTAAGTATCAACTGCTACGCTCACTTGGATGCGCTTGACGCGCGCCACATATGCGAATCGTTTGGGTATGTGGGAGGGATAGTGCCGAAACGAAATCCTAAGTCGCCCTGGAATCCAGCAAGTACTGTGGACATATCGCCCGAAGAGTATGAGAAGCAGGTTGTTGGTTGGCTACGGGATGCCGGTGGAATGCTCGACAAATTTGAGGTGAAGCATCTTAGCCACCTATGCGGCGCTGGCGGAGACTATGAGTTCGATGCGGTTGCCCAGCTCACCATTTTAAATGGTGCTCAGATAGTTGTTCTAGTGGAGTGCAAACGTTATAGCAGACCAGTTGAAAGGGAAAAGCTACTCTCCCTATGGGCGAAAATGTAGGATGTAAAGGCGCATAAGGCGATGATTTTCGCCACATGTAGCTTTCAATCCGGAGCGCTCAAATTTGCAAAGATATACGGTATCGCTACTGTGGCCTTCATCGAAGGTGTGTTCCTGTATAAAACCAAAGACGCAGGGCCATCCGCGCCACCGCCTTCTTGGGCTGGCTTGCCGGATTATATCGGGATCTTCATGAATCAAGAAAATGACCGGATTTCATGCAGTACTATTTATCTGAAGAATACGGAGGTTCTGAGTAAATAGCTTCAGTCATTATAAAACTCCCACTCGGGTAAGGGCGTGCTTCTAACCCGTCCTCCCCACACCACCAAACATGCGGGTCCGCTACTCAAGCGGTTCACAAGAAGGGAGCACACGGCGAGATCAGGCATACCCATGCGCTTTCATCCAGAGATCAAGCCCTGGCGTTTGCCTGTTCCCAGAGCCAGTAGGTTGCGAACCTTAGTACGCACGTTACGATCTACTTCCCTGTAGATCTCCCTTCGGGCCAGCCTGCGGCTGTTCCAAATCGCTCCCGGCGATTTTTCAGTCCAAGCCAGCGTTCAGCCGCGCCTATCCTGCGCCATCAGCCGGGATGCTGGTGAAATATTCGGGGTAGGGAAACACTGAATTATTCAGCGATTCTTTAATTTCACTAAACTAAGCCCCATCCCACACAAGAAGCACACCCGCTTCTTTGTCCTTGGCGGCAAAAGGTTCGCAAACCCAAAAATCCGCCACCGCGGCCAGTTTGCCATCAATATAAATCAATGGCGCCCGCTCTCTGAGCCAGGGAGGGATGCGGAATTCCTGGAATAGTTTTTTCAGGCTGCGATGCCCTTGGCGGTTAGGCAAGCGGCAGACTTCTCCGCCCTGGCGGTAGCGGACTTCTTTTCTTCCATGTTGCCAGTATTTGAGTACGATGCCCTGACCGGTTGCAGGCCGTGTCTTGAGGGTGCCGTTTCCTTCCAATACCAATGGCGAATTTCCCGTCCATAGATAATTTTTCCGTGGGAATAGCTGGTAGGGAGAAAGAACATAGAGCTTATCGTCGTAGCGGCGAATTTCCCCTTCTTTCCATACCACTTTGGGCATACGATCGTGTTTGGCGCCGATGACTTCGGTCAAAACTCTTCGGATAAAGGGCTCGGGCGGCAACCTAAAGCCATGTTTTTGCAGCCAGGCGCGTAACAACAAGCGCTGATGGGGAGGAGTGAATTGAGTGATAGCATCAATTTTCAAACCACCGTCATCGGCTTCTGCCGTCTCCAACATTTGCGCTGAAACTTCCGCCAAAATGCCGTGAGCTTCACAACAATGGCGGGCGCTGCGAGAGATGGCGCGGGCATAGGCCGGCCAGCGCTTGGCTATTAGCGGGAGAACCTGATGGCGGAGAAAATTGCGGTCGAAGGATAAATCTTGATTGCTGGGATCTTCCAGCCATGTCAGATGATGGGATTCGGCGTATTCCTTCAAGGCACTACGGGGAATACCCAGCAAAGGCCGCAGGAGTTTCCCCTTTCCAAGAGGCGCGGCAATAGGCATGCCGGCCAGGCCCGCAGGACCGGCGCCCCGTAGCAGTTGCAGCAACACGGTTTCGGCTTGGTCGTCTTGGTGTTGGGCAAGGAGCAGCCCTTCGCCGGGCTCAAGATGTTGAGACAGGGCCTGGTACCGGGCGTTCCTCGCTGCTTCTTCCGGGCTTTGGCCTGGCGCGGCTTCGGCGTTGACAGTAATAATCCGGATAGGAAGATTGAGTGATGCGCACGTTCGGCGGCAATGTTCAGCCCAAGCGGATGAATCGGGTTGCAGGCCGTGGTTGATGTGGATGGCGGCGAATGGCCACAGGTCTTGCAAGCGGGAGCAAAGATACAGCAACGCATGGGAATCCAGGCCCCCGCTGTAAGCAATCTTGAAATGGGAAAGGGAAGTTTCTTCGAGAAAGCGCCTTAAATGCTGAAGCAGATCGGTCATGCACTCTCTTCGGTGTATACCCCGTAACTCATGAGCCGCTGATAACGTTCATCCAGCAGTTTTTGCAGCGGCCTTTTTTCCAGCTGATCCAGATGCTTTAGCAGGGCTTCCTTAATATTGGCCGCCGCCTTTTTCTTGTCCCGGTGGGCGCCCCCCAGAGGTTCTGGAATAATCTCGTCAATCAATCCCAGCTCTTCCAGACGCTCAGAAGTAATGCCCATGGCTTCTGCCGCCAACTCGGCCTTGTCGGCGCTTTTCCAGAGAATGGAAGCGCAACCTTCCGGGGAGATGACCGAATAGGTACTGTATTGCAGCATCAATAACCGGTCACCGACACCGATGGCCAACGCCCCGCCGGAACCGCCTTCTCCGATGACGGTGCAGACAATGGGGGTTTTAAGCTGGGCCATGACAAACAAATTGCGGGCGATAGCTTCACTTTGCCCCCGTTCTTCGGCATCAATGCCAGGATAAGCTCCCGGGGTGTCAATAAAAGTCACCACCGGCAATTGAAAGCGCTCGGCCATTTGCATGAGGCGCAGTGCCTTGCGGTAACCTTCGGGACGGGGCATGCCAAAATTACGGCGTAGTTTTTCCTTGGTATCGCGCCCCTTTTGCTGGCCGATCACCATCACCGGCCGCCCTTCCAGGCGGGCCAGACCGCCGACTATCGCCGGGTCATCGGCAAAGGTACGATCACCGTGGAGTTCATGGAAATCGGTAAAGATCAGATCAATATAATCCAGTGTATACGGACGCAAGGGGTGGCGGGAAAGTTGGGAAATTTGCCAGGCCGACAGGGAGGAAAAAATGGATTCGGTCAGTTTGCGGCTTTTTTCTTCCAGCCGGGCGATTTCCTCGGAAATATTGATCTCGTTGTCAAAACCAACTCGCTTGAGTTCCTCAATCTTGGCTTCTAAATCGGCAACGGGTTGTTCGAAATCCAGATAGTTCAAATTCATGATGCAGTGAAAATCTCTTCCAGAAAGTTTTGCAGGGAAATCCAGGAGCGTCGGTCCGCTACCGGGTTATAGACGGTGCCAAAGCCAGGATCGTTCGCTTTGGGGTTGGTAAAGGCATGCATGGTGTTGCCGTAAACGTGGACCTGCCAGTCAGCGCCGGCTTCGGTCAACTCTTGTTCCAACGCGACGACATCTTCCACGGGGACCATGGGGTCGTCGTGGCCGTGCAGTACCAACACCTTGGCTTTGATTTTTGTGCCTTGGGTATTTCCCGGCGGATTGAGCAGGCCGTGGAAACTGACGACGCCATTCAAATCCGCGCCAATTCTGGCCAAATCCAGTACACAAAGCCCACCGAAACAAAATCCCATGGCGGCAATGCGTTTGTTATCTACCTGCCGTTGGGCTCGAAGCGCTTCCAGAGCGGCTGACATTCGCCTCTGCAACAAGGCCCGGTCGTCCAAAAAGGGCTGCATGAGCTTGGCATTTTCTTCCGGGCCAGAGCCGACTTTCCCCTCGCCGTAGAGATCCAGGGCAAATCCCGCATAGCCCAACTCGGCAACGGCCTTGGCTTTGTTACAGGCAAAGTCATCCCGCCCCGCCCAGGTGTGGGATACCAATACGCCGGGCATCGGCGCCGTTTGCGCATCATCCCACGCCAACAGGCCAATCAGGCGGGTTTCCCCTTCTTGATATTCCACAGTTTGTGTTTGTATCGTCATCGCGCTGCCTCCTGACATTCATGGATATCCAGACCGTGACGCCAATAATGATCTTCCCGGTCAAACAATCGATTGACTTCCTCCGGCCCCCAGCTGCCTGCTGGATAAGTATGAATGTAATCACGCTCCACTGACCATACTTTCAGAATGGGATCGACCACCTTCCATGCCCATAACACCTCGTCTGAGCGCAAAAACAGGGAGTGATCCCCGTCTATCACATCCAGCAATAAGGTTTCGTATGCCGCCAGCCGGTTGGCGGGCATGCCACAGGTGGAGGCGTCCAATTGAATCTTACGGGCCCGCATTTCGGTGCCGCTTTCCTGAACATACACTTCCGCGCGGATGCACTGTTCAGGCTGGATGCCCAGCAGTAACCAGTTTGGTTCCAGGCGGTTAATGTGGGTTTCCCGGAATAACTGTTGGGGCGGATGCTTGAAACGAATGGCAATCAAGGAACGGTTTTTCGCCAACCGCTTGCCCGTGCGCAGATAGAAAGGCACGCCACGCCAGCGCCAATTATCCAAATAGAGTTTCAAGGCGGCGTAGGTTTCGGTGCTGCTGCTTGGAGGAACCCCCTCTTCTTCCAGATAGCCGGGAACTTCACGACCCTCTATGGTGCCCCGGGCGTATTGGGCCCGGAAAGCGTGGGCGTGCACCGCGCTGGCGGGAATAGGGCGAATGGATTTGAGGACTTTTACCTTTTCGTCCCGCAGCGATTCCGCATCCAGCTGCGGCGGTGGCTCCATTGCCGTCAATGCCAGCATCTGCAACAGGTGACTCTGAAGCATATCACGGAGAGCGCCAGCGCTGTCATAATAACCCGCCCGGCCTTCCACGCCGGAAGTTTCCGCATGGGTGATCTGGACGTGATCGATATAGTTACGATTCCACAAAGGCTCCAAGAGTAAATTGGCGAACCGGAAAACGAAAATGTTCTGGACGGTTTCCTTGCCGAGATAGTGGTCAATCCGGTAGATCTGTTCTTCCCGGAAATTGCGGTGGAGGGTGTGATCCAGCAGTTGCGCACTCTCCAGATCGTAACCGAATGGTTTTTCCACCACCAGACGGCGCCAGCCATGGTCTTCCTGGTTCAAATTGACTTCCGCCAAATTGCGGGCTGCCAAAGCATATTGATCCGGTGGAATCGCTAAATAGAAAACAAGATTCGGCGGATACTCGGGAGCAGCCAATACTTCGGCCATGGCCCGATAGTGCTGGGGTTCGCCTAAGTCCAGGGAGATAAATGCCAGGCGCTGGAGAAAGCGGTCCAACAGCTTTTGATCCAGATCCTCAAGCCCTTCCTGTAAATGGCCGATCACCTGCTGGCGCCAGATATCATTGTCCCACTCCCGCCTGCCCAAACCGACGATACGGGTTTGTGGCGCGAGCATGCCAGCGGCATCCAGGCGGTACAGCGCAGGCAATAATTTGGTGCGCGCCAAATGCCCCGTGACGCCAAAAATGATAAAAGTGCAGGCTTTATCCATCAAGGCTAGGGCATGCTGCGCTGCATTTGACTTTGAATGTGATTCAGCAGACCTTCGCAGGCATCTTCAATCATATCCATTACCCGCTCGAAACCGATATCACCTCCGTAAAAAGGGTCGGGCAGGTTGCGGGTTTTCAAATGGGGGGCGAAATCGAGGAAATATTTCAATTTCCCTTGATGCCGTTTGGCACAAATGAAAGTGAGTGCGTCGTAGTTTTGCTCATCCATGACCAAAACCATATCAAACTCGTCGAAATCCCCGGCGCTCACTTGCCGGGCTTGTTGGTTTTGCAAATCGATTCCCCGGGCCCGGGCAGTCTGAACCGCCCTGGGATCGGGCGATTTACCCACATGATAGGCATGGGTACCGGCAGAATCTATCAGCACTTGATCGGCCAGCCCATGCTTTTCCAGGAGCTTTTGAAAGACACCTTCCGCCATGGGAGAACGGCAGATATTCCCCATGCAAACAAACAAAATTTTTACCATGACAGTACCTCTAACTTTTTAATCCGGTTCACTACTGGCCAGACAGCGTTCCACTCTTTCCAAGTCTTCCAGCGTATCGACGCCAGCCTCTGGCGCCTGCGCCACCGTGACTACATATATCTGTTCACCGTGCCATAACAGCCGTAATTGTTCAAGCGCTTCGATTTCTTCTATCGGCGCCTTCGGCCAGTTGACATAGCGTTTTAAAACACCAGCCCGATAAGCGTAAACACCAATGTGGCGCAAATAGTGTTGAAGATGGATATCGATTGGTTGCCGGGCAAATCCGTCCCGGTCCCACGGGATAGGCGCCCGGCTGAAATACATGGCGTACCCATCCTGATTGAGCACCACTTTGACCGCATGGGGATTAAAGATCTCATCTTCCGCCAACGGCGCGGCAAGGGTGGCCACAGCAGCAGCTGGATGCGACTCCAGGGAATGGGCCAGGTGATTTACCAGGGCTGGCGTCAGGAGGGGCTCGTCCCCTTGCCAGTTCACGACGATGACGTCCTCATCCCATCCGCAACGAGCAGCTACTTCAAAAAGACGCTCGGTACCGCTTTCATGCCCCGGATCGGTCAGCATTGCCCGCACACCGGTTGCGGAAACCACTTCTGCTATCTGCTCATGATCGGTGGCTACAATCACTTCCTCGGCATCGGCGGCCAAGGCTTGTTCACACACGTGCACAATCACCGGTTTTCCCGCCAGAGGCATCAATAATTTCCCGGGCAGCCGGGAGGAATCATGGCGGGCGGGGATCACAATTTTAAATTGGGTCATGATTTCAATTGGTCGTATTCTTCCAAAGTCAATTTGCGGGCCTCTTCTTCCAGCATGACGGGAATATCATCCCGGATGGGATAGGCCAACCGGTCCGCCTTACATATCAATTCCTGGGCCCCGGAATCGTAAATCAATTTGCCCTTGCATACGGGGCATACCAGAATATCAAGCAGTTTTCTGTCCATCCAAACCCTTCCTCAACAATTGCAAAATACGGATACCAAACTTTTCATCGATTTCTGTTTCCACCGGGACATACCAGTGGTTTTCCCTGGCAAAAGCAAAACACTTGACGGCATCTTTTTCGGTCATCAATACCGGCAGTCCATCGGAAAAACAAATATCCTTGTCATTATACCGGTGATGGTCGGGAAAAACGTGGGGGATCACCTCAAGCCCCGAACTTTGTAGATCCTGAAAAAAACGCTGGGGATGCCCAATGCCTGCAACGGCGTGCACCGGCCTGCCTTGAAATGCTTCCAAGGAGAACACTCGTGAGGGATGACAAAGATTGACCGCCTTTCGCCCCTTCAAGCCCATGGCCCATTCCCCAGGTTGACCGCGGCCATTACTGACAATCAAATCAGCTTCTTTAAGGCGTCCGGGTGGCTCCCGCAAGGGCCCAGCCGGCAATAACCTGCCATTGCCGAAACGCCTGACACCGTCAATGACAATGATTTCAATCTCACGGGGAAGCGCATAATGTTGCAAGCCATCGTCACTGAGAATGACCTGGCAAGGATAATGATTGACTAGCCATTGCGCCGCTTGTCGCCGCTTTCTTCCTGCCACCACCGGGCACCCACAGCGCCTAGCCAGAAGCACCGCCTCATCGCCGACGAGGGAAGGATCAGAAGTTGTGGTCACGACTATGGGATTTTTTTCATCCCCCCCGTGTCCACGGCAAATGACGCCCGGTTTTATGCCTTGGGCATTTAAAAACCGCGCCAGCCAAATCGCCAATGGAGTTTTACCCGTACCACCCACGGTAAGATTGCCCACCACAATGACCGGTATGGCAAGATCTTGGGATGGAAAGAGAGTATAAAACCAGCGCCGGTATTGGATTAAAACCCCAAAAACAAACGCACAGACCTTTAGCCCCCAAGGCACGGGACGGTTGCCATACCAAAGATCTTCAAGCCAACGGGCTAAACGCCCTTGGAATGACAAGGCTGCTGATCTCAGCCGGTCAACGGCGTTATTCTTGGGACTCGGAAGCGGTTTGCGTGGCAAAGGAAATGTGGATTAAGCCCACTTGACGCGCCGCATCGAGAGCTCGAATCACTGCCTGATGGGGGGTCTTCTTGTCCGCGGAAATGACAACCAGGGGCCTGGGACCTTGTCCTTTGGCTCTGGCGAGGGCTCTTTTGAGGGTTTCAATCCGGGTATTGACCAATTGATGCCGGTTAATGTAATAACGGCCTTGCGGATCAATCACAATATCGAGGGTTTCGCGTTCGGCTTGCTTTTGGCCTTTGGCTTCCGGCAAATTGATTTTGAGGGCGGATTCTTTCTGAAAGGTGGTGGTCACCATAAAAAAGATCAGCAGCAAAAAAACCACATCTATCATCGGCGTCAAGCTAATTTCCACGGCGCTGCGGCGATGACGGCGAAAGTTCATCCGTGGGCCTCCTCAAGCACAACTTCCTCTTTATTATCGGCTTCTTCCTGAGAATTCGCCGACGGGGATTCATTGTGCATCACCTCAACCAAACGTAATGCCTCATTCTCCATTTGCATCACCAACTCATCCACCCTACGCTCGAAATAACGGTGGAAAATCAATGCGGGGATAGCCACGGACAAACCCGCCGCCGTGGTAATCAAGGCTTCTGAAATACCGCCCGCCAAAACCTGCGGATCCCCCACCCCTGCCGAGGTAATCGCTGAAAATACCTTGATCATGCCAAAAACGGTTCCGAGCAGGCCAATCAACGGGGTGATGGAAGCTATGGTTCCCAAGGCATTTAGAAACCGTTCCAATTCATGCAATACCTGCCGGCCGGCATCTTCGATTGCTTCTTTCATCACCTCACGGCCGTATTGATAATTGGCAAGGCCTGCCGCCAGAATTGCGCCCAAGGGCGAACCACTCTGCAATTGCCGCAGGCGGGTATGATCCAACTGATTCCGGCGATACTGCTTCCAGACCTGGGAAACCAGGTGGGGAGGTATGATTTTTTGGGTTCGAAGGCTCCAAAAACGCTCACAAATAATTGCCGTGGCCAAAATGGAACAGGCCACAATGGGCCACATAAGCCACCCACCCGCTTGAAGAATCTCAATCACGTTTTTCCCCCTGGCTTGCAGCAAATAAATTATTACTGGATTTGAACGGCCAACAGCGAAGCGGTTCCTTCACTCGAAACCGCTTCGCTGCCTATTTAAAGGAATTATAGCAATTGATTGAAAATTTCGATGGCTTTGTCCCAATGTTCCGTCTGAGGATTTTTTACTGTAGGATCGATGATTTTAAAGGTTTTAGCCAAGGCAAAAGTCAACCCCCCGACAATTTCGGGTAACTTTGCCTCAACCTCGTCGCTATAATCCAATTCCAGCGTGGGTAAAGTGGCCAATTGGTCCAAAATCGGCTTTAATTCCAAGGCCAAATCCATTTTCTTGAATTGGTGGATACTTTCCTGCAATCCCTTGGTGAGCGGCAAGTCATAAACTTGGATGATATCACGGCCATTGGCCTTCGCCGTAACCACCCCCATCAACAAAAGATCGTGCAGCTTTTGATTGAGAAAGTCGGACATTCGCTTTAAATCCGACTTATCCACATCCAGTGATGCCGCCTCGCGGAAAAAACGCTCAAATTGACTGATTCCCATAATACTCATTGACTATTCCCCTTTAAATATTGAAAAAATTGATTATTCAGTGTCCACTAAGTATCTGTGGGCGATGATTAACGTTTACAAGTAT
>Ga0256832_1003210_pt1 | contig 11124 bp, 10 predicted proteins | sample 134614metaG_FD_190534 | JGI IMG/M metagenome (GOLD analysis project Ga0256832, IMG submission 190534) | Hydrothermal vent microbial communities from Lau Basin, Pacific Ocean - 134-614 | ecosystem: Environmental > Aquatic > Marine > Hydrothermal vents | place: Pacific Ocean: Lau Basin | collected...
TTTAACTCTTCTCATTTTATAACTTTACCATTTTGAACTATATAGGAGTCCGACATATTAACGGCATGATATATAGTGGTGCCATATTTTTTACTATAGTACTGTAGAAGTATTTTTTGTTGGGTTGGCTCTATGGAAGGAGTTAACCAGCCATTGTTGGTGAGAACTATCATATTTTTTGGTTTTCCCTCATAGAGCTTTTCGGAGGTGGCTTCAAAACAGATGGCATTTCTGTAGGTAATACCATCTACAGTATAGTCTGTAAAGTCAGCTGAGGCGACATAGTCTGGAGCCCCATCAAAAAAGAGTTCATTTATCCATTTTCCCATAAAGTCAGGTAGAGGATTCTCTTCTCCAAAAGGAACCAGTTTTACCTTATTGGCGATGGTATAGGCAGCATTTTGAAAAATATATGTTGAGTTACGTGGAATTTCATTTTCCCAATATAATGCACCGATTACTATGGTGATTTTTGCAGAGTCACTCTGAAGTCTTTGCATAATTTTTGGTTGCGTATTTAAAAATATTGGTAAGACAGACTCTGGAAAAACTATAATCTGTTTTTTCTTTTCAATCGCTCTGTTTATGGCTACTAATACATTATCAATCTGACTGTTTCTTAATTTTGCATTCCATTTATCTTTTACATTTACATGTGTACCATGCAGTTCAAGTAGAGGGTTTATGGTTGCTTTATCTTGAAAATGATGAGCATAGGGGTAGGCTAGAAGCGTTATAAAAAGAAAGAGAAATTGTTTTTTGTAAATAGTTAGAGCTAAGGCAAGAAGAATCAGTGCAAATTGCCATTTTTCTATACCTAAGTAACTGTTTGTAAACATAAGTTCTGGTTTAAACCAGTCAAAACCAAAGGGATGAATATAGGATAAAATAAGTAAAATTAATACCTTTGCCCCTAAATCAAACCCCGTAGGGGCAGAGCGATGTCTCTGCCCTTGTTCCATATTTAAAATACGCCCAATAAACTCAGCAATGGTAAAAGTAAAATAAAAAATAGCCATATAAATAAGCCCAAGAATAAAAATAGGAATAGGTATAGCCCAAGCCATGTCGTAGTTTTTGAAGCTAATTCCTATCCACCAAAACCATAGGACACCTATGAAAAAACCTGTCCAAGTCCATGTTTTTTTGTCTGATAAAAGTAGAAGGTACAGGGTGGAAAGTCCCAAAATAGTATTGATGAGGTTGTTGACCAAACCAAACCAATCTAAGTAGATAGCCCCAGAACTTAAAAGGGCTATCAAAAAGCCTTCTGTTATCTTCTTAATGTTAAAATGCTCGCTAATTTTTATATATAAACTCAAAGGATTCCCTTATGGAACAAGTAGCACAATTTTTACCACTTATTTTTTTATTTGGTATTTTTTACTTTTTAATTATTCGACCTCAACAAAAACAACAAAAAGAGCATAATGAAATGTTGGAGTCACTTACGAAAGGTGACAAAATACTTACATCTGGTGGTCTTTACGCTGAAATAGTTAAAGTTGAAGAGGATTTTATCAAAATCAAACTGAACGATACATCAATTGTTAAGTTAGACAAAGCTTTTGTTAACCGAAAGGTAGAAGCGTAAGCAATGGGAAAGTTAAACTATAGAGTTGTTATATTTTTCTTTGCATTTTTATTTGGAATAGTTTTTTCTATTCCCTCTTTAGTGCAGAGTGAAGATAGTAATACAACTGGTAAAAAAATCACCCTTGGATTGGACTTACAAGGTGGACTGCATATGTTACTGTCTGTAAAAACAGAAGTTGCACTTGAATCTAAATTGAAGTCTATTGGTACAACTATTAAATATAACCTAGAAGATGAAGATATCATTTTTGAAGACCTTAAGATAACAGATAATAAAGTTACTTTTGAACTATTGGATGCAGAAGATAGAGCTAAAGTAGATAAACTTTTAAAAGAGGAGTTTAAAGAGGTCTCTATTAAAAAAGATAATTTAGTTTATGAACTGACACTAAGTCCTGAGTTAGCTAAAAAGACAGAGCAGAATGCTATTGACCAAGCTGTTGATACCATTAGAACCCGTCTAAACATGTTTGGATTGGCTGAACCAACTGTTGCGAAGCAGGGTAAAGACAAAATCTTGGTAGAAGTTCCAGGAATTAAAACAGCCCAAGATGAACAACGTATACGAGCGTTAATTGCTAAAGCTGCACATTTACAGATGATGGCTGTTGATGAAGATAGATTTAACCGTCTTTATAGCATGACAGAGGCAGAAGCTAAGCAGTATGGTGATGTCATTTTACCAGATGTAGCTGACAACCGTACCAAGTATCTTCTCTCCTCTATCCCTATTTTAGATGGTTCTATGTTAACTGACGCACAGGTTGGATATGAAAAAAATAGTAATCGACCTCTTATTAACTTCTCTCTAAATGGACAAGGTGCAAAGATATTTGGTGACTTTACTGAAAAAGCTGCTCCTACAAAAGCTCGAATGGCTGTAGTGTTAGATGGTCAAGTCTATACAGCACCACATGTTCAGACAAGAATCGGTGGAGGACGGGTACAGATAACTGGAAACTTTACCCCTGAAGAGGCACATGATGTTGCTATTGCTCTACGTTCAGGTGCTTTACTAGCTCCGGTTCAAGTTGAAGAGAAGCGAAGTGTAGGTCCTAGCCTTGGGGCAGACAATATTAAAGCATCTTCTATTGCTTTAGTGTTTGGTTTTGTATTGGTTGTTATCTTTATGGTACTCTATTATGGAATGGCAGGAGTAATTGCCAATGCAGCTTTAATTGCTAACCTCTTTTTACTTTTAGCCATTATGTCACTTGCAGGAGCAACGTTAACTCTTCCAGGTATGGCAGGTATTGTTCTGACCGTTGGTATGGCTGTTGATGCAAACGTTATTATCAATGAGCGTATTCGAGAGCTACTTCACAAAGGAAATTCTGTTACCAAAGCGATTGAGCAGGGTTATAACAATGCCTTTACTGCTATTTGGGATGCAAATGTTACAACACTCATTGCAGCAGTGGTACTTTTTGCTTATGGAACAGGACCTATTAAAGGGTTTGCATTGACTATGAGTATTGGTATCTTAGCTTCAATGTTAACAGCAATTTTAGGAACACATGGAATTTACCAATGGATACTTCCTAAGATAGATAAGAACAGACTAAACTTTTGGTTTGGAATTAAACAGAGCAAAGGAGCTAAATAATAATGGAAGTATTTAAGCATGATCAGCCCATTATAGGCTTTATGAAAAATGCAAAAAAAGTAGGAATTTTTTCTATTTTAATGATTGTAGCTTCTCTTTTACTTATTACAACGAAAGGTCTTAACTATGGTATTGACTTTGCAGGAGGTACTATTGTTCAGGTAAAATATGAGGGTAAAGCTCCTATTGATAAGGTTAGAGAAGCTCTCTCTAAAGTTAAAGCTTATGAGGGTGCAACAGTTACTTTTTTTGGTTCTGACAGTGAAATTGCTATTCGGACTAAAAGCACTACCAAAAGTGTTGACTCTGATGTGAGTGACAAGATGAGAAAAATCTTAGAGGGTACAGGTAACTTTAAAGTTAGAGGTGTCGACATGGTTGGACCTGCTGTTGGAGATGAACTCCGTACAAAAGGTCTTATGGCAATGCTACTCTCTATTATAGGTATCTTAATCTATATCTCTTTTAGATTTGAGTGGCGTTTTGCCTTGGCTTCAGTTATAGCATTGATTCATGATGTCACTATTGCAACAGGAGCCTTAGCCTTGACTCAAATAGATGTTAACTTACCTATCTTAGCAGCTATTTTGACCATTTTAGGGTACTCACTAAACGATACAGTTATTGTCTTTGACCGTATTAGAGAGGGTATTAGAACCATTAAATCAACCGATTTGGGTGATGTAATTGATGAGTCAGTTACACGTACTCTTTCACGTACAACGTTAACTTCATTAACAACATTCTTTGTGGTATTGACCCTTTACCTTTTTGGTGGAGAGGCACTTAAAGGTTTTTCATTTACACTTTTAGTAGGTGTTGTTGTGGGTACTTACTCTTCTATCTTTGTGGCTTCTCCTATCTTAATGTGGTTGAACTTCTCTATTGAAGAGTTTAGAGCCAATGAAGCAGCTAAATTAAAGCGTGAAAAAGAGAAAGAGAAACAACGTGCCATGTACGAACAAGGTACAATATAAGTAATATTTATGTAGGGTGTAGTCCCTCGACTACACCTTCTTTCGTATTAAATAAATCTACTATAAAATAATTTTTTACTTTAAAGGAGTATTGTTATGAATTGGGGTAAAGTTTTTTATATCTTTTTTACATTAATGTCTTTAACAACATCAGTTTCATTTCTTTTTGAGCCTTCTGTTATTGCTCTTTTTGGAGCAGCAAGTATTAATATGATATCGACACTTCTGAAGCTTGGGGTACGTAACCTGCTTTCAGCAGAGCTTTTATCAGGTTCCTTAGTGGCTGATTTACATCTACTTCCAGCATTTCTAATGTTTCAGTTTGGAACAACAGGAACACATACTAAGCTGATTATGGGTTTAGTTGCAGGTGCAATTATTGCTAATCTTTATACGATTATTATATCTATTGTAGAGAGTGCTAAGACAAAAGAAGAGTTTTAAAAAGGATATAACCCTTGCTTGATTTTGTGGAATAGAGAGCATAGACTAAAAGTCTATGTTCCAAGTTTAGTGTCCATACCTTCGTTTTCTCACAGTATTGGCTAAATGGTGTACAGCCATTGCATACAGTTCACTATGATTATATGTGGTTATAACTCTAAAGTTATGTGTTCCCATCCAGAGTTCATCATGTGTATATCTAGGTAGCTTTATTAGCGAAACTGGTCCATTAAAATGAAGTTTTTGTCTAGGAACAATATGATATTTTTTTCTTAGGGTATACGGTGAATATTTTGTTTTGTATCCTGTTTTCAGTCTTCTAAATCGATTGCCTCGATATTTTGCTCTCACGGCAACTGTTTTTAATGAACTCTTCCAGCCATTACGTGCAAAGTAGTTGGCTATAGAACCAATGGCATCTTCTGCATCCCATAAATCTGTTACTCCATCGTTATTGAAGTCAACAGCAAAGTCAAGGTAAGAGCTAGGAATAAACTGACCATATCCCATAGCACCAGCACTTGACCCCATAAGTTCAGCAGGTTGGAGATTTGCTCTTCTGGTCATAATAAGAAACTTCTCTAGTTGGTCAGTATAGAAATCTTCTCTTCTATCTCCAGTCATGGCTTTTGTAGTTAAAACATCTATGACTTTTTTCTTTCCAAAGTTAACTCCATAAGCTGTCTCTATTCCAATAATTCCCATAATATACTCTGGTAGTACACCATATGTTTCATACGCACGGTTTAGTGCATCTTTATGTTCTTCCCAAAATGCTAAACCTCTTTGAATATTGTTCTCATAGATAAACATATTTTTATATCTATCCCATTGTCCCATTCTATAATTGCTTGTATTTCTGCCTCTTCTTCTCTCATATATAGGTTCAGGCATTAATTTTGTATTTCTGGCTTCTGAAAAGAGTTGATTGAGTGTTGCTTCATCAAATCCATGTTCTGAAACCATACGTTGTATAAAATTTTGAAGTTTATAATTTCCTGCAAAATCTCCAGAAATTCCATACATAATAGTTTCATTTGTGTGATCTATAGTTTCTGTTGAACTATTTATAATAGTTTCATTAGTAAGTATTGGTTCTGAAATAGTACTATCTATTGCTGTAAGATTTGATTCGATATCTTCTTTTTTTATTTTTTGTGAACTACATGCTGTTAGAAGTAGTATTGCAAGTGAAATGCTAATTGTTTTTAAAATCATATTGTATCCCCTGAGTATTTTATTTTGAGTATTTTTATCTATTATAAGTGATTATATATGAAACAAATATTAATCTCTATAAAAGAACAAGGATGTTTTTCTTAATTGATTAGTTTAAGATAAAGAGAATTTTTTTTTGTTTTATTTTATGTTATATATATTTGTTTTTAATTTATTATATTATTGTAAGTAAGCTTTTTAGCTCTAATCCCTCCATAGGATTTAATTTGCTATAATTCGCACAATTTAAGCCAATGGAGCAAGTATGAGTTATAGTCCAAAAGAGATAGAAAATAAGTGGCAAACCAAATGGAGTGAGCAAAAGGCATTTGAGCCAAAAGATGACAAAAGTTTAGATAAAAAATACATATTGAGCATGTTCCCTTTCCCCAGTGGTCGTCTGCACATGGGTCATGTTAGAAACTATAGCATTGGCGATGCTATGGCACGTTATTACCGTAAACAAAACTACAATGTTCTGCACCCAATTGGATGGGATGCCTTTGGTATGCCTGCTGAAAATGCAGCGATTAAGCATGGAAGGCACCCTAAAGATTGGACCTATTCAAACATTGATTACATGAGAAAAGAGTTAAGCTCATTGGGGCTTTCATTTTCTGAAACACGAGAGTTTGCAACCTGTGATGAATTGTACACCAAGTGGGAGCAAGAGTTCATCATCAAGATGTTTGAAGAGAAGTTACTTTACCGTGAGTCAACAACAGTAAACTGGTGTGAAGAGTGTCATACCGTTTTAGCCAATGAGCAGGTAGAAGAGGGGTGCTGTTGGCGTTGTGACAATGAAGTAGAGCTTAAAGAGATGCCAGGATACTACCTAGATATTCGTAAATATGCCGATGAGTTGTTAGAGGACTTAAAACTTTTAGAGGGTAAATGGCCATCGCAAGTTTTAGCGATGCAGAGCAACTGGATTGGAAAATCACAAGGGTTAGAGTTTACTTTTAATCTTTCAGAAAGTTCAAAAGAGAAATTGGGCAATAAATTTGAAGGTTTTGAGGTTTTCACTACTCGTCCAGATACCATCTATGGGGTAACTTACACTGCATTGGCTCCTGAGCATCCTATTGTAAAAGAGCTAATGAAAAATGAGCTTTTAGATGCCGAAGTGATTGAAAAAATTACAGCTATCTCAAATATGACAGAGGTCGAAAGAGCCAAAGCAGGAAAAGAGGGCTTTGACTTAGGCATTACTGTTATTCACCCACTCACAAATGAAGAAATTCCTGTCTGGATGGCAAACTTTGTTTTAGCATCTTATGGAGGTGGGGCTGTTATGTCAGTACCAACACATGATGAGCGTGACTTTGAGTTTGCGACACAATACAACTTGCCTTTAAAGTATGTCATCGAAGGAGGAGAAGAGGGTGAAGCCTATACAGGTGAGGGCAAACTTATTAATTCCGATGAGTTAAATGGCATTAAAAACAGTGAAGCCAAAGTAGCTGTTATCAAACTCTTTGAAGAGAAAAACTTAGGAAAAGGAACTACCAACTATAAGCTAAGAAATTGGGGAATTTCTCGACAACGTTATTGGGGTGCTCCAATTCCATTTGTGCATTGTAACAGTTGTGGGCTTGTACCTGAAAAGGTAGAGAACCTACCTATTGCTCTTCCTGAAGATGTAGAGATAACAGGAGAGGGTAATCCACTAGAGAACCACCCAACATGGTCAAACTGTACTTGTCCTAAGTGTGGAGCAGAGGCTAAACGTGAAACTGATACCTTAGATACATTTGTGCAGTCATCTTGGTATCAGTTCCGTTATGCAACCGACCCTAAAAAATGGGAGAGTTGTGGAATAGATAAGGAAGATGTAAACTACTGGCTAGGTGTTGACCAATATATTGGAGGAATAGAACACGCTATTCTTCACTTGTTATATGCACGTTTCTTTACCAAAGCATTAAGAGATGTAGGCTTCATAGACGATTTAAAAGAGCCATTTGAGAACTTGTTAACACAAGGTATGGTACTTATGGATGGGGCAAAGATGTCTAAGTCAAAAGGAAACACCGTTGACCCTGATGCTCTAATTGAGAAGTATGGAGCCGATACAGCACGACTCTTTACCCTTTTTGCAGCTCCACCTCAAAAAGAGCTAGAGTGGAATGATTCAGCTGTTGAGGGTGCATTTAGATTTCTTAAAAAGCTTTATGCTAGAAAATCAAGAGTAACAAGTCATGAACTACCAACCATTGACCATAGCTCTCTAAGTAAAGAGGAGAAGTTAGCAAGAGCTAAAGTTTATGAAGCGTTACAAAAGTCAGTAGATGTTTACGAAAAGACTTTTGCTTTTAACACACTCATCGCTGCTTGTATGGAAGCTCTAAATGCACTAGATAAACAAGATAACGGCTTAGTATGGAGTGAGGGAATGTATATCATCACTCATCTATTAGAGCCAATTACTCCTCATATCTGTGCAGAGCTTAGTGAAGAGCTTTTTGCCTCTAAAAACTTAGCAGGAAAAATAGAAATTTTAGATGAGGTCTTTGTTCAAGATACTATAACTTTAGGTGTTGCAGTCAATGGTAAAAGAAGAGCAGAGATAGAGGTAGATGCAGGTGCCTCTAAAGAAGATATTATTACACAAGCCAAAGAGAGTATTGTCAAATGGTTAGAGGGAAAAAATGTTGTTAAAGAGATTTTAGTTCCTAATAAGATGGTTAATTTGGTTGTTAAGTAAAAATCATGATGTACATGTGAAACTTGACAATGTACATCTCTTCTGTTACAATAAAATATATTTAAAAAAGGAGTAAACCATGACCATAACACCAACTGATTTTAGAAAAGACCTTTTTAATCTTTTAGATATGATTCTTGAATCAGGAAAAACTTTAGAAATTAATCGAAATGGTCATATTTTTAAAGTGATTCCTCCTAAAAAAACTAATAAACTAGACAGACTCATCGCCCATAAGGATGCTGTTGTTGGTGATAGTGATGATTTTATTAGTATGGATTGGAGTAATGAGTGGCAAGCATCTATTTAGACACACACGTAGTTGTTTGGCTCTTTAGTGGAGAGACCAACAAAATTTCAAATAAAGCTCTTGAACTCATAGAAGAGTGTGAACTGTTGGTCTCTCCTATGGTGGTGTTGGAGTTAGAGTTTCTATATGAAATAGGACGACTCAAATACCAAAATGATGCCATATTGTCATCGTTGTCCGAGAGTATTGACTTAAAAGTTTGCAATTTACCTTTTGTAACCATTGCTAAAGAGTCTACAAAACATAGCTGGACACGAGACCCTTTTGACCGATTGATTGTGGCAAATGCTATTTGTGCCAATAGTCAACTCCTTAGTAGAGATAGAAAGATAGGAGAGAATTTTGAAGGAACTGTTTGGTAGCTAGACCCTACAACTGGTCACCCACACAAGCAGGGACTATCTTCCCATTTTTTACCACAGCATCAGGACAGGTATCGCAATAGCTTAATGTTCCATCGCTGTCTATTTTTGCAGGGGCTTGAAAAAGAACCCTTAACAGTTTTAACTCTCCCTCTTGTTTTTTGATTCTCTTTAAAAATGCTCTGTTTCCCTTTAAGTCTCCTCCAAAGAGTCCATTGAGCTTTAAGAGAGCATAGGCTTTTTTCTCATATTGCTCTTGAAAGAAGGGGTATTTTCCTTTTATGGTGTAGTGGGCAAAGAGATAGAACTTCTCTAAATAGCCCGATTTTATAGAGTGGTAGATAGGCTCTCCTCCATCTTTTGGGTAGAAAACAGCTAAGAGATATGAAACCCATCGTGGGTCGTAGGCTTCTCTATTTGAGGAGAGGAATGCAAAAGGTTTAAATCCATACTGCTCATGCATATACTTCATAACATCAAAGTTACTGTAGGGGACTTCATCGGTTTTCTTTTTGAAGTCTATGCTCCCTTGAAATCCTTTTTCCATGTCTCCTTTTAGTGTGTTAAATCTGGTGTAGTCTCTAAAGAGAGTCACTATCAGATAGGTCATACTTCGTTCAGCTATCGCCTCTTCTAATGCAATATTGATAGAGTGCATATCATCTTTGTAGGAGGTGAAGATAGTCCCCACCTCAATCCCTGCGTTATGAACTCTTTTAGCGATTTTATAGCGTAGCTCTTTAACCTCATCTTCGGTAGCATTTATGGGTAAATCTTTTCTAATTTGCCCCTTCTCAATATGCACAAAGATAAGTTTAACCTTTAGTTTTGCCAACTCTTCTAGCCGTTTTTCAGTGAGCAGAAGACCGTTGCTAAAGAGTTCGACCAATATATTTTTACTATTAACATACTCTAAAATCTCATCCAACTTAGGGTGTAAAAGAGGCTCACCACCTATAATGGCTAGAGAGTGAAGTTTTCTATGTTTGACCATAAGGTCTATCTCATCTTTTACCTCTTGTAGGGGTTTGACGTGTGCTGAGTCGGTGTTGTAGCAGTTTTCACAAACCACATTGCACCCACGAATAATATCTATAAGACAGTGAGGAACATTCTCCTGTCTCCATGGTAGTTTTAGTGCATTTTTAAGCATGACAGCTCCTTATATGTTGGCTAAATTGAGAAAAAATCTGTTTGGGTATACCGTAAGATAAAATAGAGTAGTAGGCTTTATCAAATGGGTTTTGTATCTTTTTTAACGCTCTATATTTTTTAAATCCTATCTTGAAAATAAAACTTAGAGGAAGTGGATAGACAGGAAAATCGCTTCCGTAGAAAACCTTAGAGTGAAGAGCAGGAGTTTTGATAATATCACGCAGATACTTTACCCGTGTGGGCATACAAAAGGCACTGATGTCACCGTAGAAGTTGTCATACTTCAAAGCCATCTCCTTCCACGCCTTGTAGTGTGACCTCTCATGCAGAAACATATGCGTTCCACTATGAGCTGAGATGACCTTTACCCCATACTCCAAAGCCAATGTTAGACGATGTGGGTGGTTTAGATAACTTAGGGAGTTGCGTAGAGCGTGTTCTACTCCTGTATGACTTAGTAGCATGATGTTGTGTTTAGCTAGATACTTATAAAAAGGTATGCACCTATCATCAAGAGGGTCAATCTCCATGCTAGAGGGTATCCATTTTATTAAAACTGCTCCTCTACTTTTACACCTCTTTAGCTCCTCTAGTGCATCGGCTCTATAGGGGTGAACACTTGCCCCAAAGAGTGCCTTTTTTGAGCGTTTTGTAAGCTCATAGATGTAATCGTTTGAGCATACCATTTGAGTTTTTTTCTGATTAAACTCTCCACTCTTAGAGTAGACCCCATCTATGGCTAAAAAGAG
>Ga0256832_1003211_pt1 | contig 11119 bp, 8 predicted proteins | sample 134614metaG_FD_190534 | JGI IMG/M metagenome (GOLD analysis project Ga0256832, IMG submission 190534) | Hydrothermal vent microbial communities from Lau Basin, Pacific Ocean - 134-614 | ecosystem: Environmental > Aquatic > Marine > Hydrothermal vents | place: Pacific Ocean: Lau Basin | collected...
CACAAATGATTGGGAATCAAAACTTTATTTCACATGACAATGACACCTTTGTTCTTGGAGCAAATATGCCTCTAGGTAATGGTAAACTTATTGCTAAGTATGATTTAACTACAGACAACTCATCTACTAAAAATGATTACAACGAATTAGACCTTATCTATAAAACAAAATTACTCGGTACTAATGTATTTGCTGCTTATGTTATGCAAAAAGCTGATAATAAAATTTTTGCTAAAGATGGCTCAGGAACAGCTACAGAAGATACTAATAATATTATCCGTATATGGACAAGATACAACTTTTAATCTCTAAAAATTTATTTACTCCTTTCCACCTTTTTAAGGTGGAAGCCTTTTTATTTTCTTCTCTTTAACTATCTTTTTAAAGTAATAAAAAAAACATAAAAAGTGTGCTACTATTTCATATATAATAATTTTTTTAAGAAAGCGGTAGATTTATGAAAATACACTTTATAGGTATTGGAGGTATTGGACTTTCAGCCTTAGCAAAATTTTTAGCAAACGATGGAGACCAAATTTCAGGCTCAGACATTAAACAGACAGAGATTACAAATGATTTAGCTTTAAACTTTGGAGCAAAGATTACAATACCTCATCATGCAGATGCTGTTGAGGGAGCTGAGAGAGTCATCTACTCAGCAGCTGTTAGACCAAACAATCCAGAGTATCAACGTGCTAAAGAGCTTGGAATTGAACTCCTTTCAAGAAAAGAGTCACTCAAAACTATCTTAGGAGACAAAGAGGTATATGCTGTGGGTGGAGCTCATGGTAAAAGTACAACTTCAGCTATGCTATCTTCACTCATTCCCGACTCCAATGCACTTATTGGGGCTATATCTAAAGAGTTTGGCTCAAATGTTCGCCATGCAGACAACAATAGGGTGGTTTTTGAAGCAGATGAGAGCGATGAGAGCTTTTTAAACTCTAACCCATACCTTGCCATAGTTACTAATGTAGAGCCTGAACATATGGAGTACTATGAGTATAATGAGGAGCGTTTCTACAATGCATACAGAAACTTCCTAAACCTCGCAAAAATTCGTGTAATTAATGCCGAAGATGAGTTTTTAGCCTCCCTAGAGATGGACTCTGTTAAACTCTACCCAAGCAGAGACATTAGCAACATAGAGTTTGTCTTAGTTAATGGAGAGCCTCATACAAAGTTTAGACTTAAAGAGTTTGGAGAGTTTGAAGTCTTTGGATTTGGAGAGCATATTGCTCTTGATGCTTCATTGGCTATCTTAGGTGCGTTAGAGATAGGAAAGACTATTGAAGATATTCGTAAAAATCTCTTACACTATAAAGGAATTAAAAAACGTTTTGATATTATTCAAAATAGTGAAAATTGTGTAGTCATAGATGACTATGGTCACCACCCAACAGAGATAAGAGCAACAATAAAGTCTCTTAAATACTATCAAGAGCTAAGAGGTTTTAATAAGCTCTATGTCATTTGGCAACCTCATAAATATAGTAGAACATTAGACAATCTACAAGGCTTTGTAGATTGTTTTGAGGGGGTTGATGAGTTGGTTATTTTACCTATCTGGTCAGCAGGAGAGATTGAAGTAGACATTGACCTAAAAGGGGCATTTTCACGCTATAGATTACACATGGCAGACAGAGTCACACGAAAAGATGGTGTAGTACAGGTTATTAAAGATAACAATATTATTCAAGAGTATCGTGAAGATTTGATTGTTGCTTTTGGTGCAGGGGATATTACCTATCAGATTCGTGGAGAGGGGTAATTTGTGTAGGTCAAGAATAGAACATCTTGACCTCTACACAAATTAAGATATATTCTTTAAATCCTCTCTTCTCCACCCATTATCAAAAACAAAAAGCTCATACTCTATACCCTGCTTGTCAAACTCTTTCAACAACTCATTTAAGACCTCTATATCTTCTGCCCTATCCTCTTTATCTTCTTCTAAATCAAGCTCTAAAATCTCACCCTTTTCAATAGCCTCTTCCAAATCAAAATAGTCAAAATCATAATCTAGTAGATACTGAAAAGACTCAAATGGCTCATACTCAATATGGTGTAAAAATCTAATACCTACTTTTTTCACTCTACTACCTCATTTTTTCCAAAAGTATACTATATTTTTACTCCACCTTAGATATAATCACAAAAAATAATATTTTATTAACATAAGGTTTCCAATATGTCTATTAGTATCGTTATTTTAGCAGCAGGTAAAGGGAGTAGAATGAAATCTTCTACTCCTAAAGTTCTTCATACTATCTCTGGTAAATCAATGCTCTCTCACACTATTGATGCAGCACAAAAACTCTCAGATGATATTACAGTTGTACTCTACCACCAAGCTGGGCGTGTTCAAGAAGCAATAGAGGCTGAGTACTCAAATATTAACTTTCATATGCAAGATGCCGAGCAGTTCCCAGGAACAGGTGGAGCTATGAAAGGTGTAGAGACCAAATATAAAAAGACTCTTATCTTAAATGGTGATATGCCTCTTATTACCCAAGATTCTCTCTTGGCTTTAACAGAGGGAGATGCAGATATAAATATGTCTGTTATTGAGCTTGATAACCCTTATGGTTACGGTCGTGTTATTATTGAAGATGGTGAAGTAAAAGAGATTGTTGAGCAGAAAGATTGCAATGAAGAACAGCTAAATACAAAAACAGTTAATGCAGGAATATACTGCGTAAAGACAGAGCTTCTAAACCATTATATTCCTCTACTCTCAAATAACAATGCTCAAGAGGAGTACTACCTAACAGATATTATTAAAATGGCTGTAGATGAAGGTAAAACGGTACGCCCAATATATGTAAAAGAGGAGGAGTTTAAAGGAGTTAACTCCAAGTTTGACCTTGCAAATGCTGAAATTATTATGCAAAATCGCATTAAAAAAGAGCTTATGGAGTCTGGGGTTATTATGCGTTTTCCAGATACTATCTATATTGATTGTCGTGCTACCTTTGAGGGTGAGTGTATCTTAGAGAATGGAGTAACCATCTTAGGGGCTTCAAAGCTCATAAATGCACATATTAAAAGCTACTCTGTTATAGAAGACTCCATCATTGAAGATTCAGATGTAGGACCAATGGGACGCATTCGCCCTCTTTCTTACCTAAAAGATACACATGTAGGAAACTTTGTAGAGGTTAAAAAATCAACTCTTAATGGAGTAAAGGCAGGTCACTTAGCCTATCTTGGTGACAGCACCATAGATGAAGGCTCAAATATTGGAGCAGGAGTTATTACTTGTAACTATGATGGTAAAAACAAGTATAAAACTACTATTGGAAAAAATGTCTTTGTTGGTTCAGACTCACAGCTTATTGCTCCTGTTACTATAGAAGATGACGTAATGATAGCAGCAGGAACTACACTAACAAAAGATATAGCTAAAGGAAATCTTGCTTTAACAAGAGCTCCTTTAAAACTAATTCCTAACTTCTTTTATAAATTTTTTGGGAAATAGAGTGTAGAGAAATCTACACTTTAATCTTGTGTTATAACAATTATTTTACATTCTTATCAATCGTGGAAAAATTGTAACATAATAAAATTCAAATACTCTATAATACCCACAATCAACACACATTACACCCCTCTAAGCTATAATCGTTGCAAATTCTTAACTTAAAAGGAACACACAGCATGGGCATTACGATACATGAATATGATGCAGTGATTGTTGGAGCTGGTCTTGCTGGTTTAGCAGCAGCAAAAGAGCTAACAGAAGCTGGTAAAAAGACAGCTGTAATTACAAAACTACATCCATTAAGAAGCCACTCAGGAGCAGCTCAAGGTGGTATTAATGCTGCTTTAGGAAAAGAGGACAGCACAGAGCTTCATGAGTTTGATACAGTAAAGGGGTCTGACTACCTTGCAGACCAAGATTGTGTTGAGCTTATGTGTAGTAAAGCTCCAGAGACTATTCGTTGGGCAGAGAGAATGGGGGCAGTATTTTCAAGAGATGAAGATGGGAATATTGCTATAAGACCTTTTGGTGGGCAGAGTAAGCCAAGAGCTTGTTACGCAAAAGACAGAACAGGATTAGCTGTTCTTCAAGCTATCTATGAACAGGCATTTAGAGCAGGTATAGAGGTATTTGATGAGTGGTACTGCTCTGACCTTATCTATAAAGATGGAAAGGTCTCAGGCGTAGTTGCTTATGACCTAAGAACCTCTGAACCTGCTATCTTTAATGCAAAAGTAACAATGTTTGCTACAGGTGGACATGCAAGAGCCTATAGATTTAACTCTAATGCCCATGCAAATACAGGAGATTCACTCTCTATTGTTGCACGTCATGGTCTTCCACTTGAAGATATGGAGTTTGTTCAGTTCCACCCAAGTGGACTAGGTGGTTCTGGTATTCTCATCTCTGAAGCTGCTCGTGGTGAGGGAGGTAGGCTCTATAACTCCAAGGGTGAACGTTTTATGGAGAAATATGCTCCAAATGCAATGGAACTTGCCTCTCGTGATGTTGTAAGTCGTGCTATTATGGAAGAGGTTCGTCAAGGGCGTGGTGTTGGAAAAGATGGTCAATCAGTTAACATTGACCTAACTCACCTTGACCCAGAGATTATCTTAACTCGTCTTCCAGAGCTTCGTGAACTTGCCATTGCTTTTCAAGGACAAGATATGTTAAAAGAGCCAATTCACATTTCAGCTACTGCACACTACTCTATGGGTGGTATTCCAACTAATATTAACTGTCAAGTACAAAAAAATGCCAAAGGTGATGTAGTAGAGGGCTTCTACGCTGCTGGAGAGTGCTCTTGTGTATCTGTCCATGGGGCAAATAGACTTGGAGCCAACTCTCTTCTTGAAGCACTCTTCTTTGGTCGTCATGCAGGTGAAAATATGGTTAAAGCCCTTGATGAGGGTATTGAGTTACGTCCAGCAACAGAGGCTGATGCTAAAAATACACTTGAGGAGATGAACAGATTACTAACCTCTAATGGTAAAGAGCGTGTAGCAAAACTTAGAGAGGAACTACAAAATGGAATGACTGCCGATGCTGGTGTCTTTAGAAGTAAAGAGTCGCTAGAGCGTCAACTTAAACTTATTGATGAGCTTTTAGTACGTTTTAAAGATATTCGTATTGATGATAAATCTAAAACATTTAACACGGACCTACAAGAGGCTACAGAGCTTGGTCACATGTTAGAGTTCTCTAAATTTATTGTATATGGTGCATTAATTCGTGAAGAGAGTCGTGGTGGTCACTATCGTGAAGATTTCCCTACAAGAGATGATGAGAGATTCTTAAAACACACCTATGCATATATGGATAAAGACTACAATATGTCACATGAGTGGGGAGATGTTGTAATAGACAAGTTTGAACCAATGGAAAGAAAATACTAAGGAGGTCAAGATGAGTGAAACAAAAGCTGGTCAAACCAGAAAAGTAACAATAAAAGCGTTTAGATTTAATGCCGAGACAGACTATCTTCCATCGTATAGAAGCTATACAATGGAGGTAGGAAAAGATGAGCTAATTCTTGACCTTTTAAACAGAATTAAGTGGGAGCATGATGGTTCATTCTCTTACCGTCGCTCTTGCCGTCATGGTATCTGTGGGGCATGTGCTATTAAGGTAAATGGTAAAGCTACACTTGCTTGTAAACAAAATGCTATGGAGCTTCTTGACCTATTTAACAATGAACTTGTCTTTGAACCAAGTTCCACTAAACGAGCTGTTAAAGATATGATTATTGACAAGAGTGATTTTTGGGAGAAACACGCTGCTGTTAAACCTTATGTTGTTGCAGATGTCGACCCACACCCAGAGCATGAAACAAAACAGAGCATTGAAGAGTTTAATAAGTTTTTAGACTCTGACTTATGTATTCAGTGTGGTGCATGTCACTACTCTTGTCCTGCATTAGAGGCAAACCCTGACTACTTAGGACCTGCTGCACTTAATGCCGCTTATCGATTTACTGTTGATACAAGAGATGAGGCTACAAAAGAGCGTTTAAAAATTACAGCTCAGAGTGGTTCAGGTGTTTGGGACTGTGTGAAGTGTTATGAGTGTGCAGAGGCGTGTCCAAAAGAGATTAACCCTATTGAGAAGATTACAAAACTCCACAACCTACAGTTTGAACACAAAGTAGCACCAAACAATGTTGCAACACGTCATGCTGAAGGGTTCTTACGTGGTATGAAGAGATATGGTTACCTTGATGAGGCTGATATTGTTACCTATTCTGAAGGCTATTTAGGTATGTATAAGCATCTAAAAACAGCTATGAAGATGATGAAATCAGGTAAGATACATTGGCACTCTGGAATTCCATTTATTAACTCTATTCCAAAAATCAAAAATTTAGATGAAGTTAAAAAATTAATTAAGATTTCACAAACTCATAAGCTGTAAGGAGAAAATGATGAGCAAACAATTACACTATGCACTCTTTACTGGGTGTACAGCAAAACAGTCAACACCAGAGTTATTGTCATCTACACTTGCAGTAGCTGATAAGTTAGGTATCAAAATTACTATCTTAGAGGAGGCTTCATGTTGTGGAGCTTCTCACCTACAAGATTTTGATGAGTTTTTAGCACATGTTCTAAATGCAAGAAACATCTGTTATGCAGAGAAGTTAGGTCTAACTATGATTACTATCTGTAACACTTGTCAACTCAACTCTGCTATGACCAAACATGCACTAGATACCAACCCAGAGCTAAAAGCAAGAGTTAACGAAAAACTAGCAGAGGTTGGTTTAGAGTATAAAGGTACTTCCCAGATTAAACACTTCTTATATGCACTTATTGATGATTATGGGCTAGAGAATATTAGAGAGAAGGTAACAACACCACTTTCAGCGTTCAATATTGCACCTTTTTATGGTTGTCATAATATTCGCCCAAGTGAACTACATAGCTCAAGCAATGGGGGTGAAAATCCATACAAACCTACTTCACTAGATAGCCTTATTGATGCACTAGAGGGTAAACCTGTAGATTATAACCACAAAAATAAGTGTTGTGGTTTCCACGTAGAGCTTCAAGCTAACCACACCTCTGAAGTCTTAGCAGGAAATGCTATGGTAGATGCTATTGACAATAACGCTGACCTTATGGTAACACCATGTCCTCTTTGTCACTTAAAGATGGATACATACCAAGATAGTGTTGGTAAGGTAATTGGTAGAGATATAGAGCTTCCTGTTCTACATATGCCACAGATGGTTGCTCTTGCTCTTGGCTGTAGTGAAAAAGAGATTGGACTTAACTTTCATGTTCAAAAGGCTACACATATTTTTTCTGAGGCTAAAAGAGCTTAATTTTAATTGGTGTGACTCTACTGTCACACCACATAAAATCTGTTACCCCAAAACACATCTAATATATTTTTAAATTCTAAATAACTATTTTTTCTCCCAATTAACCTCATCTATGGTTAACTATAAATAATAACTCCAATTTTATAGGAAGAACTATGCCATTTGAAAATATTTTAAACTTAAAAGTTAGAGCTTTCTTTTTTAACTCAGCTACTGACTACCTACCATACTATAAAAACTTCTCTATTAAGATAGATAAAGATGCAACACTTCTTGATGTACTTCATAGAATAAAAACAGAAAATCCTAATTTTTCATTTCCTAATAAAAATATTATCTTAAGAGTCAATAACCAAGTAACTACTGCTGAAACTCTAATAACTGATATAGTTGATGCTATGGGAAGAGAGCTACAGATTGATCCTGCAAACTCTTACCGCTCTAATAATGGTCTAATTTTAAATGATGATGATTTTATGGAGAGTTTTGAGCTACTTGCTCCCTATGCATCAGAGGAAGACAGAGCCTACTATGAGAGACTCTATAGTGTTCATTATGCCTCTGAGACAAGCAACTATAACCGTCAATATATTGGTGATGCTATATTACTCTTAGCTGACCGTATGATTAGTAATGGTTCAGAGCATAAAGAGGCTATCTTAGAGGCTATCTCTGATGAGTTTAATGGAATTGGGTGTTGTGAGTATGAGAACAATATCTTTAAAGGAGAAGACCACTCTGATACTATTAATCGACTAAAGAGTATGGTTAAGATAAAAAACACTACTTCAATATGTGAAAAGATTTCATTTAAAAAGAAGAGACATGAGGTTGAGTCTATAGAGGGTCAAAATATCGCTCTATATATTGGAGATAAAAACTCTAACGATTTAATTGTAGAGACAAAAGAGAAGATAGAGAGTGCAGGAGCTAGGTTTATAAATTTTGATATGGCAACTAAACTTGCAGGACAGACTCTTATGGAGACAAACTTTGAGATGGCTCACACTAAAGCAGGAAAGATGCTCTTAGATGCTCTTGACTCTGGTGCAGATATTTTAGTCTGTGCTAAAGATAGTGATACAAATACCTTTAGAGATGCTATTGTTCATTGTGAACGTGTTGTAGGTAGAGATATTGAGTTAAAGATTATCTCTATGGGTGAGTTAGATGAGCTTTGTGCTGTTGTAGCATAGATACTAAATAACATTTGGTGCGATTGCTATCGCACCCTACTACATTAATTAAAACCCTACAGCATCTACACGCCCTTTTTGACAACGGCTTCTTGGTGTCTCTCCATTTTTAAATAGTTCCGACAACTCATTTGAGCCATTTCCAAGATGTAACCAAAGTTCAGTTACAAGTCCACCTTTACAGTTCATAGTTACATGTTTTCCTGCACCATATCCAAACTCTTTGTCAAAGAGTTTTCTTACCTCTTTTAGAGTTACTACTTCTCCAATATGCTCTTTAAAGTACTGCTGTACTTTTGAGTTGTTGACCTGTTTTAGTAGAGAGATTGCATCACTGTAGTACTCATTTGCAGAAGTTCCATAACAAGTTCCATGTTTTACCCACTCATGACGATGAAGATTAGAGCTGTAACCTGGCATATATTTTGAAAGTTCACTTCGTACGGTTGAGTTTAAATCTAACCTATCAAGTCTATACCACTGCCTGTTTTTGTCTGCACCAATCTGCTTTTTACTAACTTTGCAGTACTGATTGTTTCTTGGTTGAGGCCAAAGACCATGAAGTACAAACTCAAATGCTCCAAAAGATTTGCTGTTCATGGACTTACACTCTTTTTTGTATTGGTGTGTTTGACAGAAAGCATTTTGCCAACTTAGAGCTAAAAGGTTCTGCTTAGAGGTCGATTTAGATACTTTAGTAGCTTTTTTTGGCTCTTTTTTTTCTACTTTTTTACCATCTACCTCTTTGCTGTTTTCAAAACACTCTTTGTCTACCCAACGTTGAGCAATGCGTTCACCCTCTATTAGGGTTAAAATCTGCCCTTTTCTCTCTTGTAGTATTCGGTAGGAGTCTCCAACTTTTAAGGTTATATGGTTTGTATTGGTTCGATGTTTCATATCGTTAAAAGCTGGACAGTTTTTAGTTGCCTCTTTATATACTTTTGGGTTTTTTGCTGTTAGTGTCATTGGTAACGTTGCTAACAGAGCTATGGTAATTATCTTTTTCATATTTTATCCTTATATTTAAAGCGATATTGTATTAAAAAAAATTGAAATTGGAATAAAAATTTTAGTATACTACGCTTAAAACCTGAGTTCGATGGAATACCATATCCATCGAACTCAGGTTTAAAGGAAATAATATGAAAGCACTCTATTTTTTTATTTTACTCTCTACTTTAACACTCTTTGCCCAAGAGGATTATGAAAACTATGAACCACAACAGTTCTTTAGTAATAGTGATGTTAATGCATTTTTTAATTCCCAAGCAGGAGAGCTACTCAAAAAGATTATAGTTAATGGTAAAATCTACTATATGCAACAAGATGGAGACCTATATGATGAGGATGTGGCTACTATTGATGATGAAGTCTTTGGAGCAAAAGGTGAACGTTACTCTTTTGGAAAGTCTAAACGACTTCTTGCTACTAAAATCTACCCTAAACACCAAAAGGCATTCTACTCAAACTGTGACTATGTTGTAAAAGAGAAAAAGCTTATACCTCTGCCAAAAACTTGTGGATTTCACTATCGTAAAAACAAAAATCGTTCAGAGAGAATAGAGTGGGAGCATATTGTTCCTGCTTGGCACTTTGGGCATCAGCTACACTGTTGGCAAAATGGTGGGCGAATGACCTGTCGAAACCAAAATAGTAAGTTTAAACAGATGGAAGCTGACATGCACAATCTTGTCCCTGCCATAGGAGAGATAAACGGAGACAGAAGTAACTTTAGATATGGCATGATAGAGGGAGAGAAGCGTCTCTATGGTAAAGTTGATATGGAGATACTCTTTTCAAATAAAAAAGCAGAACCTAGAGCAGAAGTTCGTGGAGATATAGCACGAACCTACTTCTATATGCGTGACCGTTATGGACTACGTATTAGCCATACTCAAGAGAAGATGTTGATTGCTTGGAACAATCTTGACCCTGTTGACAGATGGGAGAAGAAGAAAAATCAGATTGTAAAAGAGATTCAGGGTGACGAGAATATGTATATTACTAACTATCATAAAATGAAACAGTTAGGAGATACCAAAGAGGAGAGTAAAAACCCTACAGATTTTAATGAAGTAAAAGATGAACTCTCTAAAAAGTACTCATTTATCTTTGATAAACTCTCTGCTCCAGTAGCATCAATTTTACTCTTTTTAGCTACAGCTTTTGTGGTCTATAGACGTAAAAGAGAGAAAAAACCAGAAACAGAGACTAAAACTGAAACTCCAAAAGAGCAGAGTGTAGAGACTAAAGGCTTTATGCTTCTCTCTAAGCTTGGTGATGTAGCTATTAGTTTTAATGAGAAAGATGAGGTGGTTATTGAAAAAGCAGATAAAAATAACCCTAATCAGATTTGGAGATTTACAAAAGCCAATAAGAAAAAAGAGTTCTTCTTTATAGAGAGTGTTAGTACTAATAAGGTCATAGAGGTAAAAGATGGAGACTCTAATGATGGTGCAAAGATTGTAATGGCTAAAAAGAAAAGACGCAACAATGACCACCAAGAGTGGAAATTAGAGAGTTCAAAAGATAAAGGTTTTGTCTTTGTAGTTAACCGATGGACACTTAATGTTCTTGATGTCAAATATAAAAAGACCTCCGATGGCACAAAGCTAC
>Ga0256832_1003212_pt1 | contig 11117 bp, 11 predicted proteins | sample 134614metaG_FD_190534 | JGI IMG/M metagenome (GOLD analysis project Ga0256832, IMG submission 190534) | Hydrothermal vent microbial communities from Lau Basin, Pacific Ocean - 134-614 | ecosystem: Environmental > Aquatic > Marine > Hydrothermal vents | place: Pacific Ocean: Lau Basin | collected...
GCTGCCCATATGGGTCCGAGCCGTTCTCTACGTTAACGCGTTTCGTTCCGGGGGCCCGTGACCCAAGGCACAGGACCCTTCAGGCCGGGCCGATTTCGGCCTCGATGGCCTGGAGGGCCTCCATGGGATCGGGTGCCCGGGTCACCGGGCGTCCTACCACCAGATAATCGGCGCCGGCATTCACTGCAGCGGCGGGCGTCACCACACGACGCTGGTCCTGCGCGGACTCGCCGGCCGGACGGATGCCGGGCGTCACCAGCAGGAAGTCCGTTCCCAGAGCCCGACGCAGCAGCAGCGCCTCGCGGGCCGAGCACACCACCCCATCCAGACCACAGTCCTGCGCCAGCCTTGCCAGACGCAGCACCTGGTCTTGCGGCGCGTGGACGATGCCCACCTCGCGAAGCTCGGCGGCCTCCAGGGAAGTGAGGACCGTCACCGCCACCAGATGCGGACGAGCGGTACCGTCGGGCAAGGCCCGGCGCGCGGCCTCCAGCATGCGCCGCCCGCCTGATGCGTGCACGTTGATCATCCACACGCCCAGCCTCGCAGCGGCACGTACGGCCCCGGCCACGGTGTTGGGGATGTCGTGGAACTTGAGATCCAGGAAGACCGGGAAACCCCGTTGGACCAGCGCCCGCACGAGGTCCGGCCCTGCAGCCACGAAGAGCTCGAAACCCACCTTCAGCCGGCAAGCATTGGGCTCCAGCCGTTCCACGAAACGCAGTGCGGCGCCCCCGTCCGGAAAATCCAGGGCAACGATGATGCGCGAGCGTGCCATTGGATCCAAGGCGGATTCCTGCTCGTCGATGCTCAGGGGTCAGTGCCGGAGCAGCTTGGCGGCCTGGTGCGTCCCCGGCCCGTCGGGCCGGCACGGGGTCGGCGGTGAGCGCTGCGGTCGGTCGAGCCGGTAGCGCGGACGGGCACGGGCCTGGAGGATGCCGCGCGTGGCCGGCCGCACCGTTCCCCACCCACGGCAGCCGGGACACTGCCAGAACAGGCCATGGGACTCGAAGCCACAGATGCGGCACTGGTATTCGGCCTGATCTCGTAGCTGAGCAGCAAGGCCTTCGGCCACCGCCCTCAACAGGGCATCGGAAGGCTCGATGCGCCTTTCCGCCATCCACTGGACGGTCTCCCGTAGCAGCCCCAGGGCCGGACTGCCCCGACTGAGCGCCTGGGTGAGCACGGCCGCAGCGCCCGTCTCGTCTCCCGATTCCAGGGCCGACTCGGCCAGTGCGCGCGCCACCTCCAGCTCACATCCACATGGGTGAATACGCTCTAGATAGTCGCTGTAAGCTTCTGTTTGTCCTAGCCTTGAATACGCCTCACGCAAGCGAGAGAGCACCAGGCAGGCGAAGTCCGGGTCCTGATCGTGCACCTGTTCATAGTAGCGGCGCGCGGCAGCCGCATCGCCCTCAGCCCAGGCGAGGTCGCCCAGCAGGATGCTCGCTCTCGCACAGGCGGGGTCGGCACGCAGGGCCTTTTCCATCAAGGCACGGGCCTGTCTCGATCGGCCGCTGCGCATCTCGTGTTCGGCCAGTTCGCAATAGTAGTGCGCCAGGGTCGCATCGCAGGACACCTCCGACTCCGCCTGCAGCCGCTGCGCGACCTCGATGGCCTTGTCCCAATCCTTCTCTTTTTCGTAGACCTCCATGAGGTGGCGGTAGGCGGGCACGCGGTGCACACCATCGTCCAGGAGCCGCAGGAACAGCGCCTCGGCGCGATCCAGCAGGCCGGCGCGCAGGTAGTCACGCCCCAGCTCCAGCCGCGCCTGGGCCCGGACCTGATGGGACAGCTCAGCGCGCCGCGTGAGGCTCTCGTGGATCCGAATGGCCCGTTCCACTTCACCGCGGCGGCGAAACAGATTGCCCAGGAGCAGATGGGTCTCCACCGTGTCCGGATCGGTGTCCACGATGCGCACGAAGACCTCCAGGGCCTTGTCCGGCTGCTCGTTGAGCAGGTAGTTGAGGCCACGGATGTAGTCCCCGGGCAGGGAGGCGCGACCCGCTTCGGGGCAGCGTGCACCGAAGCGTCGGCTCACGTACCAGCCTGAGGCGGCGGCCACCGGCAGGAGAAGCCAGAGCAGGGTCAGCATGGAAGGAGCCGGGTCGCGGGGCCCGGACTCGGGACCGGCGCAGCGGCGGAGTCCGAACCGGCCGATGGACCGCGTACCGTCGACCCGCACTCGGCTGCCATGGCTCAGTCCGTCTCCAGCTCCACGACGCCCTTGCGCTTCAGTCCCCCGTTGACTCGCTCTCGCAGCTCCTTGCCGGGTTTGAAGTGGGGTACGTATTTCCCGGGTAGCGGCACGGGCTCGCCGGTCTTGGGGTTGCGCCCGATCCGCGGTGGCCTGTAATGCAAGGAAAAACTGCCGAAGCCGCGGATCTCGATCCGCTCTCCGCTGGCCAGGGAGTCACTCATCTGCTCGAGCAGCGACTTGACCGATAGCTCCACGTCCTTGTACGCGAGATGACGCTGCTTCTGCGCGATACGTTCGATGAGCTCGGATTTCGTCATGTGCATTGGCATGTTCACCCCTGCCTTGAAACGGTAAACGGTGCCGAAAGCCCCTCCCCGCCGCGGAGAGGGGCCGTCTGGAGCGCCGCGGGATGCCCCGGAGACCACGGGAATCGATTCCAGCACGCCGCTGCCGATCAGGATCCGCCCTCGTCCTCGCCCTGCGAGCCGATCTTTTCCTTGAGCAGGTCGCCGAGGGTGGTGGTGGCCGCCTCGCCACTGCGGCTGTAGTCCTGCAGTACCTGCGCCTCTTCGGCCACCTCCTTGGCCTTGATGGAGAGGTTGATCATGCGCCGCTTGCCGTCCACGCCGACGAATTTGGCCTCCACCTCGTCGCCAGGCTTGAGCACAGAACGCACGTCCTCCACACGGTCGCGCGAGATCTCCGAGGCGCGCAGCACGCCTTCCACGCCGTCGGCCAGCTCCACGATGGCCGCCTTGGGGTCCACCTCTTTGACCACGCCCTTGACGACGCTGCCCTTGGGGTGCTGGGCGACGAACTGGGAGAAGGGATCCTGGGCCAGCTGTTTGATGCCCAGCGAGATGCGCTCGCGCTCCGGGTCGACGGCCAGCACCACGGCCTCCACCTCGTCGCCTTTCTTGTAGCGCCGGACGGCCTCCTCGCCAGGCTCGTTCCAGGACAGGTCCGAGAGGTGCACGAGCCCGTCGATGCCGCCCTCCAGGCCCACGAAGATGCCGAAATCGGTGATGGACTTGATGGTCCCCTTGACGCGGTCGCCCTTGTTGTGGGTGGCGGCGAACTCCTCCCAGGGGTTGGGCTTGCACTGCTTCATGCCCAGCGAAATGCGGCGGCGCTCCTCGTCCACATCGAGGACCATGACCTCGACCTCGTCACCCACCTGCACCACCTTGCTCGGGTTGACGTTCTTGTTGGTCCAGTCCATCTCGGAGACGTGTACCAGGCCCTCCACACCGTCCTCGATGGCCACGAAGCAGCCGTAGTCGGCGATGTTGGTGACCGTGCCGAACACCCGTGTGCCCACGGGATAGCGGCGCGAGATGTTGACCCAGGGATCCTCGCCCAGCTGTTTGAGGCCCAGCGAGACGCGGTTGCGCTCCCGGTCGAAGCGCAGCACCTTGACCTCGATCTCGTCGCCGATGTTCACCACCTCGGAGGGGTGCTTGACCCGCTTCCAGGCCATGTCGGTGATGTGCAGCAGGCCGTCGATGCCGCCGAGATCCAGGAACGCGCCGTAGTCGGTGAGGTTCTTGACCACACCCTTGAGCACGAGCCCCTCTTCCAGGCTCTCCAGCAGCGCCTCGCGCTCGGCGCTGTATTCCTCCTCCAGCACGGCCCGGCGCGAGACCACCACGTTGTTGCGGCGCGGGTCGAGCTTGATGACCTTGAACTCCAGTTCCTTGCCTTCCAGGTACGAGGTGTCGCGTACCGGACGGATGTCCACCAGTGAGCCTGGCAGGAAGGCCCGAATCTGGCCCAGGTCGACGGTGAAGCCGCCCTTCACCTTGCCGGTGATGCGGCCCTTGACGATCTTGCCGGCCTCGAACGCCTCTTCCAGCTGCTTCCAAGCCCGTGCGCGAACGGCCTTCTCGCGCGACAGGCGGGTCTCTCCGCTGCCGTCCTCTACGGCCGTCAGGGCCACCTCGACGACGTCGCCCACCTTGACGTCGATCTCCCCGTCCGGACCACGGAACTGTTCGATGGGAATGACGCCCTCGGACTTGAGCCCTGCATGGACGATCACGTTGCCGTCCCGGATGTCCACCACCGTGCCGTTGATGATGGTCCCGGGTTTCATTTCGATGCTGTTGAGGCTCTCTTCGAAGAGCTCGGCGAAACTTTCAGTCATGGGTTAGGTGTACTCGGTTCAGTGTCGTTACCCGAAGCGCCGCTGCCTGCCACCGAGACAAGGACTCAACGGGGCTGTGGTTGCACACGACTCACCAGCTCCAGTGCCCGCTCGAGCACCTCGTCGATGCTCATCCGGGTCGAATCGAGGATGGTGGCATCCGGGGCGGGGCGAAGCGGCGCCACGGGGCGGTTGCGATCCCGCTCGTCGCGCTTGGCGAGCTCGTCTAAAAGGTCGGGAAGGTTAGCATCAATCCCTTGATCCTTCAACTGTTTATGGCGTCTGCGGGCGCGTTCTTCAAGGTCTGCCTCCAGGAAGATCTTGACCGGGGCGTCGGGGAACACCACGGTGCCCATGTCGCGGCCGTCGGCGACCAGGCCCGGCGGCTTGCAGAAGGCGCGCTGCCGATCCAACAGCGCTGCGCGCACGGCCGGCAGCGCAGCCACGCGGGAGGCCGCGTCGCCACAGGCCTCGCCGCGCAACTCCCGGCTCACGTCCTCACCATCGAGGAGCACGCGTGGCTCGCCCTTGTCCGTTGCCTCGAAACGCACGTCGAGACTGCGGGCGAGTTCAGCCAGGGCCTGTTCGTCGTCCAGAGGAACGCCGCGGCGCAGGGCCGCCAGGGCCAGCACGCGGTACAGTGAACCGCTGTCCAGCCAGTGGAACCCCAAGCGCCGGGCGAGCAGCCGCGCCAGCGTTCCCTTGCCCGAGCCACCGGGGCCATCCACAGTGATGACCAGACAGGGCTCAGCCACCGTCCGGCTCCTCCTGGATCCCCAGTCCCACCGCTCTGGCCATGGACACGAAACCTGGAAACGAGGTGTTCACGTTGTCGCAGTCCAGGATGCGCACCGGCTCCGCCGCGCGCAGCGCCGCCATGGCGAAGGCCATGGCGACCCGGTGGTCGCCATGGCTGTGCACGGTGCCTCCGCGCAGGGTCCCACCCTGGATGACGATGCCGTCGGGCAGAGGCTCCGCCTCGATGCCCAAGGCCTGGAGGCCCTCGGCCATCACCCCGATTCGATCGCTTTCCTTGACGCGCAGCTCGGCGGCGCCCCGCAGGCGCGTGGTGCCCCGGGCACAGGCGGCGGCGACGAACAAGGCCGGAAACTCGTCGATGGCAAGCGGCACCAGCGACTCGGGGATGTCGATTCCCTGCAGCTCGGCAGCCTCGACGCGCAGATCGGCCACCGGCTCGCCGCCCGCCTCGTGGGCATGCTCGATCTGGATCCGCCCGCCCATGCGACGCAGGATCTCGATCACACCCGTACGGGTGGGATTGACGCCCACGTGACGTAGCACCAGATCGGAGCCCGCCGCGATGCTCGCCCCGACCAGGAAGAAGGCCGCCGAGGAAATGTCCGCAGGCACGTCCATGGCTCCACCCTGCAGTCGCCCACCCCCTTCGAGGCACACCTTGAGACCCGAGCGCTCCACCGCGTAGCCCAGGCCGCGCAACATGCGCTCGGTATGGTCGCGTGTGGGTGCGGGCTCGGTCACGCAAGTCCGCCCCTGTGCATAGAGCCCGGCGAGCAGGAGGCAGGACTTGACCTGTGCGCTGGCCATCGGCATGGCGTAGTCGATGCCGTGCAACCGCGCTCCGCCATGGATGTGCAGGGGCGGGGTCCCCTCGGGACTGGTGTCGATGTGTGCGCCCATGCGACGCAGGGGTTCGGTGATCCGCCGCATGGGCCGGCGCGAGAGCGAGGCGTCGCCCACCAGCACGCTGTCGAAGCGCTGCCCGGCGAGCAGCCCTGCCATGAGCCGCATGGCCGTGCCAGAGTTGCCCATGTCCAGAGGCGCGGCCGGAGCGCGCAGTCCGTGCAACCCCACACCGGAGATCCGGACCCGTCCCGCCTCCGGGCCCTCGATGGTCACGCCCATGGCCCGGAATGCGCGCATGGTGGCGAGGCAGTCCTCCCCCTCCAGGAACCCCGTGACATGGGTCTCCCCCTCGGCCACGGCTCCCAGCATGATCGCGCGGTGCGAGATGGACTTGTCGCCGGGCACCCGCAGCGTACCGGTGAGGCGGCCGCCCGGTGAAACGTGGTAGACGAGTCCTGTCATGCGCCTGCGCCGCCGTCGTGTCGGCCGACTTGCCGGGTGGGTTGCGCCATGTTCGCCTGCTGCACCATGAGAAGGCGCGCAGTTATACCCGCAGCGGCGCGGATTATCCACCGTCACGCGTGGCGAGAGGGGTACGGGGCACGCCGCGCCGGGCCCACACGGCCATCCCGGCGAGCGCCGCCACCAGCACAGGGACCAACAGCAACGACCCCTCCAGCCCTGCCCTGCCCCCGGTCCAGCGCGGGTCGCCCTCCAGGTTCAGGGCCAAGAGACCGGTGACCGGCAGGCCGCTGACGCCGAATCCAAGCACAGGCCCCTCCACAAAGTTCCAGCTCAGGTGCAGCGCCACGGCGAACCACAGGTTCAGCGTCACTACGTAGCGCATGCCCAGCAGCAGGCCGCCCAGAAAGGCATTGAGCAGCAAGACCGGATCCGGGGAGCGGCCGGAGACATGGACGAGCACGAAGACCAGGGCCGACAGCGCCAGGGCCTGACGTGGTGGGAACGAGTCCATCAGATTGCGCAACACGTAGCCGCGAAACACCAGTTCCTCCTGCAGCGCCACCAGCAGCGTGATGCCGAAATAGGCGCCCAACACGGCCGGATGGAAGGCCGCCGAGACCACGTGCACCTGCCCACCTGCGAGGAGCAGGAGGAAACCGGTCAGCAGGATCCCGCAGCCCAGGAGTGCGCCCCTTGCGATCTCGGCGCGCTGCCCTCGGGGCGACCAGCCCAGGGACCGCAGCCGGCGCCGGTCCACGTAGCGGCAGAATGCCTCCACCAGCGTCAAATTGAGTAAAAAGGTGAAGGCGATGAAGCTCGCCATGCTCCCGAGTCGGCCCCAGAGGCCACCCTGTTCACCCAGCGCGGCTGGATGCACGCCGCTGAGCCGCCGGATGGCCTCACCAGCCCAGCCGGGTGCGAATGCCATCAGGATCGCGAATGCCCCCAGGAACAACACCGCCCGTAGCCAGCCACGGTGGATGCGTGGCGGCCGGGCCGTTTCTTCCAAGCGCGTCTGTTGGGCCTTCTGGTGCAGTACGGACCTCCGATCGCATTGGGATCGGGACGCACACTCGCGCCTCCGGCCCGCTCAAACAAGACAATCATTGTGACCGATCCGGGACATGGGAGCGAACCGTGGTCCGCCACCCCACGCCGATTCCCGCACCGCTGGGCGTCGACGGCCGACACGCGGCCCAAAAGTCCCAGGAATGACCGGTATATAATCCCGCCGCATGGAAACGCTGCTCCTCCGCTTCCCCCCGGCGCCCCCGGACGGGGATCCCCCCGTGGTCCAGTGGGTCCTTCTCGACAGCCACAATGTCCCACTCGGTGAGACCCAAGCGGGTGCGCTGGCGGAGGCGGCAGCCCTCGCCGCGCAGCGCCGCGTGGTGGCCCTGGCTCCCGCCGAGCAGGTCACCCTGTTCGAGGTCCAGCTCAAGGCCCGAAGCCGGCAGCAGTTGCTGCGGGCGGTGCCCTACGCGCTGGAGGATGAGCTCGCCGAAGACGTGGAAGACCTGCATTTCGCCCTTGGGCCGAATCTGGGCGAGGATCGCTATCCGGTCGCCGTGGTCTCCAAGGCGCACATGGCGTACTGGATCGACGCTCTGCACGAGGCTGGGTTGAGGCTTCGGCTGCTGATCCCCGAAACGTTGGCCCTGCCCTACCACGACGGCGAATGGACACTGCTGCAGGAACCCGGCCGCTGCGTGGTCCGCACGGGGCCCTGGGCGGGCTTCTTCGCCGATCCCGCGCTCCTGGGCACCCTGTTGGATCTGGCCTGGGACCGGGAGCAGACCCACCCGGAGCTGCTGCGTTGCCACTGCTGCAGCGAGGACCCGCCTCCCCGACCGCCCGGCGACGCGCGGCTGGAGCGCGGTGAGCAGTGCCCCATGGCGCTGTTCGCCGGCGGTCTGGACCTGGCGCGTCCCTTGGACCTGTTGCAAGGCGAGTTTCGACCCAAGGCCGGTACCACCAAATGGGTGCGTCCCTGGCTCGCTGCGGGCGTACTGCTGGCACTGTGGATCGGGCTGGAACTGCTGGTCGCCTGGAACGACGTGCGCAGCTATCGCAACCAAGTGGGTGCCCTGCGCTCACAGATCGAGGCGGTGTACCGGCAGGCCTTCCCGGGTGCCCGGCGGGTGGTCAACGCACGCGTGCAGATGGAGCAGAAGCTCAAGGAACTGCGCCGCGCCGCGGGCGGCCGGGACGAGGGCGGCCTGCTGCCGTTGCTGGCCGCCGGCGCCGAGGCCGTGTCACGCGAACGATCCATCAGGGTGGATACGGTGTCCTATCGCCAGGGTCAGGTGGAACTGCGACTGGAGGGCAAGGAGCTCCAGGCCCTGGAACGCATCAAGCAGTACGTCGAACAAAAGGGTCTGGATGCGGAGATCCAGTCCGCCGATACCAGCGGTCAGCAGATCTCGGCCCGCATCGTCATCAGGGCGAAGCAGCGCACATGAAAGACTGGTGGATGAGCCTCGAGGAGCGGGAACGCCTGCTGGTGGCGGGAGCCGGCGTGGTGCTGGGTATCGCGCTCTTCTATCTCCTGGCATGGGAGCCGCTGTTCAAGACGCGGGCCGAGCTGCAGCAGGCCGTCCACGCCCAGCGCAACACCCTGCAGTGGATGCAGGAGGCAGCCCGCGAGGTTCGCACCCTCCAGGCGGGAGGCGGGACAGGCGCCCTTCAGGGCCGCAACCGCTCACTGCTCAGCGTACTGGATCAGACGGCCACGCAGGCCGGCATCCGCGACCAGATCGAGCGCATGGAGCCCGAGGGTCGAAACGGAGTGAAGCTCTGGCTCGACCAGGTGCCTTTCGACACCCTGATGCGCTGGCTCGACCGCCTGGAGCGTCACTACGGCGTACACGTCCGACGGGCCACCTTCACAGCCACCGATGTTAGCGGCTTCGTGGACGCACGGCTCACCCTGGAGCGCCCATGAAGCCCGGACTGCGTTACGCACTCCTCGGTCTGGCCGCCTACCTGGTCTTTCTGATCGCGCTCATGCCGGCCCACTGGGCGGTGCGCTTCCTTCCCCGGGAGGTGGAAACGGCCGGCGTATCCGGATCCGTCTGGCATGGACACGCGGCCCGCATCCGTTACGCCGGGTACCGGCTCGACGACGTGGACTGGCGCGTGCGGGCGCCCTATCGCCTGCTCTGGGCGCAGCTCCCTCTGCGGCTGCGCATCGAGAAAGGGAGTGTGTCCGGATTCACGAGCCTGGTGCTCTCCCCCCGGTCCCTCACCCTGGAGGACAGTGACCTCAACATCAACCTGGAGGTGTTCGAACGCGCCCTGCGCAGATTCCGGGTGCATCTGGGTGGGATGCCGGTCCACCTCGCCGCCGAGACGCTGGAGCTTCACAGGGCCGGTCCTGGGGCGGCACGCGGAACCATGCGCTGGGACCAGGCGGCCGTTCGTTCACCGGTGGCCCTGTCCTTGGGCACCCTCAACCTGGACCTGTCCGATGCCGAGGGCGGCTGGGTGGGTGCCCTCTCCAACGACAGCCAGGAGATCCGCATCGGCGGCCGCATCCGCGTGGGCGAAGGCTGGGCCTGGTCCAGCGAGATCCGTCTGGCTCCGGGTCCCCGGGCGGACGAGCGCCTGCGCCAGGCGCTGCCCCTACTGGGCCAGCCGGACCGCAGCGGTACCGTGGTGCTCAAGGCCAGCGGACGGCTGGCGAGCACCCCACAGGGCTGAACCCGTCAAACTCAGACCCGGCCCACCAGGTACACGCCCAAGGAGATGAAGGCGCAGCCCAGGAGCTGCAGGGGTTGTAGCGACTCCCGAAATACCACCACGCTGAGGGCCAGCACCAGCAACACCGCCAGGCCCGTGTAGAGGCCATACAGCGGCCCCAGGTCGTAGTGTTTCAGGACCACCAGATAGTAGAAGAAGATGAACCCGTACAGGCACAGGGCAGCGCTCACCAGGTACCAGTAGCGCAGTAGGGTCTCCCCCAGGGTCTGGCCGCCGTGGACGGCCGCCCACTTCAGCAACCCGTGAGAGAAGGCCAGCAGCGCGGCCAGGAACAGCGCCTGGCCGAGCATGCCGCCCAGTGGCAGCAGTCCGCCTTTCACAGGCGGCTCCTACGGCGGTCCACCACGTAGACAGGCCGGCCCTTGGCCTCCTCGAACACGCGGGCCAGATAGATGCCGATGATGCCCAGGCTGACCATGAGCACGCTGCCGATCAGCAATTGCAGGAGGATCACGGTGGTGAAGCCCGATACGGCAACGCCGGTGAACTTCTGATACAAGGCGATGCTGCCGAAGATCGCACTGATGAGAAAGACGAAGGCCCCCAGCGCCGTGATGAGGTGCAGTGGCGCAGAGGAGAACGCGGTCAGGGCCGAGACCGCCAGACGGACGAGCCGCCAGCGCGTCCAGGAACTCCCTCCCTCTGCCCTGGGCGGCACGGAGAACGGGATTCGCGCACTGGTAAAACCCAGCCAGGGAATCAGGCCGCGGAAGAAGCGGCTGCGCTCCGGCAGCCTGCAATAGGCCTCCACCACCTCGCGATCGAGCAGTTTGTAGTCCGAGGCGTTGGCCACCTCCAGCCCGGACAGGCGCGTGAACAAGCCGTAGAACAGGCGGGCGGCGGCACCACCGACCAGCCCTTCGTACCCGCGGTCCTGCTTGACGCCTTCCACCACCAGGGCCCCTGCACGCCACAGCTCCACCATCCGAGGAATGAGTT
>Ga0256832_1003213_pt1 | contig 11116 bp, 9 predicted proteins | sample 134614metaG_FD_190534 | JGI IMG/M metagenome (GOLD analysis project Ga0256832, IMG submission 190534) | Hydrothermal vent microbial communities from Lau Basin, Pacific Ocean - 134-614 | ecosystem: Environmental > Aquatic > Marine > Hydrothermal vents | place: Pacific Ocean: Lau Basin | collected...
GGAAGGTCATGCTCGGCTCAGTCGGTCGCCATCGGCGCGCAATGGCCCCGGGGCGCCTCGGCCTCGACGCAGCTCAGGGCATCGGGGCAGCTCGGTCGCCGCGTGTCGCAGGCAAGGCGGCAGCGGGCCGACGCCCCGTCCGCCACGCAGACGGCCCCCGGCTCGCAGTCGCCGCCGTCCTCGCAGAGTTCGCCGGCAGCCACGTCGCCGCCGATGTAACAGACCCGCTGTCCGCTCTCCCCCGCCAAGCACACCGAGCCGTCCTCGCACAGCCGCGCGTCCTCCTCGCAGGGCTCCATGCACTCGGGACCGCGAGCGCGCGTCTCGAAACACACGAGAGGAGCCTCGCAGTCGTAAGTCGTCAGGCATGGCTCCCCGACGGCGCCACGGGTGGTCCCGCCGCATGCGCCAAGGAACGCACACAGGGCACTGATCGGCATGCCGAGGCGACGCATTCGCGAGGGATGTAGCCGACCCCAATGCCCGCAGCAAATCCCAGGCGCCCATGCCGTTTGATCGGGGGCTCCTGCTGGGCCACCCTCTGGCGCCGTGGCGCGGCTGACGCTCAAGGGGATCCGGAAGTGCTTCGGGGAGGCGACGATCCTTCAGGGCGTCGACCTGGACGCTCCCGACGGCTCGCTCGTGGTACTGGTGGGCCCGAGCGGCTGCGGCAAGAGCACGCTGCTGCGCACCGTCGCGGGGCTCGAGGCGCCGGACGCCGGCACCGTCACCATCGGCGACCGCGACGTGACGAAGCTGCCGCCCAAAGACCGCGACATCGCCATGGTGTTCCAGAGCTACGCGCTCTACCCGCACCTCCGGGTCCGCGACAACCTCTCCTTCGGACTGAAGCTCCGGGGCGCCGACCGCGCGCTCATCGAGCGCCGGGTCCGCGAGGTCGCTCAGATGCTCGACCTCGACGCGCTCCTCGACCGGTACCCACGCCAGCTCTCCGGGGGGCAGCGGCAGCGTGTCGCGATGGGGCGCGCCATCGCCCGGCGTCCGAGCCTCTTTCTCTTCGACGAACCTCTGTCGAACCTCGACGCCGCGCTCCGGGCGGAGGTTCGCGTCGAGATCAAAAAGCTGCACGACGCCCTGGGCGCCACCATGCTCTACGTCACTCACGATCAGGTCGAGGCGATGACGCTCGCGGACGTGCTCGTGGTGCTGCGAGCCGGGCACATCGAGCAGCGCGGTGCACCCCTGGAGCTCTACGAGTCGCCGGCGACCCGCTTCGTCGCGGCGTTCATCGGGAGCCCATCGATGAACTTCATCGAGGCCGAGATCGCCGACGGACGGGTGCGCGCGGAGGGCCTGCTGCTGGACGCTCCCTCGAGCGTACGCCCCGGAAGCATCCTCGTTGGGATCCGCCCGCACGACCTCGTCCAGACCGCGGACGGGACGCTCGCACTCCGAGTGGACGTGGTCGAGGCGATGGGCTTCGAAACCTACGCGCACGGTGAGCTCGCCGGCGCGCCCTTCGTCGCGCGCCTCGAGGGCAGCGAGCGCCCACGCCGCGGCGATCGGATCCGGCTCGCGGTCGAGCGCTTTCACCTCTTCGACCCCAACACGGGGCGTGCGCTCGGGCGGAGCAGCGGATGACGACGCTCCGCTTCGGCGTCGCGGTCGCCACCCTCGCCTCGCTCACCGCGAGCCCGGCCGTCGCGCAGCAGCCCGTCGAGCTGTGGCACGCCTACTCGGGCGCAGAGGAGGCGGCCCTCCACGAGGCGGCACGCTCCTTCGAGGAGGCCAGCGGCGGACGCTACCGCGTGCGGCTGCTCGCCGTGGCCTTCGGCGCCTACCTCTCCAAGCTCGAGGCGGCGATCCCCACGGGGCGCGGGCCCGACGTCTTCATCGACGCCCACGAGCGCCTCGCCAACTACCGCCGCGCGGATCTGGTCGAAGCGCTGCCGGCGCTGTCGCTCGTCGACCTGCATGTCGACGAACGCTACCTCGCGCCGCTGCGAGACGAGGGCACCCTCTACGGCGTGCCGCTCTCGCTGAAGTGCGCGGCCCTCTACGTGAACACCTCGCTGCTGCCGCGACCGCCGCCGTCCCTCGAAGCGCTGCTGGCCGCCGACCTCCCGGCGGGGACGTACCCCCTCGTGTTCGAAGCCGAGAACGCCTACTACGTGGCGGCGCTCCTGCATGCCTACGGCGGGCGTCTCCTCGACGACGACGGATCCTACGGCTTCGTCGGTCCCGCCGCCGAGCGCACCGTCGAGACGCTGCGCTCCATGCTCCGCGCCGGCAAGCTGCCCCAGGAAGCAAACGGGGAGTTGGTCGGGCGCCTCTTCGCTTCCGGCCGTGCCGCAGCGGCCATCAGCGGCCCGTGGTTGGCGCCCCAGCTCGAGGACGTGCCGTGGCGGGTCGTGCCCCTGCCCTACGTGGAGGACGCGGGCGCGCCGATGCGCCCCTACGTCACGGTCGAGGCGGCGTTCGTGGCCCGAGGCGCCGGGGAAGGCGCGCGCGAGCTGGCGCTCTTCCTGACCGACGCCCGCGGCGCGCGCATTCGTGCGGTCCGTGGGCGGCAGGTCGTGACCCAAGAGCAGGTCTGGGACGATCCGGAGATCGGCGGTGACGAGCTCTTGCGGACCTTCCGCGCCGCGGCGGAGGCGGGCGTCGTCATGCCGACCCACCCGCACATGCGCCAGGTCTTCGAGCCGGCGCAGCGCGCCCTCCGCAAGGCGCTCCGCACCGGCGAACCCATCGAGGAGGCGCTGCGCGCAGGGGCGCTCACCTTCGCCGACGATACCCGGCCGCAGCCGCCCCCCCGGGACGCGACCCCGCTCATGCTCGGCGTCGGGGTCCTGCTGCTCCTCGTGGTGCTGCACTGGCTGCGTGCGCTGCGGGACCCCGAGACACGCGCGGCCCTGCGACGCTCGCTTCCAGCTTACCGCTACCTGGCCCACGCCTTCGTCGCGGTGTTCTTGCTGGTGGTGCTCCCGCTGGCGGTCGGCGCGCTCACGTCGCTCTTCGCCGGGCACGGCCGCGACCTCTATTACGTTGGGCTCGCGAACTACGTCGACATCCTCACGGCGCGTGGCGGCGAGCTGCTGGGGCACCGTTCGTTTTATCTGACCTTGCTCGTCACCGTGCTGTGGACGGCTCTGAACCTGCTGCTCCACGTCGCGATCGGCGTCGCCCTCGCGCTTCTCTTGAACCGCGAGAAGCTGCGGCTTCGCGGCGTGTATCGAGTGCTCCTCATCGTCCCGTGGGCGGTCCCCAACTACGTCACGGCGCTCGCGTGGAAGGGAATGTTCCATCGGCAGTTTGGCGCGGTAAACGCGATCCTGGAGACCTTCGGCGCCGAACCCGTGAGCTGGTTCAGCCGCTGGTCGACCGCGTTCGCCGCGAACGTGGCGACGAACGTCTGGCTCGGCTTCCCGTTCATGATGGTCGTCACCCTCGGTGCTCTCAGCGCGATCCCCAAGGAGCTCTACGAGGCCGCCGCGGTTGACGGAGCGACGGCCTGGCAGCGCTTCCGGCACGTGACCTGGCCCATGGTCACGCCGGTCTTGGCGCCGGCGGTCGCCATGGGGGCCGTGTGGACCTTCAACATGTTCAACGTCGTGTTCCTGGTCAGCGGAGGCGAGCCGGATGGGACGACGGAGATCCTCGTCTCGGAGGCTTACCGCTGGGCTTTCACCCGCGGCAGCCAATACGGCTACGCCGCTGCCTACGCCGTGCTGATCTTCGGGGTGCTGTGGGCCTCGACCCGTGTCTTCGGCCGCCGCCTCACGGAGGTCTCGGCGTGAGCTTCGCCAGGGAGACCCGCCGCCCGCTCCTCGGCCGCCTCGCCGCGCACGCCGCCCTATCCGTCGCGGTGGTCTTCGCACTCTACCCCGTGCTGTGGGTGGTCTCCCTGGCCTTCAGCCCCGGCGACGCCCCGCACACCTCGGCGATCCCTTGGCCGGCACAGTGGTCCCTCGAGCACGTCGCCGCGGTAGTCGGGCGGACCGACGATCAGGGCCGCTGGCTCTTCCTGCGGCAGCTCGGCAATTCCCTCGTCGTATCCGCCACGACGGCGCTGGTTGCCGTCGCCATCGCGACCCCCGCCGCGTACGCGATCAGCCGTTTCCGGTTCGTCGGCCAGCGCGCGACCATGGGCGCCCTGCTGGCCACTCAGATGTTCCCCGGCGTGGCTGCGGCCATCCCGCTCTACCTCATCCTCGACTTCCTCGGGCTGATCGACACGCGCAGCGGGCTGGTGCTCGTCTACGCCACGAGCGCCGTGCCCTTCGCCATCTTTCAGATGAGGAGCGCCTTCGACGCGATCCCCGTGGACCTGGAAGAAGCCGCCATGGTGGACGGAGCGAGCCGCTTCGGCGCCTTCCGTCGGGTGGTGCTCCCCGCCGCACGGCCGGCGCTGGCGGTCACGAGCCTGTTCGCGTTCATGACCGCGTGGAACGAGTTCATCCTCGCAGCCACATTCCTCAACCGCGAGGAGACCTTCACGCTGCCGGTGGTGCTCCAGCGTTACGTCGGCGAATACGACGCTCAGTGGGGCCACTTCGCTGCCGGCGCGATCCTCGTGAGCCTGCCGGTGATGATCCTCTTCTATTGGCTGCAGCGCCACCTCGTCGGCGGCCTCAACGCCGGCGGCGTGAAGGGCTGACCCTTCCTCAACTCGCCGACGAGCTCTTCTTGGGCCCGTACGCGATCTGTTCCAGGCGCGCGAGGTCCTTGATCTCGATGAGGTCGGGGCTGACGGAGAGCGCGCCCTGCCGCTCGAGGTAGGCCAAGCCGCGGGAGATCTCCTCACGGACGGTCCCAAGCCGCCCCGCGACGGTCTCGGTGGTGAGATCGCGCACCAGGTTCTTGGCGTCCTGCCCCTTGGCCTCGCGCATCGCCACGAGGGTGCACAGAAAGCTCGCCAGGCGGGCCGGAACGGTGCGCAGCGAAAGGTCGCTGACGAGGGCGAGGGTTCGGTCGGAGCGCTTGGCGCGCAGGTCCACGAGCAACCGGAGGACGCCCGGCCGGCGCTCGCCCAGGGACGCGAGGAACTCGTTGGAGATGACCAGAGCACTGGCCGCACGCATGGCGACGGCGCTCGCCGGGTAGGTCCCACCGTCGAAACGCACGCCCTCGACGATGACCTTGCCGGGCCGCGCGAGGTAGACGATCTGCTCGCGCCCGTCGCGGCCGCTCTTCGTCAGCTTGACCTCGCCGGTCCGCACGACCCAGAGCCCCTCGGCCTGCTGGCCCTCGCTGAAGAGGGGCGCACCCTTGGGCGCCTTGCGGACCTCCGCCGCCTCCGCCAGGGCCTTCAGATCGGCCGCGGGAAGCTGGTTGAGCTTGGACACGTCTTTGAGGAGCTCGTCGGCTGTTCGGGGCGCGATCGCCATGGGCGAAGCCTACCACGGTTGAGTTTGCGCACGCATCGGCGATACGGGCCCGGGCACGTTTTTTGGGCGCTCTCGGACTCCGACGCGTCCCCAGAGGCCGGCGCGTCCCGGTGCGAATGCGACGAAGGCTCCACTGTCCAGTTTCGCACGGCACGAGCCGCAGCGCCCCCCACGCAAACAAATCCTCAGCGCCGCGATCCCCGCGGCGGTCGCTTGAGACCGTACTTCTCCATTTTGTAGATGAGCGCACGCCGACTGATCCCCAAACGCCTGGCGGCATGGGTCTGGTTGTGGTTGCTGTCGGCGAGGGCCTTGATGATGGCGTCCCGCTCCACCCCATCGACGTGCTCGCGCAGCCGCCCCTCGTTGGCCACCGTCGCCAGGGGCATCGGCTCGCTCGGAAGGTGCTCGGCCAGAATCTCCCCGTCGCGCGCGAGGCGAGCGGCACGCTCCATCGCGTTGCGCAGCTCGAGCACGTTCCCCGGCCATGGGTAGCTGCGCAGCCGCGCCAGCGCGCCGGGGCTCAGGCGCACGTCCGCGCCCGTCGCCGCCACGAAGCGCTCCGCCAGCGGGAGGATGTCCTCGGGCCGGTTGCGCAGCGAGGGGATCTCCACGACGCGAACGCTCAACCGCTCGTAGAGCTCGGGATCGAACGCCCCCCGTTCGACGAGGCCTCCCAAGGCGCGGTGGGTGGTCGCCACGGTGCGCACATTCGGCTCGCTCCGGAGCCACGCCAGCAGGGCGCGCTGATGTTCCAGCCGAAGGTCGCCCACCTCGTCGAGCAAGAGCGTCCCCCCAATCGCCGCCTCGAGCTCTTCGGCCGAAGGGGGCCGACCCAGCGAAGCGCAATGAAGAGTAACGAAGGGCCGTCCCGCGCCCCCGGCACGCTCGTGGAGGAAGCGCGCGAAGACGGACTTGCCCACGGACTTCTCACCGGTCAGCAGCACGGGCGCATCGTCGGCTGCGGCGTCCTCGAGCAGGCCCACGACCTCGAGGGTCGCCGGGTCGTGCACGGCGAGCTCGACGGAGGCCTTGGGACCCGGCGGCGGGGGCGGGTGGACCCCACCGCCCGCCTCCATGGCAGCGTCGGCTGCGGCCCGGGCGGCCCTCAGCAGCCGCTCGGGCGAGTCGCCATGTCCAGGAGCCACTGCCAGCCCGACCGACACGCCGTCAAGCTTCCCGACCATCCGCTCGACCACGGCCTTGGCCGTCTCGAAGTCCGTGTCCGGCAGGAGCATCTCGAGCTCGTCGACGGCGTAGGTGGCCACGACGTCGCCCGCACGGAGCGTCTCGAGGGCGTCGCTGGCCAGCCGCCCACCTTCGCCCGGGCGGGTCGCCACCAGGACGAGAGCCGTCGGCCGACCCCCTCGGGCCGCTCGGCTCATCTCCTCGTAGAGACGCTCGCGGAACTCGTGGTGGGTGAGGGCCCGGCGGCCGCCGGCACTCAGGGGCATCGCGATGCCGACCACGAGCTGACCGCTGCCAACGGCGATCTCGTCGCCCGGTTTGAGGTCCGTCGCTCCCTCGAAGCGCTTGCCTTGCAGGAAACAGTCGCCGCCCTCGGACCGGAGCTGAAGGCGCTCGCCGTCCCAACGGAGACCCAGCGCACGCGGACCGACGCCCTCGATCCGCACGTGTGCCTCGTCGTCTCCGCCCACGACCTGCTCGGTACCGTCGGCAGGCAGGTCGTGAACCCACGTCCGGCCCGCCGAGCGGGCCACGACGAAGGCCCGCCGCTCCTCCCCTTCGGTGCTCATGGCAGGCGAGTATTGCGCACTGCCGCCGCAGACCCAACCGCCCGCTTCGCAGTCCGTCCAAGGGCACCTGTCCGCGGGTCAGGACTCGATGGTCCCCGAGGTTTCGTCGTCGGGCGGTCCGCGGGAATTCCGGCGCCCGCTCCGACCGTCCTCCATCGCGCTCGGGGAGCGACCAAAGCCGGCGACGGACAAACGACGGCCCGCAGCGGGAGGGGGGGAGTTACCTGCTGCGGGCCGTCGAGAGGCCAGCGCCGAGCCCGCAGGAGGGGGGAGGGAGAGGGCCCGGCTGCCGTCTACCCCATCTTGGTTGCATGTGTCGTGCCACCCTGTTTTCGCCGGATTCTCTCGGTTTCGCCGCGGGGGATCCTTCGGATCTGAAACGTGCCATTGCAGGTCCGCTCATAGCGGAACTTCCCACCAGTGCGGTGGCCCTCTCCTCCGCCCGTGTCAGAAAGCGCTGCATGAACCCCGTACACGGGGCTCGTGCAGCGGATACCCGTGTCACGCGGAGCGGCCCTCGCACAACAACTCGAGCAACAATGGACGAGGTGCAGACGCTCACGGGGAGCCGTGGCTCAGCCGCTCACCCAACGAGAAGAGCGTGCGGTCACCCCACGGAGTACGGAGGCCGCTCCTTCCCACGGAAGCCGCGAAACCTCTCCGAGGGGTGCGCTACTTCACCACGCGGAGATAGGGCGGCAGCTCCCGCTTCGTGCCCGCCGGCGGCTGGGCGGCGGGCTCGTGGACCGGCTCGGGTTCGGCCTCGGCCGCTCCATCCTCTCCAGCGACGACACGCAGCCCACGCGGAGGACGCACCCCCATCTCGCGCTCCACCTCGGCGCGCAGCTCCTCTGGGAGAGAGTCGGGCCACACCATAGCCCGCCCCTGGTCGTCGGCGAGGGCGAACACGGAGCCCCAAGGCACCGTCACGGTAAAAGGCGAACGGTTGAACGAGAGGGTCCCGTAGATCCCCTCCCCGTCGACCCGGAGGTCGGGGATGGGCACGGCCAGATCGAGCCCAATCTGCAAGACGAGGTGTGGCTGCGCGGCGAGGTGCGGCGGCACGAGCACGCCGTCCGCTCTCGGATCGAGGTGAATGAATACGCTGCCCCGCAGCAGCAACCCCCGCGCTACGTCTTCCTTGGCCGGAAGTGACATCCCCTGCCCCACCTTTCAGGCCTAGCGCAGGGCCTCCCCTCACGCCAGCAGGCCGAGAGTGCGAAGGCCGCATTCGCGGCAGCTCGCGCGGTCATGTATCCTCGCGCGGAAGAACCGGGGCCGCCTTGCACTACCGAACGATCGCTCGAAATCGACATCTTCTCGCCCTCCTTTCGGTGCTCACGGCGACCGCCTGCTCCGATGGGCCGGCGCCACCGGACTGCGTCCCCGATGCCGACCGCTGGGAGGCGGAAATCGCGCCGCTCGTCGAGAGCTACTGCGGCACCTGCCACGGAGAGGAGCCGGACTTCGGCGCGCCCTTCAGCCTCCTGGACTACGACGCGATCACCGAGGGGACCGAGGGCCTCCGTCACGTCGACCAGATGGTCCGGCAGCTCGCCGAGGGGACCATGCCGCCGGTCGGGATGCCGCGCCCCCCCGACGAAGTAACCGGCGCCCTGCTGAGCTGGGCGAGCTGCGGAACGCACACGGCCCCGCCAGCCGCCGGGCTCGTGTCGTCCGCCCCTCCGGCCCTCGCCCCGGAGACGCCACCGGAGCTGCCCACCGTCGAGCTGCGCGCCCCCAACTTCGCCGTCTCCGTCGCGGACATCGACCGCTACCAGTGCTTCACCTTCGAGGCCCCCGTCGACGAACCCCGGTTCATTCGACGCTTCGAGATGATTATCGATCAGAGCGAGGTGCTCCATCACCTCGTGTTCCTGCGCGACACGGACCGCACCGCCCCAAGCGACAACTACGAGTGCAAGCGAAGCGGCGGGATGCCCCCGGGCAGCGAGTATCTCTACGCCTGGGCACCGGGCCAGGGAGCGTTCCAGTTCCCAGAAGGCGGCCTACGGATGGAACCGGGCGAGCGCTTCATCATGCAGATCCACTACAACAACGCGCCGGGCCTCGAAGGCCTGACGGACCGCAGCGGGGTCCGCCTCTACCTCGCGCCCCCCGAAGGCCCGGAGTACGGCATGTTCTCCCCTGGGCCGCTGGGCTTCAGTGTCCCGCCGCGGGATACCCGCAGCGTGCTCAGCCAGTGCACCATCGACACGCCGGCTCGGGTCCTCGCCGGCATGCCGCACATGCATGAGATCGGCTCGGAATTCCATCAGGAGGTGCGGCGCGGGGAGGAGGTCATCCCGTTCATCGATCTCACCGGGTGGGTCTTCGAAACGCAGCTCTTCTACTCGACACCGATGGAGCTGCGGCCCGGCGACCGCCTCATCACGGAGTGCGTGTACGAGAACCCGACAGCCGAGACGGTCTTCAGCGGCACCGACACGAGCGACGAGATGTGCTTCAACTTCATGTACGTCTCGCCTCCGCCCCCTACCCGTTTTTGCGACGAAACCTACGGCGGTCGCGTCACCGATGTGAGCTACGCGCCGGGAGCGTGTGCACCGGCCGACGCGCCGGAGGAGTTGAGCCTCGCGGTGGGGCACTTCACCTTGGGTCTCCCGGAGCCGCTCACGGGGGGGACGCTCGTCGACGGGCGCTACGAGGTCGAGGAGCTCGAGCTCTTCGTGGAAGATCCGAGAACTCCCTTCGGCGACCTCGACCTGGAGGACAGCTTGGTGCTCATGCGCGGAAGCCTCTGGGTCGGCGACGGCCGCGCCACCTGGGACGCCGCGGTGCACCTGGGGGTCAAGGTCGCCGGCGTCGCGCTCGACGACGACACCCACCTCTCGCAAGAGGGCCCCTACACGATCGATGGGACCACCCTTACCTTGAGCGCCGAGTGCGGTGGCGAAGGCGCCCTCGCGCTCTCGTCCGTGGAGTACGAGGCGCGAGGAGACAGGCTCATGGTCGAGGCGACTTCGGACTTGATGGGGTTCCCTCTCATCCAACGGCTGACCCTCGTGCGGCGAGAGTGAGGAAGCTTGCGTGGCCTCCTCGGATCCTCCGCAGGCGGCTCCCGTATCGACCGTGACCGCGGTCGTGAGGGTGCCCATGCGCGATGCAACCGGGCGAGGAGATCTTGGAGGTTTTCGAGGCGCGACGCCGGTCCGCGGGAGCGTGCTCTCCGCCATGAGGCGCACGGACGTATTTCAACGGGCTCTCAGGCCTTGACGTTGATGTTGCGCCCGCGGTGAGCCTCGGGAGGCAAGCGGGGAGCCGACTCGGTCGCGGACTCGATCAGCGACAGGGCCGCCTTCCCCACGGCTTCCGACTGATCCTTCACCTTGGAGAGCAGCGCCGCGTCGATCTGGAGGCTCACGGGGAGCGAAGCAATATCCATGACCGTTGCTTCGGACGCGCGCTCGCCGCGCTTTACAGCCCATCTCAACAGCGATCGTCGATCGATCCGTAGACTGGGCGGGACCGGTGGCGCATCCGCGAACCGAAGGGATGCCGAGCATGCTCGAGGGGAGAGGATGGCGGCAGTGCGCAGGCCGCGGAGCAACGACGAGGGGTTTGAGATGTGCTCTGGCTGCCCGCCCGAGGGTGCCCGTGGGTGATGCAGGCGGACGAGGAAATCTTGGCCCACCCTCGTGTCCCTCCATCCTGCTCGGTACGGCCCTCCCCATCCTGCTCGGTAGAGGGAAGGCTGCTGGCGCCAGGGCGCCGGTTGCGGGGCGGCGCGGCGCGGCGGCATGATGGCCCGCGATGCTTCGCTGGGTCCTCGGCGCGTGGCTCTTGTCGTCCGTCGCGGCGGCCCAGCGGCCGGTTCCCGGCCCGCTCCTCGACGATGCCGAACGAGCCCGGTCCAACGAACCCGACGATGCCGAACGAGCCCGGCCCAACGAACCCGACGATGCCGAACGAGCCCGGCCCAACGATGCCGAACGAGCCGAACGCGGACCGCTCGAAGCGGACTCCGCGGAGGACCCTGTCGCCACCGAG
>Ga0256832_1003214_pt1 | contig 11115 bp, 9 predicted proteins | sample 134614metaG_FD_190534 | JGI IMG/M metagenome (GOLD analysis project Ga0256832, IMG submission 190534) | Hydrothermal vent microbial communities from Lau Basin, Pacific Ocean - 134-614 | ecosystem: Environmental > Aquatic > Marine > Hydrothermal vents | place: Pacific Ocean: Lau Basin | collected...
AAAATATTACGTTCCGTTCATCAACAGCATGAAGATAACAAACGTATATCCAAACAACCGGAGAAACAATTTGGAGTTCCCGATAGCTTAAAACTAAAGCTCATAGAACAATATTTTCCACAATACGAACAACTATACTATCCGTCATTGCATATGCAAAAAATATATCTTGACAAATACAGAAGATATAAAACAAAAGTGAAATGATTTTAGAAATAAACATATCTAATCACTTGAAAATCAACAATATAAATCATGATTTGATCGTTTCATGGCTTGATAAATGTGCTACGCTTCATAATAAAAAGATTAGCGTTTTAGAGATTCATATACTTACGGATGAAGAACTTTTAGATATAAATAAACAAATTTTCAATCGGGATTATTTAACAGATGTAATCTCTATAGCTTATCCCGGACCCAATGATATTTCAGGAAGTATATTCATTTCCTATGAAACAGTAAAAGAAAATGCTGAAAAATATTCGGTTTCTGCTGAAGAAGAATTAAACAGAGTAATCATACATGGTTTACTTCATATTTTAGGTTTTGAAGACTCTACTACCGAAGAAAAGGAAAATATGCGTAATTGGGAAGATAAATGTTTGAAATTATTAGTGTAATTTTGCATACCTATTTTAACAAATGTTCCACGTGAAACATGAAAAGATATAAACATCCCGAAAAATTTGATGTCATTGTTGTCGGTGCCGGTCATGCCGGTTCCGAGGCGGCGGCCGCATCCGCCAATTTAGGCATGAAGACCTTACTTATCACCATGGATTTGACCAAAATAGCACAAATGAGTTGTAATCCTGCCATGGGAGGAATTGCCAAAGGTCAAATCGTTCGTGAAATTGATGCTTTGGGTGGTTATTCAGGTATTGTTTCCGATTTATCCGCCGTACAATTCAGGATGTTAAACAGAAGTAAAGGTCCGGCCATGTGGAGTCCGAGAACCCAAAACGACAGACTGTTATTTACCAAATATTGGAGAGAACAATTGGAGAAAATCCCTAATTTACATCTTATGGCCGATATGGTTGTTCAAATAACAACCCAAGGAGAACATGTGACGGGCGTGATAACCAAATTAGGTCTTGTAATATCAGCAAAAGCCGTGATACTAACGGCGGGTACTTTCATGAATGGTAAAATCTTTATTGGTCAAACACAAGTCACCGGTGGTCGAATAGGAGAGCCCGCCTCCTTCGGATTAACTGAGAATTTGGTTGATTTGGGATTTCAAGCCGGAAGAATGAAAACCGGAACACCACCGCGTATTGATATGCGATCGGTTGATTTTACTAAAATGGAAGAACAAAAAGGCGATGAAAATCCCGAAAAATTTTCTTTTTTACCCATCACCAAACCTCTAGAAAAACAATTGTCTTGCTGGATTACCTATACGAACCCGCGCGTTCATGATACGCTTCGTATAGGCTTTAAAGAATCTCCTTTGTTTCAAGGAGAAATAGAAGGAACAGGACCGCGTTATTGCCCATCCATTGAAGATAAAATAGTAAGGTTCTCATCAAGAGATAGACATCAATTGTTCCTTGAACCGGAGGGATGGAATACTTACGAAATGTATGTAAACGGCTTTTCCACTTCACTTCCTATAGATGTGCAATATGAATCCATGCGAAGAATACCGGGATTAGAGAACGTAAAAATCATGCGCTACGGATACGCTATTGAATATGATTATTTTCCACCCACACAACTCAAACACACACTGGAGACAAAACGAATAAAAAACTTGTATTTCGCAGGTCAAATCAATGGAACAACCGGTTATGAAGAAGCCGCCGCTCAAGGTATTATGGCTGGTATTAACGCGGCATTACGTATTAAAGAACAAGAACCATTCATATTATCTAGAGATCAAGCATACATCGGGGTTTTAATTGATGATTTGGTTACCAAAGGAACCGATGAACCCTACAGAATGTTTACCTCACGCGCGGAATATCGTACGCTTCTACGCCAAGACAATGCCGATTTAAGGCTTACACCTTTATCACATAAAATCGGCTTGGCATCCGAAGAAAGAATGCGATTGGTGGAGCAAAAAGAAAAACAATTCAAACGTTTTATAGCATTCATCAATAAAGAAAATATTTCACCAGAATCAATAAACCCTCTTTTGGAGAGTAAAAAAACACCGCCTGTTAAGCAAACATTTAAATTATCCAAAATTTTGTCTCGTCCACAATTAACAGCCGATGATTATCTGAAAATTCATAAAATCAAGAAATTTACCGAAGAGAACAATATACTTCCAGAAGTGTTGAGACAGGTGGAAATACACATGAAATATGCCAAGTATTTTGAAAAAGAGAAAATGCTTGCCGATAAAATGAAGCAATTGGAAGAGCTCAAAATTCCCGATAATTTTGATTATGATAAAATCCCTTCCTTATCTAATGAGGCCCGTGAAAAACTAAAAACCATACAACCTCGTACATTAGCCCAAGCATCGCGCATTAGTGGTGTAAGCCCCAGTGATATTCAAGTCTTGTTGGTTTATATGGGACGTTGATGTTTCACGTGGAACATCTTAATTAGCACGGGCAAATTTTTTCAAATCTATAGTATAAGTACCGTTTAAATTTTTATCAACTTCATCCGATTGAAAATCTATTTGTAGTGTTTTATATTTAGAATGAACCTCAACTTTCAAATAACCTTGTTTGAGTTTTTTTACACCGCTTTGCGGGTGAAAAGCATAAAAGGCACTTACGGCTTGTAAATCTTCCAATTCGGAATCCTTCCATGTTCGCGAAGGAATAGGGGAAGGCAAATTGAAATATACCGAATATTCCATGTTTCCATCTGCTATATTTTTTCTTGCCTTTCTTATAAATGAAATAACAAGGACAACATGGTCTTTATTATTTGCCAGTTCCGTATACATTTTGTTTGTTCTGTCTGCTTTGATAATCAATTTCTTCCCGGGAAGTAAACGGACTTGTTTTTTAAAAACAAAGTGCTCCGTTGAATCTAATGGCCTACTAAGAATAATGTCTTTATATTGATCCGTGGTTACAAGTATTTTTTTACTTGACTCGCATCTATTGAACGATAGAAAACCAAAAGGAATAATCAAAAACAACAGACTGTGAAATTTCATCGGCTTAATTTTTATTTAAATTTAAAAATTTTTTTTATCTTTAATATGTAAAATAAAATGACTATGAAACGACTACTTGTTCCCGTTGATTTTTCTCCACGTGCCGAAGAAGCCCTCAAAGTGGCGGCTCAAATAGCTCGTAAAACAGGTGCAACCATCTATTTACTCCACCTCATTGATTTACCCTCCGATGAAGTCGGAATGTTTCATGACGGTGTACCCACAGGCCCTGCCGCACTTATTCTCATGCAAAATGCACGTGAAAAATTCAAAGAATTATTAGATAAAGATTACCTGCGTGATATTCAAGTAGAAGATTATGTGGATTTCAATAAACCCTTTGAAGGTATATCGGATTATGCCAAAGAAAAAAACGTAGATTTAATCGTCATGGGTTCGCACGGACTATCCGATATACAAAGTTTTTTCGTGGGCTCCAATACCGAAAAAGTTGTTCGTACTTCCGAAATCCCTGTTTTGGTTATTAAAAAACCTGTAGAAAATTTTGATTTGAAAAATGTTGTTTTTGCATCCAATTTCCAAGAAGACATATGCCCGCTTTGTTTTCAAAAAATGACTTCATTTTTGAAATTATATGAACCTACGGTTCATCTGCTACGTGTCAATACACAAACCGGTTTTATGGCAACATACGAAAGTGAAGAACTCATAAATAATTTCATAAAGAAAATCAATGAAGCTTATCCACCGGAAAAAATCACCAAAAATATATACGATGATTATTCCGTTCAAGAGGGTATTTTCCATTTTGCCGACAAGGTAGGCGCCGACCTAATAGCCTTGAGCACACACGGACGTCAAGGAATACTTCATTTCTTGCAAAACAGCATCGCAGAAGACGTGGTAAACAAAGCCGAAAAGAATATTCTTACCGTAAAAATGCCTAACAAATGACATAAAAAATTGAAAATTAAATAGTTATACATATTTTCCCGGGTGTTTTTATTATTTTGAAATTTTTTGTAATATTGCTGATGTAAGAAAAGAAAATGAAATTATACATAAATAATACATTGCAAAATAACGCTTGGTGGTGGCAAATGAATACGTTCATTTGTCCGTAGCGTTATTGGCCATGTAAAATTTACAGGCGGTCCGTTGCGGACCGCCTTTTTTATTTCTGAACAAACCCTAAAAATCAAATCATATGAAAAACAAAAAACATCCCAAAAAAATCTACCTCAATGAAAATGAAATGCCACGTGCTTGGTACAACATCATGGCGGATATGAAAAACAAGCCGTTACCTCCGCTTCACCCGGCCACCAAGAAACCGGTTGGACCCGAAGATTTGGCGCCGTTGTTTCCCATGGAACTGATCAAACAAGAAGTCAGCACCGAGAAATTCATTGAAATCCCAGAAGAAGTGCTGGAAATCTACAAAATTTGGAGACCTTCACCGCTTATTCGTGCATACGGACTGGAAAAAGCATTGGATACACCCGCCAAAATATATTACAAATACGAAGGTGTTAGTCCGGCCGGTTCACATAAACCCAATACGGCCGTTCCGCAAGCATATTACAATTATAAGGAAGGCGTTAAAAAAATTACAACCGAAACAGGCGCGGGGCAATGGGGGAGTGCCTTGAGCTATGCCACCCAATTATTCGGCATTGAACTGCAAGTTTTTATGGTGAAAGTGAGTTATCATCAAAAACCCTATCGCAAAACCATGATGCGATTATGGAATGCCGATGTAGTGCCTTCACCCAGCCCGTTAACCGAAGTAGGCCGTAAAATCCTTGAAGAAGACCCTGAAAATCCCGGCAGTTTGGGCATTGCCATCTCCGAAGCCGTGGAAATGGCAGTCAAAGATCCGCATACCAAATATGCGCTTGGTTCGGTATTGAACCATGTGCTTTTGCACCAAACCGTGATTGGGTTGGAAGCCAAAAAACAAATGGAAAAAGTGGATGCTTATCCCGATGTGATCATCGGATGTTTCGGAGGCGGAAGCAATTTTGCCGGCATATCTTTCCCTTTCCTGGAAGATAAATTACTAAAAGACCAAAAAATGCGTGTTATTGCCGTAGAACCCGAATCTTGCCCCAAACTCACCAGAGGACAATTTCGCTATGATTTCGGCGATTCGGTGGGTATGACCCCGCTCATTCCCATGTTCACGCTAGGACACACGTTTATGCCGCCTTCCATACATGCCGGAGGATTGCGCTATCACGGAGCCGGAGCCATTGTAAGCCAACTACTCAAAGATGATATCATCGAAGCAAGTGCCGTGCATCAAAACGAGAGTTTCCAAGCCGGACGACTATTCGCTCAAGCCGAAGGAATTATTCCCGCACCCGAGTCCACCCATGCCATAGCACAAACCATTCGCGAAGCTTTGCAGGCCAAAGAAGAGGGACTGGAAAAAACCATACTTTTCAACCTTTCGGGTCACGGCCATTTGGATTTGGGCGCTTATGAACAATTTCTGGAAGGAAAAACGCAAGACTATTCCGTCACCGATGAACAAATCAGTAAAAACCTCAAAGTGTTGGACCACATGCAAATTCCCAAAATATAATCAAACGTCCCGGGTTGAAGCCCGGGATTTTTTTAATCAGTTAAATATCTTTAAAATACTAATGCATTTTCAAAGTATAATCCACACCCATATCATCCAGTTTTTTGAGAAGTTCTTCCGTTACCTGAACTTTGACGGCTTTGCTTTGATAATCTATATGAATTTTATCGGCAGGCGAGGTTATTTTGACTTGGATAGGTATTTTTCCTTTGTGTGTGGCTAATAAATCAAATAATTTATCAACAAAATCTTTGGTTATCATATGTTCGGGTATGGTCAATTTCAGTTCTTTACTTTGTTTTTCCAACAAATTATAAAGGGGAAACAAACGTTTGGCAGTAATTCTATATTCACCTGGTTTCCGCCAATTTTCGTTGATGACGGCTTCCACCCCGACCATTTTTTGGCTATCTATTAAATGTTTTGACTTATCGTATTCTTCGCCGAATATACCCAAATCAAGATTGGCTTTGTAATCTTCCAGTTGAAAAAACGCATAACCTTCGCCTTTTTGGGTGGTTTTGTGGCGAGCATCGGTGATGATACCTCCCAGTCTGATACGTTTTCCTATTAATGTTTTGGCTTTTTGTAATGTTATTTTGATTTGTTCATCGATCTTTTCCATCACTTCAACATTCCCTTCATCATCTACAGTTATTTCTTCATCTTGTCCGTTGTTTTGTTCGTCAATGAGGATATCCCTGTTTTCATTCAAAGCAGTAAGTGCCGATTGAATATAATCCAAATCATATTGAGCAAAGGTTTCAAGAGTTTTTTTATATTGATCAAGTGGATGTCCCGACACGTAATATCCCAGTAGTTCCTTTTCTTTTTCAAGCATTTCCAGATGTGAAAAACTTTCGCATTTCGGGATGACAGGTTTAGGCAATTCCACACCGGAATCTCCACCGAATAAGCTCAAGAGATTGGAGTTTTTTTCTTCCTGCCGGCGTTGACCGTAGCGCTGGAGTTTTTTGAGCCAAATTTCGCCGTTTCCTTCCGAGCAAAAATACGTTCCGCGGTCTATTCCGAAAGTATCAAAAGCACCGGATAATGCCAATTTTTCTAATGCGGCTATACTCACTTTGCTGACATTGATGCGTTCTATAAAGTCAAATATATCTTTAAAAGGTCCATGTTTTTCTCTTTCTTTGATGATTTCTTCGGCGGCAGAGCTTCCCACACCTTTAATGCCGGCCAAACCGAACCGGATATTACCTTCTTTGTTTACCATGAAATCCATGCCCGATTCATTCACATCGGGAGAGAGAATTTTGATGCCGAAATGATGCGTGTCCTCCAAAAAGGTTGTTACTTTATCACGATTTGTGAAATGTGCTGTTAGGGATGCAGCAAAAAATTCCGGAGGGAAATTGGCTTTTAAATAGGCCGTATAGTAAGCCACCAAAGCATAACTAACGGCATGTGATCTGTTGAATGCATATTGCGCAAAGGCTTCCCAGTCTTTCCAAATTTTTTCCAGTTTTTCTTGGGGATGTCCGTTTTTCAAACCGCCTTGAATGAATTTGTCTTTGTAGGCATCCAAAAGGTCTTTTTTCTTTTTCCCCATGGCTTTACGGAGGTCATCCGCTTCGGAAGGAGTAAACCCGGCTAATTTGCGGGCCAAAATCATCACTTGCTCCTGATACACGGTGATGCCATAGGTGGATTTAAGAACCTCTTCCATTTCGGGTAAATCGTATTCCACCGGTTCTTTTCCTTCCTTACGTCTGATAAACTTGGGAATATACTCCATGGGACCGGGCCGGTAAAGTGCAACCATGGCCACCAAATCTTCAAACGTGTTGGGTTTAAGTTGCTTCAAATATTTTCGCATTCCGGGCGATTCAAATTGAAAAACTCCTATTGTTAAACCTTTTTGAAGCAATTCATAGGTTTTTTTATCATCCAAAGAAAGATTATCCAAGTCAATTTCAACGCCATGGCGCATTTTCACCATCCGGATGGCATCTTTGATAATGGTGAGGGTTTTAATACCCAGAAAATCCATTTTGAGTAATCCGGCTGGTTCCACCATATCATTATCAAACTGCGTGACGAGATATTCCGAATTATTCGGTCTGATCACCGGCATGATTTCATTGATTTTGACCGGAGAAATAATGTGTCCGCAAGCGTGTATTCCTGTATTTCTCAACGAGCCCTCCACTTTGGCCGCTTTTTCAAGGGCCGGAATAACTTCCGGATTGGCCTTTATGATTTGTTGAAATTTGAGCGCGTTGTCAATATGTTCCTTTTTGTAATCGAGTTGTTTGATTTCTTCGGGAGGAAGGTGAAGAATATAATCCAACGGGATATCGGCCAATTTAGATAGCGTATCGGCAAGGTCCAAGGGCAAATCAAAAACACGGAAAGCATCCCGGATAGCCGATTTGGCTTTCATGGTGCCATAGGTGATAATCTGCGCCACATTATCATAACCGTATTTATCCACTACATATTTCACCACATCCGCCCTGCCTTTATCATCAAAATCCATATCAATATCGGGCATGGATTTACGCCCCGGATTTAAGAACCGTTCAAACAATAAATTGTATTTGATAGGATCCACATTGGTTATTCCAATGGCATAGGAAACCGCCGAACCTGCCGCCGAACCACGTCCCGGTCCCACCAAAACACCCATTTTTTTGGCCTGATGAATCACATCCCAAACAATCAAAAAATAGCCCGGAAATCCTTTTTCTTCTATGACCTTTAATTCAAATTCCAGACGTTCCTTCACATGATCAGGCAATGGTTCTCCCCAGCGTTTTTTAGCGCCCTCAAAAACCAAATGACGCAAATAGGCCGCTTGTGATTTGGTTCCATCCGGATCATCTTCCACCTTAAATTCATCCGGAATATTGAAAAGTGGCATAATGATATCCCGGCTCAGTGTATAGGTTTCAATTTTATCCAATATTTCTTTAATGTTGGCAAGCGCTTCGGGATAATCATTTTCAAACAAGCCTCTCATTTCGGCTTGTGATTTGAAATAATAACTGTCATTTATTTCTTCATGACGTCCGAAACCTCTTCTGCTACCACCGTCGCGCACGGCGACCAACAATTTATAGGAGTCAAAATCATCTTGATTAAGAAAATGAACTTGATTGGTGGCCACGGTTTTGATTTGATATTTTTCACTCCATTTTTTGAGTGTTGCATTCACCACCTCTTCTTCTTCTTTGCCGTGGCGCATCATTTCCAAATACAAATCCTCGCCAAATATATCCATGTATTCCTTTAGAATTTCTTCGGCCTGATTTTCTCCGATGTTCAAAATGTGATAAGGAATTTCGGATTCCATTCCGCCCGTCAAACAAATCAAACCTTCTTTATATTGTCGCAATAATTTTTTGTCTATTCTGGGTTGATAATAATATCCTTCCGTATTGGCAATGGAGCTTAATTTCACCAGGTTTTTATATCCCGTGTAGTTTTTGGCAAGCAACACAATGGAGCGTCCTTTGTCGCTCATTTCTTTTTTGGAAATATCTCTAGCCACATTGATTTCCATCCCGATAACGGATTTTATTTCGGGTAAGAAATCGCTTTCATCGGCATTTCCCTCTTTTATTTCCTTTTGAATTTGCTTGTTTTTTTCGCGGATGATTTGGTTTTGTTTCTCCACTTCCAGCCAAAATTTGAAGGCGCCCATTAGACTGTTTTTATCCGTCAGGGCCACAGCGGGCATTTTTTCTTCCGCCGCTTTTTTGACCAATTCGGGTATTTTTACCGTGGAACTTAAAACCGTAAATTGTGAATACACATGCAGATGAACAAAGTCAGTATGAACTACAGTTTGCGCAGATGTTGTTTCTTCCGCTTCCGGCCCTCCAGTTTCCAAAGCCCTGCTTAGCTCAAATAAATCCTCGTGCTTCAATCCGAAAGAAGGAAAAACATCCGGATATTTTTCTTGGAAGGCACGCACATAGCCTGCCTCACGTCCCAACTCTTCATCTGTGAATTCACCGCGTCGTATCAATTCAAAAAACGCCCGGGCATTGGCTTCCACATCAGCGGAAGCGTTGTGTGCATGATCAAATTTCTCACCAAATAGAAACTCATACAACTCACCCAGTTTGGGATATTTATACTTTCCGCCTCTTCCGCCTTCCAGCTTACATAATTCAGCGGTTTTTTCCGTCATTGTGTCCGCCACAAGCTTGCTTTCCAACAATGTAGTGTCCTTGCCCAACCTGACCAATTCCGCACCCACCACTTTGATATCAAACTCCAAATTGTGTCCGGCTATCACATCGGCCTTTTCCAAGGCTTTTTGAAAAGTTTCCAGTACGGTTTCCAGTTTTTCGCCTTTTTCCAAAGCCAACTCCGTGCTGATTCCGTGTATTTTCTGCGCACCGTGCGGTATATTAAAACCTTCGGGTTTGATCAAAAAATTTCCGTTTTCCACCAAGTTTCCCCATTCATCATGCAATTGCCAAGCCAGTTGAACTATCCGCGGCCAATTCTCCGTTTCATAAAACGATGATTTGAAATCCAATGAACGTCCCGTGGTTTCCGTATCAAAAATTAAATACATAAGAAGTTGATTTAAAACAAGTTAAGATTAAATAGGTGTTTGCTTTTTAACTTTTACAAGATACGAAAAACTCAGGATTAACCTTTCCGGTATGGTGAAATTTTGATTTTTTTTTCAGTTTCTTTTTTAAGGCTCCGGGAGCCTACGCCCTTCGCTTTCGCTCGGGCGGTGTCTCCCTTCGCCACTCCGCAAGCCGGCCCGCTTTCGCTATCGCTCCTGCGTGCGTCTTGCTTCGTGCGCCTCCAAGCCCTACGGTCTTGTCGGCGGCTCGGGAAACCTCCGCTTCCCTGAAGCCCAAACGCAAATGCCACGCTTGTTTTCCCTCGCATGCAAGCAAGATTTTAGCGTAGAACGCCAAATGGCGTTTAAAAAAAATTTATAATATCTTATTGGTGAGCACATTACTCCGCTTGCGGAACTATTTACCGGGTTGCTGATTTTCCGGAGCTTTATTGTAAGAAAGTATAATAAGATTTCGCTTATTATAATTTTCGGACGAAAAATATAATAACGGATTTTTTATTGTATGGAAGATGAATATTACGAACCTCACTCAAACTCCGAAATTTCCATGAGCTTGACCGACGGGAAGTCGTTTTTGACCATTTCCACTGCGAAGGGCGAGTCGGCGAGGAAGACGGGCATTTAATCCGACTATATTTATTAAATTTAGCAACAAAAAATTTTTTATGAAAAATTTTACCGACCTCACTTTTTTTACGAACGAAGAAGGTAAAACTTTATTAGATACGTTTAAAGCCATATTGAAACATGTAAGATTTTTTGATGTCTTGGTGGGATATTTTAGAATAGGTACAAGCTTAGGCAAGTGAAAACTATTGAGACAGGTACAACTAGGTAAATTAAAAAAGAGAA
>Ga0256832_1003215_pt1 | contig 11114 bp, 10 predicted proteins | sample 134614metaG_FD_190534 | JGI IMG/M metagenome (GOLD analysis project Ga0256832, IMG submission 190534) | Hydrothermal vent microbial communities from Lau Basin, Pacific Ocean - 134-614 | ecosystem: Environmental > Aquatic > Marine > Hydrothermal vents | place: Pacific Ocean: Lau Basin | collected...
GGCTTCGCACAATATAGAGAAGTTTAAAGATAATCCAAATGAGTTAGACAAAGGGGCTATTTCAAGATTGTCTATAGATGCACTACCTGCTATTCAAGGAACAGATATTATTATAAACAAATCCCAGTTTAGAGACTGTAGCTCTTTTTCAGAGTATCACTTTGGGTACTGCTCTAAAATTTCAAAGTATGGAGAGAAACAGTATAGAGATAGATATTTGACCCCATATAATGCTCCTAAATATATTCGCCATAACAATATGAGTGCTAAAGAGATATATCAATCTTGTGCAGGTTGTCATGGAAGAGATGGAGAGCAGAAAGCTCTTGGAAAGTCAGCCATAATTGCAGGTCGAGATGCTAACAGAACTATTCAACAGCTTCAAGCCTATAGAAGAGGAGATTTAAGTCTATATGGTATGGGTGGATTAATGAGAGGACAAGTTGGTTTACTTAGTGATGAAGAGATTAACTCCTTGGCTATCTATATTTCTCAACTGAAAAAAGGAGAGAGCAATGAAAGCAGATAGATTACGAATCATTTTACCCCTAAGCTTTTTTCTCTTTATAAGCTTCATTATCTATCTAGCCGACACAGCAGATTATAACTTTGCTTTTAGAGTAGTTGGTTATATTCCCTATGGTGACAAGTTTATGCATGGTCTGCTCTATGGAGTTATGGCACTGCTTCTTAACTATGGGCTAAATTTTAAAAGCAAAAAAATCTTTGGCTTTAATATGCAAGTAGGAGCAATAGTTGTTCTAACCTTTGCAGGGTTAGAGGAGATAACGCAATATTGGCTACCTAGTCGGACTTGTGATGTTTTTGATTTTGTTTCTGATGTGGTTGGGGTGGTTTTGTTTTCGTTTTGTAAAATTTAGGCTATAATCCCTTTAAAAAAGGAGATGTCATGCACGAGCAGAGACGATTTTTATTGGATGAAGCACGAGCAGTTGAACCTGTGAAAAATACACTACGATTAACTTGGGAGTTTATGGTTTTAAATAAAAAGTTTACTTTAACAGCTTTGAGTCTGTTGCTTCTGTTAAATATATTAACAACGTTTTTAGGCATTATTGGAATGGTACTTTCAGGTATATTCTCTTTAACTATTCAGATATATCTTTCAAAACTAGTATATTTTACACAAGATATTGAAGAGTTTGTAGCTCAAACAAAAGCTTCAAAAATAGAAGAGGCAGTATCAAGAAACTCTTTTATTGCTTCAGGAGCTTATATTGCTTGGATTATACTTTTTGTATTACTACTATTTATTTTAGGCTCAATAGTAAAAAACTCTGGAGTTCCCTTAGAAAATATTAAGAGTGTAGAGGAGCTTATACCTGTTGCTAAAATACTTTTTTTACCAATAGTTATTTTAACTCTACTTGTAAGTTATATTCGCCCTTTGGTGCAATCTAATATTGCCTTAGCAGAGAATTTTTTAGAAGGTTTTTTTGCTCCTTTTACTATCTTCTCTCCAAGTTTATGGCAAAGTTCGTTTAAAAATAGTTATCCAAAATATATTTTTATAATAATAGGATTAACCTTTTTAGGAGGATTGCTTTTAGGTATTTTTGTTAGTTTACCCTTTATTAATATGTTAGCAAGTTTTATAGTTGTTGTTGCAATGTATGGATATATGGTTCTTATTTCTGTGGTTGCAATGATGGGAAGAAGAATGGTAGAGAGCTAAGAGTGACTCTTAGCTCTTTTTAGAACTATTTCTCTTGAGATAGTTTTTCATAAATAGTTTTAAACTCTTTGAAGCTCATACCACCTACATGAACAACTTTAACCTCTCCATGAGGGTTAATTGCTACAAAGAAAGGAATTGAACCACCCCATTGAGCTCTCTGTCCAATATAAGAGATAAATGGTCCATTGTTTTGCTCTTCACCTGAAAGTAGAGTATAGTTAATTCCTTTATCTTTTTGAAACAGTTTAAGTTGCTCACTTGGAAGACGTTGAACTTCCATTGCAACTATTGCTAAATCTTTATGTTTCTCATCAGCTAATGCTTTAAGTGCAGGAATCTCTCCTAAACAAGGTGGACATCTATATCCAAAGAAGAGTAGAAAGACAACTTTACCTTTATGCTCTTGAAAAATAATCCCATCTTGGGCTTCATCAACATGTAAAGTTTCTCCATCTAGTGTTGTTAGTTGGAAAATATCTTTTGCTAATTTTTCTGTAGTAGCTTCGGTAGGTTTTTTAGTTGAAGCTTGTGTTGTAGAACTCTTCTTCTCTTGAACTTTTTCAACAGGTGGCATGGTTGTTTTTTTTGCAAGTTCTTCAAGAGTAGCAGGTGTTGTTGTATCGGTATGTTTTTCTGCATTAAAGTTTTTTGTCTCACTTTTATCTTCTGAACCACAGGCAGTTAATAGAAGTGCAAATAGTAGAATAGTTAAGATTTTAGTCATCATTAATCTCTCTTTTTATTATTTTAGTTGATTATATCAAATTATTGTTAACAGTTTGTAGGGTGACTCTTTTATTTTGGGAATATAGAATTATTATGCTATATTCTCTCTTATGATAACAATAAAATCTATTTTCCAAGAAATTTACCAACACAGAAAAGTATTGTTTGTTGCTAATATTGTAGCAATAATCTCAACGCTTATTATTTTACCTGTTCCTCTACTTATTCCTATGTTGATTGATGAGATTATTTTAGGAAAAAGCAGTCAAATTACTGGACTAATTGACAAATTTATAACAGTAGAGTCAGCAGGTTATTACATCTTAATTGTATTAATTGCTACTATAGTTGCTAAAGCTGTAAGTCTTCTACTTAATCTTTTGCATATTAGACTCTATACTAAAATCTCTAAAGAGGTAATCTACGTTATTCGTAAACGACTGTTAAATCATCTACAGATTGTTTCGATGAAAGAGTATGATATGTTAGGTTCAGGAGCTATATCGGCAAAGTTAATAACTGACATAGAGACGGTTGATAAGTTTGTTAGTTCAACAGTTGGGGCAATTGTTGTTGAGTTTTTAACTTTAGTAGGAATCTCTATAGTTATTTTAACTCTAAATTGGCAATTAGCACTAATAATATTGCTACTTAACCCTTTAGCACTCTCATTTTATATGCATATATTTAAAGTAGTAGCTCAAATAAAAAGAAAAGAGAACAGAGCCATTGAGACTTTTCAAGACTTTTTAACAGAGACCTTAGAGCTTTACAATCAAGTTCGTGTACAAAACCGTGAGAGGTTTTTCTTTAAAGAGATAGATAAAAGAGCAAAAGAGATACGCGATAGAGGTTATAACTTCTCTTTAAAGAGTGAGATGGCACTAGAGATTTCCCGAATGCTCATTACCTACTCTCATGATATCTTTAGGGCTGTTGGAATCTTTATGGTACTAATAGGCTCTCTTAGCATTGGAAAAATGTTAGCAATCTTTGGATATGCATGGATTATTATGCGACCTGTAGATAAGTTGATGAACTTTGTCCACCTCTATTTTAATGCTAAAAGTTCAGTTGATAGACTCAATGAGATTTTAGCACTAGATGTTGAGCCTAAATATCCACCTAAAGTCAACCCCTTTGAAGATAGCACTACAGCATCTATTGAGCTTAAAAATGTCTCTTTCTCTTATGATGGAGATAGTGAGGTACTAAGCAATATAAACCTATTGATTGATGCAGGAGAGAAGGTTGCCATAGTAGGAGAGACAGGAAGTGGAAAGAGTACTTTAGCTCAAATATTAATAGGTCTCTACCCCATCTCAGAGGGTGAGATGTTCTATAATGGGTATGAGGTAAGAGAGATAGGATATGAGACTATTCGTGAAAATGTAGGGTTTGTTTTACAAGCTCCGTTAATGTTTAACAACACCTTACGCTTTAACTTGACACTGGGTAAAGAGTACCAAGATAAGGAGATTTATGAAGCTTTAAAGGTAGCTCAACTTGACACTTTTGTCAATAGTCTGAGTAAAGGTCTTGACACCGTAGTTGGTAAGAATGGAACTAAACTTTCAGGAGGACAGAGACAACGCCTCTCTATTGCTAGGGTACTGTTAGATAACCCTAAAGTGATAATCTTTGATGAGTCTACCTCCTCTTTAGATACGTTCACAGAGACAAAGCTTTTAGATGCACTCGATGAGTATATTAAAGATAAAACAGTTATTACTATTGCCCATAGAGCAAGTAGCATAGCAAGGGCAGAGAGAGTTGTAAATTTGAACAAATTATGAAATATGATATAATCTCACTTAAACTATTTAAGGAATTATAATGAACTATACAAAAACACTATTGACTCTTGGGATAAGTGGATTGCTCTTTTTAGGATGTGCAGGAGAGAAACCTTCTCCTTCTACTTCTAGTTCTACTTCTTCAGAAACTAAAAAAAAGGTCTCTGCCCCTAAAAAAGAGCTAACGGAAGAAGAGAAAAAATATGCACAGGTTGTTGAGAAAACTATTAATGATTGTAAAGAGCATGGTATTGAACTTAATCAAGAGAGAACAGAACAGTTTGTAGGAAAATTTTCACCAGAAGATATTGATAAAATTGTAACGATAACAGCTAAGATTCCAAAACGTAATTGTCAGCTCTTTGCTGATGAGACCTCTTTGGAGAAAGTTGAAAAAGTTAAAGTTGCTGTTACTAAAACTGTTGATGAGTGTAAAGCTTTAGGTGTTGAATTAGACAGAGAAAAAGTAGAGAAACATATCTCAAAAATTCCTCTTTTTGTAATTAAGAAAGTTTTAGAGGCAAATCGAGCTAGTACTAAAGAGGATTGTGAAAAGATGAAATCAGTACTTTAAATAGTTATTATTGTATAATCCTATTTATTTTAAAATAATCTAATTCTATAGAGGAGTGGTAACGAATGAAGAGAAAGCAGATATATAATCCTAACTCACAAGAGAAGACCTCTGAACGTAAAATTTTTGGAGGTGACCCTACAGGAATTTTTGAGTTAAATGACATTAAGTACCAGTGGGCATACAACCTTTGGGAGGTGATGTTAAACAATACATGGTTTCCTAAAGAGGTTGATATGACTCAAGATGTGGGTGACTATAAACGCTTGACTGATGCAGAGAAGAGAGCTTATGACAAGGTTTTAGCACAGCTAATTTTTATGGACTCTCTACAGACAAATAACTTGATTGATAATGTTAATCCTTTTATTACCTCTCCTGAGATAAACTTGATTTTAGTGAGACAAGCTTTTGAGGAGGCTCTTCACTCTCAATCTTATGCAGTAATGGTAGATAGCATTTCTCAAAATAGTGATGAGATTTATCAGTTGTGGCGAAATGATATGATGCTTAAGACAAAAAATGATGCCATTGCAAGAGTCTATCAACGCTTAAGCGATGACCCCTCTGATGTCAATATTGTAAAAGCGATGTTTGCTAACCAGATTTTAGAGGGAATCTATTTTTACTCTGGTTTTACCTATCTTTATACTTTAGCAAGAGCAGGGAAGATGCTCGGTTCTGCACAGATGATTCGTTTTATTCAGCGTGATGAAGTAACACACTTAGTTCTGTTTCAAAATATGATTCGTACCGTTAAGCGTGAAAATCCTGAGTTCTTTACCAAAGAGTTTAATGATGAGATTTATGAGATGTTTAGAGAGGCTGTTGAGCTAGAGGTAAGTTGGGGAAAATATATTACCCAAGGGCAGATTTTAGGTTTGACCGATGATATTATTGAGCAGTATATTCAATTTTTAGCTGATGAACGATTAAAAGCTGTTGGTATGGAGAAACTCTATAATGTTGAACATCCTATTAAGTGGGTAGATAATTTTTCTAAGTTTAATGACCAAAAGACCAACTTCTTTGAAGGGAATGTTACTAACTACTCTAAAGGTAGTTTAGATTTTGATGACTTTTAATCTTTATGGCAAGATATAACTCTAAAAATGGCAACTTTTTGGTTGCCACACTACAACCAAAGACACTTCCATCTTATGAAGAAAATCTTAACTATTTAATCACCTATATTCAGAACTCTAATGCTCAACTTATTGTTGCTCCTGAACTCTGTTTAACCAATTTTGACTATGAACATTTTGAGCAGGTAGCGAAGTTCTACTCTGTTGCACTAGAGAGGCTTTTAGAGGTAGTAGGTAAAAAGATTTTGGTTTTGACCATGACTAGAAAAAGTGGTGGTGACTTTTTTAATGAAGCTCTTGTTCTCTACAATCATCAAGTGATACATCGACAAGCAAAACATAAACTTTTTAAATTGGGAAATGAAGAGAACTATTTTAGAGTAGGAGAGAGAAGTGCTATTGTCCCTTTTGAGATAGAGGGGGTTAAGTATGCTATCTTAATCTGTTTTGAGTTACGTTTTAAAGAGCTTTGGGGACAGATAGAGGGGGCTGATATTCTCTTGATTCCTGCACGGTGGGGGCTAAGCCGAAAGGTACACTTAGAGACACTCTCTCGTGCGTTAGCCATTATGAATCAAGCGTTTGTAGTGGTCTCTAACTCTGCTGATGATGATATGGCAAGTTCTTCAGCGATTATCTCTCCTTGGGGAGAGGTTTTTGCTGATGATAAGCTTGAAGTTATTGAGCAGAGAATAGAGCTTAAAGAGGTTCAACGTGTTCGACGATTAATTAAGATGGATTAATATGCTGTACCCTGTTGTGTAACATCAATATCTTCTAGTTGAATCTCATCTTTTACAATATGAGAAGCGTACTCTTTTGCTTTTTTATATTGCTGTGTTGCAAAATAGAGTTGAGCAATATTTTTATAGTTTAATTGGGTAACAGCATGTTCTTCGCCAAAGATACTTTTGTTTATCTCTAAAGCTTTTTTATGGTGTTCAATGGCTGATTTATTGTCTCCTTGAGTTGCTTCTAGTACGGCTAAATTGGTATAGGATATGGCTGTATCTATTTTCTCTTTTTGAACAATATCCTCTTTTATTTGTATTGTTTGACGAGTTAAATTGATAGCTTTTTCAATCTCTCCCATACTTGCATAGAGCGTTCCAATGTTATTGTAGCTTTCAGCAGTACGACTATCTCTTTTACCTAATATTTTTTTTCGTATATTTAGTGCTTTAAACAAGTAAGCGAGTGCTTTTTGATACTCTTTGGTCTTTTTATAGATAAGTCCAAGATTGTTATAGGAGGTTGCAATACTTAAGTTCTCTGTTCCTAAAAACTTCTCTTTAATGGCAATAGATTGTTGATAAAATTTAATGGCATTTTTATAGTCATGATGTCTATATGCTTGAACGCCTCTATTGTTTAAAATATTTGCTCTCTTTACTGCTTGAGACTTCTCTTGGGCATTATAGTGAGAAGTATTTTTAGATGGTAGAAGAGGTGAACATGCTGTAAAGAAGAGAGTTGCAAAAAGCAAAAATTTGGGCATTGGTAGAATCCTATTATGGTTTTTGAAATTATACAATAGGAATTTGAAAGTAGCTATTTATGTTATTTATTATTTAAACACATCTTATGATATTAACATTTGGTGGGGTAAAAATTTGATTGATTAAAGAACTTCTCAACAAATAACATTTTTTAATCACATTTTAGATAAAATCCTTCGGAAATAAATTAGGTAAATGGTGATAAGGTTGTCAAAGAGTGTAAAGCAGGTGCTTATGGTAGAGGAGATAGAGAAACGGTTTAGACTCTCTCCTTATGTAAAAAAAGCATTTTTAGAGGTCAATAGAGAAGAGTTTGTTCCAAAAGGTTTTGGGCAAATGGCATTTACGTTAGATGCTCTACCTATGCAACAAAATCAATGGATTTCATCTCCCTTAACAGTGGCTAAAATGACACAATATCTTGAGCTTAAAGGTGTTGACTCTGTTCTTGAGATTGGGTGTGGTAGTGGCTATCAAGCAGCGATACTCTCTAAGCTTTGTCGTCGTGTCTTTACAATAGAGCGTATAGACTCTCTACTTAAAGAGGCAAAAGAGCGTTTTCGGTCTGAAAAAATTAATAATATCTTTACCCGTTTTGATGATGGTCAACGTGGATGGAGAGAGTATGCTCCTTTTGAACGAATTCTCTTTTCAGCAACAGCAAAATCTATTCCTCCTATACTCTTTTCTCAGTTAGCAGAAGGGGGAATTCTACTTGCTCCCATTGAGAGAGATGGTCTTCAAATTATTACTCGCTACTATAAAAAAAATGGTAAAATTACTTCTGAAATTATTGAACCTTGCCTGTTTGTTCCTATTGTTGATGGATGTATTAAATAAATTTATAAAATATTAAGAATCTCTATATAAATTAAACCTTTGCAAAGAGATAATATTATATATTACTATTTCATAAAAATAAACAATAAGAATAGAGTATGAAACAGAAAATTTTAATAGTATTTGGAACTCGACCAGAAGCAATCAAAATGGCACCATTGGTTAAGAGATTCCAAGAGGAACCAGAGATATTTGAATTAAAAGTATGTGTTACTGCACAACATAGAGAGATGTTAGACCAAGTATTAGAACTTTTTGAGATAGAGCCTGATTTTGATTTAAATATTATGAAGTCAGGACAAGATTTATATGATGTAACTTCAAATGTTCTTCTTGGTATGCGAGATGTTTTAACAGAGTTTAAACCAGATGTTGTCTTTGTTCATGGAGATACCTCTACAACCTCTTCAACAGCACTAGCATCTTTTTATCAGCAGATAAAAGTAGCTCACGTTGAAGCAGGGCTTAGAACAGGGAACATCTACTCACCTTGGCCAGAAGAGGCTAACCGACAGATTACAGGTGTTTTGTCTAACTACCATTTTGCACCAACTACAACAAGTCAAGAGAATCTACTAAGAGAAAATAAAGACCCAAAATCTATTTTAGTAACAGGAAATACAGTTATTGATGCACTCTATTTAGCATTAGACAAAATTAAGAATAATAGCACGTTAAAAGAGTCTATTGTTAAGTCAATTGAGGATGAAATTGCTGATGAGAGCTTTAGTTTAGAGTCATCAAAATTTATCTTAGTGACAGGACATCGCCGTGAAAACCATGGTCAAGGTTTTATTAATATCTGTAAAGGTTTAAAGAGTATTGCTTTAAATAACCCTAATATATCTATTATCTATCCTGTACATCTAAATCCAAATGTTCAAAAACCAGTCAATGAGCTACTCTCAGATGTTAAAAATATCTACTTAATTAAACCGATGCAGTATGAGGCATTTATCTATATGATGGATAAATCTTACTTTATTATTACCGATAGTGGTGGAGTGCAAGAGGAAGCACCATCTTTAGGCAAACCAGTTTTGGTAATGCGAGATACAACAGAGAGACCAGAAGCCCTAGAGGCTGGTACAGTTAAGTTGGTTGGAACCGATACTGATTTAATTGTTCAAGAGGCTGAAAAACTTTTAAATAGTAAAGAGGCTTATGCGTCAATGTCAAAAGCTCATAACCCTTATGGTGATGGAACAGCTTGTAAACAGATAGTTGATTTTTTTAAAAAGTAACTATCATGACATTTTTTCCCTTTTTTAGATATAGCATAAAGTAAAATATTAAAATATATTTTTTTATGCTATATAATCTATTTGTAGTAAACTTATTAAAAATAAATATTTAAGGGAAAAAATGAAATTTTTAAAAAAGATAACTCTAGGATTTATACTACTGGTTACTATTGTTGTCATTGGGTATATGGTTGAAATTAAAAAAATAGATTCAACTACTGACACTACAAATTATAATAAAAACTATAATTTAAAAATGATAAAGAGTTCTAAGCCTACCCAAGAGTCTCCTTGGGGATTTCAAGAGATATTATTAAAAAATAAGGTTGAGCATAGGGTAAGTAGCATATCTGAGTATCAACAACTTATAAAAGATAATACAAAAAATGCTCAATGGCTAGATAATAAAGTACATATTATCCATTTTGCAAAAGGACTATATAAACTTCCTTTAAGTAATAGTTATTATCTTTTATTGGTTCCTTCACAAACCATTATTGAGGGGGCTGGAATGGGAGAGACTATTTTTGAGGCTGTAGCTGAGATTGGCAAAAAAGATAAGTTTCATTTTAGACGACTATTTAATTTAGAGTATGCAACTCATGATGTAGTAGTCAGGGGAATTAGTTTTTATAATAGAACAAGAGACAATAAATGGGGTCTATTTCATGCTAATGGTTCTTTTAATAGAGAGAATTATCTATTTGAAAATATAGAGTTTGATGATGTATTTGGTGCAATTGGAAAAAATGGTTATAGTAGTAATTTTATTACCTTTAGAGGTTTAAAAAAGAGAATTGGAAATACAACAAAACGAATCAAAAATAATTTTAAGATACCTGTTCCTATAGGGTATCAATTTTATTCAGGCAATAATGATAATGTTAAGTTGGCTGGACAAATTGGAATTAAAGAGGGGAGTAGTGTTGTTGTTCATGATTGTCTATTAGGAGACAATATATCTGCTACACTAGATATCTACTCTAACTATGTTGAGATTGTAGGTGTTAAGTTTATCAATCCACTACATGACCATGCTATTAAAGCACCTAATGGAAATCATCTATATATACATGATTCCTCTTTTGAACTGAATTATAATACAAAACTTATAGAGGATTCTGGTTATTGGAATCCAACATTTATTACTCATGAGATTACAAATGAAGATAAAATTTCATTAAGAAAGAGTTACCACTTTAAAAATTTAAAATTTATACGAAAATATAAAAAAATTTTAGTAGTAAAAAATGGTCTAAAGATAGCTTATGTCGAATCTGAACCATTTACCATCTATGATGAATCTAAAAAGAGACAGAATAATGTCTCAGGAGATGTAGTATGGGAAAATATCTCCTTTGAGGGGTATAGTAAAGAGCATCAAGTTGTTGGATACTCAAATGTACAGACAAAAGAGGGGTATGAGGCGTTAAACTATACCAATTTTATGGCAAAACCTGCACAGATGAAATTAAATAATAAAAATCTTCATGGAACTTATAAAGTAATGATTCAACAAAGAAGTGGAACTTCAAAAGAAGATAAGAGTGGGGTATACTCTTGGGGAGATAATAAAAATCTTAATATTGATTTTCCACGCGACAATAGACTCTTCATTGGAAGTAAGCAACAATCAATGGGTAAAGAGTAT
>Ga0256832_1003216_pt1 | contig 11114 bp, 9 predicted proteins | sample 134614metaG_FD_190534 | JGI IMG/M metagenome (GOLD analysis project Ga0256832, IMG submission 190534) | Hydrothermal vent microbial communities from Lau Basin, Pacific Ocean - 134-614 | ecosystem: Environmental > Aquatic > Marine > Hydrothermal vents | place: Pacific Ocean: Lau Basin | collected...
GCGGACGTCCGGCCCCGATTCAGTTTCGACGAGAAGACGGGCATCTTGCGTGGGATGGGGCACATCAGCCGAGCGGTTCTCGAGATGTTGCTCGAGCGGGTGGATTCAGAGCGGGACAAGGAGGCCCTCCACAGGCTTCAGGCTGCGAGTCGTTCGGAGGTGCTGCTCAGGGTGTCCAACTACGATTTCGGTTGGCAGAACACGTACACGCTGGCCGAGCCGAAACTGATGCCCAAGGGCACGCTGTTGGTGTGCTTCGGTGACTTCGACAACACGACCGAAAACCCCTGGCTGACCAAGGAGATGGCCGGACGGCAAGTCCGATGGGGGTTGCAGAGCACGGACGAGATGATGATCGGGTACTTCGACGAATACTTCCCCGACGGTTCGAGAACCCCGCAGCGCGCTCGAAGACGCTGAGGCTCAGGGGTATTCGATTTCCAGCGCCGCCGAGGCCGCGAAAAACCCGTTCACGGCGGTGGGGGTCACGGCGTAGGCCTGCACGCGTGCCGTAAAGCCGGAGAGGCCTCCCGGGTAGGCAAACGTCAGCGTGAGGGAACTGCCCGCCGGAGGAATGACGATCGAGCCGAACGGCGTCGGAGCCGTCCCGTTCAGGATCAAAAGGGCGAGGGCTGGATCGATGTAGACCTCCGGGAAACCCGGGGGGCTTGCGGGGCCGCCCCCTCCGGTCGGGTAGACCTGCCCGACCAACAGGGGCGGCGTGTTGGAAAGACCGCCTCCCGGTGAGCTGATGGCCACCTGGATCGTGTCTCCGGGCATCGCCGTCTTCAAAGGGGTGCTGTCGGGCGCACCGTTGACGCCCGTCTCGAGAAGAATGTCCTCTCCGGAGCCTGGAAACGGATTGCCCACGGAAAGGGGACTCCCGGCCAAAACCTGATTGTTGAACGTGGCGACCTCGCCGGAGGCGGGGTCGACCACGAGCGCCAACCAATAGGTTCCGGGGGCCAAGTTCTGAGGCAAGTTGGCGTTGATGTTCAGCGCCCCGAAGGTGACGGACGAGAACGCCGCAATCACGGGATCGCCCGCATCGATGATCTGATCGGCGGAGATGCGCACGTTGTAGGTGAAGGGTGCTGTGATCGCGCAGCCCTGATTGCTCACGTCTCTCGTCACCTGAATCGTGCTGCCGGGGGTCGCGGTGGCCGGCCCGGTGATGGAGTTGGCGACAAGATCGGGCGCCCCACCCGGGAGAACCTGGATCGTGGACGAACTGGCGACCACGTTGTTGCTCGTGTTGAATTCGCCGGGGGCGGGATCGACCACCAGTCCCAGGAAATAGAACCCCGGGGGAACGTTGTTCGGAAGAACGATGTTCAGACTGACGACACCCAGGCCGCCCGGGCTCGTGCTCGTCACCGCCTGGATCTGCAGATCGCTGGGTGAGATGAAATTGTTCGTCGAAAGCCAGATCGAATAGCTCAATGTCCCGGTGAAAGGAATCCCGACGTTGGTGATATCTCGGGTGACGCTCATGGTGCCTCCGCAGCTCACCGTGGGCGGCCCGAAGATGCTGTTGGCCGAGAGATCCGGAGACTGAGCCTGGCCCAGGGACGACCAGGCCAAAACGAGCGCGACGAGCGAGATGGAGCGAATCATGGCGGCTTCCCCTTTCGTTGGCAGGCCCCCATCATATCCCGGATCGAAGGCCGCAACGAGAACCGAAGGTTTCCTCGGACGGGGAATAGTTGCCGGTCGGCGAGCGTTGGAGGTCAAACGGAGAACGCTCATGTGGCAGAAACGAATTCGACAGATACGGGAGGTCCTCGGCAAGGTGAGTTGGGTGGGCCCGTTGGCGGCCCGTTTGACTCTGGGACTCATGTTCTACGGAACGGGGCGGGGGAAGCTGGCCCATCCGCCCGTGAGCTTCTTCGAGGATCTGGGAATCCCCTTCCCGGCCTTTCACGCCCACTTCGTCGGGTACTTGGAAACGGTGGGGGGGGTGGCGTTGGTCCTGGGCCTTGCCACCCGATTCTTCGCGGCGGGACTCGGCATCACCATGATCGTGGCCCTGGCCACCGCCGTGGCTCCGCGGACCGACTCCCTTTTGGACTTGGTCCGCGAGAGCGAATCGATCGACCTCGCCATTTGCCTCTGGCTTTTCGTTGCGGGTGCGGGGAAGATGAGTTTGGACCGCATCGTTTGCCGGAAGTTGGACTCCGGCTGCGAATGACGCGGCGGGGAGAAAGGGGAGGTCACACCGCGGTGGGAGATCACGACATCGGTCAAGACGACGGACTGCCCCGTCTCAATGCGGAGCACGGAGCCGTTTCCGTGGCCCTCAAGTGCGGATCCGTCTGGGGCGGGACCCGGGACCTCGACGAGGATGTGCGCACCGGGGGGGTGACGGCCAGTGTCTACTCGGAGTCCTATGAGGGCGGCCGCGGGGGCGACATCTACTGGTTCAGCACCTGTGGTCACGATCTTCTCACCCGGATCGCCCTCGCCGACGTCTGCGGACACGGTCACAGCGTCAATCAGGTGGCCGAATGGATGTATCGGCGACTCATCGACCACATGAATCAGCCCGATGGCGCGGAGATCCTGAGAGAACTCAACGTGCAGGCGGTGCAATACGGTCTTCGGGCCATGACGACCGCCACGATCCTCTCCTGGTACCGTCGTGACGGACTCCTCCGGTTCGCCTATGCCGGGGCGCCCCCGATTCTCGTCCGTCGACGAGATGGCGACGGTTGGCATCCCATCGAACTCGCCCACGCGGAGTCCGAGCCGGCGAATCTTCCCCTCGCCGTGGAGCCTGAGGCGCGTTTCGATCAGGGGCAGATGCATCTTGCGGCCGGAGACCGGGTCTTCCTCTACACCGATGGAGTGCTGGATGTCCCTTCGCTCGAAAGAGATCGGTTCGGCATGACTCGCTTGATCGAGGTCCTGGACGCCCACGGGACCGAATCTCCCTCCGAGATCAAGCATCACGTCCTTCAAGCCCTTTCCGACTTCGCTCAGGGGCCCTTTCACCACGACGATCTCACACTGATCGCCATCGAAGTCCACTGACGAACCCTTCCCGGTCAACGCGACACTTCAGCGGCGGAGAGCCTCGATGGGGTCGAGTTGGGCGGCGCGGCGGGCGGGATAGATTCCGAAAACCAGGCCCGTGAGGGTGGAGATCACAAGACTGAGGCCGACCGCCCAGGGAGTCAGCCGGGTTTCCATGCCTGCGAAGTGATGCAGGGCCGAGGTGAATCCCGCCCCCGCTCCCACACCGAGACTTCCTCCCAGCAGCGAGAGGACGACGGTTTCGACGAGGAATTGAAGCGTGATGTCGAATCGCGTGGCGCCGATGGCTCGGCGGATGCCGATTTCTCGGGTTCGCTCCGTGACCGAGGCCAGCATGATGTTCAGGATGCCGATGCCCCCGACGAGAAGAGTGATGCCCGCGAACACGGGCAGCACCAGCGAGAAGATCTGTTGGGTCTTGCGCTTCGACTCGAGAAGTTCGAGGGGAACGGTCATCTCGAAGTCCTTCCGCGGGTGCAGTCGGTTCAGAAGGGTTCGAATGCACCGCGCCGCGACGAGGACCTGGTCGACGTCGGCGACCTGGCAGACGATCTGATGCAGCTCGACGCGCGTGTTCTCGCTCTGGCCTTCCTCTGAGACCCGTTGCGTCAGGCCGAAGCGATCGACCACCGTTCGGAACGGAACGTAGACCTCGAGACTGCGGTCGTCGATCCCCAGGACCGTCTGATTCGTGGAGCGAAAGGAGGCCTCGGGAAGGACGCCTACGACGCGGTAGAAGTCATTGCCGATCTTCACGTCGAGTTTCAGCGGGTCACCCAGGTAGCGCGCCTCCCGGATGAGCCCTTCTCGGACGACGCAGACGCGGCGTTGGTGCTCCTCGTCGACGTTCTCGAGGGTGCGCCCGAGGATCGGTTTAAAGTGGAACGTTTCGAAGTAGGCCGGGGTGACGCCCCGCACATGGGCATCCAAACGGCGGCTTTTGAACCAGATCTTTTCCTTCACGTCGTGGACGCCGAGGACCTTCTCGATGAAGGGAAGCGTGAGCCGCATCTGCTCGCGATCGCGAAACGTGAGGCCGTACTCGAGGACGCCGCTCCCGGGAGACTTCTCCGAGACCTTTTCTTCCGAGGGGGGTTTCTTCGCGTTGATGATGATGTTGCGGATGCCGAGTTCGCCGATCTGGGCCAGGAGCGCTTCGCGCGCCCCCTCGCCCGTGGAGACGATCGCGGTCACGGAGGCGATGCCGCAGATGATGCCGAGAGCCGTGAGCAGACTGCGCAGCTTGTGCCGCCAGAGGGAGCGAAGCGCTTCTTGGACGAGTTCGCTGAGGATCATGCGGACACGGCCTCGTTGAGGACCCCATCGAGGATCGACACGCGGCGGGGCGCGAGAGCGGCGACTTCCAAGTCGTGGGTGATGAGGACGAGGGTCGCGCCTTCCCGGTGGAGTTCTCCCAGAAGTTCCATGATGTCGACCGACGTCTTGGAGTCCAGATTTCCCGTGGGCTCGTCGGCGAGAACGACGTCGGGGGAATTCGCGAGCGCGCGAGCGATGGCCGTGCGTTGCATTTCGCCTCCAGACAGCTGGTTGGGGCGATGGCGGAGCCGGTGGGAGAGCCCCACGCGCTCGAGGAGTCTCCGCGCCGTGGCGGCCCGCTCGGCCTTGCCGACCCGGGCATAGAGGAGTGGGAGCTGGACGTTCTCGAGAACCGTCAGGTGGGGGATGAGCTGGAAGGACTGGAACACGAATCCGATGCGGTGATTCCTGATGTGGGAGAGCGCCGCGTCGCCCAGTCGGGAGACGTCGTCACCCAAGAAGAGATAACGCCCGCGCGAGGGGCGGTCGAGGCAGCCCAGAATGTTGAGCAGTGTGGACTTTCCCGAGCCGGAAGGGCCGACGATGGACACGAAGTCCCCCTTGCGGACGATAAGATCGATGCCCTTGAGCACGGCGACCCGGGTCTCCGCATCGCCGTAGGACTTCTCCAACTCTTCGAGGGCGATGACGGGGGCGGAGTTCACGGGTTCTTGGCCTTCGTCGGTGCCGGAGAGGCGTCGGCGGGTGCGTTCTCGGGTCCGCTTCCCTGTCCGTCCTCGGGGATGGCTTGGGTCTCCTTGCCGATCTCCGGGTTGTAGAGAAGAACGCGGTCACCCGGCTGGAGACCCTCCTCGATGACGATGAAGTTGTCGTTGGAAAGTCCCACTTTCACCGCTCGCTTCTCATGCTCGCCGTTTCCGAGGGCCACATGGCAAAACGGCTTCCCTTCCTCGAAGAAGACGGCCTGAATGGGGACATAGAGGGTGTCCGCGAGATCCGCGACGTGAATGACGGCCTTCGCGCTCACTCCCGGCTTCAATTCCTGGCCGCCGGACCCATCCAGCGTCACGAGCACGTCGAACTTCTTCACGGCGGCGCTGGACCCCGTACCTCGGCGGGAGGCGTTGGCGATCGTGGCGATCTTCGTGACCGATCCCTCGAGAACGAGGCCGGGATAGCTGTCCATCGTGACTCGTACGGACTGACCGACCTTCACCTTGTTGATGTCCGCTTCGTGGATCTGCAGCTTGACCTGCATGACCCGGAGATCCGGAATGGTGAAGATGGCGTTCCCGCCCCAGACCTCGCCGCCCACCTTGATGTTCTCTCGCGTCCAAGGGTTCTTGGGGTCGCCGTAGAGGACGATGCCGGGGACGGGGGCCGTGAGGGTCATTTTCTCGATGCCTTCCTTCACCTCCTTCAGGTTCTTCCGAAGCCGCTTGAGGTGTTTCTTGGCGCGATTGAGGTTGACCTCCTTGTTCCGCACGAGGTTGGCGGACCTTTTTTCGACCGTACTCAAGTTGCGCTCGGCGTCGCTCACCGCGGTTTGCTTGTCCCGCAACGTCATGGGAAGCGTGTAGGTATCGTTCATCTCGAGATCGAGCTTCGAGCCCTCGAGTTCCACCTCGGCGCGCTCGAAGGCGATGCGGTCGTCCTCCAATTCCGTCTTCTTGATGAACTTCTGGGCGAACAGCGCCTTGGAGTCCTCGAACTTCTTCTTCGCCCGCGTGTAAGTCGTCTCGGCGTTCTTGATGGCGATGCGGAGGCGGCGTTTCTCCTTGGGGGCCTCCCCGTCCCGGTAGCGTTCGAGCTCGAGTTTGGCCTTCTCGAGAGCGATCTTGGCCTTCTCCATGTTGGCCTTGTTGTCACCCACTTGAATCTCGAGTTCGGTCTCCGCCGTTTTGACCTGGGCTTCGGCCTGAGTGATCTCCGTCTCCAGTTGCTCCTTTCGCTCGAGGATCTGTTTTTTGTCCATCTCGCAGAGGATGTCGCCTTCCTTCACGCGTTTGCCTTCCTCGATGAGGGAGGTGATCTTCCCCTGCCAGCGGCCCTTATAGTTGACCTTCGCGGAATCCTTGGCGAGCAGGGTGCCGTTTTCCGTGAGGGTGATGTTCAGATCCCCCTTACGGACCTCCCACAGCCCCGCCTCGTCGTCGATGGAACGGGTGGATGCGGAGCTCCCGCCCCAATGGAGGAAGGCCCATCCTCCCGTCGTGAGGAGAATCAAACCCGCGACGATGAACTTGATCATGGTGGGTATCTCCCTGTTCACTGCCACTTGCCCTTGTCATCGATGAACAACAGGCCCAGATTCCGAAGCAGCCGCAGACGGCCTATGAAGTGCTGAACCTGCAAGCTGATGAGGGCGTTCTTCGCGTCAGTGAGAGACTGACGCGCATCCAAAAGATCCCGGTTGTCGACTTCGCCCGCCTCATAGCGAATGCGAGTCACTGCGACGGCGCGCTCTTCCTGTTTGATTTGGCCCTTCTGGAGTTCGATGCGGTCCTCGACGGATCGAAGGTCGCGAAGCTGGGCCCGAATGTCGAGTTCCAGACGATCCAAGGTCTCCGAGAAACTGCGTTGCGCCTGGACGTAGCTGATGCGCGCGGAGATGTAGGAATTGCGCTCCGCTTTCCGCTGAAGGGGAATCGTGAGACTCAGGCCCGCCGTGTAGCTCCAGACGTCCGGAAGAGCCCCCGGGATGCTGCCGCCTGTTCCGCCGAGATTGTAGGAGGCCGTGAGATTGAGGTCGGGGAGGAAGGCATCTTCTGCGATGCGCAGGCCCCGGGCCGAGTCCTCGAGCTGCTCCTCCTGAGTTCGAATGTCCAAGCGATTCACGCGGGCCGCCTGGACGGCGGAGTCCCAGTCCAGTCGCACGGGATCGAAGGGAGGTTTCTCATCGACGATGGTGATGCTCTGAGACGTGGGAAGGCCAAGGAGGATCTTGAATTCGTCCTTGGCTCGCTCGTAGGAGGCCTTCGCGGAGATGAGGGCGTTCTCGGCCACGTTCTCCTGCCGCTGGGCGAGGAAGACCGCTTGGTCGTCGGCCCGTTCGACGCTGCGGAGCGCCAGGGCCTTCTTGCGATCGAAGACCGCCTGATCGTATCGGTCCTGCTGATTCTTCAGGGTCGTTTTCTGAGTCACCAGATCGAAGAAGCGGTTGGCGACGTCGATGCTGAAGTCCTCGCGAAAAAGCTCGAAGCTGCGGATGGCGTAGACCAGGTTGCGCTGGGCCTGAGTGAGGGCTTCGTGGGAGACGAGATAGCCTCCTCCCCGCAAGAGGGGTTGAGAATAAGTCACGCCGACGCCGCCGTTGAAGCTCTCTCGGCCGGTGGCCTTGCCCCCTTCCGGCCAGAGGCCGGCCAGGGAGGTCGTCAGCGCAAGGCTGCCGCCCGTGGGTAGGATCTGGCTCACCGAGAACGAGGTGTTGGCCGAGTGGCTCCCCACGGCGTCCTCCGCATCGGAGAGGAGATACCCGAGCGTGCCCGAGAGCTGAGGAGAGAAATTGAAGCGGGTCAGAGTGTAGGAGAGACCGGATAGATAAAGGCTCTCCTTTCGGGCCAGATAGTCCCTGTTCTGCTCGACCGCGATGGCGAGGGCCTTGGCGAGGTCGAGGACGAGGGGGCCCTCGTCCGGCCCCGTTTCTCTCGCCGGCACCGGCCCTCGAAGCTCCCGCCCCTCGCCTTCGGCTTTCTTGGGTTGGAGCAGATCCTCCTTGCGTCGCCCCAACACGTCATCGGTCCTTTGAGCGAGAAGGGGATAGACCTCCTCGTCCCCGTCCTCGCTCCAATACTTCGTTCCACAGGAGAGGAGGACGAGGAGGAGCGGAACACCGAGAGAGACCGCTTGGCGGCGTCGAGACATGGGGGGCCCTTCCGAGTTTCTTTCGTATCCAGGAAGACGACGAATTCCATGAGATGTTGCATCGAAAAATCCGGTTTTTTCTGCTGATTCGGAATCCTCGGGGCGGAGGGGTCCTTCGAAATCCGCGGAAAATGCGGTCCGTCCGCCCCTGGGATGACGTCCCTATCGTGGGGCCGCCGCGCGGTCCCCCCGCGGACATAGCATGGGCCGGGCCGTCGCCTCGGCAGACGGCGTCCCGTGGACCAGTCAAACGAGAAAGGGGCCGATCATGGCGTCGAAATCCTCCAAGAGCAGCAAGACCATGGGAGAGCGTCCCACGGACGATAAGTCCAGAGATCGCGCCCTCGAATTCACTCTCCAGCAGATCGAGAAGCAGTTCGGCAAGGGCGCCATCATGCGTTTGGGCTCCGGTCAGCTGACGGAGATCTCCTGCATTTCCACCGGCGCCATCTCGCTGGATCTGGCGTCGGGGGGCGGTCTGCCCCGAGGGCGAATCGTGGAGATCTACGGGCCCGAATCTTCGGGCAAGACCACTCTCACCCTCCACGTCGTGGCCAACGCCCAGAAGGAAGGGGGCGTTTGCGCTTTCATCGACGCCGAGCATGCCCTCGATCCCCAGTACGCCAAGAAGTTGGGCGTGGATATCGACAACCTCCTCATCTCCCAGCCCGACACGGGAGAGCAGGCCTTGGAGATCACCGAAACGTTGGTGCGAAGCAACGCGGTGGACGCCATCGTGATCGATTCGGTGGCCGCTCTCGTTCCCAGGGCGGAGATCGAGGGGGAGATGGGCGATTCCCACGTGGGACTCCAGGCCCGACTCATGTCCCAGGCCTTGCGGAAGCTCACGGGCATCGTCTCGAAGAGCAACACTTGCGTCATCTTCATCAATCAGATTCGCGAGAAGGTGGGGGTGATGTTCGGTAGCCCCGAGACGACCTCCGGCGGTCGTGCTCTCAAGTTCTATGCCTCCATGCGCTTGGATATCCGGCGCATCGGGCGGATCACGGACCGGGACGCCGTGGTGGGAAACCGCACCAAGGTGACGGTGGTGAAGAACAAAATCGCGCCTCCGTTCCGGGTGGTGGAGTTCGACATCATGTTCAACGAAGGGATTTCCCTGATCGGAGACCTCCTCGACCTCTCCGTGCGTGAGAACATCGTGGACAAAAGCGGGTCCTGGTACTGCTACGGCGATCAGAGGCTGGGGCAGGGGCGTGAGCGGGCCAAGGCGTTCCTCAAGGAGAAACCCGCTCTCGTCGAGGAATTGCGGGAAAAGGTCTTGGATAAGTTGGACCCGCGACGCCAGAAGAAGGCGGACGACGGTGCGGAAGAAGCCCCGTCCGAAACGGCTCCGGCCTCCAAGCCTGCCGGCAAGACGTCCGGAAAGACCGCCCGAGCGGGCGCTCGAGGCTGACCTCCAGGATTCTTGTCTCGCCTCCAGGCCGTCCTTGACAAAGTCCTTCCGCCCTCGAGAATCACGTTTCCGATCGCAACGGAGGCCACGCGAGAGCCCAAGGCCATGGCAGCGTCAAGCCCGCGCCCCATGCTCCCGACGACAAGGAGCGATCTTCCATGAATTCACCACTTCGCACGGTGTTGCTGATTCTTGCCGTGATGCTGATGGGATGGCCCGCGACGTACGGTCAGAAGACGGCGACGCTCAAGGTGTCGCAACGCTTGGACCAGGTCTTGCGTTGGCTTCCGACCGACTGTGAAACACTGGTTGTCTTGAATGGACCTTTGAAGACTCCTCGAAAGGCACCCCAAGCGCCGGAATTCTTGGTATCAGCCCAACTCTTCTTCTTCTTTGGAATCGCAAATCTGCTACCGGAAGGCCTTCTCCCCAAGCAGCCGCATGGGCCCAAGGTGGTGATGGCCGTCGACGCCAGCCGACGGTTTACTGCCCCCAAGGGTCTTGGGATGATGGAATTTGAGGACTGTCAAATACTGTTTTTCAACGCCTCGGCTCACGATGCCGTCGAAACGGCACTCAAGACCTGGATTGAAAAGTCTCCCAAGACAATTCAGATCGGTGACACGAAGGTGGCCGTCTTCGCGGAGAAAGGGCAAAACGATAAGCGGCCCTTGCTTGTCGCCCGAGCGCAGCGCGGCGTGCTTCTGTGTGCGAACAACCGGAAGTTCCTCGAACAGGTTCTCGCACGCATGAAGCGAAAGAACCCAGACCGCGCATTTCCAGACAGCCTTCCGGAATGGCGGCATGTCGACATGGAAGCGCCGATGTGGGGCATGAGGCATTACCGCAAGGGTTTCGCAGACCGTGATCCTTCCTCTCCACTTGGGCCGCAAGCGGGCGCCAACGTTGCCGACCCCAAGGCCGTGGGTTTGGTGTTTTCGCTCGAGGCAAAACCTGAAATCGCAAAGGTCCGTTATCTCAGCGGCGCGAAAGACGCCGTCAGGATCGTAAGACGGGGATGGAACAATCCTGGTGAGAAACTGACACCAAAGATCCATGAAATGAAACCGGGCGTCATCGAGATCACGACACCGACCCAAGGTCGTACGGGAACCGTGTTCCTGCTCGTATTGATGGGGTATCTTGGCCACGGAATCTACATGTAGCGGCGGACCACTGGGACAGCGAGCGAATCGGTGAACCGAAGTTGGCGTGGTCGGTCCATGTTGCGTCCAGGCGGGCCGCGCCGTAGAATGAGCCTCCCAGACTGGGGATTCATTGTTTAAGTCGTTTGGATAAAAGAGTTTACGGCGCTGGCGTCGCGAGCTCGAGCGGAGATACATGCCATGGCGGTTCCCAAGAGAAGGACCTCCAAGTACCGGAAGAACATTCGCCGGTCTCATCATCACATCGAGCCCAAGGCCATGATCCGTTGCGGGAATTGCTCTCACGCCGTCATTCCCCACCGGGTGTGCCCGAACTGCGGCTACTACCGCGGTCGGAACGTGCTCCACTTGGA
>Ga0256832_1003217_pt1 | contig 11113 bp, 8 predicted proteins | sample 134614metaG_FD_190534 | JGI IMG/M metagenome (GOLD analysis project Ga0256832, IMG submission 190534) | Hydrothermal vent microbial communities from Lau Basin, Pacific Ocean - 134-614 | ecosystem: Environmental > Aquatic > Marine > Hydrothermal vents | place: Pacific Ocean: Lau Basin | collected...
CAGCGCTACGTGAGAAAATTTTACCAAAGGCAGACGCAAAAAGGGCATTTTAGCACAAAAACAGCAGGTACCTAAACAGTTACCATACAACAAAGCCTGCCGAAGGCGCCACCCACACGACGTCTTCAACGAGCAAGCCATTTCATCGTCCCGCCACCAAACTCCACAGCAGATACCACAAAATCACGGCAAACAAAAAGTAAGACAATGGCAGCCACCACAAGAGTAACAGCGCCCCACCGACCAATACCACTATGCGCCAATTTTCGCGCAGCGAAAAAAACTTAATTTTCAGACTCAGCATCGGCACCTCGGCAACCAACAGGACGGACATCACCCCAATGACCGCCGCCAATGCCCACACATGCGCTTGAAGAAACTGCCGGAAGGACGCCTCCCGCACATAAGCCGCACCCATTCCCAAAAAAAACATCGTATTGGCCGGCGTCGGCAATCCGATAAAATATTGCTCCTGACGCGTATCCAGATTAAATTTGGCCAGCCGCCACGCCGAAAACACCGTGATAATAAAGCCAACCCAGGCCCAATGCGCCCACGCCGTCTGTCGCAACAACCAATAGGCCAAAGCACCGGGAAACATACCGAAAGACACCATGTCCGCCAGCGAATCCAACTCCTTGCCCAGCGGACCGCTCACCTTCAACGCGCGCGCCACCAGGCCGTCCAGAAAGTCCGCTGCCAACGACACCGCTATAAAAATCACACTATCCGCAACGCGGCCGCCCAGAACCGCCACGGTCGCCAGGGCCCCGAAAAAGACATTGACCGAAGTGAGCAGATTGGGCAGATGCTTTTTCAAGATTTTATGGTTTGATTCTCGATAAAGGCCGTCTAAAAAGGCACGTACCCGTCACTTTTTCACGCCCGCTTCGATAAACTTGCCCATGGCTTCATACTTGGCAATGCGCATTTCGATGCGTTCTTCGGGATCCAGGGCCATGAGTTCCGTCAAGGCGTCCTTGATGGTCTTTTTGACCGCCGTGGCGGCAGAATTCGGCGCCGAGTGCGCCCCGCCGAACGGCTCCTTGATGATGCCGTCAATCAGGCCAAACGACAGCATATCGTCCGCCGTCAGCCGCAGCAGTTCGGCGGCAGTCTCCTTGTAATCCCACGACCGCCACAGGATGGACGAACAGGACTCCGGGGAGATGACCGTAAACCAAGTGTACTGCATCATATAGACCCGGTCTGCCAGGGCGATGCCGATGGCCCCGCCGGATGCGCCTTCGCCGATGATAACCGACACGATCGGCACGCGAAGCTGCGCCATCTCCATCAGATTGGTGGCAATGGCCGAAGCCTGGCCGTGCGCCTCGGCCTCCAAGCCCGGGAAAGCCCCCGGCGTATCTACAAACGTGATGACGGGAAAGTTGAACTTCTCTGCCAGCTTCATCAGGCGCAGCGCCTTGCGGTACCCCTCGGGATTGGCCATGCCGAAGTTGCGGTACTGCCGTTCCTTAGTCGTTGTCCCTTTCTGTTGGCCGATGACGACTACCGTCTGCCCATCCAGATTGGCCAAAAAGCCGACCATCGCTTTGTCATCACCGCAGAGCCGGTCACCGTGCAGTTCGGTGGCTTTCTTAAAGATGCGGTTGACATAAAACATCGTATAAGGCCGCTGCGGGTGGCGGGACAGCTGCACCTTCTGCCAGGGCGTCAGCTTACTGTATATCTCCTTCTGTTCTTTTTTGATTTTGGCTTTGAGCTCCTTGACCTTTTCGGACATATCCACGTCTCCGGCTGCATTGATGGCCTCCAATTGGTCCAGCTGCTCAAACAAGCCTTCCAAGGGCTTTTCAAAGTCCAAAAAAACGCGATCCCCCATGAGTATTGTCTTTCCACATATCGCAGGCGCGCGACGCTTCGCCTAAACGAGCACGCCCGCCCAAAGGTTGTGCAAGATAGCGCTTTTCCCAATATCACAGCACGATTGGCGCCCAAAACTTGCCCGCAACAAAGTAGTACGCTTTCCGTTTCTCCAAAAATCGTAACTGTTTAGGTGCTCCTGTTTTTAGGGATAAAATAGGCATTTTCGTGGATGTCGAAGGTAAAATTTTCGATGCGTAGCACCGCTACGTGAGAAAATTTTTGCAAAAACAGGGGCAAAAAGGACATTTTAGCACAAAAACAGCAGGTACCTAAACAGTTACAAAAAATCTATGGCTTGATACTTGCCTAAAAGCAAAAGACAACTTAACTTTGCACTCGCTTTCGCAGAAAGCTGTGAAAAGGTCCGGTAGTTCAGTTGGTTAGAATACATGCCTGTCACGCATGGGGTCGCGGGTTCGAGTCCCGTCCGGACCGCCAAAATTCCGAAGCATTCGCTTCGGAATTTTTTTTTTGTATTTAGGTGCTCCCGTTTTAAGGGGCAAAAAGGGCATTTTAGCACAAAAACAGCAGGTACCTAAACAGTTACCATTTCCTTGCATACTCGCCACCCTATCTATCCATTTCTTCTAAAAATGAGCCGGAATCGCTAAAAAATAACTGCATTTTACACACTCATCCAAATAAAAGTTAATACCTTTGGCCCCATTCCCATCGAACGAGAAGGCTTGGCCCTTCGATATCCTGCTTCCCTCGTCACAGGTTTGCCGACAATAGCTGCACCGGCCTACGGCCGGCTGCCGGTCCATCTCGTCGCAAGCCTATTCCTATTTCCTCACTCACCAAAAAACAATCTTATGAAACGAGTTTACACTCTCTTCTCTTCGCTGATTTTGGTTGTATTTTCCTTCGGTGTACTGCATGCCCAACACATGGTGCACGGCCAGGTCCTTGATGCCGAAGGGCAACCACTTGTAGGCGTCTCCGTCGTGGTAGAAGGCACGGAAACGGGCACCATCACGGATCTGGACGGCCGGTTTGACCTGCGTGTAACCGAACTGCCCGTCAACTTAAAGCTGAGCTACACCGGCTTTAAAGCCAGGACGGTGGAAGTCACGACGGAGCAACCGCAGCCGTTCACGCTTGAAGAAGGCGTTTACCTGGACGATGTGGTCGTGGTCGGTTCGCGCTTCGCACCGCGCACGTCCATCACCTCGGCCGTGCCCATTGACAATATCAAAGCCGAGGATCTGATGCTCACCGGCAAAGTGGGCGTGGACCAGATGCTCACGCTCAAAGTGCCCTCGTACAACGCCACCCAACAGACCATTTCGGACGCCACGGCACACTTTGACCCCGCCGACCTGCGCGGCCTGGGCCCGAGCCGCACACTGGTCCTGGTCAACGGCAAGCGCAAAAATGCCAGCGCTCTGGTCTATATCAACGACACCCCGGGCAAGGGTGAAGTCGGCGTGGACATGAAGAGCATCCCGGCGGCTGCCATCAAGCGCGTTGAAGTCTTGCGCGACGGCGCCTCCGCGCAGTACGGTTCCGATGCCATCGCCGGCGTCATCAACATCATCCTGAAAGACAACACCGACTACACGGATATCAATCTGTTTTCCGGCATCACCACTGCAGGCGACGGGCTGACCTACGGCTATGACGTCAATACCGGTTTCAAACTGGGCAAAAACGGCTTTATCAACCTGACTTCCTCTTACAGTGACCAAAAAGAGACCAACCGCGCACCGTCGCCGGGTACCGATTCACTCTTCGGCAATATCTTCGGCGGCACGCTTGGCCAGCAATTGCTGGACGGCTCCCATCCCTGGCTCAAAAAGCATCCCGACATGGGCATGCACGTCGGCACCCCCAATATGAAAACCGCCGATGTCTTTGCCAATGCCAGCATTGACCTGAGTGACAAAGTACAGATCTATGCCTACGGGGGGCTGACCCTGCGCGACGGTTTGAGCTATGCACTCTACCGCACACCTTATTGGATTACTACCGATTACGGTCTGTTGCACGACCCCGACGAACCCTATGAAGGCTTCCAGCCCACCTTTGAGACCGACATCGTGGACAAAACCCTCGCCGGCGGACTCAAAGGCGAAAAGAACGGCTGGCAATATGACCTGAGCCTTACCACGGGCAGCAACCGCGTGGATTACACCATTGACCAGACCGTCAACCTGGACATGGGCCCCCAAAGCCCGACCAACGTCAAGGCCGGCGGATACCGCTTCAAAATGTCTGTCTCCAATATTGACCTGTCGCGCAAGTTCGGCATGCTGCGACTTGGTCTCGGCGCCGAGTTCCGCAAAGAAAACTTCATCGCCGTGGCCGGAGAACCGGCCTCTTACTTCGGCAGCGGCGTGCAGTCCTTCCCCGGGCTCCAGCCTCAAAATGAAGTGGACGCCGTCCGCTACAACTTCGGCAAGTACATTGACCTGGGGCTTGACCTGACCGATGACTGGTTGGTGGACGCGGCCCTGCGCCATGAGAGTTATTCCGACTTCGGCAGCAACGTCAGTTACAAGCTGGCCTCCCGGTACAAGTTTTTGGACGACAAACTGGTATTGCGCGGCTCCTTTTCCACCGGCTTCCGGGCACCGTCACTGCACCAAATCTACCTGAGCAACGTCCAGACCCTGGTATCCGGCGGTACCATCTCCAATCAGGGCACATTCAACAACAACAGCCCTGTACTGCGCAAACTGGGCGTCGGCAAGCTCAAAGACGAAAAGGCCCGCAACATCACCGCCGGCATCGCTGCCAACCCTGCCAAGGGCCTGGCGCTCACCTTTGACTTCTACTCCGTCAGAGTCAATGACCGCATCGTGTATTCCAGCAGTATCGCCACCGATGATACCACCACGCAGGTCTATCAGATCCTCGATGAAAACAACATCACCAGCCTGAAATTCTTCGCCAATGCGGTCAGCACGCAGACCACCGGATTTGATGCCGTGATCAACTATACCGTGCCGGCGGGAGCCGGCAAACTCAACCTGCTGGCCTCTGCCAACATCAACAAAACCAAGTTGGTGGGCAAGGTAGAGACGCCTCGCCCCATCGCCGAAGCGCACGTGGACCTGTTTGACCGCAAGGAGCAGTCCCGCATCCTGAGCGCGCGGCCCGGCGACAAGTTCATCATCGGCATCGGCTATTCCATCAGCAAGTTTCGCGTAGATCTCAACAACACCCGCTTTGGCACCGTCACCTGGCAACACGCCACCGACCCGGACAAAGATCAGACCTTTTCCGCCAAATGGGTGACCGATCTGTCGCTCAGTTACAGTTTCAACAAAAACTGGAAGTTGACTGCCATCGTCAACAACCTGGCCAACGTCTATCCCGACCCGATAGATACCAAGGGAGACTTTGTCACCGACTTGGGTGGACGCTTCAAGTGGCCGTGGGAAGTCAATCAATTTGGCTTCAACGGCACCACCATTACCGGCAACTTGCGCTATCGCTTCTGAATACGCCGAAGCGCCGCCATTCCGCGGCGCTTCGTTTTTTTGTCATTCCCCAAAGAGACGCACGGGCGTGCGTCTCTTTGTTATTTGGCCTTTTCCCAAGAGAGCTTAGGATGGCCAATTCAATATGTTTGGGGATGCGGCTCACGGACTTATGTCGCGGATTTGTATCCCCAGATCTTTGACAAACCAAATAAGCGGGGCAAGCAAATGCAGGGTATTTTTAATTTTTAATTTTTAATTTTTCATTATTTTTCCGCCCCCAAGCTCCTACGACGTGCACACACTACGACACACAGTAGAACGGACATTGAAACTACCAGCGGCCAAATGGGCCCCCGTCGCCGGTGGAGATATCGCACAGGCGTACCGGATCCAATCGCCGGCAGGCGAAAACTTTTTCATTAAAATCATGCAAGGTGAACGCGGCAGCGAAATGCTGACACGGGAAGCCGAGGGACTCCGGGCATTGGCCGCCACGGACGAGATCCACATTCCCCGCGTCATCGGCCTGACCCGCTCCGGATACGGCGCGGCCCTCATTCTGGAATACATCGAAAGACAGCCCCCAAAACCCGACTCAATGACGCGGCTGGGACGCCGACTGGCACACATGCACGGCCATAGGGCCACCCGCTTCGGCTGGGAGACAAACAACTTCATCGGGCGCCTGGATCAGATCAACACCCGGGAAGCCGACTGGGCCGTATTCTACGGGCGCCACCGCCTGGCCTATCAGATGCGACTGGCGGTCCGGAATGGTTTGATGAGCGCCGGCGAGGTACCCGCCGAAGAGAACCTAATCGCACACCTGCGCATGCATCTGCCCGCGCACATCGGCCCCGCGCTCCTGCACGGTGACCTGTGGAGCGGCAACTACCTGTTCGGGCCGGGCGGCACGCCGTTTCTCATTGACCCGGCGGTTTATTACGGTCATGCGGAAGTGGACCTGGCCATGACGCGGCTCTTTGGCGGGTTTGACAAAAGCTTTTATGCGGCCTACCGCGAGGTCAGGCCCTGCGACGGCGATGAAAACTACCTGACCGACATCTATCAACTCTACTACCTGCTCGTGCATCTCAACCTGTTCGGAAGCAGTTATTACAGCAGTGTCCGGCGCATAATGGACCGCTATTTCGGCCGGTCTGCGGGTAAGTTGTGACGATTTACTACCTTTGTGGCTCAACAGAACAGGCTCGCGATGAAGTTTGACAAAAAAGTATTGATATGCGTGGACGAGGACATAATGCTTACTGCTCTGAAATTCCGGCTGGAAAAACAGGGCTTTGAAGTCGTCCATGTCCGCAACATGCAAGAGGCGGAGACCGCTATCTTAAAAGACAATTTTAATCTCATCATTGCCGACCTGATGATGAAGGGCAATTCGGCCGTGGACCTGGCCAAATGGGCCCGCGAAAAAAACAGCGGCAAGCCGGTGCCTTTCCTCGTGATGGCCACCCTGGAAGACGATGTGGAGATCTTGGAAGAAGCGCTCAACAACGGCGCCGGCGACTTCATCATGAAGCCATTCAAGCCGGTAGAACTGTATTTCAGGATTCACCGCATTGTCCCCGACCTGGGCATCTGAGTCGCGTCATAGCTCCCGTATGCGCTCGATGAGCCACTGACGGGCGGGTATATTTTCCGTGCTTTCCACTTTTTTCAGTAGTTTCGCTTTGGCGGCTTCGTCATAGGGAGACAGATAGATGAGCCGCTTGGTGAAGCGCAAAAAGTTGAGATAGGCCTGCTTGTTTTTCTGGGAAATCAGCTTGGAGCGCAGGACAAATATCCGGAAAGAGTTGAGATGGGACTCGAGGGCTCGAAACTCCTCAAGCGCATAAAAGGTACCGACCAGAATGATCTTGGCTCCCAGCGCGTAGGAGATATTTTTCAGGCTCACATCCTGGAGTAGTTCGAGGACACGCCCGTAGTCCTTTTTGTTGTAGTACAGCCGGGCCAGGTTGTACGTCCGGGCATTCTCCCGTTTGTCCGGCGGCAGGCGGTCCGAATAACGGTCAATAAACTGCTCCACGTAGTCAAAGGCCTCCAATTGCAGGCCCATCGCGATGATGTTGGCATACAATCCCGGGTCCAGATACGGGTTGAAGACCAGTTCTTTCTCTACCAGACGCTTGGAGATATTGAAGACAATCGAATGGTAGGAAGTATCTCCGGTATTGACCTTATACGAAATGGCATAGTTGAGCACGTGGGAGTAAAAATCCAACAGCAAGTCATCCGAGAAGTCATCTTCATGCGACTCAATCAATTGCAAGAGTTCAAAAAAACGGCTGTCATCCTCGGGATGCAATAGCAGGGCATAAATGCGCGCATAGACTTCAATGATAACCTGATCAAAATATCCCCCGGCCTGTATGGTCTCCACAAAACCGTCCGGCAACCGGATATCACTGTCTATCCGCATAAAGGCGCGATACGCCTGCACCTCGGCCGCAATCCCCAGCTTGCGGGCATAATAAAACAAGTCCAAATAGGCGTCCGCATCCCCCATGGCCTGCAGACGGGTCAGCTTTTTCCTGTCCTTCTCAAGCTCAATCAAGCGGTGCAGCGCAACCTGGTACCGATGACGGTAATAAAAGCCGTCCACGTCCGGTATCGTATGCAACAACGCCTCCAGCTTGCGCCGGATCGAGGCGATATGTGTCTTGAGCGCCGGACGCGCAATCGCCTCCATTTGCATAATTAAAAACAATCGCTCGTCCGAACGAAAACGCTCCATGGCCTTAAATTCAAGTGCCAAGGCCAACAAATCGGACACCATCTTGCGCAAGCGCACGTCGCTGTACGGCTCCGATGGGCGCACCTTCTGCCAAATGCCCGCCTTGTCCGGCAAGCCGGACCGGTCGGACACATACCCCCGGAGCAGCCGGTACAGTGCCGTCAGGCTTGCATTCTCATTGAAATACGGCGACTGCAAAAAACGCTCGAACCGGTCCAGCTCCCGAAGGGAAAAACTGTCCAACAGGTCCAGTAGCTTCTTCGCAAACATATCACTTTTTGACACAAAGATAGCGCATATTTTATTGTTTTTCAATAAATTATATCATTTCAAAGCTACTAAATACGCTCACAATCGAAGAATAATGTGCTATCTTGCTGTGGGATTTATCCCCAGATTTGCAGCGTGGAGTTCTGTATGCTCATATAACCTGACCATGCAGCCCCTACCCCACGGGCAGCGCCCGCAAGGCCCAAACGGTTTTGGTGACAGGGACTCCGCCAAACAAATAGGCTATGAAAACAATATCCAACATCCGAGTCTTGCTCCTGCTCTTGCTGTGGCTCGCCATCCACGGCCCGCTCCGTGCACAGTGCACCTATGAGGGCGAGGTGACCTATGACGCGGACTGTGATATGCCCGCCATCTTGGTCTCGCCCGATACCGCAGACAACGTCCTCCTGCCGGTGAGCAATGCCGGCAACTTCAATCTGATCCTCGGGGAAGAAATCACATTCGACTATACGAGTACCGGCTCATTCTGCAATGGCAAGGAAATCATCGAGCTGACTTGTGTGGAGTTGGATTTTGAGAGCGAGTGCGACTTCATTTTCATGGTAGAACCCACGCCCGGAAGCCCCGGTATGCTCACGGTGACTGTGGAGCCCTTCCTGCCCGCCACCTGGCAAAATGCAACTTACACCTGGACTTTCGATGGCAATGTCATCGGGAGCGCCCCGGCCGTGACCCTGCCCGATACCGTGGTGGGTGAGCTTTGTCTGGAAGTAGAAGTACAGCTCACCTCCGGGCAAATATGCACCGAAGACGAGTGCATGCTCATAGACGGCTCCGCACCCTGTGTGGACTCCTCGCTGATAGATCCCAATATGGGTTGTCCGACTGATTATGCACCGGTGTGCGGCTGCGACGGCATGGACTACCCCAATTTATGCGAAGCCCTGTACCACGCCGGTGTCACACATTTCCGCCCGGGGCCTTGTGCACCTATCAACGATGACTGCAACGCTGACTTCTCCTATCAAGTCCTCGATACCGCCAACCACAAGTACAAATTTGAGTGGATCGACGACGATTCAGATATCATTCTAACCTGGATCATCAGCGACAGCACTGAAGTCAAAAACGAAGACAGCTTCGATCATACATTTCCGGCAGCGGGGAGCTACTTGGTCTGCCTGACAGCCGAAGACCCACAAGAAAACTGCACCCAATCCTACTGCGAGTACATCACGGTCGGCGACCTCATCACCGACCTGGGCGGCGGTGTAACGGACTACGTACTACCCGGAGACGCCGATGACGACTACATCGCCAACCTCAACGACCTGCTGCCCGTCGGCGTCGGCTTTGAGACTGCCGGCCTGCACCGCCCCGGCGCAACCAACGCCTGGTTCAGTCAAATCGCCTTTAACTGGACAGACACCGTCCAAAATATCAACTACAAACACCTGGACTGCGACGGCGACGGCCTCATCGGCACCTCCGACATCAACGTCATCGAACTCAACAGTGCCCCCGTGCCCCCGACAAGTCCCGTCACGGATCCCGACCTGCCCCCCGTCTCGCTCGAGTTGGCAGCGGACACCATCGTGGTCAACGATGATACGCCGGGCGAAATCCCCGTCACCGCTTTTCTCAAGGTCGGTTCCAGCTTACATCCCGTCCAGGACTTATACGGTATCACCGTCGCCGTGGACTTCCCCGCCGACCTGGTCAACAAGCCCATCGCCGTGGACTACAACGACAACAGCTTCCTCGGCCCGGCCAGCCAGGTCCTCCATCTAAACAAAAGCTTCGTCACGACCGGCCAGGTGGACGCCGGCTTCGTCCGCAACAACCAAATCCCCAAGAGCGGACACGGCACCCTGGCCAAAATGGACATTATCATTGACGACGTCATCGTCCTGCGCACCGGCAAGTATATCCCCGTGGACTTCCACATCAAAGCCATCCGCGCCATTGATGCCCTGGGCAATCCCAAATCCCTCTCCGTCAGTGACACCGTCTTTACCGTCATCTTTGTCAACAACACCCAGTCCGCCGTCCTTGACCCGGCCCTCCGTACCAAGGTACAGTTGACTCCCACACCGGCACATAATCTCTTGACAGTGACCATTCGAGACCTGCACCCGGAAAGAATTGAAGTTTTCGACCCGTTGGGTCGAGTGGTTTCCACGACGCAGGACGTGCAATCTGTCACACGTATCCCCCTGGCGGGCCTGTCTGCGGGCACCTATGTCATTCGTGTCACCACGGCCGAGGGCATCGTCGTCAAGCGATTTGTCAAGCAGTAAATAACGGTGTAACGGTATAGCGGTCCCGCACTTACTTGCTTTGCAGGATTTTAGCTTTGGTCCTTCCGCATAGGCTTTTTGTATGATGAAGGCCATTTACTCCGCACTAAGGGCAAGTAAGTGCGGGACGTTGAATCGCTGACGTGTTGAATGCTTCGCGTTGAATACGCCCCTGCCGGGGCGCGTTGAATGTTTGCGCGTTGAAATGGCTTGCACGTACCCCTGACACTGTACCTTGGACCGTTGACCTTTGGTCGCTGAGCCTGATAGACTGAGCTTGTCGAAGTGCTACGGTGAGCTCCGTCGAACCGCCTGTCGAAGCGAGAGCGTGGCAACCGGCGCTCATCCTGCATAGAGCAAATGTGGAAAGGGACAAAGCCTAAATTGAGCAAAGCAAGTAAGTGTGGGACGATCAACGCGCAAGCAATTTCAACGCGTCAGCAGTTTCAACAGCGAAGCGATTCAACTCGGTTCGACTTCGCTCACCGTAAAATTTTTAATTT
>Ga0256832_1003218_pt1 | contig 11112 bp, 10 predicted proteins | sample 134614metaG_FD_190534 | JGI IMG/M metagenome (GOLD analysis project Ga0256832, IMG submission 190534) | Hydrothermal vent microbial communities from Lau Basin, Pacific Ocean - 134-614 | ecosystem: Environmental > Aquatic > Marine > Hydrothermal vents | place: Pacific Ocean: Lau Basin | collected...
TGGGGTTGTAACCAGGCTGATTGGCCATGGCCAGCACCTCCCCGGTCTTTGCATCGAGCATAACCACGGAGCCGGAAAGGGCATTGTGGCGATTGATGGCAGCCTTGAGTTCCCGGTAGGCAATGTATTGCAGGCGCTGATCCAGACTCAGGGCGAGATTCTTGCCTGGCTGGGGCATGCGCAGGCTCTCTACATCCGCCACGACCTGACGCCGGCCATCACGCAACACCCGCATCAGACCCGGCTTTCCCGCCAGCTGGTCATTGAACGCCAGTTCCAGTCCCTCCCGGCCAATATCGTCCACATCCGTAAAGCCGATGACATGGGCAAAGGTCTCGCCATCGGGATAGAAACGCCGGTATTCCCGTATGGACTGCAAACCGTGGATGCGGTGCTCCCGGGCCAGTTCCATAACTTGGCGGGCATCATCCGGCGGCATGCGCCGCTTGAGATAGACAAAATGCTTGTGGCTGTATCGCGCCAGTTTGCGCCGCAGGTCATCCAAGCCCAAGTCGAGCGCTTGGGCCAGAGGCGCCAGAGTGTTGGCATCCGGACGCAGCAGGCGGGGATTGGCGGCAATGGAATCGACAGGAGTGCTCATGGCCAGCACCACACCGTTGCGGTCAGTGATCGCCCCCCGGTGAGCAGGCACCTTGACCCGGTCCAGGTAGCGATGATTTCCTTCCGACTGCAGGAAATCCCGTTCGAAGATCTGCTGATCCACGGCACGCCAGATCAAGGCGGACACAGCCACCATGAATAGGCTGAGCACCACACGCCGGCGGCCCACATAGGCCTTGGGCATGGCTTCCGCCTGCTTGTGCCTCTTTGCGCGTTTTTCCCGTCTAGCCGCCATGTTGCTCCTTGATGATTACTATCTCGTCTGCCCTTGGCATCCGCATTTTCAACTGTTGCCGGGCGCTGGCTTCGATATGGGCCGGCGTCCCCCAGGTTCCATGCTCCAGGAGCAACTGCTCCCATTCGATATCCACTTCATCGATCTGCCTGTCCAGCGCTTTCAAATCCCGGAACAACACCCGGGAACGGTATTTGCTGTGTACCACCGCTATGGCCGATACCAGCACCGCCAGCGTCAATAGCGCCAGCATGACCCTGCGCGAAGTCTTCATGCGCGCTTTTCAGCCACCCGCATAATGGCGCTGCGCGCCCTCGGGTTCTCCTCCAGCTCCTGTTTTCCTGCACGTACCGCCTTGCCCACTGTCTTCAGCACACCGGGCTTCAGATCCCGCTGCAACACCGGCACGCTCCGGGGCATGACATCACCGCGGGACTGCTCCCGCAGGAAACGCTTTACGATACGGTCTTCCAGGGAATGAAAGCTGATCACCACCAGGCGTCCGCCCCCTGCCAGCACCTCCACGGCCTGACGCAGGCCATCGCGCAATTCATCCAGCTCCCGGTTGATATGGATGCGAATGGCCTGAAAACTGCGCGTGGCTGGATGTTTGTGCCGCTCCTTCACCGGACTGGCCCGTTGGATCAGGTTCGCCAGCTGCAAGGTGGTATTCAACGGCTCGGCGCCACGCTGTTCCACAATGGCCCGAGCAATACGCCGGGAAAAGCGCTCCTCGCCAAACTCCCACAACACCCGGGCAATCTCCTTTTCTTCCGCTGTCGCCAGCCATTGCGCTGCGCTCATGCCAGAACTCCTGTCCATGCGCATGTCCAGGGGACCGTCCTGCTGAAAGCTGAACCCCCGGTCGGGTTCATCCAGCTGCGGAGAGGAAACCCCCAGATCCAGTAAAACAGCCTGCACCTTTCCCACTACAGAAAATTCTTCCGCAATCTCTTTCAAACCGGCGAAGCTGCTGTGCCTCAGGTGCAAGCGCGCTTCCCCAGAAAACCTTTCCTTTCCATATTCAATAGCCGATTCATCCTTGTCCAACGCAATGAGGCAGCCCTGCTCGCCCAGGCGCTCCAGTATGGCGCCACTGTGCCCGCCACGGCCAAAAGTGCCATCCATGCAGCAACTGTCGGGCTGAATATTCATTGCATCTATGGCTTCCTCGAACAGTACCGGCCTGTGCAGATCCAAACCAGTCATCTACAGGGCCAGATTCACCAGATCTTCCGACAGATCCGATTCATCTCCCGGCATCACCGTCTCCAGACAGTCATCGCGGGTGGCAATCCAGGCGGACTCTGCCCAGATCTCAAACTTGTTGCCCTGGCCAACCAGCGCCACCGGCTTTTCCATGCCGGCATATTCACGCAGACTGGCGCTGAGCAGGATGCGTCCCTGGCTGTCCAGCTCCAGTTCTGAGGCATGACCCAGCAACAGGCGCTTCAGGCTCTTGTTCTGCTTTTTCAGATCAGGCAGGGAAATCACCTTGCGGGCAACTTCCTGCCATTCGTCACGGGGATACAGCCACAGGCAACGCTCGTAAGGATTCACCGTCACCACCACGCCGGCGCTCTCAGGGCCGACCAGCTCTTTCCGGTACCGGACCGGAACAGCCAGACGCCCCTTGGCATCCAGATTCAAGGTGTTGATCCCTACAAACACAATTACCCCTTTTTCCCCACAATTCCCCACATTGATGTGAATAATAGGCCCTACACCCCACGGGGTCAAGGCAATACCAGGAAAAAACACTTAAATCTCAAGACCTTACGAAGGATACCCTAAAACGGAAAAAAGGAATCGCAAACAGCAGCCTGCAGATGCAAGTTAAAGTGATTTATTAGGAATGAAGGATAAATGGGGATAAAAAATGTGCGCCGGGTAACACGCAGAAAGGAAAGGGGAAGACGGTCTGTAAGCCGGGTTCTGTCAGCAATCGAAATTGCCGTGATAGTCATTCATCTGGGACGCCCGTCACCGGACGCCTCAAGCAACCTACCCGGAAGCAACTGCGGGCAGCAGCATAAGCTTCCCTATTTGGTCTTGCTCCAGCCGGGGTTTACCCTGCCACTGCCGTTACCGGCAGCGCGGTGCGCTCTTACCGCACCTTTTCACCCTTACCTGCCAAGGGAAGCTCTGATTGATTCTGTACGAAGCAGATTATGCCTGAAATGTTCGAGAACAAGGCGGAGTTCGCAGCCAATAGCACACGCTATTGGCAAGAACTTCAAAGCTTGCCGCTCCCAGCTCACGCCCCTCACCTACATCCCTGTAGGTGACGCAGTTATCGGGCATTTCAGGTATGAGATGCGAGTTCACGAATCAATCAGAGCTTCCCAAGACAGGCGGTATATTTTCTGTGGCACTTTCCGTAGGCTCGCGCCTCCCAGGCGTTACCTGGCGACTTGCCCTGTGGAGCCCGGACTTTCCTCTGTTGCATGGCAACAGCGACTACCTGACCGTCTTCCCAAGGAGAACATAATGGCAACGAGAGGAAATTGCAAGGCTGATCAACGCCTTTTCAGCGCCAGTTTGTACAACCGGTTTTTCTTCTCGCCCGTAATACGCGCTGCCAGGGCCGCGGCCTGTTTCAGGGGCAACTCCTCCAGCAACAGATCCAGTATGCGCAGAGCCTCTTCATCCGGAAGATCCCTGTCCCGGCGGGGAGCCCCGGCAATGAGGATCACAAACTCTCCCCGCTGACGCTGGGTATCCTCTTCCACCATGGCCAACACCCCATCCAGGGAGCCTTGCATGATATCTTCATGTTGCTTGGTCAGCTCCCGGGCCACACAGATCTCCCGATCCCCGCCAAGCACCTCGCACATGTCCCGCAGGGCATGCAGGATACGATGGGAGGATTCATAGAACACCTGTGTCGGGTATTCCCCGGCAAGAACCTCCAGACGCTCACGGCGGGCGCTGGAGCTGCGGGGCAGAAAGCCATGAAAACAGAAGCTGTCCACAGGCAGGCCGGAAACGCTGAGAGCCGCCACCAAGGCACTGGGGCCAGGAACCGGAGACACCCCAATGCCGGCTTCCCGGCAGGCGCGTACCAGGGGAAATCCCGGATCACTGACCAAAGGTGTGCCGGCATCAGAGATCAGGGCCAGGTCCTCCCCTTGTTGCAAGAGCTTCAGCAAGCCTTTGAGAGCCTGCCGCTCATTGTGCTCATGCAAAGCCAGCATGGGCGTATCGATGCCGTGATGCTGCAGCAGGCGGCGGCTGTGGCGGGTATCTTCCGCGGCAATGCGGGATACCGCCTTCAACACCGCGATTGCGCGCAGGCTGATATCATCCAGATTCCCGATGGGGGTGGCAACTATATAAAGTGTGCCCGGCTTATTTGACACTTCGCCCTCCCGCATCGGATACTCTGCTGCCTTGTAACTCGTGGCAAATGGACAATGCACAGCAGACAGTATTCACGGCTTTTCCTCGTTTCATTCGTATTATTGGCGCTGATCACAGGATGCGAGACCAGGCCGACCCGGCAAACGCCTCCCGTAGACCCCCAGGCGGCTCATGCCGCCAGCCTCTACGAGCAGCAGCGCTACCAGGAAGCCGCCGACCTGTACGAGGATCTGGCAAATCGCGCCATTCCCGGCAACCGCGATCTCTACCGGCTGCTGGCAGCCGACAGTCTGATTCATGACGGCCAGCTTGACAAGGCCGAAGCCCTGCTGGGCCCCATACAGGCACCCAGCCTTCCCCCCGCACAGCAGTTCAGGCTGGATCTGGTGCAGGCCCGTCTCGCCCTGGAGCGTCACCAGCCCGAAGCCGTGCTGAAACGGCTCCGCCTCCTTCCGCCAAACGCCTCACGGGACGCAGCCATCCGTTATCACAGCCTGCGCGCCGCCGCCCTGAAAGCACTGCAGCAGAAACTGCCTTATGTACGGGAGCTGATTGCTCTGGACAAGCTGCAATCCGATGAGGAACAGCAGTTGCAGACCCAGCTCGGCATTCTGGATACCCTGACCCGGTTCAAGCCCCAGATCCTTCAAGAGCAGCTGTCCGGCACAGACAGCACCACCCGGGGCTGGATGGAACTGGCCGCCCTGTTGCGGGATTTTCCCGGCACACCCGAGGAGATCATCGCGCCGTACCGCGAGTGGCGGGATCTGTTTCCCGATCACCCAGCCCTGCCGCAACTGATCACCAGCTACTACAACCAGCAACAGCAAAGAGCCCCCTTGGAAGTCAGTCAGATCGCCGTTCTACTTCCCAGGAGCGGTCCCTATGCCAGAGCTGCCGCAACCATCCGTGACGGGTTGATGGCCGCCTGGTATGCCGATCCCGACGAAAACCGCCCTCCGCTTAAGTTCTATGATTCCAGCAACCCGGAACAGGTCTGGCCCTTGCTCAACCAGGCTGCCGATGACGGGGCCAGTATCGTGATCGGCCCCCTGGCCAAACCTGCCGTGGCGCAGCTGGTGCGTGCAGGCGATCTGCCGCTTCCCGTACTTGCCCTGAATCAGGTGGACATCGACAGCATTCCACCCCAGGGACTGTATCAGTATGCCCTTTCTCCCAAGGACGAAGCACGCCAGGTGGCCGTCTGGGCCGCGTGGCAGGGCTACAGCCAGCCAGCGCTGCTCTATCCATCCACCTCCCTGGGCAAACGCATGGCGCAAAGCTTCATGGAAGAATGGCGTGAACTGGGAGGAAGCAGCGTGCGCACCCAGGCTTACGACCCCGCCAGCGGCGATTATTCGACGCCGGTAGCCGAACTGGTCATGGCCCGGCAGCGCAAAGCGCAGCTGGAAAAGCTCAAAGAAGCGCAGGAAAAAGCCAAAGAGGAAGGCCTGACAGAGATCGACTACCAGCTGCCACCCAGGGGCATCGATTTTGTGTTTGCCATCGGCAACAAACAGCAGATGCGCCAGATCCGTCCCATGGTGCAGTTCCACTACGCTGAAGACCTGCCCGTGTTCAGCACCTCCCGCGCCTGGGACGGTCGGCTCAGTCACGATGAAAGCTTCGATTTTGCCGGCCTGATGCTGCCGGAAATGCCCTGGATACTGGACGAAGAAGCCAAAGACCCCCTGTCCCGCGCCAACCTGGAAGCCCAACTGCCTCCCCGGGGACGCAAATACCTGCGCCTGCTGCCCATGGGCATAGACGCCTACAGGGTGGCGCCGTTGCTGCGGCGTCTGGAAAGCAGCAATACGGAATCCTTCCCCGGGCGCACAGGCATTCTCTACCTGAATCCCCAGCGCCAGCTGCTGCGGCGTATGACCTGGATTTCCCTGCAGATTCCTCCCAAGGTGCTGGGCGTCACGCCCGATGCCGCCAGTGTGCAGGTGATACCGGCAGAAACTCCCGACCCGGCCCATGAAAGCTCCTCACCTGCGCAAAGGTGAAGCCGCCGAATCCCTGGCCTGCCGCTGGCTGGAAAGCCAGGGACTGGTTCTGCAGGCGCGCAACTACCGCTGCCGGGCCGGTGAGATCGACCTGATCATGGAAGACGGCGAGACACTGGTATTCGTCGAAGTGCGCTACCGCAGCCACCCCGGATACGGCAGCGCAGCAGAATCCGTGACCCCGGCCAAGCAACTGAAGCTGCTGCGCACGGCACAGCATTACCTGCAGCAATTGCCTCATACACCGCCCTGCCGATTCGATATAATCGGCATCGAGCCGGAGCAGCCTGTCCAGTGGATACGCAATGCTCTGCAGTAGCCATCACCCTGGACAAATACCTTGGATCTCAACCAGCGCATAGAACGACTCTTTCAGGAAAGCATCGCCACCAAGCAGCGCTGCCTGCCCCTGCTGGCCCAGCCCATCCGCGAGGCCGCCGAAGCCATGGTGCAGGGCCTGCTCGGCGGTGGCAAGGTGTTGTCCTGCGGCAACGGCGGTTCAGCAGGGGATGCCCAGCACTTTTCCTCGGAAATGCTCAACCGTTTCGAACGGGAACGTCCGGGCCTGCCCGCCATCGCCCTGACCACGGACACCCCCACGCTTACCTCCATCTCCAACGACTATGCCTTTGCCGAAGTCTTCGCCAAGCAGATCAGCGCCCTGGGGCATCCCGGTGATGTATTGCTGGCCATCAGCACCAGCGGCAACTCCAGGAACGTGCTGCGCGCCGTGGAAGCCGCCGAAGAGCAACAAATGAAAGTCGTGGCCCTGACCGGAAAAGGTGGTGGAAAACTGTCCCGCCTGTTGCGTGAAGGAGACATCGAAATTCGGGTGGACAGCGACTCCACCGCCCGCATCCAGGAAACCCATCTGCTGATCATTCACTGCCTGTGTGATCTCATTGATACCCAGCTCCTGGGAGATGCCGATTGAATGAACAGCCCCCCTCGCTTTCCCCGGCCCAACTGAAGGCGCTGCGCAAGCTGTTTCCTGCTGAAGACCTGCTCACTCACCCGGCAGATACCCTGGCCTACAGTTACGACAACAGTCAGCGCCAATCTCTGCCTGCCGCGGTACTCTTTCCCCGGGAAGAGGAGCAGATTCGCGCCCTGCTGGAACACTGCAACGAATGGCGGCTTCCTCTGGCCTGCCGGGGTAAGGGCACGGGCACTGCCGGCGCCTCGATTCCTCCGGCTGGCGGACTGGCCCTGTCCATGGAGCGCATGGGCCGCATCCTGGAAATCGATCCCGCCAACCGCCTGGCCCGGGTGCAGCCCGGTGTCACCAACCAGCAGCTGCAACAGGCAGCCGCCAGGGAGGGCTTCTTCTGGCCGCCTGATCCCACCAGCGCCGCCGTCTGCACCGTGGGCGGGAACCTGGCCTGCAATGCCGCCGGCCCCCGGGCGGTGAAGTACGGCACCTGCCGGGAGAACACCCTGGGCCTGCACGCCGTGAGCGGCGCCGGCGCCTTGCTGCGCACAGGCGTGCGCACAACCAAAGGCGTCGTAGGCTATGACCTGACCCGCCTCATCATCGGCTCCGAAGGCACCCTGGCCGTCATAACTGAAGCCACGCTGAAACTCACGCCCCTGCCAGAGGCCCGGCGTACCCTGCAGGCGGTATACAAGGATGTGCATAGCGCCGCCGCTGCAGTGTCCGCCATCATGGCCCAGCCCGTCACCCCTTCGGCCCTGGAATTCATGGATGCCCAGGCCCTGGCCATGGTGAGAAATTACTCCGATCCCGGCATCGCAGAAGGCGCCGGCGCCCTCCTCATGATAGAGCTGGAAGAAAATGCCACAGCCATCGACGCGGCCGCCGCCCAGTTGGCCGACACCGCCCGGAACCCGGGCTGCCTGGGTGTGGAAATCGCCAGCAGCCGGGAACAGGTACAGGCTCTGTGGCGCACCCGCAAATCCCTTTCCCCGGCTCTGCGCAACGTGGCGCCCAGAAAAATCAACGAAGACGTGGTAGTGCCCGTATCCCATATACCCCGGCTCATCGATGAGCTGACCCGCCTGGCGGGCAAACACGGCATCACCATCGTCAATTTTGGCCATGCCGGCAATGGCAACATCCACGTCAATCTGCTTATCGACCCGGATGATCCCACCCAGATGCGCGCCGCCGACGCCTGCCTGGACGAAGTCTTCGACCTGGTGCTGGGTCTGGGAGGCACCCTCTCCGGAGAACACGGCATCGGCCTGGTGAAGCGGGAATTCGTCAGCCGGGAGATCGATGATCCCACCCTGAACCTGATGCGCCAGCTCAAGGAGGTTTTCGACCCCCGCAACATACTCAATCCCGGGAAGACCCTGCCCTGACACCCCAAGGTATTTTAGGGTAATATCAAAAAACCTTCCCCAGCGGAGCCGCTTATGTCAAAGAAAGCTGTTTTCCTTCCCCTTCTGGCCACGCTCCTTACTGGCACCAACCTGCAGGCGGACGAAATGATCTCAGATATCGACGACCAGACCGGGCTGGCCGTAACCATCTACAACGAAGACCTGGCGCTCATCCGGGATCAACGCGCCATGGATCTGCCTGACGGCACCCTGGACCTGGCCCTGCGCGGCGTCAGCGCCCGGATGCGGCCGGAAACCGCCCTGTTACGCAGTATCACTCCACCAGGCGGCCTCCAGGTGCTGGAGCAAAACTTCAATTTCGATCTGCTCACCCCGGACAAGATGCTGGAGAAATATACCGGCAAGACCGTAGAGATCGTTCGCATGAATCCCGCAACCGGCAAAGAGACCCGGGAAGCCGCCACAATACTCAGCACCAATGAAGGCGTAGTGGCGGAAATCGGCGGGCAGGTGGAAACCAACCCACAGGGACGCTGGATCTTTCCCCGCATACCAGAGAATCTGCGTGACCGTCCCACCCTCGTAACCCGTCTGAACACAAAGGATGCCGGCAGGCGGGAACTGGAACTTACCTATCTGTCCGGAGGACTGGCCTGGAAAGCCGACTATGTGGCCAACCTGAACCAGGACGACAGCTCCCTGGATCTTGCAGGCTGGGTGACCCTTACCAACAAGAGCGGCACCACCTATCCCAATGCCCGCCTGCAACTGGTGGCGGGGGACGTACATCAAGTTCGGGAGAACATGCGCTACCTGAGAAAAGCCAACGTCATGGCCGTAGCTGAAGCCGCCCCGGCACCCATGGCCGAAGAGCGCCTGTTCGAATATCACCTGTACACCCTGAACCGTCCCACCACCATCGCGGACAACCAGACAAAGCAGGTGGCCCTGCTCAACGCCAGCGGCATTCCCGCCCATAAAGAGCTGATATTCCAGGGCCAGGACTATTACTACCGCAACCGTTACAACAGCCTGGGACAAAAACTCAAGGCAACCGCCTATGTCAGCTTTGACAATCGCGAAGAAAAAGGCCTGGGCATGCCCCTGCCCAAGGGCATCGTACGGGTGTACAAGCAGGACAGCTCAGGTCATGCCCAGTTCGTGGGGGAAGACCGCATCGACCACACCCCGAAGAATGAGCAGGTGCGCCTCAGGCTGGGAGAAGCCTTCGATGTCACCGCTAACAAGAAACAGATCAACTATAAGAAGGTCAACTATGGCCACCCTTACAGCTACGCCGCCGAAAGCACCTTTCGCCTGGAGCTGAAGAATGCCAAGAAAACGGCAGTGACGGTGAAGGTGCGCGAACCCATTCCCGGCGACTGGGAAATCAAGCGCGAATCCCACCGCCACCGGAAGGTGGCCGCCGGTCTGGCGGAATGGGAAATAACGCTCCCTGCTGAAGGCAATGTCACCCTGGAGTATCAGGTACTGGTGAGATACTGATCATGCCCGGCGCACGCCATCTGCTCTCTACAGCAATCTTGCTGTTCTGGTCATGGCCGGTGCATGCCAATGAAACACCCCTGGATTTGACCGGCCACTGGGCCGGCTACCTGTCCCTGGGCGTCTTTTTCCTCGCCTATCTGTTCGTCATGGCGGAAGAGTTTACCCACCTGCGCAAATCCAAGCCCGTGATGCTGGCCGCAGGCATCATCTGGGCCAGTATTGCCTTGGTGTACCAGATCCATGGCTACACCACGGAAGTCGAGCATGCCGTGCGCCACAACCTGCTGGAATATGCAGAACTGATGCTGTTTCTGCTGGTGGCCATGACCTACATAAACGCCATGGACGAACGCCTGGTGTTCGAAAAGCTGCGCATATGGCTGGTGCGCAAGGGATTGGGATTCAGGGCGCTGTTCTGGGTAACGGGTCTTCTGGCCTTTTTCATCTCGCCCATCGCGGACAATCTGACCACCGCCCTGCTCATGTGCGCCGTGGTGCTCGCCGTGGGTGGCGACAACAGCAGGTTCATCCTTCTGGCCTGTATCAACATCGTGGTTGCTGCCAACGCCGGAGGCGCATTCAGCCCTTTCGGTGACATCACCACTCTCATGGTATGGCAGAAAGAGATCACAACACCCCAGGGAATGATTGATTTCTGGTCTTTCTTCGCCCTGTTCTTCCCTTCCCTGGTCAACTGGCTGGTGCCGGCATTCATCATGGGGCTGGCGGTGCCCAACGAGCACCCGGAGCCCCTCTCGGAGGCCGGCGTCACCAAGCGGGGGGCGAAACGCATCGTCATACTGTTCCTCCTCACCATCGCCACAGCAGTGGTGTTCCACAATTTCCTGAGACTGCCGCCGGTGGTGGGCATGCTTACCGGCCTGGCTTATCTGCAATTCTTCGGCTATTACCTGCGCAAAACCCGCACCAAAGACGAAACCCCCGAAGCAGCAGCCCATGCCGGACATATCGGCGACCCGGTGGCATTCGATATATTCACCAGTGTCGCCAGAGCTGAATGGGACACCCTGTTTTTTTTCTACGGCGTGGTATTGTGCGTCGGCGGGT
>Ga0256832_1003219_pt1 | contig 11110 bp, 14 predicted proteins | sample 134614metaG_FD_190534 | JGI IMG/M metagenome (GOLD analysis project Ga0256832, IMG submission 190534) | Hydrothermal vent microbial communities from Lau Basin, Pacific Ocean - 134-614 | ecosystem: Environmental > Aquatic > Marine > Hydrothermal vents | place: Pacific Ocean: Lau Basin | collected...
TTTGCGGTTTTTGACGTGACTGCAAATGGTTCAAAACTTTGGCGCGTTGTAAGACATTGGCGTTGTCGGTTTCTTCTATTTGATAGGCACGCCTGTAAGATTCTGGAAAGAACAAAACGCGGTTTTCGCCGGCGAGATTTTGAAAATCGTTGTAATAGTAAGCGGCTTCTTCTTTGTCAGAAAAAATCAGCAAGAAAGGTTTGGCTTCCGTTTGATACAAGGCGGTCATTACAAAACTTAATGCCGATTCGCTTAACCTATCAATACCGATATGCCGGTGCGTTTGTATAGCGGAAAGTAGCTCGCTATGCTTAGGGCTTTGGCGGTATATATTTAAAATGTCTTGAAGGTTCAATGTTAAATTTTTTTTGCAAAGATACATAATGAGTTGAAAGTTGAAAGTTTTTGAGAATTCTCTATGGTATTGTTTTCACTTTACTTTTTCTTTCATCACTTACTCAAATAACCAAATAATCACTAAATTTGTTTTATAATCATTCGACTAGCATAATTGTTATGAAAATCCCCATCAACCAATGGTCCAAAGACGACCGCCCGAGAGAAAAATTGTTGCATAAAGGTGTGGCGGCTTTATCAGATGCCGAATTGATTGCCATATTGATAGGTTCGGGTAATAGAGAAGAATCTGCGGTAGCTTTATCGCAAAGAATTTTGAAAGATGCCGGCAACAACTGGAATCAACTGGCAAAACTATCACTCAAAGATTTGATGACATATAAGGGTATTGGCGAAGCCAAAGCTATTAGTATCGTTGCGGCATTGGAAATAGGGCGGCGACGAAATTTGTCCGAAGCGCTTGATCGCAAAGAAGTCAAAAGTTCGCGGGATGCTTTTGATTTGTTAGCGCCTAATTTGTCTGATAAATCCGTTGAAGAATTTTGGGTTATTTATATGCGTAAAAACACTGTAATTGGTGTTCAGCAATTGCATCAAGGCGGATTGGACAACTCTTTGGTCGATATCAGAATGTTGTTGAAAAGTTTGCTCGACAAAGAAGCGACTGATTTTATAGTTGCGCACAATCATCCGTCGGGGAGTTTGCATCCGAGTGAATCGGATAGAAAATTGACCCGAAAAATCAAAGAGGCGGTTAATTACTTGGATATTCATTTGTTGGACCATTTGATTGTTGCCGGCAATGACTATTATAGCTTTGCCGATCATCATGAATTATAATACCAATTATACTTTAATTATTTTTATACGATATCGTTTTTAAAACATTAAGACATTAAGGTTTTTAAGTACATTAAGCTTCTATAAAATCAAGCATTTAACAAATCTTAATTTCTTACCTATTATTTATTTTAACTTTAAACTAACCTATTCTATGTTTCAAGTAAAATTTAAAACCATCTGGGCAGATTTTGACCCCAATAGACACATGCGTCACTCGGCTTATAGTGATTATGCCGCCGAAGTGCGCGCCCGTTTTTTTCAAAAGCACAATCTTTCGCTTGACGATTTTGCCCATTTAAACATAGGTCCGATATTGTTTGAAGAGCATACCCGTTTTATCAAAGAGATAATAATGGGAACGGATATCACGATTGACATGATGCTGTCGGCAGCTTCGAAACATTTTGAACGTTGGGAATTTACCCATCATGTTTACAACGAACAAGGCACGTTATCGGCAGTTGTTAAAGTAAAAGGCGCTTGGATGGATTTGAAAAAACGAAAATTGACGGTCTTGCCACCGGATATTTTGGAAATATTAAAACGTTTACCCAAAAGTGAGGATTTTGAAACTATCATTCTTAAAAATAGAACATCATAAAATAAATGGCAATCGCTCATTTTTTCAAACCGGAAAGAATATGTATTTTTGCTCACTATTTTAAATCATTCTAAATTGCATGACTAATTTATTTGAACAACATCAAAAAAAACGAGCATTAAAAGAAAAAATATATTTTTACGGATTTTATACCGTGCTACTATATTTATTAGCTTTAACCATTGTATTAATCAGCAAAGATACCCAAACCTGTTTGTTTGATTGGTATTGTGTCTCTTCTAAAAAACAGTATTTGCAAGCGGCATTTATCTTGTATTTATATTTATTGGCAATAGTTATTATATTGATTCAAACTTACAAATTACTCGAAAAGTTAGTCGCTAAAAAAAATCATATCCGGTATTTCAAATATATTTTTTATACCATTCCTTTTGCAGTGGCAATGCTACTTTGGTTGGTCGGTACCAATCGTTCCGATATGTTGTTATTCACTGTTTTTTCCGGCATTATTTCTGTATTGGGGCTTTTGATGATTGAATTTCGGAAAAAGTAATAGCGTATTTTTGTAAAACTTTGTAAATTTATTCAATTCAACCAAAAACGCATTATTAGCTCATTTTTACTAATTTTATCCTTATCTTTGTCATAACAAACAAACATTAGAATGTCAAAATATATTTTCGTTTTTATTTTTCTGGGCTTTATCTCGTGCAAAAAAACCGAGAGAGATTACACTTATGACAATATTGATTTTAAGCAAGAGATGCGCAATTTTGTTAAACACATCAGCCATTATGCCAAAAACCAAAAACCCGGCTTTAACATAATTACCCAAAACGGAGTTGAGTTAATCACTGTAAACGGCAGACCGGATGGTATTACCCATTACGATTATGTTGATGCCTTAGATGCCCAATCACAAGAAGGTTTGTTTTACGGTTATGAGGTAGATGACATGCCTACAACACCCGATAAAATCCGTTATTTGAAACAATTTCTTAATAAAGCCAAAGCCCAAGACAAAACTATAATGATAACCGATTACTGTTCCTCACCTGATAACATCAGAAAATCAAGAGATAGTGTTGAACATAATCAATATATTGGTTTTACAGCTACACATCGAGAGTTGGACATCATTCCGCAGTTGCCTGTTCCAAATGAAAACCATCAAGATATAGACAACCTAAACCAAGCTAAAAACTATCTGTATTTGATTAATTATCAAAATTTTAGCAACAAAATGCGCTTATTAGAAAGCATTGCCGTTACCAACTACGATGTGGTCATTATGGACTTATTTTACCAAGGACAAGCTTTTACAACACAAGATTTGGAAAGACTAAGTCATAAAGCAAATGGAGGCAAACGATTACTAATAGCTTACGTATCCATTGGAGAAGCCGAAGATTATCGATACTATTGGCAAGCTTCATGGAATAACGACCATCCGGTATGGTTAGATGAAGAAAATCCTGATTGGCAAGGCAATTATAAAGTCCGTTATTGGGAAAAAGATTGGCAAGATATTATTTATGGTAACAACCAATCTTACCTAAAAAAAGTCATTGATGCCGGATTTGACGGCGCTTTTCTGGATGTCATCGATGCTTATGAATTTTTTGAACAAAAAACCGGTAATAATGACACAAGTGTTTCAAACTGAATGTTATATTTTTATTTATGCCCTTATTACGGCAATAGCGACCGGCTTAGGCGCTTTGCCTTTTATATTCATCAAAAAAATTACGCCAAGTGTTATGGGGATTTCCAATGCTTTCGCAGCCGGATTGATGACAGGCGCCAGTATCGGATTAATCATTGAAGCAGTTGAAATCAGTTACCCCAAACTTATTTTCGGGCTTTTTCTGGGTTTAATTTTTATTGGTTTGGTTGAATGGTTGCTACATAAAGCCGAGCGTTCTAATCGAGATACACCGGCATTTTTAGTCAATAAAGAAAGTTTTTTTAAAAACTATAAAACTGCCATGATCATTATCATTGTCATGACGGCGCATTCCGCTGCCGAAGGTATTGGTTTAGGAACATCGTTCGGTGGCACTTTCAAGTTCGGATTGATGATGACTATTGCTATTGCCATTCACAATATTCCCGAAGGACTGGCTATCAGTGCACCCCTGGTGGCTAAAGGCGTGCCTTGGTGGAAAGCCGCTTTGTGGAGTATTTTTACTTCGCTGCCACAACCGCTTTTTGCCGTTCCCGCCTTTATGTTTATTTCCTATTTTAAACAATATTTACCTATCGGATTGGGCTTTGCTGCCGGGGCTATGTTTTGGGTGGTTTTTGCCGATATCGTCCCCGAATCACAAGAACATATAGAAAACGAAAAAGCCGGAACCATCATTGTTTTGGCTATGATTGCTATGCTCTATTTGCAATATATTTTATAAAATATGTCAAACAATGTTTTAATAGTTATTTTTGTTTTAATGATTTTAAGCGCCATATTGTTTATTCAATGGGCAAAATCAAACCTCAAAACCGATATTGAAAATGACGCTAAACATATTTTTGGTGCCAAAGAAGATTTAAATGGCAATTTGTTTTTAGAATTTCAAGGCTATACGGTTTTACTAGAATATGATTTAGCCAATAACACCAGAGGTTTGTCCGAATATATTATTGCTAAAATCAAGCTTCCTCATCTTAACGATGAACAAATTAATGCCTGTAAAAAGTTTGTTGATATTAAGGAATCCGGCGGTAAATTATATGGTGTAATCTATACATCATGGGGTTATCAAGGCGAAAAATTCAGAAGGCGATTGGAAGAAAAACTCTCCCAACTTTCTGCTTGCATAAACTAATAACGCCACCTACCCAAATATGATCGGGGGCGATGGCGCATAAAAAACAACTTTTTAATTCTAAGCAAAATTTTCAAATTCAATGACTTCTCCGGCATCAGGATTAGCATGTTGATACGTGCTTTCAGAATCATCAATATAATGATGACGAGCATTTCTAATAGCCGGCAAACTAATCAATGCGACAAAAAACAGCACAATTACAGCTACTTGCAAATACATTTTAGTTTTTGGCTCAACCGGCAACATCTCAACGCCGGCATAAATTAAAGCAATAGGCCATAATCTGAAAATGTCTATAATGTCAAAATCTAAAATATTTAGATTGCGTAGCAAAAGCAATACGCCTAAAATGACGAGAAAAAATCCGGTGATAAGGTTACTTGTATTTTTCATAATATTATTTTTTTTATTGCTATTTGATGACGGGCGCTTCGATACATTCCTCTCTTCATTCGGAATACTCAGCGACCTAACTTCAACACCCTGACAAAAGTCGGTGCACTCAGCTACTTTTATTTTGCAATATCGGTTACAAAATATATTGAAGCAACCGGATAGCTAATGTCAAATATCATTTTCTTTCGAAATATCAATATTTTCATGCCTAATATCGCTATAAATCATAATTGCGCCGGTAATTATCAACAAAACCGGCCAAAAGTCTTCAAAATTCATTTCCGGAAAAAACTGTTCCAGTAATAAAATCAGTCCGAGAATGATAAACATCACTCCCGACCATAATTTGGTTGTTTGATTGCTATTCATCTGTTGCATATTTATTTGTTATTTTCAATTTTAACACCATTATCATCAATGTTGATTGAGGTATTTTCAGACTTGTCTTTGGCTTTAATTTTAATACCGTGATTATCGATTTTAATATGTGCCGCCCCATCATCATCTTTACCTTTTATCTCAATACCGCTATTGCTAATACGAACATTAACCCCTTCATCGTTCACATTCATATATGTTGAATCGCCGGAAATATCTTCATATTGTTTTATACAGACTATTTCATCATTTTGATTGGTCAAAAGTGCCGGAAAATCGCAGTCATACAAATAAGTCATGCCACTAACCGGCTCAGACAATTTTACAAACTTATTCTCAGGCACTTCGATACGGACTTGCACTTTACGCATACTGATTAAATTACCGGTCAGAAAACGCATCATAGAACTAAAAATCAATGTATTATCCAATGTGTCCTGTCGCGTTTCAAATTCTATTTCAAGTGCATTTTTCTTGGCATCGCGATAGGTAATACCTTCCGCTATCTTTTTTATTTTGAGATGAAACAAAGAATCTTTTGAAGGATAAAAATTAAATTTAATATGGTTACTGGTCGTATAATTCGGCAAGTTTTTTACAGGATTAAGGTCAAGATATAATGTGTCTTTGGCGGACAACCACTGTCGCTCTAAAGTCACAATCCGTGCTCTTTCATTTTTATGCGACAAAATGGAAACACTTTTGACAGACATATATACAAAAGCCAAAATCCATAAAGTAAAACCAATAATTAACCAATTTTTTTGGAACGGATTGGTATTTGGGAAAAGCATTTTAAAGCCCAATAAAAACAGTAGCACAACCGGAAAGGCTATCACAAAAAACACCAAAGTGCTGATCAATCCGATAGGAATATGCAAGCTTTTTGAAACCAAATTTTCATTCAAAATTAAATGCATATCCGAGATAGGCGAAAAACTCAAAGCCGAAATCAACAAACCGACTATTAATAAACCGGTTGCCAATACCAGCACAAAACCAATGATTTTAACCAAAAGATTTCCTATTTCGGAACCTGTGGTTTCAATGGTTTCGCCCAGATTGGTCTTTTTTTTGGCGGTTTCGTCAGTTGCCACCTGATCGACAATATTGTCCAAATTTGCCGATTCGCCTTTCATTCTGAGTTTATCAGAAGCCGTTCGGGCTTTGGGCACAATCAGCCACAGTAAGAAATACAACAAAATAAAACTGCCATGGGTCACAAATAATAAGACAACAAAAATCAGGCGCATAAGCGTCACATCCATACCGACATAATGCGCCAATCCGGCGGCAACACCCGCTATCATGGCATGATCCATATCTCTAAACAGAGATTTTTTAACATGCTTTGAAGCATTTATCATGTCCGGTTGAATGTCTTCTTCAAAATCTTCCGGTTGCCCCAAAACGACAATTACTTCATCAATATGTTTCTCGTTGATAACCTGTTGCGGACTCTGCTGTTTTTGCAATAACAATTCGGCAATTCGCGCTTCAATTTCGTTCATCACTTCATCGACATCCTCGGTTTGATGAATAGAACGGCGCACGGATTTTAAGTATTTTTTCAGTTTGTAATAGGCATTTTCTTCCAGATGAAATAAAATACCGGCTAAACTGATGTCAATGGTTTTATTCATTTTTCTGATTTTTTGAGTTTATTTTGGTTGATATGATTTACAGCATTGACCAATTCTTCCCAAGATTGGTGCATCAGCCCTAAAAATTCGTGTCCTTTGTCGGTCAAATAATAATATTTGCGAGGTGGTCCGGCGTTAGACTCTTCCCAACGGTAGGTCAAGTAACCGGCATTCTTCAAGCGTGTCAGCAAGGGATATACGGTACCTTCCACTACTATCATTTTTGCATCTTTCAGCTCTTGTAAAATATCGGAAGTGTAAGCCGCTTCTTGCTGACTGAGAATGTTCAGAATACAATATTCCAACACACCCTTTCGCATCTGTGATTTAATATTTTCAATTTTCATAAGTTTATTTTACTAATCTGATTGTCAACGGGTAACGAAACATTTCTCCATTGCCGGCTTTGATGGTTGCTACTAAAATCATGATGATTCTAAACAACGACAACAAGCCGAAACCAAAAACCAAAATCCATAAGCCGGGCAATGATAACACAACACTTACAGGGTCAGGATTTTCGGTTGCCAAAACCGACAACACCGGCGATAAAAACAAAATCAACCCAATGATGAGTAATAAAAACTGATACAAGAAAATACTCAGATTAAAATTGAGCGCTTCTTTGCCGTTCTCATCGACAAAAGAACTTTCATTACGCCAAATCATCCATGTAATTAGTGGTCCAACAATACTTCCGAAAGGTATGCCTATCAAAGATGATAAAGCGCTGATATGAACAATTGCCGCATGAGAGGTTTCTTCCGGTGTCGGTTTTTGTGAAATTTTAGTCAGTGTTTCCATAATTCAATTTTTCTGATTTTATATTTAAATAACGAATAACCTATAACTTTGTTACACCTACAAATATATAATAAATAGTATTATGTTATGCAAAGTATCATTATTTTTTTTCAATAAACACCTAAAAGCTTAATTATCAACATAATGCAATAAACATAAAAAGAATAAAACAGCACTTTACAGCTTAATAGTTATCAAATATTCATGATATTATTGTTTCAAACCGCAATTTTTTTAAAACTTCGTATCAAAAAAGTGTAACTTTGTAAAAAAAGAAAAATGAATTTTTCACAAGCGGATATCGACCAAATCAATAAACACGGACTTAAAATTGAAGAAGCTAAACGACAAATCAATATTTTAAAAAACGGATTGCCTTATACCAAAGTATTAGAACCGGCAAAAGTTGGAAACGGCATTGTTCAACTCGACAAATCAGATCAGGCATTTTATCTTGAACTTTTCGATAAAGAAAAATCACAATATAGCTTACAAAAATTTGTGCCGGCATCGGGAGCTGCTACCCGGATGTTTAAAGATTGGACTTTTTTTCATAACAATTACCAACCCGGTCGACATTATTACGAACGCTTTGTGCGGCAACATCAACTAAAAAATATGGAAGCCGGTTTGGATGATTTTCTCAACAATTTTCCGGGCTATGCATTTTATCAAGATCTGATGGATGTGATAAAAGATAACCTGTCCGGTTACTTTCAATTGGATGAAAATGAACAAGTTTGGCAACTAATACATTATACCTTATCAGAAGAAGGGCTGGGTTATGCAAAAAAACCAAAAGCTTTTATCAAATTTCACAGCTATAACAAAAATCAAATCAAAACGGCCCTTGAAGAACATTTGACCGAAGCCGAAGCTTACACAACGACCTCACAACAAAAACCCAAGGTAGAATTTAGTATTTCGCCACAACATCAAACGGAATTTGAGCAAATACGCCTTAAAGTTCAGACTAAACAAGATATCGAAATTACCAATTCGTTTCAAAAACCGGAAACCGATACGGTTATGCTTGATATAGAAACCGGAGAATTAGTGCGAGATGACAACGGCAATCTCGTATTTCGCCCGGGAGGACACGGCAGTTTAATTGATAATATTCAAGATTTGGATGCCGATATTATTTTTATCAAAAATATTGACAATGTTCAAAAAGGCAAAGCACAAGAAACGACCATACGATACAAAAAAATACTTGCCGGATATTTGATGAATTTACTTAAACAAAGACAAAGATTTTTAGAAAAATTATCAAAAGAAAAACCGGTTGGAGAAGCTTTACAAGAGATTGAAAACTTTGCCCGTCAAAAACTAAACATCAATTTCATTGAAGGTTATGACACTTTAAACAACAGCGGTAAAAGACGATATCTGGCTTACAAACTTAACCGCCCCATAAGAGTTGCCGGAATGGTTAAAAATACCGGCGAGCCGGGTGGCGGCCCCTTTTGGGCAAAAGATCAAAACGGGATTAAATCCTTGCAAATTGTCGAAAAAGCCCAAATTAATCCCGATGATCCGCAACAACAAGCCATTTTAAATCAAGCCACGCACTTCAATCCGGTAGATTTGGTGATCAGTATTAAAGATTATAAAGGTCATAAATTTAATTTGAAAGAATTTATCAACGAAAAAGCGGCTTTTGTCACGGAAAAATCTTATAACGGCAAACCGGTTAAAGTTTATGAACGTCCGGGCTTATGGAATGGTGCAATGGACGGTTGGAATACCATATTTATTGAAGTGCCATTGGCAACATTCAGTCCGGTCAAAACCGTTACCGATTTGCTTAAACCCGAACATCAATAATTTTTTTAAGGAAATGAGAAATTGATAATTCTTTCTGCTTTTTAGATTATTTTTTTAGATTATTAAGTTCTTTCATTTTACTCACTGTTTCAGACTTAATTTCTGCTTGCAATTTGAAGAGTTGAGGAAATAATGAGATAAGAAGTGCAGGTCACTGAGTGATACCGATGCTAATCGGGATTGTATCAAAGTGACCGGATTTATTTGATTACAAATGTTTGATCTTTTAAACCACAAAAAGCACATGAGTTCACATAAGTTTTTCTTTTGAACCATTAAGACATTAAGGTTATTGAGTTTTTTCTTTTATGTCTCCTATGGTTTTTTTAAGAATATCAGGTGTTAGAATTTATTAGCTCTTCTCATTTCACTCCGAGGAATTAAGAAGTTGAAATTTCCGGTATGAATAATATACAGGAATGACAGTGATTAGAAAAGTTATCGCTAAAAAAACGTATAAATTAGTCGATTTATTCAACATTAATCCGGATAAAATAATTAAAAATCCTCCTGTAAACCACATTTTTCCGGCTAATGCATGGGTTCGCTTCCAAACTTGTTCGTTTTCCAAAGTCCAAGGTGTTCTGATGCCGATAAAATAATTGGGTTTTATGGTTTTGAAATAATTACCTAAAATAATGTATAAAACACCTATAAACATCAAAACATAATTCGGATTGGCTAAGGTCCTTGTTTTTGCCGAATAAATAATAAACAAAGCCAAAAATGACATAAAAGTTGTTAATAAAAATTTGATTTGCCCGTATTTGTTAGCCATTTTTTTAATTTGACCTTTCGGATCAATTTTAGGAATGACCAACATAATTAAATACAAGGAAACCGGTAACATAAGCGTTACCCATAACAATTCGGTTTTACTGCCATATCTGTCAATATCTCCGTTTATATTCCAGTGCATCGGCACTTTTTCCGGCAAAGCATGCCAAATAAATGCCAAGTAAATAAACGGTATGGCTATTATTAAAAGGTAAGGTAATTCTTTTTTTAAGTTCATTTTTCTTTATTTTTTAAAGTGATAATCCAATTTAATAAATCCTCCAAAATACTGGTGTTCAACGAATAAACTACAAATTGCCCTTGTTTTTCGCTCGTAATCAAACCGGCACGTTTGAGCAAATCCAAATGATGTGAAATGCTGGGTTTGGTCATCTGAAATTGCTGTGCAATTTCGCCGGCATTCATATCCCGTTCTTTTAATAATTCTAATATTTGCCTGCGGGTTTTGTCATTAAGCGCTTTGAACAAAACATTCATCATTAATTAAATATTTAGACAAATATCTAAATAATATTTTTAATCTCCAAATTATATTAATAAACATTGTTGTCCGGTAAAATTACCAATTTTTTAGAAAAAGCGAGGTTTGAAAAAATCGCCCCTCGCTATTATCTTTGCATTAGCAAATTCATAAATTGCAAAGATATGAGCAAAGATAAAAATTTTAT
>Ga0256832_1003220_pt1 | contig 11109 bp, 7 predicted proteins | sample 134614metaG_FD_190534 | JGI IMG/M metagenome (GOLD analysis project Ga0256832, IMG submission 190534) | Hydrothermal vent microbial communities from Lau Basin, Pacific Ocean - 134-614 | ecosystem: Environmental > Aquatic > Marine > Hydrothermal vents | place: Pacific Ocean: Lau Basin | collected...
TTTAATAGAAATGACTGGCACTCTGCAAAAATATCACTATCAATTTCTGGTAATGATTTATGTTCAATCATGTTTCTTAATGGAATAAAAAACTCAATATTCTTTCTAATTGGGTTATTAGTATCATTACCAAAATATTCTTTTACACATTTTTTTAATTCCCAATAAACATAATCGCCATCCCTTTTTTCATATCGATTCTTACGTTTTTTGTCTTTATAAAATGGCTTAATACCACGTTTAAAAAAAATTGCATGAAATAATGAAGTCCACGCAATAGTCATTAGAACAATAAAACCTCCTGACTTAAATTTGACAGCTGGCTTATTATAAGTTTCTACCGCTAATAAAGCAGAATCGATGGCTTTATAAAGACTAATTTTAACTTTTTTTGGTAAACCACGTGGCATAAATTTAAAATTTTATGTGTGCTAACGGTTGTATATAGTTACAAAGTTACTTATATTTTTCATTTATGCAACCTATTTGTTGTTATATTTAAATTATTTTGTTGTGTATAGTTAATTTTTATATATGTAATCCAAAGAATTGGTTAATTTTGAAAAGTCTGTTTTGGCCACGCGGGTAGATATTTTTGTTGTGTGGGAATTATAGTGTTCAAAAAATGTTTGGATATAGTGTAAGTCGGTTTTGTTTTCCAAGTGGAGGCAAAGGAGTGTTTCAATATATGTGGTGTCACGTTACGTTTTATTCTTGCTTTTACATAATAAGTAGCATATATTTAGTTCAGGTTTGAATTCGAAAGCATAATAAATCGTTAACCTTTATGTTCTTTCCTTCCGGTAAAGTGATATCAAGTGATTCCGTTATGAAATTTATTTGAGTGAAGTTTTAACTTTTTCCAATGCCAGCAATTTGGCTAATAACTTCTCTGATTTATAAACCTTATATTTGTAATAACCAAGAAATAATAATATCGTCAGGATAATATAAATCCCGTATAGCCACCATTTTCCAAAAAAAGGGAAATCCGTTAAAATAGGGAAATAAATCATTAAAATGATGAGCACTACATTGGGAATCAATGCAAAAATAAGTAGTGTTTGAAGTTCTGCCGGTAATGAAATGCTCATAAATATTTCGGTATGATTGTCTTTGGGATAAAACTTTCCGGTTATTTCAGGATTTAAAAATATTTCCCTACATGATCCCCAAAAGAAGGTAGGGTATATTTTAAATCCATCCGGGGTAATTTTTCCTTCAAATTTGTATTTGGAAGGTTTATGATATATTAAAAAACCATCACAAGAAAAATACTTTTCCGTTACGGCTGACAATCTGGTAAAAATTTCATCTGCGGTTAGCGTTGAATGATATTTTGTTTCACGTTGAAAAATCACTTTTCACATTCTTTAATAGCCTTGTCAATCACATTGAATACAGGATGTTCTTTGGGAAATACATTTTCAAAGATTTGACGGGCTTTGGAGAAGTATATTTTGGCTTTTTTCTTGTCTTTGTTCAAAAAAATGCGTCCTAAATAAAAATTCAAATTACCTTGTACTTTAATATTATTATGATAGGCTTGAAATTGTGATTTGTAGAAGTCAATAAGTGTGTCAAGTTTATTAGTATTCATAAAAAGTTCTTCAAGGTCATTATATATGGTTGGATTTTCGGGGTCCAAATCAAAAAACCGTTTGGTTGTTTCCATGGTCTTTGGATTTTCTGTTTCCAAATATAGAGCAAGCAATGGACGGAGGTTGTAATAATTTCCGGGATCAATTTGATTGGCCGTTTCAAAATATTTTATAGCATTCGCATTGTCATTTATTTCCCAATAAATTTGTCCGGTCATACGCGCCGCATCACTTTTATATTCGGGAGCATCATAAAGTTCCAAGGATTTTTTGGCGTGTTTCAATGCGTTTTTCAAATCCCCTGAAAACATATAGGCGTAAGCCAAATTATAATGGGCGCTCGGATATTGGTCATTCACTTTTATTGATTGGCGGAAATAGGGGATACTTTCCTTCAATTTTTGCTGGATAAGCCGGATATAGCCCAAGGCATAATATGCAAAATAATCGGCACATTTTCCTTCAACGGCTTTTTGGAAATAAGTTTGGGTGAGTTGCATCAGGGTTTCCTCATCTTTTAACCAATTCCCACCATATCTCAAAAGTACTTCAAAGTAATAATCGCCCAGGCCTTTGTTTAGTTTACAATTGTCCGGATATTTTTTAAGCAAGTTTAATAGAATGCTATCGGCAGGAAATATGTGCATATTATAGGCACCGTTCGTGCCGCGGTAATCACTAATATTTTCGTTTTTATTGAGGTCTTTCAGGGCAAACATTTGGTGCATAATGCTGGTTACATAGTATTTGAGCAAGATATCTTCTTTCAGTAATACTACATCGGGTTTTTCATTGGAGGGATCGGCTTTTTCCAGTAAATTATAGGCGGATTCATATTTCTTTTGTGCAATCAGTTTTTTGGCCTTTCTGATGATAGAATCATTCGTTTGGGCGAAAGTTGTCAATGAAAATAGAACTAATAACAATAAGGAAATTTTTTTCATCATTTATATTTATTTGATAATCAAAGATAAGCAAATTTTATTCGGGAAGATTACAGTTTTTATGAAGAATAAGATGCCGGAAGCATGAAAGAATAGATGAATGAAAGGTTATTACCCGTATAAAAAACATAGATGTAAAAATTTCAACTTCGCCCCGGTTTTGCTTCCATCCCTGGCGCTTATTCTCGCACAACAAGTTGTGCTTGAATCATGAACATCGAACAATAGAATATCTATTGGTGTTTTGTATTCTCCTACTGCAAACATTGAAGTAGCGTGTCATTCCGACGGAGTTTCGGCGCAAGCCGGAACGACGAGGAATCTCATTTTCATTCACTAGAGTTTATTGAGATTTCTCAGTCGTTGCTTCGCAACTCCTTCGAAATGACAACGCTCTCTTTCAATAAAATCAGTAGCACTCTGTCATTCCGACGGAGCGAAGCGACGAGGAATCTCCTCGCGCCGGCGGGCGAAGTGGTATCCTTGCGAAGGCGAAAAGCTCATTTTTGTTTGACGGAGGAGGCTCCGAGCTTGGACGAGGAGACCCCGCACGGCAACTTACAAAAATGCTTTGAGCCGAGCAAGATTTAAACGGAGCACGCCAATAGGCGCCCAAGAAACTATTATGCGTAATTTTTATTTTGAAATAAAACGAAATACGGGAGGTTGGTTGATGGAATAGGCGAAAAAGGATTGGTTGAGATTGTTTATCTTTGCATGCAAATCCATTAAAAAATTCCGATGAAAAAATTTCGATGGCTTGGTTTTTTGTTTCTTTTTTTGATAACCGCCATTGCTACGGCACAAATTATCAAACCCTATCAACTGGGCACCCAAGTGGAAAAGTTGGATGAGGATACTTATCATTTAATCATTACGGGAACGCTTGAGCCGGAATGGCATTTGTATACGCCCACAAGTGATCCGGGCGGTTCTAATCCGTTACGTATAGATTGGCATGGAGCGGGGGAGGATTTTGAATTGATTGGTAAGCCGGTTGAAGTGGATACGCACAGTGCGTTTAATGATATTTTCGGGGTGACCGAAACCTTTTGGTCCAACCGGGTGAAGCTTGTGCAGAAAATCAAACTGAAGAACAAAAATTTGTCCGTTATCACGGCTCAACTTGACGGGCAAGTTTGTAAGGAATCTTGTTTGTTGGTGAAAGACGAACTTTTGTTTGACTTGACCAAGGCGATTGATAAATCTAAAACAAAATCCGGTGGTGAAAACGTAAAGAAAAATACTGACACCAAAACATCCGCTCCCGTAAAATCCAAAAAAGAAGAACAACCGGGGTCGGAAAAAACACAAGGAAAAAAAGACGAAGAATCAGCCGGCGCACCGGAAGATGAAACTGCAAAAAAAGATGATGATCAACAACTTGAAGAGACCGATACACTTGCTGAGAAAACTCAAAATCCGCTTGTCATAAAAGATGATTCGGACAAAACTCCGGATGAAGAAGAAATTCAAGTGGAAGAAACCCACAAAAAGGGTTTGTGGTGGATTTTTTTGATGAGTTTGTTGGGTGGATTGATAGCCCTCCTGACGCCTTGCATTTATCCCATGATCCCCTTGACCATCAGTTTTTTCACCAAACAACAAGATCAGATTTTTTCTGCCGGCGAAAATAAGCAGGATAGTGGCCGGGGAAAAGCTTTTTTATACGGGCTGTTTATTGTTTTGATATATGTTTCGTTGAGTATTCCGTTTTATTTGGTGGAGGGAATTTCGCCTAATATTTTCAATAAAATTGCCACGGACCCTTGGTTGAATTTTTTCTTTTTCATTGTGTTTTTATTATTTGCGCTTTCATTTTTGGGTGTTTCGGCATTGGATCCACAGCGGTTGATTCCTTCCAAATGGGTGAGTAAATCGGATGAATATTCCAACAAAACATCCGGTGTGTTGGCTATTTTCTTTATGGCGGTTACCTTGGTTTTGGTTTCGTTTTCATGTACGGGACCTATTTTGGGTGCATTGTTGGGAACCGTGATGACTTCAGCGGGAAGTGCGTTAGCTTTAACGGTGGGTTTATTGGGTTTCGGAATAGGTTTGGCTTTACCTTTTACGCTTTTTGCCTTGTTTCCTTCCATGTTGAAATCGCTTCCTACTTCGGGCGGATGGTTGAATACGGTGAAAGTCACCTTGGGTTTTATTGAATTGGCCCTTGCTTTTAAATTTCTTTCCAATGCCGATTTGGTGCTTCAACTTCATCTGTTGGAACGTGAAGTATTCCTGTCCATTTGGATTGCCATTTTCTTTGCCATGTCGCTCTATCTCTTCGGTTTCATCAAATTGCCTTATGACGATGAAAGCAGGAAAATAGGTGTGGGAAGATTGATAACAGGTTTGATTTCGCTGGCGTTTACGTTTTATATGTTGCCCGGACTTTGGGGAGCACCTTTGAAATGGATTAGCGCTTTTCCGCCTTATTTGGAATACAGTGAATCGCCGCATGGAGTGGGGTATATGAAGAAAATACCGCACATTTCGGAAAATAACGTTCAAGCACCTGATGGTGCCAAGATTTTACATGACGGACTTACGGTTTTTGATGATTTGGAGCAAGGTCTTGCTTATGCCAAAAAAGTCAATAAACCGGTTATGCTTGATTTTACGGGTTATGCTTGTGTGAATTGCCGAAAGATGGAAACCAATGTTTGGCCTGATAAAAAGGTGCATAAACTGTTGAAGGATGACTATATTATCATTTCACTTTATGTGGACGATAAAAGGGAATTGCCTGAAAATCAACAATATATTTCTAAATATACAGGGGATAAGGTTATAACGATTGGCGATAAATGGGCCGAATTGCAGATTTATAAATACAAGTCCAATTCACAACCTTATTATGTGTTGATTTCACCGGATGAGAAATTGCTCAATCAACCTGTTGCTTATGAACCAAACCCAGCCGTATATGCCAAATGGCTGGAAGAAGGTTTGAAAAAATTCAAACAAAATCACTGATGGGATTAGTTGCCATTGTAGGACGCCCTAATGTGGGCAAATCACAACTTTTCAATAGATTGATAGGCGAGCGAAAAGCCATTGTGGATGATATGGAAGGCGTTACACGTGATCGTGTGTATGGAAAATCGGATTGGAACGGGAAAGAATTCACCGTGGTAGATACGGGCGGTTACGTCCATGGTTCGGATGATGTTTTTGAAAAAGAAATCAGGGAGCAAGTGCAAATGGCCATTGATGATGCGGATGTTATTCTTTTTGTTACGGATGTAACAACCGGTGTTACACCTCTAGACAGGGAAGTGGCGGATATGTTGCGCAAAACCGAGAAACCCGTTTTGTTGGTGGTCAATAAAGTGGATAACACCCAACGACAAGATGATATTTGGGATTTTTATGAGCTGGGATGGGATGAAGTATTTCCGGTTTCCGCTATCAATGGCTCAGGAACGGGAGAATTATTGGATGCTGTGGTGGAAAAACTACCTGAAGAAAATAAAGAAGAAGAACAAGATGATACACCTGTTTTTGCCGTAGTAGGACGGCCCAACGTGGGAAAATCCACCTTCATTAATACGTTGTTCGGTGAAAAAAGAAACGTGGTTTCGGATATTGCCGGAACGACGAGAGATACGGTCAAGTGGTTATACAATAAGTTCGGGCGGAAATTTTACATCGTTGATACGGCGGGAATGCGCCGTAAAAAGAATGTGAAAGATGATGTGGAATATTATTCCGTTTTAAGATCAATCAAAGCCATTGAAAATGCCGATGTGGTTTTGCTGATGTTGGATGCCACCAAAGGAATGGAATCACAGGACTTGAATATTTTTGAAATAGCCAAAAAGAACAATAAAGGCATTGTCATTTTGGTCAACAAATGGGATTTGGTGGAGAAAGATACGCATACAGTCAAGGAATATACAGAAGCAATCAAAGAACGTATAGCTCCATTTACGGATGTTCCTATTGTATTTATATCCGCCAAAGACAAAAAACGTATTCTCAAAGCTATTGATGAAGCCTTGCATGTGGCCGAAAATAGAAAAAGACGTATTAAAACAAGTGAATTAAACGAAGTATTACTGCCCATTATCAAGCAAAATCCACCACCGGCTGTTAAAGGAAAGTATGTTAAAATAAAATATGTAACCCAACTTCCCTCACATTCACCTAAATTCGCCTTTTTCGCCAACTTACCTCAATATATTAAAGAACCTTACAAGCGGTTTTTGGAAAATCAAATTCGTAAACATTGGGACTTCACGGGTGTTCCCATAGAAATTTATTTCAGAAAAAAATAAACATGGAATTCTATTGGCATTATGTATTATATCTGGTTTTGGGAATTTTGGTGGGTATCATAAATACTATAGGTGGCGGAGGGACGGGTTTATTGTATCCGCTTTTAATTTTTATGGGCATGTCACCGCACATGGCTGTTGGAACCGCACGCTTATCCATGCTCACGCAAGGTTTATTTGGTTTTTTGGGATTCAGATCTTCGGGCTATTTTTTATATCCGTTTAATCTTTATCTTTCCGTTTCGGCATTAACGGGTTGTATCTTCGGCTCCTTCTTGTCTATGGAAATTCCCGAAGGGATGTATAAAAAATTGATAGCGGTGGTGATCACCATGACCACTTTATTGCTATTTTTCGGTAATCAAAAAAGAAAACCGGGAACACAACCGCGCGTTCACGGAAAATATTTGTTTTTGAGTATTATTTTGTTCTTTATACTTGGTATTTACATAGGCATAGTACAGACCGGAATAGGCTTTTTGATGCTCATTCCATTGATGTTGATAAACAAATTGGATATTCATCAAGCCAATAGTGTCAAAGTAATGGTATTGTTTATTGCCAGCATTCCAGCCTTGATTATTTTTGCTATGTTCGGTTATGTATCTTGGCCTGCGGCAATTGCATTGGCAATTGGAACATCATTGGGTAGTTATTTCACCGGGAAATTTTCGGTGCGTATTCCCGAGCGAAAGCTTAAAATTTTTATTGCCGCAATGGTAATATTTTTGGCAGTGCGGTTATGGGTCTTTGATTAAGATTTCTTAAAAATCCTTTTATTGAATAATATAATAATCAATACCCCAATGGTGATAAAGCTATCGGCCAGATTGAAAATGGCATTGAAAAAAGTAAAATATTCACCGCCCATATAAGGAAACCAGTCCGGTAGTTTTATTTTGAACAAAGGGAAATAGAACATATCCACCACCTTGCCCTGAAACCAATCTCCATACCCGGAACCGTCTTTAACGAAGCGTGCTACTTGGTGCGTACTTTGCGTAAAAAATTTGCCGTAAAAAATAGAGTCAATCAAATTTCCGATGGCGCCGCCTAAAATAAAAGTAACGGCAAGGGCTAACAAATCATTTCCTTTTTTGATGATTTGAATCAACCAGTAAAAAAGTGCGCCCACGGCAAAAATCCTGAAAAAAGTCAAAAAAAGTTTCCCTTTGCTGCCTCCCCAACTCATCCCGAAGGCCATGCCTTCATTTTCCACAAACATAAGTTTAAACCATGAAGTGATATGGTAAGTTTCGCCGTAGTAAAAGTGCGTTTTAATCCAAATTTTCAGTGCTTGATCAAGTAGCAGGATTAAAAAAATAATTAATAAGGCCCTTTTCAAAGTCATTGAAAGTCAAGTTAACTGCTGCGTCTTTTTTTGGCTTCGATACTCAAGGTGGCATGCGGAACGGCACGCAATCGTTCTTTGCTGATCAATTTTCCCGTTTCACGACAAATACCATAGGTTTTGTTATCAATACGCACCAATGCACGGTTCAAGTCGTTTTTAAAACGTTCAAGCCTGGCAATCAACCGTATGGTATGATCACGTTGATAGGAGTATGCGCTGTCTTCAAAAGACAATATCTTGGTTTGATTGATATCGTTTGAATCCAGCAATTCCCTTAAAACTTTCAAATCTTCTTCGGTCCGTTTGAGCTTTTCTAAAATAATTTGACGGAATTCTTCCAATTCTTCGTCCGAATATCTTGTTTTTTCAGGATGTTCAGCCATAGGTAATCAATTTTTTAATTTTTCCACAAATATAATAGCATTTGTTTGATTTAGAGAAACTTTTTCGGCTTCTTCGGGTATTTCAGGTTCTTCTACCCATAAAATTTCATCAGCCAAGGTTTCTTTCATAATATATTCGCTTAATTTGTCAATTGTATTTTTTATAATTTCATCGCCTGTAAGTTTGATTTTAATCCGGTCGGTTACCTCAAAACCTTTACTTTTCCGGATATTTTGGAGTTTATTTACCAATTCCCGTGCCATTCCTTCCAGAATGAGTTCATCGTTCAGGGTGATATCCAAAGCAATGGTTGTTCCTCCTTCGGAGGCGATTTTCCAACCTTTGATTTCTTTGGCTTGGATAATCACTTCACCGGGTTGCAATGCTATTTCTTTTCCTTCGGGAAGTTGTAAAATGACCGGTTGGTCTTTTTCCAGTTTTTGAATATCTTCTTGTGAAAGTTGTGCAATGGCTTTGGAAATAGATTTCATCAATGGTCCGTATTTTGGTCCTAATTTTTTGAAATCGGGCTTAATTTCTTTGACCAGAACATCGGAATCTTCATCCAACAGTTCCATTTCTTTTACATTGATTTCGTGCAAAATCAAATCCTTGACGGCTTCCACATCTTTTCTGTCTTGTTCGCTCAACACCGGCACCATGATTTTTTGCAAGGGTTGACGCACTTTGATTTTTTCTTTTTTACGGATGGACAATGCCAACGATGAAATCAATTGAGCCCGTCGCATTCTGCGTTGTAAATCTTCGGAAATTTGATTTTCGTCTGCTACCGGAAAATCCGCCAAATGAACCGATTCGGCGGTTTCTTTTCCGGTCACTTCATTCAGGTCTTTCCATAATCTTTCGGCATAAAACGGAGCAAAAGAAGCCATCAGTTTGGCAACCGTATTCAAAACGGTGTATAATGTTTGATAAGCCGAAATTTTATCTTGTCCGTATTCGCCTTTCCAAAAACGTCTTCTGCTCAATCGTACATACCAATTACTCAAATCATTGATCACAAACGATTGGATAGCTTTGGCGGCTTGGGTGGGTTCATATTGGTTCATCCATTCGGTCACTTTTTTGACCAAAGAGTGCATTTCGGACAAAATCCACCGGTCGATTTCCGGGCGTTTTTCAAATGGGATGTCATCTTCTTCGTAGGTGAAATTATCCAAATTGGCATATAAAGCAAAGAAAGAATAAGTGTTATATAATGTCCCGAAAAACTTACGCAAAACTTCTTCCACCACTTTGAAATCAAATTTCAAATTATCCCACGGATTACTGTTCCATATCATGTACCACCTGATAGTGTCCGGTCCGTATTGCGTAAGGGCTTCAAAAGGATTGACCGTATTTCCCAAGCGCTTGGACATTTTTTGGCCTTTGGCGTCTAAAACCAGTCCGTTGGAAACCACGGTTTTATATGCCACCGAATCAAAGACCAAGGAAGCAATGGCATGAAGCGTATAAAACCATCCGCGGGTTTGGTCCACACCTTCTGCAATAAAATCGGCCGGATAAAACTTCTTCTCATCAATAAGTTCCTTATTCTCAAAAGGATAATGCCATTGGGCATAAGGCATGGAACCCGAGTCAAACCACACGTCAATCAAATCCGGTTCCCTGTACATGGGTTTTCCGCTGTCCGATACCAACACAATATCGTCCACAATATGTTTATGAAGGTCTATTTTTTCATAATTTTCATCGCTCATATCACCGGGAACAAAATCTTGAAAAGGATTTTCTTTCAAGAATCCGGCTTCAATGGATTTATTGATTTCCTCAATAAGTTCTTCCACCGAGCCGATGATTTTTTCTTCCTTTCCGTCTTCCGTTCGCCAAATCGGAAGTGGAATGCCCCAATAGCGAGAACGTGACAAGTTCCAATCTTTGGCTTCGGCCAGCCAGTTGGCAAAACGTCCTTCGCCGGTGGAAGCGGGTTTCCACTGAATTTGTTTATTCAATTCCACCATCTTATCCCGTATGTCGGACACTTTGATAAACCAAGAATCCAAAGGGTAATATAAGATAGGTCTGTCCGTACGCCAGCAGTGCGGATAACTGTGCACATATTTGCCGGCTTGAAAAGCCTTGTTTTCTTTTTTGAGCTTGATGATGATTTCCACATTCACCGGCACTTCGGGTTTTTCATCTCCTTCATCATAATATTCATCACGCACATATTTGCCGGCCAATTCGCCCGCTTCGGGTCTAAATCGTCCTTGCAGGTCCACCAAAGGAACCGGATTTCCGTTTTCATCTTCCACCAATAAGGGCGGAACCCCGTATTTGGCCGCCACTTCCGCATCGTCCTTACCGAAAGTGGGAGCAATATGTACAATACCCGTTCCGCTTTCGGTGGTCACAAAATCGCCTAAAAGCACACGGAAAGCTTTATCGGCATCTTTGTAGGGCAGGGCATAGGGCAGAAGTTGTTCATAGCGCAAGCCTTCCAAATCTTTTCCTTTGAACGTGCTCAAAACCAGATATGGAATTTTCTTGGCACCCGGTTCATATTCCATCAATGCTTT
>Ga0256832_1003221_pt1 | contig 11109 bp, 5 predicted proteins | sample 134614metaG_FD_190534 | JGI IMG/M metagenome (GOLD analysis project Ga0256832, IMG submission 190534) | Hydrothermal vent microbial communities from Lau Basin, Pacific Ocean - 134-614 | ecosystem: Environmental > Aquatic > Marine > Hydrothermal vents | place: Pacific Ocean: Lau Basin | collected...
GTATCCGATCACGTTCGGATGGAGGTGGTCGGCAAAGAACCACTCGTCTTCGATGCCGCTGAAGCTGTACGCCTGCGCCACCGGCGCGAGGTCCACCTCCGTGACCAGTCCTTCCTCGGCGAACGTGTCGATGAGCGCGTTCAGCGCTTCGGGGGCGCGGAAACGGATCTCGTCCCGGTCCTTGGCCGAGAGGAAGGCCGCGCGCGCCTGCGTCGTGTCTCCCCGTTCGAGGAGTTCCTGCCCCTGTTCGTAGTCGGCCAGCGCCTCCGGGTCGTCGCCGAGGGGCGGCTGATCCTTGAGGTTGGAGACGAGCGTGCCCATGTACACCGTGATGCCGGCGTCGCGGAAGGTCGCCAGCGCCTCCCGCATGTTGGCCTCGAACTGCTCGATGCCCTCGCGGTAAGCGTCGCCGTCGAGCGTGATCTCGGCGTCGCGGATCATCTGCGCCATCAGGCTTCGCCCGTCACCGCCCTTCGGCGCAAAGCTTCGGATCAGGTCTTCGAGCCTGCGATAGAGCACGAGATCCTTGAGACGAAGGACGAGCCGCTTGAGCCGGATCCGGTTGCCGAGGGCATTGACCGAGCTGCCCGCGCCGAAAGCGCCGTAATACTCGTTGTGCCCGGCATAGATCACCACGGCGTCCGGTTGCTGCGCCGCGATCTCGTCCTTGAGGTCCCAGATCGTATAACTGTTGGCCGCCGTCACGCCCAGGTTGATCACCTCGATCTTCTGCCCGACCGCTTCGGCTTCGAGGCGCTGCTCGATCTGCGTGGGGAAGCCGAGGTAGAACCGGTACGGGAAACCCGCCGTCGACGAGCCGCCGAGCACCATCACCCGAAAGGCGCCGTCGGGTTTTTCCTTTCGAAACGGATGATAGGCCACCTCCGGCTCGAAGGCGCCGTTGAAATACCGGCGCAGGTAGTCCGGGTTCAACGTTTGATAGGCTTCGTGGCCTTCCACCGGCACGAAGACGGCCTGCTCTTCCGCCCCGACGCCGGCGGCGCGCAGCGCGACTTCGAGGACGGCCAGCCCCGCGAACGGCAGAAGGACGGCCAGCATCCTAAACCAGAACTTCTTCATAGACTTCTTTTCCTCATCCACCCGATCTCAAAAGCCGGTCTGGAATTTTCGGTTCATGTATTCGGCGATCTCCTTGAAGTACGCCTTTCGTTGTTTCGTCATCGGCACGCGCTTCCAAAGTCCTTTGTCCAGCAACTGGACCTCTCCGACGAACTGCACGGTGAACGACTCTGAACTTCCGGCGAGGCGGTTGCGGGGCCGGGCCGTGAGCAGGATGCGCGTCTGGGCCCCCTGGTAGCCGAGCTTGCGTTCGTCGTCCGTCAACTGCACGTCCTTCCACGACGTCTCGAAGCGAAGGTCGTCGCTGGAGGACGTGCGCGTCTCCCTGAATCGAAAGCCGTATCTCAGGATCAGCGTTTCTTCCGCTTCCCGGAAAATCTCCGCGCGTGAGGCGGAGACGAGCGACTTCCGATACGTGCTTTCGCGTTCGGCCTTTCGCGCCGACGACGAGCCGCCGCATCCCGCCGTCAGGCAAAGAGCCGACACGAGGGCGACGCACATTATCAGTCTGGACATGTTGATGTTCCTCAATAGGTATGGGGAGAGAGGAGGAAGGAGCGCAGGTCTTTCCGCCGAGAAGCCGGAACGACGCTTGCTCATCCAATAAACAGCTATTACGTAGAGAGGTCAACACGACCATGCGTGTTGACCTCTCTACGTTTCGATGATGCGATGATGACGAGGTTATCCGTCTTTCGCGTCGTTGCGCCGGAGGCGCTATTGCGGGCGGGCATCCATCGTAAAGCGGCTGTTTCCGCCGGTGGGAGCGCGCTTCCACGCGAAACCACGGTCGTCCGCCGATGCATCACCGCCGCCGCCGAAGGTATACGTCTGCAACGCGAGCGTTTCCAGTTCCTTGCCCGGGATCGGGAAGTGATACGGCGTGTTGTCGACGAGGTCGCCCCAGCCGCGGTCGTCAAAGAACGCGAGACCGGCCGCCGTGAGGAACGTCTCGATGCGTTTCTCGTGCTTGAGCTTGGCCCAGAGGCTGGCGCCGTCGCGGTGGTTCTGCGGGTCGTCCGGCGTGCCGACGGCGTCGGTGGCCTGCGCGGGGTTGAGTTCGCCGCGGGGCACGCGCGTGTTGTTGATCAGGTCGGCGACCATCTGCGTGGAGCCGCCCGTGCGCAGCAACGCTTCGGCCTTGAGCAGGTCCATCTCCGCCTTCAGCATGACCGGCATGGGGCCGTTCGCGCCGTTATCCCGGTAGTACTTGTACCGGAAGGGGTTGTGCGAAGAGTAGTGGTACGTGCCGCGAGCGGGCGGGAACGGCCCGTTGTCGCCCTGATACTGGAAGTCCTTGCCGTCGACGGTCGGGTCGTCGGCGCTGCCCACGATGCGGCGGTCGCTGGTGTGGACGTCGAAGACGAGGCGATCCTGCAGCGGCGTGTCGAGCCATTCCTGGAAGCAGTTGATCTTGCCGTCGTTCGCGTCGCAGACGGATTCGTCCGCCGGCCCGATGGTGCGATAGTCGGCGCGGGACCACGTGCGGCCTTCGGAGCCGGCCCACTTCAGGCAGTCCCACTCGAAATCGCCGTTGTCGTCGCCGATGGGCGAGAAGTCTTCGACGATGCCGGCGTCGATGCGGCGGATCACTTCGTTCCAGTCCACGGCGGCGCGTTCCTCGGGCGTGCGCGCCACCTGTGCCATGAAGCGGGCCACGTACGAGTTCGCGAGCCGGACCAGGCGCTGGTTATCGACGTCGAGGCCGAAGATCCAGTCGTCGGAGGCGGCGATGGTGAAGCTGTTCGCCTGCGCGATGGCAATGGCTTCGTCGAGAAAGCCGATGGCGCGCTGCATCACCTCGTTGTAGGGCTGCGCCGGCAACTCCACCGACCCGAGGGCCACTGCTTCGAGATCGACGGTTTCATCCACCACGAACGCCTTGTCGAAGAACAGCGCCAGGTGCCCGTGCATCAGGCCCATGTTGAACTTTGCAAAAGCCCGGAGGCGGTTCACGTCGATGCCCGCGTCGATGAAAGCCTGCTCGTTATCATTGACGGCGCGCAGGCCGTCGATGGCGTTCGAGATGCCGGTGTAGTTGTCGAACCACGGCCCCTCGGTGGAGGCGCGGCGGCTGTAGGAGGAACTGTTGTCCCACGCGATGCGCGGTTCCGAGGACATGTCGCGCATGCCCCAGTTGGCCCACGAGCACGAGTGCTGGTCGGCCATCGTCGAGAGCATCGGCGAACCGTTGCATCCCTGGGTGGCATTCCAGTACTCCGTGAAAAGGGTGGAGACCAGCGCCTCGACGTCGTTCGGCTCGGCAAGTGCGCGCGTACGGTCCGGGTTGTTCGGGTTCTCGACCGAGAGGTCCTGACAACCCGCCCACACAAACGCCAGGAGCAGTGCCGGAAGGCTGAATCGTAATAGTTTCATGGCTGTATCCGCAATAGAATTAGAATCCAAAAGGCTTTGCTTCAACCGGTTCGGAGCCTTCGGCCGCCCGTGAGCGCCGAAGGCTCCGCGCCGGTTGCGTCACTTAGAACTGGATCTCCAGCTTCCCGGTCAGGGACCGGAAGAGCGGGTAACCGAAGTTGTCGACCCGGTAAAGGGACGCATCTCCGCCCACCCCGGCGCCGCCGGCCGTCGTGCCTACTTCGGGGTCGAAGCCCGAGTAGTCCGAGAAGGTAAACAGGTTGCGCCCGATGAGGCTGATGGAGACCTGGTTGAGCGCGTTGCCGAAGTAACGCTGGAGCACGTTCCGGCTGAAGGTGTAGCCCAACGAGACCTCGCGCAACTTCAGGTACGTGCCGTCTTCGATGAAGTGATCGTTGATGGCCGTTGCGTCGTAGAGGACCTCGTAGTAGTTGATGGGCTTTTTCAGGTCATCCGGCTTTCCGCTCTGATCCTGGTCGCGCGAGCGGCCGTCGCGGTAGCTCCACTGCTTGGTGAAGTTGTACACGTCGCCGCCGATCTGAGCGTTCCACAGCATGTAAGCCGTCAGGCCCTTGTAGCGGAAGGTCGTGTTGAAGCCGAGGTTGAAGTTCGGCAGCACGTCGCCGATCTGCACGAACTGGGTCGGGTTGCCGTTCTCGTCGAGCGTCTCGAACTTGACCGGCAGGCCGAAGGGGCTGTCTCCCTCGCCGTCGCCGTCGGTATCGACCAGCGCGCCCCAGCATCCCTGGATCGGGTTGCCGTTCTCGTCGGTGAGCCCGCAGTTGCCGGTGAAGCCGTCACGGAACGTGTTGCCCACACCGACGGGCACGAGGTAGCCGTCGTCGTTGACGTCATAGGCGGCGGGGTTGGCGCCTTCCGGCAGTTCGGAGGTCTCGGAGAGCCAGTGGAAGCCGTACATCGCGCCGAGAATCTCGCCGTCGCGGAAGAAGAACGCCGTGCGAGGCCCGCCCCGGAAGGGGTTCGCGTCGAACTGCGTGATCTCCTGCCGCGTGCGGTCGAAGGTGACGCCCAGGTCCCAACTCACATCACGCGAGCGGAAGAGGTTGGCATTCAGGCTCAGTTCCACCGTGTTCGAGGTGAGCGTGCCGGCATTCCGCCACTGTGAGCTGAAGCCGAAATACCCGGCCAACGGCACCTGCAAGAGCTGATCCTTGACCTCGCTGTCGGCATAGACGGCTTCGAAGAAGAAGCGGTCCAGGAAGCTCATCTCCAGGCCGAGTTCCACCTCGGTCGAGAGCTCCGGCTTGAGGGTCTTGTTCCCCAACGTCGCCTTGGAAAGCGAGCCGTTGGAAAGCGAGAAGACCTCGTACTGCGCTTCGAACTGGGGACGTCCACCGGCGGTGCCGACGGAACCACGGAGCTTGAACTCGTCGACGGAGCCCTTGAGCGGCCACCAGGACTCTTCCGAGACGCGGTAGGCGAAAGCGGCGCGGTAGTACGTCTGCCAGCGTTCATCGGCGCCGAAGAGCGAACTGCCGTCCCGGCGGATGAGGAAGTCACCGATGTACTTGTCCTCGTAATCAAAACCCAGAGTTGCATAGAGCCCGTCGGCGCGGATGGTCCGCTTCGTCGAAGAAAAATCACGCGCACCTTCCGGGAACTGCTTCACGTTCGAAAGATCCTGGATGCCCAGCGAGGTCAACCCCGTTCCGGTGAGACTTTCGAAGTACTCGTCGTCGCTCTCGAGCTGATACTTGAGCTGCGAGCGCGCCGTGAGCTTGCCGAAGGTCCGGTGGAACGAGGCCGTCACATCGGCATTGAGCGCCTCGATGAAGGAGTTCCGGCGCTGGATCTGACCGTCGTTGATACTGCTGGGGTCGATGGTCTGGAAGCCGCGGTCCATGAACGTCGTGCCGTCGGCATCGAGGCGGTCATAACTGAACGTGCTCTCGAGATCGAGCCAGTCGAACGGCTGGTACCTGACACGGAAGTTTCCGAGCAAACGCGAGCGGTCCTGCTTGATATCGGTGTTCTCCACCAGATAGAGCGGGTTTTCCTCGACGGCCAGCGGATCGGCTTTCACGAAGAGCTGTCCGTTCTCGTCGCGGCGGGCCAGGTTCACGATCGGGCTGGTGAACATCAGACCGAAGAACGGGTTGATCGCCCCCGAACGCTGAACGTCATCGCTCTGCGACTGCGAGTACCGCCCCGAAGCACTGACGCTCAGCTTATTGCTGACCCGGTGGTCGAGGTTCATCAGGAAGTTCTGCTGATTGTACCCGTCGGTGCCCACGACCACGCCTCCTTCCTTCAGGTTCGTAAACGAAACGTGGAAGTTCGTCGAGGCGCTGTTCTGGCTGACCGAGATGTAGTTCGAGTACGTATCCCCCGGATCGAAGAACTCGTCGAACGCATTGTACGTCGGTCCCGAAAGGGAATATTTCTTGTCATAGAAAGAGACACCACCCAGGATCTTGTCTTCGAGCACGCCGGGGCCGAAGCCGTTGTCGAGGCACGTGTCGCAGGAGTTCACCTCGCCGTTGGCGTTGAGGAAGCGTCCCTGGCTGTCGATCTTGAAGCTGTGCGCCGAGTTCGCCCGAAGCGATTTCGGCAGATCGCTGATGCCGAACTCGTTCCGGATGGTGACGCGCGTCTGGTTGAGCGGGACGTTGGACCCGCGCTTGGTCGTGATGTTGATCACGCCGTTCTGCGCGCGGGAGCCGTAGAGCGATGAAGCGGCGGCCCCTTTGACCACCTCCATGCTCTCGATGTCGAGCGCGCCGAGGTCGACCTGGTCGGCCCCGAGGATGACGCCGTCCACGATGAAGAGCGGCGCGGAGCTGCCCGTGATGCTGGTCGATCCGCGCAGGCGCACCGAGTAGCCCGAACCTGGCTGACCGCTGTTTTTCAGCACCGAAGCGCCGGCGATCTTGCCTTGCATGGAGCCGACCGGGCTGCTCGCCGGAGCCAGTTCGATGGCCGAGGCGTCGAGCTTGCTCACGGTGAAGGCCAGCTTCTTTTGAGGCGTGGCCCCGGTCACTCCCGTCACGACGACCTCGTCGAGCTTGAGCAGGTCCGGCTCCAGCGTGAAGTCCTGCGTCTGGGCGCCGGGGGTGAGGGTGATCTGGCGGGTCTGTGGCGTATAGCCGACGAAACGGGCCCGGAGCGTGACCGTCTGGCCGTTGACCATCTCCGAAGGTACTTCGAAGCTGTACCGTCCGTCGACGTCCGTGGCGGCCCCGATGACAAGTTCCTCAATCAGCACGTTCGCGCCGGGGAGAGCCTCGCCGTTGGGGTCGGTGACAGTGCCTGAGATGGTGGCGACTTGGGCCGATGCCCATCCCGGCACAAGCAAGGCTAGCACAAAGCTAGCCCGGAGGAGCTTTCGTAACATGGCGTCTTCCGATGAGTGGTTGGTTGATACTGCGAATGCCGTGGGGTGAGAAGAACCTTGCCGCCGATATTGAGTCGCGCACGCTCTTTTCGGGCGAAGGCTTCGATGCGGAAGCAAGCGCGGGGCCGCGCAGCCCCTTGCTCTCATGACCGCATTTATAACAAAATCATACCCTTGAAGGGAAATGATCCGTTTCGCAGCTAAGCGTAATAATATAATGTTTTGGTGAAGTTAGGCAAACTAAAACCGTATGGGTCCTTCATTTTCCCCCTTAATCACTTCGAGAACAAAGCGATATCGACCCTTCCCGCGTCGGAAAGGGCGGCTCAGCCATCCTCGGAAAGCTCGAACCGGAGCGCCCGTTCGACCTGCCGCCCGCTGACCTCGTCGGTGACGCGCACGCGCACGTCGAGAGCGCCTTTGCCTTCCCAGGCACTCAGATCGAGGAAAATGAATTCGCGCGCTGTGCGCGTCTCGGTGGTGTAGGGGGTGCGAACCACGGTTCGCGTCTCGTCCCCCCTTTTTAAACGAAGGAAGCCGCCCTTTTCGCGATTGCGCGTCACCTCGTATTCGACGGTGAAATGCGTCCGCTCATCGGAGCCGAAGGTGAGATGGTACACCTCGAAATACAGCGCCAGCGGACGCGCCGCCGTAATGCGCGTGTACGGATATGGCGCCTCGGTCTCGATGAGCGCCGAGGAACCGGCGACGGGCGCGCGCAGCGGCTTGAGATCACTCATCTCCAGACGGCCCTCATCCGCGTCGAGCGCATGGAGCGAGTCGGCGCGGAAGACGTTCGTCCGGAGGCGCGGCCCCGCGCGGATCCCGCCCGCCGACCCCGGCGCGGCGGCGTAGAGGTCCCACTGCACGGCGAGGTGATACCACCCGGTATCCCCCCGCGCGACGTACGTCTGTGCCGGGATCAGCTGCGCGCCCTCCGCCGCCACGGATCGGAGCATGCGCCGCTGCTCCCGCGCCGCCCGCCGCTCGTAGTCCCCGCCCGACTGCACCAACGTGCCGAAGAGCAGCAAATCGTACGGAGCCTGGTAACCCTCCGCTTCGAGCCGTTTGCGCATCGTCTTCGTGGGCGTCAGGCTCTCCGGCGTCGCGCCCCAGTACACCTCCGTGCGCGTCGTCCCGTCGGGGTCCAGAAAACGCGCCGTGCGGACGAAGAGCGGGAACGGCTCGGCCTCGCCCGTGACGTCGACGAAGGTGCGGGGGACGTACCGCGCGCGCTCCCGCGCCGCCATCCGATCCTCGACGACGGCCCGCGAGAGCGCGCTCCGGGCAAACTCGTTCGGGGGAACCGGCAGGCGCAGCCGGGCCTCGGCGTTCTGCCGCGCACGCGCGCCCAGAAGCTCCTTCGCCGACGCCGCCGAGCCGTCGTTCACCGCTTGCCCCTGCGTGTTGCCCGTCACCCGCCGGCGTATCTCCGCCTCCAGCCCCGCCATCGCGAAGGCATCGAGCCGGTCGACGTAGCCGACCACGTCGGCATACCGCGCGGCATAGCCGGGATGATGAAGCGAGAGGTTGCGGTAGATCTCCTCCATCACCCGCACCACCGCCTCGCCTTTCGTCCGCCCGCGCACCGACGGCGCGACCGCGTTGCGCAGCGCCGGCGGCACCAGATCCCCGACCTCACCCAGCCGGAAGGCCCCCCATTTTTTGACGAAAAGGAACTGCGCCGCCCGGTCGATGTGATCGTATACCCAGAACTCGTTCTCCGGGAAATCGGTGGATTGGAGGGTAAGGTTGGCCCGAAGCACCTTCTCCCGGAAAGCGGTCGTGTTGAAGTCGATGGTGGCGACGTGGGCGGGCGGGCCGAGCCGGATGTATATGCGCCCCCGGTCGTCGAAGCCCTCGTCGGTATGATAGCGGCGGAGGGCGTGGGCGAGACGTTCGAGGTGGGCGCGGAGGGCTTCGTTGGCCTCGGTGGCGGGGGCGGGGTCGCGGCTGCGCCACCACGCGAGGAGCCGCGCGCCGGCGCCGGGCGCGAGGCGCGGCCCGTCCCCGGCATCGAGCGTGCGGAGCCCCGTCGCCGCCTGCACCTCCGGCGGCGCGACGAAGGACAGCGCTTCGAGGTACGGGCGAAGGAGCGCCGCCTCGTCCGCCGAAAGCGGCCCGTCGAGCGCGGCGAGGAGCCGCCGGTACGCCCGCACGGCCCCGGGAGACGCCGCCGCCCCCGCCTCGAACGCCTGCCGCACGAGGGCTTCGTCCGCCCGGAGACCACCCTCCGCCTGCGGGAAAGCGGGACGGGCTGCCGCCGCGCCGCAAACGAGGAGCGCCGCCGCCCACCGAACCCCCGAATGCATCGACCGACCGAACATGACGTTTCCGCTCGAAGAAACGAACTGCGACTCGACGTAAAACCTTACCGGATTTATCTTAGCCCAAAATACGCCTTCCATCCACTCTTTGCCGTCGAGCCGTCGAAAAATCTGTGCGAACGGCCCGCCCGGCTGTTCCGCCGGCCTCGCGGGCGCTCCTAAAAAAACGAGGCCCGTCCGGGGAAGACGGGCCTCGCGTATCACGGATCGATCCGGTGCGCCGGGGCGCTTACTGTCCGCCGAGGATGATCGGCAGCCCGTCCTTCCCGCTTCCGATGATGACGGTCTTGGCATTGGGCGAGTTGGCGAGGTCCTTCGTGGCCTCGATGCCCTTGAAGCGTAGGAACTGCGGCGAGAGGCTCTGCGTGATGATGCGCTGATACTCGGCCTCGCCTTCGGCCTCGATGCGTTTCCGCTGCGCCTCCAGGCTCTCCTTCTGGATGGTGAACTCGTACCGTTCCGCCTCCTGCTCTTCCTTGAGCTTGTTCTCGATGGCGGTCTTGATCTGATCGGGCAGGCGCACGTCGCGGATGAGCACGGCGTCGATGGTGATGAACTGGCTTGCCACGCGATCCTTCACGCGGTCGTAGATCTGGCTCTGCAGTTCGGTGCGTTTGCTCGAATACAGCTCTTCGGGGGTATATTGCCCCACCACCTCGCGCACGGCGCTTCGGAGCTCCGGCTGGATCAGCTTGCGGTAATAGTCCGTGCCGTACGTGGTGTGGAGCTGCGGCAGGTTGCTGACCTCCGGCCGCCAGCGGATCGAGACGTCGGTGCCGATGGAGAGGCCGTTCGAGGAGAGGACCTCCATCGTTTCGAGCTTCTCCTCCACGCGCACGTCGTACCGGATCACGTCCACCCACGGCGCGTGGATCTGGAGGCCTTCGCCGTAGGTCCGGCTCAGGTCCGTGCCGCCGAAGATGCTGTATTTGACCCCCGCTTGCCCGGACTTGATCGAAGTCGTCATGCATCCGCCCGCCAGCACGGCGACGATGATGAAGATGAGCACGGCCACACCCATACGGGCGGCCGCACGGGTCAGGTTGGGATAATTGTTGGTTGCCATATCGATTGTGGGGTCTGGTGAAGATTCGGTCTACGGAAACGGTTGTGCTCGTCAGACCGCAGGCGAGCATGAGAGGTAGGGCGTATGGCGTATTTCGAAAGGTTGCCTCCACGCGCGCCATACGCACGGCGAAATACGAATCGTGCAGCCCGGAATGATCGGACCAAACCGTTTCATAAAAGCGTCGTCTCTCACAACGGCCAAGGCAGCGGGAAAGTTGCGCGGCAACAAGGATAGCATCTGCTTCGTTATGGGGCCTCACACCGGCGATTTTTCCGCCCTCGCCCCGTTTTTTTTGTATGCCTACGGATGATGACGCCCGAGCCCCCCTCCCTCGATCCCGCCGTCGTCGCGGCGCTCGCCGAAGCGGTGGCGCCCCGCCGCCTCCGCCGCGACGTGCCGCTCGCGCCCTTCACCACGTTCCGCATCGGCGGCCCGGCGGACCTGTTCTTCGAGGCCCGCACGCCCGGCGAACTCGCGCGCGTCATCACCGCCGCGCGACGCCTGGGCCTCCCGTACTTCCTCCTCGGCATGGGCGCGAACATCCTCGTGGGCGACGGCGGCTTCCGGGGTCTCGTCGTCCGCAACGCCGCGCGCGCGATCCGCGTCTTCCCCGAGACGCATCGCCTCCGGGCCGACGGCGGAGCCGTCGTCTACCCGGACGTGATCGAGGCCGCCGTCGGCGCGGGCCTCTCCGGGCTCGAACATTACGTCGGCATCCCCTCGACCGTCGGCGGCGCGCTGTGGCAAAACCTCCACTTCCTCTCCCCGGACCGCTCCCGCACGATGTTCATCGAGGAGGTCCTTCTGGAGGCCGAACTGCTCACCGAGGAGGGCGAGCGCCGCACCGTGGGCGTGGACTACTTCGACTTCGGCTACGACCACTCCATCCTCCACACCCGGGA
>Ga0256832_1003222_pt1 | contig 11108 bp, 7 predicted proteins | sample 134614metaG_FD_190534 | JGI IMG/M metagenome (GOLD analysis project Ga0256832, IMG submission 190534) | Hydrothermal vent microbial communities from Lau Basin, Pacific Ocean - 134-614 | ecosystem: Environmental > Aquatic > Marine > Hydrothermal vents | place: Pacific Ocean: Lau Basin | collected...
CGCCGGTCGGGTGGAATGCGTCGAACCGGATCGCACGGGCGATGCGGCTCCGGCGCCGGGAGAGGATCGCGCGAAACTGGCGGTCAGTTTCTACGAGGTCCTGGCGACGGGCCAGGGACGGACGCTTTTCCTCATGCGGATGGAGAGCGGCCGCAAGCATCAGTTGCGGGTTCATCTCCAAGACGCGGGTCACCCCATCGTGGGGGACCGTCTCTATGGAAAGCCCGGGGAGAATCCCCTCCGGCGGTTGGGGCTCCATGCCAGTCTTCTGGCCTTCCGGCACCCAGCAACGGGCCGCGAAGTCGTCTTCGAGAGCCCCCCTCCGCCCGAGTTCTGGAAAATCTGCGGGGCGCAACCTCCCGAACCTCCGGCGGAACCGGTTCGCGGAGGGTTCCCGACCCCCGGTCAAACGAGAATCGAGACCTCATGGGAGCGGGTGGCCGATCGCTACGAGAGTACCTTGGAAGGCGAGCGTCCCGACGATCACTTCCAGAGGGTCATTCATCCCGGTGCTTTGCGACTGCTCGAGTCCGTTCCCTCCGAGCGCGTTCTCGATGTCGCCTGCGGTGAGGGCGCCTTCTGTCGCTCTCTTGCGGCCCTGGACGTGGAATGCGTGGGTGTGGACGCCTCGCCGAGTCTCATCCAGAAGGCCCGCGCCAAGGGGCCCGAAGGCGTGCGCTACGAGGTCGCGGATGCCCGCGAGCTCGGCGCCGTGGCGGGGGAACGCTTCGATGCGGTCACGTGCATCATGGCCCTCATGAACATCGATCCCCTACGGGCCGTCCTGGAGAAGGTTTCCGAAGTGTTGAAGCCGGGCGGGCGATTCGTGGCAGTGGTCTTGCACCCCGCGTTTCGCGCTCCGAAACAGACGTCCTGGGGCGAGGATTTCAGAGGGAGACTTCGGCGGCAATACCGGCGCGTCGACGGCTACCTCACACCCGGTCAGTTCGAGATCGTCATGAACCCGGGCGAGGTGGCGCGCGGCGGGCGAAAAGAGACCACCTGGACCTTCCACCGGCCGCTCCAGCAGTACATCAAGGACTTGGCGGAGACCGGTTTCGTGTTGGACCGTCTGGAAGAATGGCCCAGCCTGCGCACCAGCGAGGGTGGTCGTCAGGCCGCCGAGTTCAATCGGATTCGAAGAGAGATTCCGATGTTTCTGGGATTCCGCGCCCGCAAGATCGATGCGAAGCGGGAGGAGTAGAGGGACCGGCCCATGAGAGAGGAGGCCTGGGGCATTCTCCTCGTTAATCTGGGCACTCCCGATGCGCCCACCCCGCGGGCCGTACGGCGCTATCTGGTCGAATTCCTCATGGATCCGAAAGTCATCGACATGCCGTGGATTCTCAGGGCGCTGTTGGTGAAGGGGCTCATCGGCCCCTTTCGTTCGCCGAGGACCGCTCGGGCCTACCGCAAGATTTGGACCGACGAGGGATCCCCCCTCCTCGTGGAGAGCCGACGATTGACGCAAGGGCTTCGGGAACAGGTCACGTGCCCCGTGGCCTTGGGAATGAGATACGGGCGACCTTCAATCGCCGACGCCCTCGCCGATCTGGCGAAGGAGGACCTGCGTACGCTGATGGTTGTTCCTCTGTTCCCTCAGTACGCCGAGGCGACGGTCGGTTCGGTGAGGGAGAAGGTCGGGCGAGACAATGACAGGCTCGCACGTCCCTTCCGGCTTCGATTCGTGCCTCCATTCTTCGATCATCCCTCCTATATCAAGGAACAGGCCCGCTTGGCGCGGCCGTTGCTCGCGTCCTTATCTCCCGAACGCGTCCTCATCAGTTTCCACGGATTGCCCGAACGACAGATTCGTAGGGCGGACGCGACGGGCTTGTGTCTCGCCCGTGAGGATTGCTGCGATCGTCCCGAGGGCCGACTCGCGACCTGCTACCGCGCGCAGTGCGTTGCTACGGCCAGGGCCCTGGCGGTCGCGCTGGGACTCGCCGACGCCCGATGGCGTCTCTCCTTCCAGTCCCGTCTTGGGCGCGCCAAGTGGCTTTCGCCTTCCACGATCGAGGAGGCCGAAAGGGCGGCACGGGCCGGGGATCGCCGTCTCCTCGTGCTGAGCCCCAGCTTCGTCACGGACGGACTGGAGACGTTGGAGGAGTTAGGACTGAGGTTGCGGGAGACGTTTCGCGCCGCCGGGGGAGAGGATCTTCGGGTCGTGCCTTGCCCAAGTCGAGATGCGACATGGCTGCGGGACGTCCTGCGGGATGGGAAGGAAAGGGGCGAGGCATGAGTTCGAAGGATGCAAGCCCTTGTCTGGAAGCGCGACGGCTGGGATACGCCCGGGACGGAAGGGAGATTCTGAAGGACGTGACCTTGACCCTTCGGCCGGGCGATCTCATGGCCGTTGTCGGACCGAACGGCGCCGGGAAGAGCAGTCTTCTTCGCTGTTTGTCCGGCGTTTGGGAACCCAGTGCCGGAGAGGTCGTGTTGGCGGGACGGCCGCTCACGGAGTGGAGCCGTCGCGACGTCGCGTGCCGCTTGGCTTTTCTGCCCCAGTTGTCCGAGGCGCCGGTCGACGTCGACGTCCGGGAAGCCGTGGCACAGGGGCGGTATCCCCACGCGTCGCCCTGGAAAGGTCCGACGCCGTCCGACCGGGCCGCTGTCGAGACGGCCATCGCCACCATGGAGCTGGAGGCCCTCGCGACGCGTCGTCTCCCGACCCTATCGGGCGGCGAGCGACAGCGCGTTCGACTGGCCAGAGCGTTGGTTCAAGAGGCCACCATCGTCCTGCTCGACGAGCCCACGGCGGCCCTCGACATTGGGCATCAGTTGGAACTCACGGACCTCTTTCGTGATCTAGCCGCCCGTGGGCATGCGGTCCTCGTTGCGATCCATGACTTGCACCTCGTGCATGAGGTCTTCCCCAGGGTGCTCCTTCTCGATCAAGGTCGGGCCGTCATCGAAGGCGCTCCGACGGACGTTCTGCTCTCGGAGGAATTGGGGGAAGCGTTCGGCGTGTCGTGCCGCCTGACCGCCGACGGCGCCCTCCGCATGGAGAGGCGAGTTTAGTCGCCACCGACCGTTGGGATGACAACATCCCCGTGTCTCGGCCTCGTCCTCATGTGGGGCGGCGCCTTGGAGGTGGGGCACCCTTTCTTCTGGAATGACGTAGTCCTCCTCGTCCTGCTTTCCGTGTCTCCGTGAGAGTTGTTCTTGGTGGAGTCGGGACGTCCCCGTCCCGCGAGGGTCGGGTGGGGTCATCCTCGCCTCGAGGCGTCACGTGAAGGCTAAAGCCTCCTCTCCAGGGTTCTTGGCCGAAGTGCTATGATCTCGGCCGTCGCTACGGAGTGGGATGCGGCAAACGGGAGTCACCCATGAAGAAACGGATCCTCGTCCTGGCGGCGGTGCTGGTCGGCGCTTCCTGCGCCGTGGGGCCCAACGCGGCTCGGGACGTGTCGGCCACGGAGCGGAACATCAAGATCATGCCTCATGACGAACACAGTCACGCGCGACCGGACGAGGTCCGCGTCGATCACCTGGACTTGGACTGGACCGTGGACTTCGACGCCCAGCGTCTGGAAGGGACGGCGACGTGGACACTCACGCGCCGCGATCCTACGGCTCCTCTCAGGCTGGACGTGAAGAGCTTGGACATCGAAGAGGTCGAGGCCGGACAGGGTGAGGTCTTTCGTGCCGCGCCCCATGAAATCGTGCCCGGTGACCCCGTCCTCGGTGACACTCTTCAAGTCGAGCTGTCCCCGGGCGACGATCGCGTTCGCATCCGGTATGCGACCACGGAAGCGGGAACCGGTCTGCAGTGGTTGGAGCCCTCGCAGACACGAGGGGGAAAGCTCCCGTTTCTTTTCTCCCAGTCCCAAGCCATCCACGCACGGACTTGGATTCCCTGTCAGGATACGCCTGGCGTTCGCGTGACCTACAGCGCGGTGGTTCGGACGCCCAAATCCCTGCGCGCCGTGATGAGCGCATCGCAGACCCGTGAATTGGAACCGACGGCGGACCATCGCGTCTTCGCATTCGAGATGCCGTATCGGATCCCTTCCTACCTCATCGCTCTCGCCGTCGGCGACCTCGAGTTCCGCTCGCTGGGCCCGCGCAGTGGTGTCTATGCCGAACCTGAAGTCGTGGAGGCTGCGGCGGCGGAATTCAGGGATACCGAGTCCATGATCGACGCGATCGAGGGCCTCTACGGCCCCTACCGGTGGGGGCGGTACGACCTACTCGTTCTTCCCCCGAGTTTTCCATTTGGAGGAATGGAGAACCCCTGTCTCACGTTCGCCACGCCGACGATCCTCTCCGGCGACCGTTCCCTCGTCTCCCTCGTCGCTCACGAACTGGCTCATTCCTGGTCGGGAAACCTGGTCACGAACGCCACATGGCGGGACTTCTGGTTGAACGAGGGCTTCACGGTCTACCTGGAGCAAAGGGCGATGGAGAAGGTCTATGGTGTCGAGCGGAAGAAGATGGAAGTCATGCTCGGCATGCAGGAGCTCCGCGAGGAGATGGCCGAGCTCCCCCCGAAGGACCAGATCCTGCACGTCGATCTGAAGGGACGCGATCCCGACGAGGGGTTCACCGGCGTGCCCTACGAGAAGGGGGCCGCCTTTCTGCGGCTCCTCGAGCAAACCTTCGGCCGTGACCGCTTTGATGGATTCCTCGAGGCCTGGTTCAACGAGCACGCATTCACGAGCGTGACCACCGAGGACTTCGTCGCCTTTCTCGAGCAGCGCCTCCTGCAAGCGGACCCCGAAGCGGCGAAGGCCGTCGACGTCCATGCATGGATCGAGGAGCCGGGGCTGCCCGCGGACGCCCCGGACGCACGGAGTGACGCATTCGCCCGAATCGACGCCCTCGTTGCGGACTGGAAAGCGGGGCGCAGCTCCATGGATTCCTGGCCCGTGGCTGGCTGGGTGACCCATGAGTGGCTCCATTTCATCCGGATCCTCGGGGAGGCGGAGAAACCCGAAACGCTCGCGGAGATCGATCAACGTTTCCACCTCACTGAATCCGGGAACAGTGAGATCCTTGCCGCCTGGTTGGAACTGTGCGTCCACAGTCGCTACGAGAAGGCCTGGCCCGCGCTGCGCGGCTTCCTGTTGCGACAGGGCCGACGCAAGTTCCTGAAGCCCCTGTACGAAGCAATGGCGAAGGACCCGGCCCTTCGCCCCATGGCCTTGGACATCTATCGCGAGGCCAGACCCGGATACCACGCCATCTCTCGCGACTCGATGGACAAGATCCTCGATTGGAAGTGAGCGGACCCCTCGGCCCGCGCGATGTCCGACAGCTGTCGCCCTTGGGGGCTCGGGAAAAACCCGCGTGTGGAATTCACACTCCGAATTGCACGTCCGTTCGTGTAGGATCCGTTCATGAACACGCGCCCCAGGACGGTTTCGAAATCGCGGTTGCGCATGCGGGCCGAGGATCGCCGCGCCCAACTCCTCGAAGTGGCTCGGGACCTTTTCTCCAGTATCGGCTACAAGGAAACCACCACGGCGATGATCGCCGCCCGCGCCGGTGTGTCGGAGCCCATCCTCTACCGGCACTTCACCTCCAAGTTGGCACTTTTTCACGATATCCTCGAAGACATCGCCAGCGAGGCCAAGGCGCGACTGCAGAACATCGCGACCAGGGGGGCCAACGCGGCGGAGCGACTCTTGGCTCTCGTTGAGGAATTTCCTCGGATCTCGGAGGAGCGGCGCAACCTCTTCTCGATCGTGGACCGTGCCTTGGCGTCGGCGAAGGACGCACGCACTCAAGAACTTCTTTGCGAGTACTACAGGGGCTTCGAGGCCCTGCTTCGACAGCTCGTGGAGGAGGGGCATCGGGACGGCAGCGTTCGCAAGGACTGTGAGGCCTCATCCGTCTCCTGGATGCTGGTCATGTACGGGGTGGGTTTCAGCCTCCTGTCGCGGCTCTCATGGGTTTGCCCCGGAGCGGAACCAAATCCCGGTGAGGTGGCCCGTCTCGTCGGCGCGATGATCCGACCTCAGTCGACCTCGTAGGACGGGGCGAGTCGCCAACCCAACGGGTCGCGTCCGAGGATGAGGCGGTCGAGGTCGACCCAAGGCGTGGGAGGAGTCTTGCCGACAACGATTCTCACGGTGACCAGTCCCTCACCGGCAGGCGTCCGAACAAGATGGGTCGTGGCCGCGAAGAGTCCTTCGCCCCAGGGAGAAGGCGTGACGCTCCACCCGCCTTCGAGGCGGGCCCCTTCCACTTCGATCCGCAGAGTTTCTTCGCCGAAGACGTTGCGATCCGTTCCTTGGATGATGGTCAGGGGGTAACGGCCGGCCAGCGTCCGACGCAGGAGGACTTCCGCAACGACCTCTCCGGGAGCCGTCTGGTTGCCGATGCGGAGGACTTCGAGATCGGGAACACGCAGATTTCCCGCGGTGAGGTCGTTGTTTCGAGCCCAATAGGCGAGCTTCGTGTCGGCGAGCGGCCCGGCGTCGGAGGCCACGATGTAAGCCCGGAGCTTGCCGGGGGCCTTCTGCGTGGGAACGATGCGAAGCGGTCGAACGCCTCCGGGTTCGATCCCATCCACTGGGCCGCTGTCTGCGACGATGGCCTCGCCTTGGACGAGGAGGACGCGCGCTCCGTGGGGTTCGAGATTGTCCCGGTTCGTGAGGAGTACTTCGACCGCGCCGTCGCGGTCTGCCCTCCGCGGTGGTTTCAAGCAATCCACCCAGGCGGCTTCGAACCAGATCTCGGCCACGCCGACCCCGCTGGGAAAGGGCACGTGATTCTGCCACCAAACTTCGACGACTCCGGTGTTCAACGCGGCTTGGGGGAGGGGGTAGACCAAGTCGCCCAGGGAGGACCACAGGCTGATCGGCCCGTGGATGGGCCATTTGTTCACGACCATGGCCTGCCCTGTCGGTGCCGGCATGTCGCCCCCCTTCCGGGGCAAAGGGTCCGGGTATCTCACGCGCACCTGCCATGCGCGATGAACGCCCGGAACTTGGAATCGGTAAACGACCTCCGGTTTCGACGTCGTCTGGAACGCCATCCGGACCGTGTCCTGGGGCCGGTAGAGGTCGCGGAACCGACGGACCAAGACATCGCCTCCGGCGCTCTCGTCATCGAACCCTTCATGGCCTGCATCCCAATAGGCGACGACTTGGCCTCGTGTCCACTTCGCGGCGGGGATCGTGTAGCGGGGAAGGACGATGAGCAGCACCGTGGCAATCCCGAAGATGGCGTTCCAGCCGGCGACGAGTCCGAGCACGACCTTCAGCCGATCGGATCGAAGAAGGCGGCGGAGGCCTGCCAGAATCACGACGGCGAGCGGCGCCAGCATTCCGAGGAAGTAGCGGCCGTGGAGATGATAGTAGTGTCGGTTGGCGAGGAGGATGGCGGCCAACAGTAGCACGAGCCCGGCCGCCGAGGCTCCGGTGGGAAGCGCCGTCGACGTGGCTTCGTCGGTGCGATGTTTTCTCGAAGCCGGCACGAGGAGGGCCAGGAGACTGAGAAGGATGAGGCCTCCGGGGATGTAGGAGAAGGGACGCGGCGGGTGCAGAAGGTCTTGCCCCAAATCGCCCATGAGCGACGTGAGGGCCGAGACCGCTGCGTCCCAGTAGAGAATCCATGGGCGATCGCCCAGGCGGATCAACTCGGGGCGAAATCGGGCGTGGTGTTCGAGCGCAAGCAGCCCCCCTTGCAGCCACCATTGCCGAAGATGCCACCAGGCGGCCAGGAGAAGGGGGCCTAGGAACAGCAGGCCGACGGCTTGGAGGATCGTTCCCCGCCCGACCTTCCGCCGCCGCGCCTCCGCGATGACCAGGATGACGCTGAATGCGAAAAGGCCCACTGCGTGCAGCTTCACCAGAAACGCCAAACCGAGAAGGGTGGACACCGGGAGGAGGCGCCGGATGGAAAGCATGTCACCACGACGCCGCGCGGCGAAGAGGAGCCAGCAGACCCAAGCCCCCAGACATGCCATCCACGGATCGTTGCTCACCATGGCGCCGTGAAACGCGAAGGCAGGGAGCGAAACGAGGGCCGCCCACAGAGCCACGGAGACTCCCGGCGCGTCCGGGAGAAGGCTTCTTAGCGCGAGGAGAAGAAAGAGGGCGGCCACGAGCATGAGGGCGAGATCGAGCCCGCGGAGGGCGTAGAAGATCGCCTGCGGGAGTTCTTCGCGCAGATGCTGCCTCGATGTGGGAGTCTCCGAGGCGTTTGCACGGCTTCGAGGTCCGGGCTGAAAGAGGGTTTGGCGGCCGAGAAAAACCCGCGCGCGGGCTGCGGGTTTCTCGGGGAATCGATCCTTGGCCAAGGAGATGAGGAAGGCGTCCGCCAGGTAGGGAAGAGGCGGATGCTGCGCCTGCCCCACGGGTTCGCCGCGAGGGTCTGGAAGTCGATGTTCGGCGACGAGGTGGAGAGCATAGTCGAGGTGCTCGTCCTCGTCGGCTCCTTTTCCCATGGGAACGAGGGTCAGGTAGGAGAGACCTTGGAGTGCGATCAGGAGCAACACGATGACGATGCCTGCGCGTTGTGTGGGGCTGAACGGTGTCAAGGGATCGTATCTCCCGGGAACCCGACGCATCGGCGTCGTCGATTCAGGGTAGCCGGTTCGTCGCCGTTTCGGGAGGGGGCTGGTATCCTTTCCGTCGCGAGTTCGTAGGATGACGAGACACGTCGCGGAGGGAGCAGATCCATGGACATTTTCGAACGATCTCTTGAACGGCACCGCGAGACCCACGGCAAGATCGAGGTGCGGTCTCGGATGCGGCTCGAAACCCAAGAGGAACTGAGCATCGCCTACACGCCCGGTGTCGCCCGCCCCTGCGAGGTGATCGCGGAAGATCCCTTGGCGGCTTGGGACCTGACCTGGAAGGGACGATGCGTCGCCGTCGTCTCGGATGGTTCTTCCGTCCTCGGTCTGGGGGATATTGGCCCCGCCGCGGGTCTTCCCGTCATGGAGGGGAAGGCCGCGCTTTTCCGTGAGTTCGGCGGCGTCGACTCGGTTCCCATCGTCATCGATGAGCACGATCCGCAGAAAATCGTCGCCCTCGTCAAGGCCATCGCACCCACCTTCGGTGGGATCAATTTGGAGGACATCTCGGCGCCGCGCTGTTTCGAGATCGAGGATGCTCTCCAGGATGTGGGTATCCCTGTTCTGCATGACGACCAACACGGGACGGCCATCGTCCTTCTTGCCGCGGTGATGAATGCGGCCAAGGCGACGAATCGTTCTCTCGCCCAGTTGGACGTCGTGATCAACGGCGCCGGCGCCGCGGGACGAGCGATCTGCAATCTCCTCACCTGCCAGGGCCAGGGTGAGTGGTGCATTCCGGTCAAGAGCGTCACGGTGTGCGACTCGCGCGGGATCATCTTCCCCGGGCGAGCCGGAAACAACGCCATCAAGGAAGAGATCGCGAAAGTCACGAATCCGGAGGGCCGTCGCGGTACTCTCCATGACGCCATCAGCGGAGCGCACGTTTTCATCGGAGTCTCGCGGGGGAACCTGTTGACGGCCGAGGACATCTCTCACATGGGAGAGGACCCGATCGTGCTCGCCATGGCGAACCCCACCCCCGAAATCATGCCCGACGAAGCGATCAAGGGGGGAGCGGCCGTCGTCGGTACGGGGCGCTCCGACTTCCCGAATCAGGTCAACAACGTCCTCGCGTTTCCTGGTCTTTTCCGCGGGGCCCTGGAGGCGCGGGCTTTGCGATTCAACGAGGCGATGAAGTTCGCGGCGATCTTCGCGATCATGGAAAGCGTGCCTCATCCGTCACCCAAGATGATTCTCCCCTCGCCCTTCGACCGCTCCGTGGCGCCGCGGGTCGCTGCCAAGGTCGCGGAGGCCGCGAAGGCGAGCGGAGCCTGCGATCCGCTTTGAAGCACGCGCTCGACGAGGGGGCAAACCGCCCCCGGGAGAGGTGCCATGGTTGACGTGCGACTGAACCCGGAGCTTTCCGACCCCTTCGTGCGGATGGATGCCGAGGGCGCGAAGCTGGCCCCGGAGGAATTCTCTCGCCGGCTCGTGGACGCCTACGAGTCCGGCCGCGTGATCATCCTGGAGAACCCGCCGTTCCATCCGGACATCGAGCTTCTGGGGCGGTTTCGACTCCCCGCCGACCCGCGATTCAAGAAGCTGAGCGACACCTTCTTCCTGCGCCCGGCACTGCACAGACGGGACGTGCGTGAGGCGTTCCGTGAGATGTTCTCACCCTGGACGGACTACTTCGCGTTTCGCCGCGAGGTAGGGCGACTGGGACGGGAGATTCGTGAGTTCATCGGGCATGCCTTCGTCGAATATCGGTTCTCGAAAGAGAACATCTCCTGGCGTTTCACGCCCAGCGGCGGCGAGCACATGCATCTCGATTTCTTTCACGGCGGAGAGGACGTCCAATATGTGCGTATGTTCATCAACGTCGACACGGAGCCCAGGCTGTGGAATGTGAGTTGGTCGTTGATGGAGCTGGTCGATCGATTCTATGAGTCGGCGGGGTTGGAACGTTTCCGCGGTCGGAGCGCGGATGCTCTCATCGAATGCCTGACGAAGAAGGCCTTCGGCTGGAAGGAGAATCCGGGCCAGGATGGGGAACCCCGGCACGAGGTCGTTCTCGAATCCGGCGACGTCTGGCTCTGCGACAGTCGCAAGGTTTCCCATCAGCTCGTTCGCGGCAACCGCTTGGTCTCCGCCAAGTTCCGAGCGATCCCCTCCACCATGAGAAACCCGGCCCTCCGCGTCGAAGCTCAGCTCGCCGCGTTTCATGCCGAGCGCGCCGGCCAGGGGGAGTCGGGGGGCGCCTGACGCGCCTTGCCCCCCGAGCGAATCCTTCACATCCTGGGCGCGAAGCCCGAGGCGTCTTGCGCTTCACCTTTGCAATGCTCCTGAATGGAATACCGTCATGTCCTTCGATGATGCCGCGCACGGCGGCCCCTTGAAGCCCCTTCTCGTCGACAACGAGCGGGCCGTCGCCCTCAAGAGAGAGGCGGTCGATCTTCCCTCTTGGTTCCTCACGGCCAACCAGGTCTGTGACCTCGAGCTCTTGCTGAACGGCTCGTTTTCCCCCTTGACCGGCTATCTCGGCTCCGAGGATCTGGAATCCATCTATGAGAACGTCCGCTTGGCCGATGGCACCGTCTGGCCCATTCCGATCACCCTGGGCGTCAACCCGGAGTTC
>Ga0256832_1003223_pt1 | contig 11107 bp, 12 predicted proteins | sample 134614metaG_FD_190534 | JGI IMG/M metagenome (GOLD analysis project Ga0256832, IMG submission 190534) | Hydrothermal vent microbial communities from Lau Basin, Pacific Ocean - 134-614 | ecosystem: Environmental > Aquatic > Marine > Hydrothermal vents | place: Pacific Ocean: Lau Basin | collected...
TTTGAGCGTAGCATCTTCGGTTTTGAAATTTTTGACGGCTTCTTTGGTCAGGTTATGTGTTCCTAAAGCTTCTTTAAGAAGTCTTAAACCGTTTTTATACATTGAACTATATTGATTGTAGCGCGCTTTTGTAGCTTCTAAATCTTTCAACTTTTTGGCTAAAACCTTTTCGGCTCGTTGATACATTTCAAACATTTCACGGTCTTCTGGTGCAATATCTGCTATACTTTTGTCTTTCCATTGATTGCGATATTTGGCAACGATACGTGTTAATTCCAGTTGTTCGGGACCGGCCATTTTGCCATCTTTAGCGCCTAAAAAATTCCAACCGTGTACATCGTCAACATAACCATTATGATCATCATCAATACCGTTATCGGGTATTTCTCCTTTATTTGTCCAAATAATGTCTTTAAGGTCAGGGTGATTAATGTCCATTCCGGCATCAACTACTGCAACAATAATTGTTTCGGCAGGTTTGTCTTTGAGTAATTCTTTGTAGGCTTTTTCGGTACTCATTCCCGGCATATGACTATCAAAGGGGTTGGTATGTTGCCAATTTTTTAAATCTTCATCTTTGTAAACCGACACAAATCTTTGGGGTAAAGCTTCAGGTTTTTTTGTTTCGGTTGTGGTGTTTTCTTGCTTGGTTTGGGTTGTTTTTTGTGTGGCACCACAACTTACCAAAGTCAGTCCGGCAGCCAGCGAAAACCCTAATAATCTTAATTTATTCATATTATTTTGTTTTTAATTGTTAAAAAATTCTTCAAATTTATAAATTTTATCTAAACGAACACCTTTTTCGGTATGTTTTAAGGTGCAAAGTTCGTTATAAGCATCGTGTTCTAAAAATAACAGCCATTTTTCATCAGCAGCTCGGCTGAAAATTTCTTGCCTTTCGTCAATGGTTATCAATGGTCTAGTGTCATAACCCATCACATAAGGCAAAGGAATGTGTCCTACAGTCGGTAAGAAATCTGCCATATAAACAATTTTATGCCCCTTGTAAGTAATCATCGGTAACATTTGCTTCTCGGTATGTCCATCGACAAAGAGTACGTCAAAGTTTAAATCGGTAGATTTTGTGATGCGTCCCTTCTCGGGTGTATCTATAAAGTCTAATTGTCCGCTTTCGAGTATCGGCTGAATATTTTCGGACAAAAAACTGGCTTTTTCGCGCGGATTAGGATTGACTGCCCAGTCCCAATGTTTGTCGTTGCTCCAAAATTTGGCATTTTTAAACGCCGGCTCATAAAATCCTTTATCGTTTCTCACTATAGAGCCGCCGCAATGGTCAAAATGCAAATGGGTCATAAAAACATCGGTAATGTCATCACGATGGAACCCGTATGATTTAAGGGTTTCGTCAAACATATTTTGTTTGGTAGGTTTGTAGTAACCGAAAAATTTTTCGGATTGCTTATTGCCCATACCGGTGTCAATTAAAATAAGTTGGTTACCATCTTCAATCAGTAAACTACGGGTGGTCATATCAATCAAGTTGTTTTCATCAGCCGGATTGGTACGTTGCCAGATAACTTTGGGAACGACGCCGAACATAGCTCCGCCATCGAGTTTAAAATCGCCGTGTGAAATAGGGTATAATTTCATAATGATTTTTTTATTCTAATGTATAAATTTAAGTCAATGCAAATTTTGACACGAATATACATATTTAAATTGATTTTATTGCAAATTTAAAGAAAACTCTATCGAAACAAACTTGGCTCTATATCGATTTTGGTGGGTAACAAATAATACCTTAAACAATAAAAAAAACACCATTGAACCCCGAAGGGGTGAAATAATTTGAAAATAAAATAGCCATGATTACATGGTTTTGAACCTGATTTATTATTACCCATACAAAACAACATAGAGCCAATATTTTTGATTACTTCATACCAAACTTCTACATATAAATAGAGCAAATGAGGAATTGAGGAATTGTTTTTAATGTCATTCTTACAAAGATTCATTAGATTTCTCGGCGTTTCCTCAACAAAAGTCGTGGAAACTTTGTCGAAATGACAAGACCCCTTACTCTATCATCTTATTTTCCTTGGCAAAGACAAATGCTTTTTAAACTTTTGATTTTGAAGCTTATTCAAAATTTCTTTACGAGTTTGTATAGAATCCTTACGAGCTTGCAGCAAACTATCTTTTACCAAAATGTTTTCAAACTCATCAATACTTTGGTTGTACAAACTGATTTTATCAATAGTTGCATTCAAATTGCGTGTCAATTCATCTAAAGTTTTGCGAATAGTATCGGTTTCTATCCTTTTTTTGTGTAATAAAAAATTAAGCCGTTTCAAATTGATTTCCGTCAAAACTAAGCGACTTTTAACCGCCGGCGTGTCTATTTTTGAATTAAAACGTCTGATTCTCAACTCTTTAAAAAGCTTCAAATCTTTTTGTGTCAAATCTACTAATTCATCTATACTATATGTATCGGGTTTTAAACTTTCGTAAAATTTGATAAAATTAGGGTTTAATTTAGCAACTTTATTAATTGGTTCAATAGATTTCAGTTGTACCGAGCGTTTAATAATTTCAATATTTTTTGCTTGTTTTTTTTGAGCAACAGGCAATTTTTTTTCAGTTTCATTCCGGCAACCGAAAACAATTAATAAAAAAATTCCTAAAAACAGACTTATAAACCTTTTCATAATTGCAAATTAATTAAAAATTCCGGTATTTTATCGTAATTTTATGATTTATTTTTCATTTTTATACTTTCAAAAAGCTTATATTTGCTTTGATTAATTCATCAACATAACAAGATAAGAAGATGGCAAAAACACTCATCATAGGATCAAACGGACAGATAGGTACGGATTTGTTAAGCGAATTGCGACAAAAATATGGTAACGAACAAGTAATTGCATCCGACATCAGAGAACCTAAAAATTTTGATAGTAATTTTGTACAAATAGATGCTACGGATAAAGAAGCCATCAAACAAGTCTTGCTTGATCACCATATTGATGATGTGTATTTAATGGCAGCCATCTTGTCAGCCAATGCCGAAAAAATGCCTGTCAAAGCTTGGGATATCAATATGCAGGTTTTATTCAACGCTTTGGAGTTGGCAAAAGAAGGATATATTAAAAAACTGTTTTGGCCCAGTTCCATAGCCGTTTTCGGTCCGCACACCCCGCGCATAGATACACCACAATACACTATTATGGACCCTAACACCGTTTACGGTATCAGTAAGTTGGCTGGCGAACGATGGATAGAATATTATCGTGAACATTATGATGTAGATGTGCGTAGTGTGCGTTATCCGGGAATTATCAGTTGGAAAACCATGCCCGGTGGCGGCACTACTGATTATGCCGTTGAAATCTTTCACGAAGCCTTGACTAAAGGACATTATACCTCATTTTTAGCACCGAACACACGACTGCCTATGATGTATATGCCTGATGCCATCCGTGCCACCGTCAAAATTATGGAAGCCGATAAAAATCAGTTGCGCATACACAACTCGTACAACATTGCTGCCATTAGCTTTACACCTCAAGAATTAGCACAAAGCATTCAAAATTTTATTCCTGATTTTCGCATAAATTATAAGCCTGATTTTCGTCAAGCTATAGCTGAATCATGGCCCGAATCCATTGACGACCGTATGGCATTTAAAGATTGGCACTGGCATCATCGCTACGATTTAGAAGCCATGGTCAAAGATATGCTCTTGCATCTGTCCGAAAAATACCATAAAAAAGCCGGCTTAACTTTTTAGTTGTATCTACCGTAGGATATTGTAGAAAGAATAAGCTTAAATGTGTTAGTGTTGAACGTATTTATCAATTTATTCGTAAGGATAAAACACAAGGAGGTAATTTATATAAACAGCTTATGACATCTTATTTGCCCGAAGGTAAAAATGCTAAGGCAGTTGCCAATGCTATAATAGATGTTTTATTACCATAATAAAGAGTTTGTACTTTCTATTACTATGGATAATGGACTTGAATTTGCAAAACATAAAAAAGTGGCTGAAAAATTACAAGCTAAAACCTATTTTACAAACCATTATAGTTCTTTGGAAAAAGGACAAATTGAATATATAAACAAACTACTTAGACAATATTATCCAAAAAAACAAACCAATAAATCATGGAAATACAAAGAATAATTAACAATAGACCTCGTAAAAACTTAAACTATAATAAACCTTTTGAAATATTTTATAAATTTGTAAACAACAATGTTGCATTTGCTAGTTGAACCTGCTTTATCAAAAATTTTTTTTGATAATTTATAATTATTTGTACTTTTGTAAAGTTTAAGTTAAGTCATGATTGCATTATATTTAACCATTTTTATCAGTTTGATTATTGCTATAATCTTTTTGATTTTATTTCTATCTTCTGTTAAACATGGTCAATATGAAGACACTTACACGCCGTCTGTCAGAATGGTATTAGACGAATTTGATGAAAACGAAAATAAAAAACAAACATCAGAAAATAATTAACCAAAATTAAATTATATGGAAAAACAGAAATTTTATTATGATGACAAAATTGTAAAACTGTTTTCGTGGGCAACCGTTGTCTGGGGAATCACAGCTTTTACAATTGGACTCATGGTTGCTTATCTATATTGGTTTCCGCACTATATGGATGGTATATCATGGTTAAGCTATGGACGCCTACGTCCCTTGCATACCAACGCTGCCATTTTTGCCTTTGTAGGTAATGGTATTTTTGCCGGTGCTTATTACAGCACACAACGTTTGCTTAAAACCAGAATGTATAACGATATGTTGAGTCGCATACATTTTTGGGGATGGCAGTTAATTATAGTATTGGCTGCTATAACTTTACCTCTTGGCATCACTCAAAGTAAAGAATATGCCGAATTGGAATGGCCAATTGATATTTTAGTGGCTTTAGTTTGGGTAGTCTTTACCATTAATTTGATTATGACCGTTGTCAGAAGACGGGTGCGTCATATTTATGTCGCTATCTGGTTCTACTTATCAACGGCGGTAACTATTGCCATGTTGTATATTTTCAACAATTTAAGCTTACCTGCTACACTAACCAAAAGTTATTCTGCTTACTCTGGTGTTGAAGATGCCGTCGTACAATGGTGGTATGGACACAATGCTGTTGCATTTTTCTTAACGACACCTATTTTGGGTTTAATGTACTACTTCGTTCCCAAAGCGGCAAAACGCCCTATTTATTCTTACAGATTATCAATCATTCACTTTTGGACTTTGATTTTTATTTATATTTGGGCAGGACCGCACCACTTACTCTATTCTGCCGTGCCGGAGTGGGCTCAAGTATTAGGAACCATTTTCTCTTTAATGCTTATTTTCCCGTCATGGGGAGGTATGATTAACGGTCTGTTGACCCTTCGTGGCGCTTGGGACCGTGTGCGAGAAGATCCTATCTTAAAAATGTTCGTGGTCGCTATCACTTCTTATGGTATGAGTACTTTTGAAGGACCGATGTTATCCTTTAAATCTTTAAATGCCATTGCGCACTTTACCGACTGGATTGTAGCACACGTTCACGTAGGAACACTGGGATGGAATGGTTTTATGGTTATGGGAATGCTGTACTGGATGGTCCCACGCTTGTATAAAACCAAATTATATTCGGTTAAATTGGTAAATCAACATTTTTGGATTGGTACTATCGGTATTTTATTTTATGTTGTACCGATGTATATTGCCGGTTGGACACAAGCTTTGATGTGGAAAAACTTTAATCCTGACGGCACCTTAAAATACGGTGAATTTATGGATACCGTAACTGAAATTTTACCCATGCATTATATGCGTGCTTTCGGCGGTACTTTATATCTGACAGGCGCTTTAATGTTAGTTTATAATTTGATTAAAACCGTTCAAGGACATACCGTTGAAGATACCGCAGCAGAAGCAGCACCACTTAAACCAATTCCGGCAGCTCGCCAAAAAGGTGAAGATTTTCACAATTGGCTCGAAAGACGTGGCGTTTTATTTACGGTTCTCGCTTTAATTGCTACAGCCATTGGTGGTGCCGTTGAAATTATCCCGACCATTTTTATCGATTCCAATATCCCGAAAATAGCCACTGTCAAACCCTATACACCGCTTGAATTGGAAGGTCGTGATATCTATGTCCGTGAAGGGTGTTATAACTGTCACTCGCAAATGATCAGACCTTTCCGTAGTGAAGTAGAACGTTACGGACCTTATTCCAAAGCCGGAGAATATGTCTATGACCGTCCGTTCCAATGGGGTTCTAAACGTACCGGTCCGGATTTGTTCCGTGAAGGCGGTAAACGTCCTAACTTATGGCATTTTAACCATATTTACGAACCCGAATCAATGATGTACGGTTCTATCATGCCTAATTACCAATGGATTGTAACCGATGACTTAGATGCATCCAATATTCAAGATAAGATGAAAACTTTAAGAAAATTAGGCACCAAACTTAAAGATGGTACCGAATTTTATACGGATGAGTATATCAATAATGCTCCTAAATTATTGGAAAAACAAGCTAAAGAAATTGCAGCAGATTTAGAAGCCAATAATGTAGAATCAACCGAAGCCTATGCCAAAGCATTCGGTAAACAAAAAGTTGATTTGAGCAAAAAAGAAATCGTTGCACTAATCGCCTATTTGCAACGTCTGGGAACCGATACAACTAAAAAAGTTGAAACAGCTAAAAATTAAATTATGATAAGTCATATCAAAGATTATCTGGCATCACATCCGGGATTGAACTTTTTTGGTGTTTTTCCCATCGTATTATTTACTATTATCATGATATTGGTATTAGTATATGTATTTGGAGTGTCAGATAAACATATTGATGAACTTAAAAATTTTCCTTTAAACGACCAAAACGATACAGATTATGGCAAAAAAGAATGAATCGGCTTTTGACAGACTCTTAAAAAAACTGACCAAAGCCACACCCATAGAACAAGAAAGCTCCGTTAAATTAGATCATAATTTTGACGGTATTCAAGAACTCAACAATCCGCTACCACCTTGGTGGACAGCCGGTTTTGTAATTACTGTTATTATTTCAGTTTTGTATATCTTTTATTACACCATACAAGGCAAAGACAGCCAATACGATGAATACAACCGCGAAATGGCTAAAGCCAAGGCGCAAGTAGATGCTTACAAAAAAGCTAATAATATTGTTGATGCCAATACGGTTACTTTGTTGACAGATAAAAATGCACTGGCAGAAGGCAAAGAAATCTACCTTAAAAACTGTGCGGCTTGTCACGTAGCCGATGGGGGCGGATTAGTTGGTCCTAACTTGACAGACAATGCTTGGATTTACGGTTGTAACATTAAAGATGTCTTTAAAGTTATTACCAATGGTACTAGTAAAGGTATGCCACCATGGAAAGCTTTAGGTGCTGACAAAGTTCAAAAAGTAGCCAGTTATGTCTTGTCATTGCAAGGTACTAAACCTGCTAAACCCAAAGCGCCGGAAGGACAAGCTTGTAATAAAAGTTAATAATTGCATAATAATTGTCTAAAAATAAAGCAGTTTGACAGCCAAACTGCTTTATTTTGATTAAAAAAATTATTTAAAATGAATACAAATAATAATGAAAGTTTTAGAGATAGTATCGGTACTATCAATGAAGAAGGTTTAAGAAATTGGATTCACCCGAAAAAACCAAAAGGTAAACATTATACAAATAGAACCATTTTAAGTATTGTTTTACTGATAGGTTTTATACTTGGTCCTTTTATTAAAGTGAACGGCGAACAGTTTATGCTGTTTAATATCTTGGGACGTAAATTTCATATTTTTGGCAAACCTTTTTTTCCGCAAGATTTTTATTTATTGGCTATAGCAGCCGTTTTGTCGTTGGTATTTTTAGTATTGTTTACAGTAGTTTACGGACGAATCTTTTGTGGATGGTTATGTCCGCAAACTATTTTCATGGAAATGTTATTTCGTAAAATAGAATACTTTTTTGAAGGTGACCGCCCGAAGCAAATCAAATTGGACCGCATGCCTTGGAATGCCGAAAAAATCAGAAAACGCGGACTCAAATGGGTGGTTTTTTATCTCGTTTCCTTGGTTATCACCAGTGTCATGCTGGCTTATGTTGCCGGATCGGATTATGTGATTAATTTTTGGAAACATCCCTTTGCCGATGTGAAGGCATGGCTGATTTATTTGGCATTTACAACAGTTTTCTACTTTGTTTTTGCTTGGTTTAGAGAGCAAGTTTGTATCATTGCTTGTCCTTATGGTCGTTTGCAAGGTGTTTTGACCGATGAAAACACCATTATGGTTGCCTATGATTACAAGCGTGGTGAAAAACGCGGACCTATGCGTAAAGGGCAAGACCGTGAAGCCGAAGGACTCGGTGATTGTATCGACTGTAAACAATGTGTGCTGGTTTGTCCTACCGGAATTGACATCAGGAACGGTACACAGTTGGAATGTATCAACTGTACTGCTTGTATCGATGCTTGTGATGCAACCATGGATGCTATCGGTAAACCACGTGGATTGATTCGATATGCATCTAAATTGAGTATAGAAGAAGGACACGGCAAGATTTTTACTCCGAGAGTGAAATTTTATACGGTAATTCTTACAGCGCTTTTAGGAATTTTTGTTTATTTGTTTGCAAACAGACCGTCAGTTGATTTAAAAGTCTTGAGAACACGCGGTCAGGTTTTTACCGAATTACCTAACGGAAATATTCAAAATATGTATCAAGCTACCATTATCAATAAAAGTAGCCAACCTTATGAAAATTTGCAAATTAAACTGATTAATCCGAAAGATGGAAAACTGACTGTTTCGGGTGAAAAAAATAAATTGGATTTGAATAAAGAAGAAATCAAACAAGTCATTATTTTTATTGATTTACCTAAAAATAAGTTCCATGGAAAACATCCTATAAAAATAGGTATTTATAATCATGATAAACTGCTTGACAGTTATAAAACGGTGTTTATTGCACCGGTTGCAAGATAAGTATTAAAAATAATCTATCAGCAGGTTGTTTAAAAATAGATTTTTAAACAACCTGCATTTATAAAAAATATTATGAGTAAATTCAAATTAAATTGGGGTTGGAGTATCTTATTGGTTTATATCACTTTTATGCTCGTTTTTTTGTTTTTCTTTTACAAATCATTTAAAGAGCTGAAAACCAACGAATTGGTAACACAAGATTATTATGAAAAAGAACTGGTTTACGGCGATGTGATAAACAAACGACAACATGCCGACACGATGCGTATCCCCGTAAAAATATTTCAAAAACAAAAAAAACTAATTATCAAATTTCCGCCATATATTGATAAGGCTGAAGGTAAAATTTTATTGTATAAGCCGGATAATTCAAAATTAGACAGTAACATTTCATTGCAACTCGATGATAGTAAGCAACAAATTATAGATGCATCCAAATTGGTTCCGGGGCGTTGGAATATTAGCGTAGAATGGCAAACAAAAAAAGTGCCTTATTTGGTCGAACAAAAAATGACTATAAATTAATTTATAATGAATATTCTGCTGACAGCCTTGTTATTGGGATTAATGGGGAGTTTTCACTGCTTGGGCATGTGTGGCCCCATTGCATTTATCTTACCGGTTGACCGTAACCATAAAGCCAAAATGAGCTTTCAAACGCTGTTGTATCATTTAGGTCGCATGACGGCTTATGCAATAATCGGGCTGGTTTTCGGGTATTTGGGTAAAGGTATTTCGCTCGTTGGTTTTCAACAAAAAGTATCTTTGATATTGGGTATTGTCATGGTTATTTTGGCATTTATACCGGCAAGCAAAGTGCTGAATTTAAAACCTTTAGCAGGCTGGAACAAATTTGTGTATTTTGTAAAAAATTCATTGAGCAATTATCTGCAAAAACGCTCCACACTTGGGTTTTATGTGATTGGATTTTTTAACGGTTTGTTACCTTGCGGATTAGTCTATATTGCGCTGGTTGGTGCTATGGCAACCGGAGAGCCTGTAATGGGGGCATTGTATATGGCAATATTCGGTTTAGGAACCGCCCCTATGATGACTTTGGCTATTTATCTCGGTAACTTTGTATCGGTAAAAGTTAGAAACAAGATAAATAAACTGATTCCGTATGCCGTTGCTTTGGTTGGTATGCTGTTTATTTTAAGAGGCTTAAATCTAGGTATTAAATACATTTCACCATCAGATAAAATGCTTAACACCAACAGTAAAATGATTAAAATGAAATCTCAAAAAATGCACTCTAAGATTGAAAAAATTATTCGTAAAAACAATTAAGCATTACAGTAAATAAGATATACCGAAAAACTCTGTATCAATTTGATATACACAAAAAAGCATATTTGATATTAGTCATATAAAATCCTTATCTTTACCATAAAAAATATGCACGATTACGGATTTTGGTCAGTTATTCCGCCGCTTTTAGCCATTGTTTTAGCTATTCGAACCAAACAAGTTTATATTTCGCTGTTATTGGGAATTTGGCTGAGTTGGGTGATTATCTATCATGGTAATATATTTACCGGCACTTACCAAACCGTTATGGCATTGGTCGATGTCTTTAAAGATGCCGGCAATACCAAAACCATTATGTTTAGCGCTTTGGTAGGTGGTTTGATTATCTTGATACAAAAATCCGGTGGCGTGAGTGGGTTTGTCGCTTGGATAGACCGAAAATTGGGCGGTTTACAGACCGGACATTTGGAGACCAACCGCAAAAAGATACAGTTTTTAGCTTGGTTGATAGGTATGTTTATTTTCGTTGAGACAAGTATTTCTTCTTTAACGGTCGGGACGGTTTTCAGACCTTTGTTTGACAAACTCAAAATATCACGCGAGAAATTAGCTTATATTGCCGATAGCAGTTCGGCACCGACCTCTATTTTAATTCCCTTTAACGCTTGGGGCGCTTTTATTATGGGATTATTGCTGGCGCAAGGATTTGACAATGGTTTCGGGGTTTTGTTTAAAGCCATGCAATATAATTTTTATCCGGTTTTAGCTTTATTATTAGTACTGATTGTCGTTTTCTTTAACTTTAATATCGGTCCGATGAAACAAGCCGAGTACCGGACGCAGGTTGAAGGCAAAATTTTGTT
>Ga0256832_1003224_pt1 | contig 11104 bp, 8 predicted proteins | sample 134614metaG_FD_190534 | JGI IMG/M metagenome (GOLD analysis project Ga0256832, IMG submission 190534) | Hydrothermal vent microbial communities from Lau Basin, Pacific Ocean - 134-614 | ecosystem: Environmental > Aquatic > Marine > Hydrothermal vents | place: Pacific Ocean: Lau Basin | collected...
ATTCAACTCACCGGGCTCGATCGGGTCGTGACGCAGGATATATCCACCCTCTCCAAAGGCTATCGGCAGCGTGTGGGGCTTGCCCAGGCGTTGATTCATGATCCCCCGATTCTGATCTTGGATGAGCCGACCACAGGATTGGACCCCAATCAGATTGTCGATATCCGAAGCATGATCAAGGAGATCGGTCGTGAAAAGACCGTCATCTTGTCGTCGCATATCCTTTCGGAGGTGGAAGCGACCGCGGATCGCGTCATCATCATTTCGAAGGGGGAGCTTGTCGCGGATGGTGCCCCCGATGAACTCGAAAAGCGTTTCCGGCAGGCGCGCGTTCTGCTCACCGTGGAACTCCCGCGGGCGTCGAACGGGCAGGACAAGCGCATCGAAGAGGCGAAAGCCAAACTCTCGACGATCTCCGGTGCGGACCTCGTGGCTTTCCGCGAAATCGATCCACTTCATTTCCAGGCGAGTTTGAGCAGCCCGGACGATGACGAAGGCCTCCGCCGGATGCTCTTCTCCTTGGCCGTCGAAGCCGGATGGATACTTTTGGAGATGAAACGGGAATCTCATGGACTGGAGGCTCTTTTTCAAAATCTCACGCGTGAGGCATAGGCATGAACAATATCGTGACTCTCTTCAAGCGGGAATACGCCGGATATTTCAATGCGTCCATCGCTTTCATCGTCGTCCCTGTCTTTCTCTTGGTGTTCGGCATATTCTTCTTTTTCATCCCGGATTTCTTTTCGGTGAATCAGGCCAGCCTTCGGCGGTTTTTTTCCATTGCCCCCATCGTGACCGCCATCTTCGCGCCGGCGATGACCATGCGTCTTTTGGCCGAAGAGCGTCGGAGCGGGACCATCGAGCTTCTGAGCACAATGCCTTTACAGGAACACGAAATCGTGCTCGGCAAGTTCTTGGGAGCCATGGCACTCATGATCTCCGCCCTCGTTTTGACACTGGGTTATGCTTTTACTGTTTCGGCGCTCGGTGATCTCGATTGGGGACCCGTCTTCGGGGGATATGTCGGCCTGGTTCTCATGGCCGGGGCGTATTTGGCCATCGGCACTCTGACGTCTTCTCTGACGAGGAATCAGATCGTCGCTTTCTTCGTCGCTCTCTTCATCAATATTTGCCTCTTTTTGATCGATGCGGTCAATTTTCTCTATCTCCCGGCGCCCTTGGCGGGGATCGCGCGGGCTTTGAGCTTTAATCAACATTTTCAGAACATTGCGAGAGGGGTTCTTGATTTTAGAGACATCTTTTTTTATCTCAGCGTCATAACAGGAGCCCTCTACCTCTCGGTCCACAGTCTTCGCATGCAGCGCTTCGCACAATGATGGGCGTGGCCTCCTCGATGTCATGGTCTTCTCGACAACCCGGATGGGAGACGGTCATTTCGATGGGGGAAGGGCGTCGTGGCGCGGGACGAGGTGAAGCGCGCCCAGCGGGGAAGGAATCGTCCAGGATGGGGGGGCTTTCTTTTTTGTTTGTCGTGTTCTTGTATTGCATAGTGATTCATGCATGGTTCCCATGCTTAGAGGCGGAGTAGTGAAATCATGAGCACACCTGCTTTTGTCCGGCGGGACTATCGAATACGCTTGTTCGCCGTCCTCGGAAGCCTGATCGTGGCCAACTACCTGGTGTATGACAGCGTTCTCCGCGTGGATATGACCCGGGACAAGGTCTACACGTTGAGCCCGGCGTCGATTCAAGCGGTGCGGCAATTGGAGATGCCTTTGCATATCAAGGGCTATTTCACGAAGGATCTTCAGGCGCCCTACAACACTTTCGAGCAGATCGTGAGGGACAAGCTCGAAGAATACGCCGCTCACGCGGGGGGGCGCATCGAGATCGATTTCAAGGATCCCACCGGCGATAAGGCCCTTGAAGACGAGGCCCGCCGTTTCGGGATTACGCCGGCGAAGATTGACTATCGCTCCCGGGATCAACGTGAAATCCGAACGGCCTACATGGGTGTGGCTTTTGTGTACGGAGACAAGCAGGAAGCCATCCCGATCGTTCGGAACCTCAGCGGTCTCGAGTACGATATCACTCGAGCAATCAAGTCGTTGGAATCATCGGGTGACAAGAGGGTGATTGGATTCGTTTCCGGACATGGCGAGCCTGATTTATTGGCGAATCCGCCTCAAGGGGGCGTCAATCCTTTGCGGCAAGCGCTCGAGGAGAACTACACCCTCAAGACGGTGGATATGTCCAAATCGCCCGAGATTCCGGATGATGTCGCCGCGTTGGTCGAATTCGCTCCTTCTCAAGAGGTCCCTCCCCGCCATCGCTATGAACTGGATCAGTATCTGATGTCCGGGCGTCCGATCGGGTTTTTTCTTCAAGCCTTCGTCGCGGATCCCAAACTTGGACGCCTGACCCCGGTCAATCATGGATTGGAGTCCTTGGTCGAGTCCTATGGGGTCAAGCTGACCAAGAAGTTGATTATCGATCGAAAACAAAACGGAATGACTCGTTTTCCCGTTCGTCAAGGGCGATTGATTTTTCAAGCCCTGATCAACTATCCCCTTTTTCCGAAAGCGACCACTTTTGCGCCCGATTCCGTCATCGTGCGCAACCTCCGCGAGATCGTGATGCCTTTCCATCAAGCGCTCGAGCTGGTCGATCCTCTCCCCGGGGCCGGCGGAGCGGATGCGCTCAGTGCTCGGGCATTGATTTCCAGCTCGCCCTACAGTGTGGTGAGATCGGACGGGGCTCCACCCCTCTTGGACCCCCAGATCCTGTCTAAACCCGATCCGGCAAAGAACGAAACCAAAGGACCTTTCATCATGGCTGCCGATGTGGAAGGACGGTTCAAGAGCCATTGGTCGGATCGTCCGTTGCCCACCGACGAAAACGATCCTTCTTTTTCCGAGCGCGTTACGGTCAAGGAGAGCCCGACGACTCGCATTCTGGTCGTGGGCGGCGCGGAATGGGTTCGTTCGTCTCAGGTCACTTTTCTCAATATGGTGGACTGGTTGGCTCAAGACGAGTCCTTGATCTCCATTCGATCGAGGACCATTCGAGAAGCGCCCTTGGATGCGGGCTCGACGGAACATCAGCGCCTCATTCAGGTGGCCAACGTCGTTGGGCTTCCCGTCCTCTTCATCGTGCTCGGCCTCCTTGGCCTGCGCTTGCGGCGGCATCCCCGGATCGATTGATATTTCTTAGTAGAGTCTGATTCATACTTCATTTTGTCTAGATGGAGATTCGTGATGACTCGAAGAACTAGTATCTATTTACTTGTTTTTGTTGTCCTTTCGATTGGCGCGGTGGTGAAGGCGACCCGCCCGAAGGGGCCGGCGCCCATTACCTATCGCATTCCCGCGATCGATCCGGACGAGTTGACTAAAGTGGTCATTACTCAGTCGGATGGAACCATCGTTTTCGAACGACCATCCAAGGATGACCCTTGGAAGATTACCGATCCCCTTTCTTTTGCCGCCGATTCGAACGCCTTGAAGGCGGTCCTTCGGCCCTTTGAAAAAGAGATCACCATGGATCTCAAAATGTCCGACGACAAAGAGAGCTTCGATCGTTATGAGGTCTCACCCGAGAAAGGCATCACCTTGGAACTCTACCAAGGTGGAGATTTGAAGGTCGCATTGGTGATTGGGAAGTCCGCGCCGGGAGGCGCCGCTTATATCCGGCCGGTCAATTCCAATGAAGTCTATCGGGCTCGAGTCGGTTCTCGAGCCCGTTTGGAAAAAAAGGCGGAAGCATGGCGGGATAGGCATTTGTTTCCCTTCAAAGCGGATGATGTGACGGAAATGCACGTCATCGATGAGAAAGGTGATCGTCGCTTCGTTCGTGAGGATGGACGGTGGATCCTTCGAGACTCGGATGCTTTCGATCTGGATCAAAGGAGCATTGATGGATTGGCGCGGTCCGCGGCGAATCTGAGGGCAAAGGATATTCTCGATAAAACTGATGATGCTTGGTTTGCATCCCCCTATCTGAGATTGGAACTGCGGGCTGGAGATGCGCATGACACCCTCATTGTCGGTGACGAAGCCTCGAAGAATGTGCGTTATGCAAAACGCCTCTCCGACAATCAAGGTTTTACCCTTCGTCAGTCATCGCTCGGCGGCTTCTTCAAGTCGGACGACGATCTGCGCAATAAAGCCGCCTTCTCTTTCAAGGAGGACGCCATATCGAAGGTGGAGCTTGCCAAGGGAGAGCATCGTCTTGTTGTGAAGAAGAATGAGGATTCATGGAATGTCGAAGAGTCAACCGATGGACAAGTAGATGATAAGGAGGTGCGGTCGACCGTGACACGTTTGTTGCGCCTTCGTTTTGCCGCTTACAAACCCGACGAGTCCTTCCCGAGCACGAAGCCGGACGACGATTCGCTACTCCGCATCACCTTGGAATCGAAGGACGGCCGGCGTGAAGGTATTGTCGTGGCCGTAAGGGAAGGGGAAAATGAGTTCTTGGCTCATCGGAAGGGCGAGGAGGCGGTCTTTTCGATCCGGCGACGGCTCCTCGATTCATCCCGTCGCCTTTTGGGGGAGGATATCCCTGAGCCGAAGAGGCCGGGCATGCCGCCGGGCGGACGCGCGGGGTTGCCCCCGGGGATTCGCAATCAGCTCCCGCCGGGGATCAAGCTTCGCCCATAGCGCATTCCACGGATACCTTCTTCACGATGCCCTTGCGTTTTCAGTGTGGGCTCCGCTTTTCCCTTCGGGGTGGATAGGTGTTTTTCTATTCATCCGGCGGCAGTGGGTGACCCGAGGCTCTTGAAGGGCATGGAGACCAAGCCCGCGGGGATTTTGGGAAAGAACCAGGTCGCCTTGGGGGGGAGGGTAAGGCCTCGTCGCGCGGCTTCCCAGACCGCAGCCGCCGGCGTCGGTTTCAGGAAAATCCCAAGGGAATGCTCGCCCCGCCGAACGGATTCCAGTGCTTGCCGACCGTCTTTTGCGTAGTCAATGCCCAGCTCCGGACCCTCTCCCCGAAGGCGGGGAAGAATCAACCGGTGCAGTCGCGTCACATCCAAATCGGCCAGGGTTTCGGGGAGCGGGGACAGGCCTTCGGAGGGAGACTTGTCTCCCGGAATAAGAATGTCGAAATGTGGACGGTCGTGATGCAGAAGCACCAGCGTTCCTTCATCTGATTCTCTGAGGAGCGCCTCCACTTCATCCCACCGAGGCGCGCTGAAAGCTCTCTTGTGGCGATGGTAATAAGGCCTCAAGCCGTCGAGCGCATCATCGTAGGATGTGTGGATGGTGTGAAGGAGGCGATGGATGGCCCCGACGAAAAGGCCGGGATCTTCGATATGGGTGAGATAAACGGAGAGAAGGGCTTCTCCCGGTGATATCTTTTCCTGAATGGCCGGCACGAGCCGATGGCCGTATTCCCGCCAGAGACGGCGAAGGGAGTCGAAGCGGTGATGACCGTCGGCGATGAGCAGAGAACGCGATCCGATGAGACTTTGAATGCTCTCGATCGTGGAGGCAGCGTCGATATGATGGAGCGAATGTCGCTGTCCGGTATCGTCTGTGAACGATTCAGATTCTTCTTGATGCCTTTTGACGAGCGTCTCGAGGGTCGTCGAGACCACTCCCTCGGGATCGGAATACAGGAGGAAAATGGGAAGCGCCTGAACACCGACTGCTTCCAGGAGGGCGACTTGCCGGTTGAGCCGATGGGAAAGCGTCTCTTCATGGGGAAGTATCTCGAGCGGGCCATGGTCCGAGAGCCGTAGGGATCCGATGAGGCCATGGCGGACGGCTCTTGAGCCGTCGGGAGCGGTAAACTCTTGGGAGTGAAGATAGAATCCCGGCATTGCATCCTGTCGAAGGGCATCCGCGTCATGCCACTGGGCGAGGATGTTCCGCAAGCGCTCGCGTTCAGTGTCCTCGATCTCATCTCCGGCCCGCGTCGGGAGGCGGGGAGGGAAGAGGTGAATAGAATGGAAGGGTCGCGTTCTGAGGAGGGCTTCGCGCTCGGGGGTTGAAGCCTCTCCCGGGGGAGCGATCAGCCGACCCGGACGAATGATGGGAAGCTTTGAATTATAGCGAACCCCACGAAATGGATAAAGGGAGCCTCGAACCCTAATCTGACTCATTGTCGTCTCCGTTCACGCAATTTGATCGGTCCTTGAAACAGTCCATGGCTCGGGAACTTGATAAAAGCCCGATGGTAGTGAGTTGTGGAGAATCCGTCAATGAAAATGCACTCCTCTATGCTTTGGATTGACGCCATGTTAGTTTGGTGGATATAATCGGCGCAGGCATCGTTGCGCACAACTTCAGCCTTCTGCGAGAGGAATCCATGGACAGCGAGCATCGTGTTTCACATAAGTCCCGTGCGACGCATAAGAACTTTTCAAGCCGAGGAGGGGCGGGGTCCAAGCATTCCGGTCGCCGCGGGGGGGGGCGTTCGGGGCGGGGTGGTCCTTCGCGAGGGGGCCGTCATTCCCAAATGACGGCCGAGCAGCGGGCGTATTTTGACAAGCTCGTCAAGGAATCTCATATCCCCGAAGCCGCTGCCCGCCGAGTCGTCTACGGAAAGGCGACCCTCAATGAAGTCCTTGAAGAACTCATGCTTCAAGAACGGATCGAGCGACTGATCAGCGAACATGGTGTCAATCGTGCATTGGCCACAAACATCGCATTGGGAAAAACCAACCTCGATGTGGTTCTGCTCCGCCGCCGGAAGAACGAGACCCTCAAGAAATATTATGACCAGTCCTGTTTGGAAGAAGCCCGCCGGAAAGATGCGCGGATCGCCTTGGCTCTTCATGGAAACAAGAAAGTAGTCGGCCGAATCAAGGACGTCGATAAATATGTCTTTCGTTTTCAACCCGATGACTCCGAGGAGGTCGTCGAGATTCACAAAACGCATGTGAAATTTGCCTATGATCCCGATCAATATAAGGGCGTTCGAAAGCATCTGAAGGTCGATAAGAAGGTTCGTGCTCAACAATTGGGACCCATCCTGCGTGCTCGCGAACGTTATCATTTCAAGAATCTCACACTTCAAGAGTCCATGGATACTCGTCGCGAGGTGGACGTGGTCACATTGGAGGGAGATACTTTCCGCGGTCATGTCGAGTGGTTTGGACGGTGGGAATTTGGGTTGAAACTCAAAGGGGGCGCTAGAGTCGTCGCTTTCCGTCACGCCGTCTATAGGTTGACCCTAAGGCAAAAATAATAGCTTAATCAAATACCCTTGGTTCAACCACGCCCGCTTTCGACCTTCCCTCCCCGGTCTGTCCGTTGTTTCCCCAGGTCATGTCTTCATTCGGTGATCCTGTATTCTCCGCGAATTCGCTCGAAGCCGCCGACCAGATCACACATCGGTGACGTCCATATTCGATGATGCCGCGCTTCCCATTCCGTGAACCATGATCCCGACACCTTTTGTGCATCTCGAATCTAGCGAAGAGAAGGCCCTAGACCGGTGCGCCCGGCGGTTCAGGGGGGACTTCCGGCAAGGTCTGAGGGCATGGTTTCTTGTGTTCATCGTAGTGGAGGAAGCAGGCTACGCTGCGCCCGGGGAGCACTTCCTCCAAACTCGGATGCTCCTGGTGGCAGCGCGCTGTCGCGTAAGCGCATCGCGGGTGAAAAAAACAGCCGGGAGGCGGATTGAGAGGCGTCGGGACATCCCCTTGAAGAATGATCCGTTTTTTCTTTCGTCCCGGTTGGGGAACCGGGATGGCTGAAAGCAACGCCTGGGTATATGGATGGAGAGGACGGGAGAAAAGCTCGTCGCAGTCGGCGTCTTCGACGATTTCTCCTAGGTACATCACCGCGACGCGATCCGAGATGTAGCGGACCACCGAGAGATCGTGGGAAATGAAAAGGTAACTCAGGTTGAGATCCCGCTGAAGATCTTCGAGCAAATTGATGATCTGTGCTCGAATGGAGACGTCGAGCGCCGAAACCGCTTCATCGCAAATGATGATTGAGGGATCCAGCGCAATGGCGCGGGCTATGCCGATACGTTGCCGCTGCCCTCCCGAGAATTCATGGGGATAGCGCGTGGCGTAGTCCGGATTCAATCCAACCCGGTGGAGAATGTCCCTGACTTTCCTCTTGAGCTTATCTCCCGAAGCAATCCCGTGAACTTGCATGGCATCCCCGACGATGTTCATGACCGTCATGCGAGGATTCAGTGAACTGTACGGATCTTGAAAGATGATCTGCATCTTGGGGCGGAGGGCCTTGAGATCGGCGCTACTCAAGGAGAAGATGTCCCGCCCTTCGAAGAGCGCTTGGCCGCCGGTCGGTTCGAGCAGTTTGAGAATCGTGCGCCCAACCGTCGTTTTCCCACACCCCGATTCGCCGACCAAGCCCACGCACTGCCCTTTCTTCATTGCGAAGGAGACACCGTTGACGGCTTTGACATGGGCGACGGTACGAGCGAAAAATCCCTTCTTGACCGGAAAGTATTTCTTTAGACCGATGACATTGAGCAGGGCTTCGTCTTGAGACATGGGGATATCCTTTCGGACAAGAAGAACTTTTTATCAGGAACATCAATTCTTACTTAGGTTTCGTTGCACGACATGACAAGCCAAAGTATGATCCTCGGCGATGGGAACGAGCGGGGGTTCGTGTTCGCAGCCCGCTTCGGCAAGTGTGCAGCGGTTGCGAAAACGGCAGCCGGAAGGAAAATCTTGGGGTTTCGGCACCATGCCCGGGATGGTGGCCAGACGCTCCCTGCGCCCCTCGAGATCGGGCAAAGACTTGAAAAGACCAATGGTATAGGGATGTTGTGGGTTGTTGAACAACTCTTCGACCTTCGCCTGTTCAACGATCTTTCCGGCATACATCACGACCACATGATCGGCCATTTCGGCGACGACACCGAGGTCGTGGGTGATGAGCAAAATGCTCATCCCAAACTCTTTCTGGAGTCGGTTCAAGAGTTCGAGGATTTGCGCTTGAATCGTGACGTCGAGCGCCGTCGTCGGTTCATCCGCGATGAGCAGCGCTGGGTTGCAAACTAGTGCCATGGCGATCATGACCCGCTGCTTCATGCCTCCGGACATTTGATGCGGATATTCATCAATGCGCACTTCGGGAGCCGGGATGTTGACCGTGCGGAGGGCATCGATTGCCTTCTCGCGCGCTTCGGATTTTGTCAAGCCATCCTGGTGGATGAGAATAGCTTCCATGAGTTGATTCCCAACCGTAAAGACCGGATTCAAGCTCGTCATGGGCTCCTGGAAAATCATCGCGATCTCGTTCCCTCGAATCCGGCGCATCTCCGCCTCCGAGAGATCCAGGAGTTCACGGCCACGAAACCTGATGCTGCCTCCCGCCACGATCCCGGGCGGCATCGGGATCAGCTTCAAAATCGACAGTGATGTCACGGATTTACCACAACCAGATTCTCCGACGACGCCGAGGGTTTCTCCCGGACCGATGGAATAGGTGACGCCATCGACGGATTTCGCAATGCCTTCATCCGTTTTGAAGTAAACACGGAGGTCTTTGATCTCGAGAAGCGCTTCTTCGGCCATGAAAGGACCTTTCGGACGGAATACTCCTGAGGAGCTTGGGGTTGTTTGGATGCAAAACGACGGACATCCCGCTGCCGCATCTTGCCTACCGATGGCTCTTGCGCATCGTCTACCTGTCGATGTCCATTCGAAAATCCTCGCTTTTTCCACGGGTACCCAAAGGGCCGTGGGAGATCGCGGGTTCAGGCTCGGCGGTCATGGGTTCGAGCTTGTGCCCCTTCTCCGAACGGGCGGTACAATGGACGGCATGCATGGATATTGGAATATCACTCTCTATGCCGCGTATTCGAAGAGGGTGAGAATGTCAAGGATCGAGGCTCGCCTCTCGGACATCGATGCCGAGAGGTGCCGACGATAGCCCCGGGGTTCCTCTTCGATTCGCGGCGCTCGCGTTTCTGAAAGCTCCCTTCTCGTGCGGCTTGCCCGAGCCGACAGCGCCGGTCCGGGCCTCATGGGGCCAAGGGAGATGTGCCGGTGCCGCGAGAAATCGGACGCGTGGGATGTTATCCGATGGTGCTCCGGTTCTCAAGCGGAGAGAGGCTTCTCCGATCAGGCTTCCGGCTCGGTGTTTTATGTAGGCCCTGGACGCGGCCGCCGACCAAAATCACACGGCCGCGCCCCCACTATTCATCTCGGTGCCATCTTATGTGAGAGTCCAATCGGAGGTCAAGCCAAAGGTGGCATGCCATGAGCACGTCTTGAGGCTGGAAACCTTGGTGCCTTTCGTATTTACGCTCACTTGACTTTGTAGTAGACTGCCGGCGGCATGGCTCGAGCGCGATGCTTCTCGATGCTCATGAGTGGCGGCTTCCCTTGGTGCCGAGTCGTGGGTTTGGGTTTGCGGTTCGAGCGTGGGATTATTGAGGACAGACGTATCCCGTCGCTCGAAAGGGCCGCTTGGCTTTTCGCTCGGATCGGGGGATCCTATCCGAAGGGATTCTGTTCCCGAGATGGAATCCGCGACTGTATGGCAGAAGGTGCGACAGGAGACAAGAAATGGGATTGTTTGATTTTGTTAAAAGCCAGTTCATTGAAGTCATCGAGTGGCAGGATTCTTCCCGGGACACGCTCGTCTATCGCTTTCCCGTCCAAGGAAACGAGATCAAGATGGGAGCCCAATTGACGGTTCGGGAAGGGCAGGTGGCCGTCTTCATCAATGAAGGGGTCATTGCGGATGTCTTCGAACCTGGGCGGCATATTTTGTCCACCCGGAATATGCCGGTCATGACGAAGTTGAAGAGCTGGCGTCATGGTTTCAACAGTCCCTTCAAAGCGGAAGTCTATTTCATCTCGACGCGTGTCTTCACCGATCTGAAGTGGGGCACGCCGAATCCCATCATCATGCGGGATGCCGAGTTTGGGATGGTTCGTGTTCGTGCCTTCGGTGTTTTCACCATGAGGGTGAAAGAGCCGGAGCGCTTTCTCAAGGAAGTGGTCGGGACCGATGGTCGGTTCGAGACCAGTGAAATCACGGGGCAGCTCAAGAAGATGATCGTCTCTGATTTCAGTGATCTCCTCGGAAAGAGTCAGATTCCCGTTCTCGATCTCGCGGGCAACTATGCATCCATTGGGGATCGGCTTCAGGAGCGCGTTCAGGACGATTTCAACGACCACGGGCTCGAGCTGGTC
>Ga0256832_1003225_pt1 | contig 11103 bp, 8 predicted proteins | sample 134614metaG_FD_190534 | JGI IMG/M metagenome (GOLD analysis project Ga0256832, IMG submission 190534) | Hydrothermal vent microbial communities from Lau Basin, Pacific Ocean - 134-614 | ecosystem: Environmental > Aquatic > Marine > Hydrothermal vents | place: Pacific Ocean: Lau Basin | collected...
AACAACTAAAACGGATATTCAGTATTCGCCGACGGTACAGAAAATAACCAAAACCTGTCTGAAGCCGGATATTGGCTGTTTTGTGCTGTTTGAAGGGGCTTTTTCCGGGCTGGTGATTATTAATATGTCGGCCGGTGCGGCGGTAGAGATTTACCGTAATTATATGAAACAGATGGGTTTTAAGGATAATGAAATTTCTGAACAGCATACTTCCGATGATGTGGGTAATATGCTGGGAGAATTAATGAACCAGATTGTGGGTGATTTTCAGGGTGAGCTGGAGCATCAGCTGATGCTGTCCATTAACCAGACCCAGCCGAAAATGCTGGTGGTGAATAAAGAGCTCATTTTATCCATTAATGCCAATATTGAACGGCCCCAGTCCAGACGGGTGATTTTCCGTACCGGCAGTCATAAAACCTTCAGTCTGGAAATGTCTATGGAAAAAACGGATTTTATTGAACTGGATGATCCGGATAACCAGAATTATGCCGATCCTAATATCAGTAAGGATGAACAGAATAAGGCTTTTCTGGAAGATCTGGATATTTAACTTAAATAAATCATTCGCGTGGGCAAACTGCCCACGCTTATCACGCTCTATTTGTCTTTAATTATTCTACCCGGTTCGTCCTGTTCCAGGTATGCCTCTTCAGCTTCGGATAAATCCACTTCATCATAGCCGGTGATCATGGGCTTGATATGCTCAATGGTGGAGTGCCCGGTAGTCAGCAGGTAAATATGAATAATAATAAATACTGCCATGGCATAAGCGCCTATGGTGTGTAGTGTGGCTATCCATTCCAGGGAACCGCTGGTCAGGGCGCCCTGTCCCCAGAAGCCGTACAGCAGGTAAGCCAGACCGGTGAGCCATAACAGGGGAAATAATACCAGTTTAAGCGCCAGATAGGACAGTGCCTGCAGGGGATTGTGTTTATACCAGAAGCGTTTGCGGTAGGGGTGATCTTCACCCAGAAAAATACCCCAGGCATAATAGCGCAGAACTTTAAACAGTCCGCTGCGAGTAGGCATATAATGACGCCAGTTGCCGGTGGTCAGATGCCAGAAGATGGCAAAGGTCCACAGTACCATTAAGCCCAGTGCAGAAATGACATGGATCCAAACCATGGTTTCAAAATTAACCAGCTGGTGAAAGCCATGGATACCAGCGCCGGAGAACAGCAGGGTAACTATGAGCAGTGCCTGAGTCCAGTGCCAGAACCGTTCAAAGCGGCTGAAAACTCTAACTTTTTGTAAACTCATGATGCTTTCCTCCTGCGGCTAAACAGTATACGGATCAGGCCATGTACCAGGACACCGAGTAAGGTGGCCAGTACAGCAAAAATACCAATTTTTTCAACCCAGGGGTTTGTGTCTCTGCCGGGAATATACATACCTTCCAGATCTTTCAGACGTCCGTCTTTAGAGTGGCATTCCTTACAGGCCAGGGCTTTTTCCTTGGGTGCTACCATATGAGTAATGGGCCAGTAGGACCAGGTTTTAACAAAACCAAAGTCACCGCTATAGGGCAGCTGAAAATCGTCCATGCCGTGTTTAATGGCACGGGCAAAATTATAATTGCCCCAGAAGGCATCGGGATCATCACCCCATAAGTGCATATATACCAGAGTATTATTACCCTTATCGTAAGGCTGGATGGTTTCCATACGCTTAAACGGCCAGATTCGGGAATTGGGATCATCAGGGCTGCCTTCCAGATGATTAATTTCTACGGGCTTAGCGGGATCAAATTTATCATGTACGGTCAGATAACGTTCGGTACCGTTAAACCAGACATACATGGGTTTGAGGTTTTCACCGTATTTAAAATTACCCTTAATGGATTTATAGGTATGGCGGGGTTCGCCATTACCCTGGATATAGCCCTCTTCACGATAGCCTTCCCCGTTTTTAAGCTTACCGGCGGTGCGCCAGTCCCAATGGATTTTGGTTGCAACACCGCCGGTTGCGTATTGTGGAATATGACAGGTCTGGCAGGCGACCCGGTCAGTATGATCATTCAGTTTCAGTCCCATTAAATTACCGGGATGGGGCTGCAGACCATGGCAGCTTTCACAGGTTGCTGTCTGTCGTGCCAGGCCGGGCTTGCCCTGACCTATGGTGTCTTTGGCTATGGGCTCATAACGGCTGCCGGACCATTCATGACCTTCGCCTACATGACAGATAACACAGGAGAAGTTTTCCCCGTCAACACCCATGTGTACATCCACGCTTTTAGGTGGTTCGAAGAGTACTGAGGATAAGTCACCGTGTTTAACATTATCGCCGCCGCCGCCGTAAAAATGGCAGGCACCGCAGTTACTGCGTCCCGGCAGGGTGACACTTTGTGCGACTTTGGTCAGGTCAATTTTGGGCTTGCCTTCAAACATGACGGCACAGGCTTTATTACCGGGAGATGGAGGGAGTTTATAATAGGTACCTGTGGATTCATGGCAAACCAGGCAGTCTATATTGTCCTCATTTTTAAAGTCATAGGTCCGGGCATCGGTCATACCGTAACCGGCATGACACTGGGCACACATGCCTTCATTTCCGGCGGCATTGGTACAGAAGTTATTGACCAGAACACTTTTGCCCAGATCCTGTCCGGTTTTATCAATATGAACTTTCCAGGTCCAGTGCTTGTTTTTTATAAACTGATGTCCGGCCTTATTATGACAGCTCAGACAGGCTTTAGTAACTTCCGGGCCGCTGCTAAAGGGACCCTGTAGTTCTTTTAGTTTGGAATGATCAGTGGTGGAGGTGTCCTCGGCTTTTTCACCCAGGATAACAACCGACTTATCGACCGGGCGTTTTTTTGCCGTTATATCGTATTCGTTAATACCCAGCTCGGTATTACCACCTTCTACTGCAGCCATACTGGCACCGGGCTGACTGGCTGCAAGCACCAGTGGCGGAATAAAATTAAACAGCAAATAGCATAGTATCAGGTACTTTCTGTTTAATACGCTACTAAAAGCCATACTCAGTTTCAACATGAGGGGATACCTCTCAATTGTTATTGATTTTGAGCAGTTGTAAACTGCTGTCTGATTTTTTGTCGGAGGGAGGGGATAAAAATCCCTGTATTACGGTCTTTTATAATAATAGAAATAGGACCGTTTATTATTTTTATAGTGCCATCCTGTTCTTTTGCAATTAAGAGGAGCAATCAACAGAATGGCATTTTTAATAAGTATTATCTGTTACATTTTATAAAAATATTTTAACTTTGCCTTGATCTGTACCAAGGTAAATTAAATTAATAAGCTTTTTTGGCTGCTTTCATTTTGCGATAAATTTTAGTTCTTCGATTAATACCCAGTACCTCAACAATGCGATCCAGTGCCATATCAAAGGCCTTGTCAAAGCCATGCAGATCAATGCTGATGCTGCCCCAGGAAATACTGCCGTCGGGCAGGCGAATACGCAGCTTGAAAATATCCACCACTCTGCCCTTGTTGTGCTGCTGCTGGCGGGTCAGGCCCACAATGCGCCCATCGCTGTGGAATTTTATCGGGTTGGCAGCCTCCATTTCCTGCTGATATTCTTTCTGCATGGCCAGCAGTTCTTTATCTCTGGCTCTGGCCTGGGCGCGAATTTCTCGTTCACGTTTTTTGGTTACCGGTTTGCCATTTTCGGTCAGGTAGTACACTTCATCATAAATGACATCGCCGATTTTACGATAGACTCTAAGACGGTGCCCATAGTGAGCATTATTTTCTGATACACCCATAATTACACCTACCCTTTTATTTAACTAAAAAGTTAAATCAGAATTAAAGAAAGAATAATTCTAATAACTTTATTATAACGCTCTGGATGAGTTTCATGAAAGAGCAAAAAACTGATCTGTATCAGGTAAAGAGAAGGTTTTAGTGAGAGGTTTTAGATATTAGAGTTATTAGCCGCCGGTCATGGACATAAAGCGGACGACCTTTTCGGGTTTTTCGTTAAATTCATGTTTTAAAGGTTTGAGGTTAATGGCATCACGAATCACCTGATCGAGATCACTGTCACTGATCCCCTCACGCAGCAGGTGACGCAGTTCGTATTTGTGTTCATCACCCAGGCACATATATAAGGTACCGGTTGCAGACAGGCGAACCCGGTTGCAGGTATCACAAAAATGCTGAGAGATCGGGGTGATAAAACCGATTTTAAGATCGGTTCCGGCCACCTGAACATAACGTGCCGGGCCAGCGCCGGACATAACGGCCGGGATCAGCTCATATTTTTCTGCCAGACGCTGTTCAATAATATCCAGACTGATGTAGTGGTCCACCGCATTACGTCCGGTATCGCCGACAGGCATGGTTTCAATAAAACGCAGGGTAAAACCGTGCTCCATGCAGAAATCTACCATGGCTTCAACATCGTCATCGTTGACGCCTTTCATAATCACCATATTGATCTTTATGGGATCAAGGCCGATGGCTTTGGCCTGCAGCAGACCATCGGTAATTTTTTCCAGTTTACCCTGGGTAATGTCTTTAAACTTCTGTGGATTGACTGTGTCCAGACTGACATTAATACGGGAAATTCCGGCATTATGCAGAGCCTCGGCATGTTTTCCCAGGCGGGTGGCATTGGTACTGAGGGATAAATCATCCAGACCGGGCAGGGCGGACAGACGCCGGGCCAGTACGGGCAGATCCTTACGCAGCAAAGGTTCGCCGCCGGTCAGACGGACGGCATTAACGCCCAGACGGGTAAAGGAAGCGATAACCCGTTCAATTTCATCAAAGCTGAGCCAGTCTTCCGGTTCTTCATAACCGTCAAAGCCTTTAGGCATGCAATAGAAACAGCGCAGATCACAACGATCCGTTACTGATAATCGCAGGTATTTGATTTCCCGATTGTACTGGTCAATTAAACTCATTGCCCGGACTCTTTGTCTGAAAAGGATGATATGTCTGTTCTGTGCATATTAAATGTATACAGTGGATATTAATCCGATATTGTCTGAACTGCCAGTATTTTAGAAAATTTTTAACCTAAATAAATCAGTTGAATCGTAGCGAGAATGATCAGAGTGCTGAAGATGCAAGGATTTACAGGTTATTTTGGCTTTATTCGTAGTCACACTACGGGTGAAGTCAAAATGTTCTGGAAAGCCTTGTAGATTCAGTGCTATGGACATACGCAGTAGGCTCAACTGATTTATTTAGGTTTATCTTCCAGGCTGCAGAAAAGGACGATCTATATCAAGTCAGGTCTTTTAGCCCCTGCTCCAGATCAGGGTATTTTAAAGATAATTTAAAGTCTTTCAGCAGCTTGTGGTTATCAATACGGCGTGACTCATCCATATAGGACAACATGCCGCTGGATAGTTCGGAACGGGCCTGCTCCAGACTGATGGCCGGCGGTTCCGGTAAATGGCTGGCACGGGCTACGCGCATAAAGTAGTCATACATAGTGGTGGGGTGACCGTCGGAACAGTTATAAACACCCTCAATATCAGGATTAAGTCCGGCAATAAGACAGATGTTCAGTAAGTCATCGGCATGAATACGGTTGCTATAGGGGGAATCTTCTTCCCGAACCACGGGTGTTTGTGCCTGTATGCGCTTCAGGGGCAGTTTATCAGCGGCATAAATTCCGGATACTCTGAGGATCACCAGGGGGATATTATGCTGTTGCGCATAATGCTGAAACTGCTGTTCAGCATCGGCCCGACGCCGGGCACGATCCACTGATGGATTCAGGGGCGTGTTTTCATCCACCCACTGACCATGACAATTACCATAAACGCCGGTCGTGCTGATCAGTACAATTTTTGCGGGTCTGGTTTGCGCTTGGGTATTTTGTTCCAGCTGTGTAATAAAAGCCTGAGCTCTGCTATCAAGCCGGCCTCTGGGAGGCGGTGGGACAAAATAATAGATAATGGCATTCGGCTTTGGGATGGAATGGCTATCGGTTTCTGTGCTGTCCAGATCCCAGGCCAGGTGTGGATTTTGGGAGTGAGACTCTGGCTGGCTTCTGGCGACCGTGGTGATCTGCTCAGCAGAGGCCAGAGACTGTTCCAGTAGAGCCTGCAGTAGCTTATGCCCCATATAGCCGTGGCCGATTATATGGATGGGCTGGCTGGTTGCTGTCAGCACAGTGTTTACCTCTGTATTGTTCTAAATAAATCAGTATATGTAAATGTAACTGTTTTCAGGCTCGCGCCATTATCCAGCCATCCACCCGTTGAATACCGGCCTGTTTAAGTATTCTGGCCGCTTCATTAAGGGTGCTGCCGGTGGTCATAACATCATCAACCAGGGCAATATGTTGTACCTTTGATAAACTGGAGTTGCGGCCTGTTGTGGTTATTTTAAAGGCATTGCGAACATTTTTCTGTCTTTCCCGGGCATTGAGCCCAGCCTGAAGTCCGGTTGAACGATAACGGATCAGACTCTGATAATCCATAGGAATCTGAAAATGTCTGGATAAGCTTCGGGTCAGTTCCAGAGCCTGATTATAGCCTCTCTGTCTGAGCCGGTGTGTATGCATGGGCATGGGAATAAGCTGTTGAGGAAGTCTGAAATCCTCAAGGTTTTTGCTTTGCTGGATAAATAACCCAGCCAGAGTTTGGGCATAGTGTATTTTATTGTGGTATTTAAGCTGACGGATAAGATAACGAATTTCATTGGTGTAGATAAAGGGACTGTACACCTGTTCAAAATAGTATTTATGGCTAAGGCAATTGCCGCAGATATGGCTTTCAGAACCCTTTAAGGGCAGAGCGCAGCGCTGACAGGCCCGGCTATTGTGTATTAATTGTTCAGAGCAGTAGTGACACACTTCGCTCTTTTCGTTCTGTTCATGGGATTTGTGAATTTTTTCCAGGCAGAACAGACAGTGACGGGGAAGCAGTCTGGTCATGCTTTTGTCAATATAATGTCTAAGGCTGAACCTGGAGCTGTTTGGGGTGTGCATCCTTGCTGAAGTCATATCTTTCTGGTTTTCCTAAGTAATATCCCTGTAAGTAATCGACCTTCATATCCGTCAGTGCTTTGGCCAGTGCTTCGTTTTCCACAAATTCGGCAATGGTCAGATAGCCAAGGTCGTGTGCACAATCGATAATAGAGCGGACAATTTTACGATCATTGTCATTATGGAGCATATTTTTAATCAGCGAACCGTCAATTTTAAGATAACTAATGGGCAGTCCGGATAAACGGGAATAATTTGAAAAGCCGCTGCCGAAATCATCAATGGCAAATTCTACGTCATAACGTCTGAGTTTTTCCATAAATGTTTTGATGGTTTTAAAATTATCGATCTCGTCACTTTCCAGTATTTCCAGAATTAATTTGCCTTTGGGTTTTAAGCCGGCCACTTTCATATGAATATAATCACGGGTGTTTTTATTGGCAATATCATCAAAAGATATATTAATGCTGATGGTCAGATCGGCACGTTCTAGCAAAATATCGATGACATGGTCAAACATGATCCGGGTCAGTTCAGGATAAAGCTTGGCTTTTCTGGCAATGCCGATAAAAAAGAAGGGAGTAATGACCTGGCCATCTTCTGTATGCAGCCGAACCAGAGATTCGTACTTGTTGATATCTGGATTTCCGGGCTCAGCAATGGGTTGAAAATAAGTTTTGATATTATCTGTTTCCAGGGCGGTTTTAATTTTGGCCAGCATTTTCTGGTTGTTCAGATAATTGTCCTCCGTGGACAGGGTTTCATTATAGATGTACCATTCTTTCAGCTCTGATTTGGCCTTACGCAGAGCCCGATCCGCTTCTGTATTAGGATGCTCGGAGTCAACAACTATCCCGGCAGATGCGGTAATACGGATTTCCTGGCCATCCACCGTGATTTTTTTATTACGCAGCCGGGCCAGCAGATCGGTGATCCAGTGGGTAATAATATTTTCAGTCAGGGCCTTATCCGCCGCATTTTTGTCATGACTGTCCTGGTTCAGCAATAAGGCAAATTCATCGGAATGGCTTTTATAGACCTGCAGTGGTTTGTCTGCAGCCCAGTCCTTTATTTCCTGGGCTATGGCTGCCAGTATCTGGTCACCGGCGCTGGTGCCGTAAATTTCATTAACTTCCTTAAAGCGGTCAATATTCACCAGGATCAGGCTGGTGCGGGGATAATGTTTCTGGTCTTCCAGCAGCTGCAGGCGGTTAGGCAAACCCGTCAGCTTGTCGAGAATATAGGCTTCTTTAAGATCCAGCAGGTTTTTTTTAACTTCGTGTTCCAGAAGATTAATTTTTACGGAATAAATATGCTGGAGGATGGTTAATAAAATAATTAAGGGAGAGAGCAACAGAGCGAGTTGCAGGTGGCTGTCCTGTGCATGATAATTCTGGTCAATAACAATACTGATGAATAAATACAGCAGTACCCCGGAGGTCACACGATAACGGCGTATAAAAGCAGCGGTTTTATTCATTAATTCTGCACGGTCAGGAATATAAAGTTGGTTAAAATGTTTTGTACATATTAAATATGATAAGCACCTGTAAAGCATAGGAAATAGATTTAACTTATGCAATATTTTGGGGAGATTATGTGCTATTGTTTATTGAATAATAAAAATAGCTTTTTGAAAATAGTTAATAGCCCTGAGTGCGGTGGTAAGGTGGTAAAAAGTTAAATGTCTAAATTTTTTCTGAAAATGTTTGCCATTTTTAAATGGCTGTTTTTTGTCTTATTACTGGTTTTCCTGTCATTTTATTTTATATTGCGTGGCAGTCTGCCTGATCTAAGCGGGCAGTTTACCATGTCACTGCTGGACAAGCCGGCTGTAGTGGAGCGGGATCGCCAGGGGGTGCCTACCATTACGGCCCAAAACCGTGTTGATACCGCTTTTGCCCTGGGTTATGTGCATGCTCAGGAGCGTTATTTTCAAATGGATTTACTGCGCCGCAGTGCTGCTGGTGAACTGGCGGAACTGTTTGGCCGCCGGGCGCTGGAAAAGGATAAACAGGTTCGAATTCACCGTTTCAGAGAGCGGGTACAGAAACAGTTTCGTCATTTACCGGCATTTCAGACCAGGGTATTGCAGGCCTATGCCAATGGTGTGAACAGTGGTCTGGATAATCTGACGGGTAAACCCTTTCCCTATATTTTATTAGGCCATGATCCCCGAGGCTGGGAACCGGAGGACAGTCTGCTGTGTATTTACGCCATGTTCCTGGATTTAAATGATGAAACCGGTCTTCGGGAAACCTCGCTGATGATTATGCAGGAGCAGTTGCCGGCAGACTGGTATGATTTTTTAACACCCAAAGGCGGGCAATGGGATGCCCCCATGGATGATTCTGTTATTACCACGGCGCTGAACATTCCGGATGCACCCTTGCCGGAATCATGGCTGGAGCAATATCAGGATTATTCACAAAATCCACCTTTCTACCAGAAACAGGCTCTGCCCGGATCCAATAGTTTTGCCGTGGACAGTTCATTAAGCACCCATGATTCAGCCCTGCTGGCCAATGATATGCATCTTAATCTGCGGGTGCCTAATATCTGGTTCCGTGCCAGCTGGTATCTGCAGGATGGGCGTCGCATCACCGGTATTACCCTGCCGGGAACCCCGGTTATGATTGCCGGCAGTAATGAAAGTATTGCCTGGGGCTTTACCAACAGCTATGGTGACTGGGGTGATATTATTACCCTGCAGACTAATCCTGAACAGACCCGTTATAAAACCCCGGACGGCTGGCATGATTTCAGCATCCATAATCAGGCAATTGCCATTGGGACAGACAGTGAGGAAAACTTCCTGTCTATTGAAACTATCTGGGGACCGGTTATTGGTAAAAATCATAAAGGTGAAATGCTGGTGCATCAATGGCTGGCCTATGCACCGCAGGCGGCCAACCTGAATTTTGTTAACCTGGAACAGGCAGAATCCGTTATGGATGCCCTGGATATTGCCCCTTATCTGGGTATGCCGTCACAAAACCTGCTGGTGGCGGACAAACAGGGCACCATTGGCTGGACCATTGCCGGTATGATACCGCAGCGAAAATTATTGCCGCGACCTTTACATCAGTCTGACTGGAGCGGTTATTTACCGGCCAAAGATTATCCCCGTGTGGTTCAACCGGACAGCCACCGACTCTGGACAGCCAATAATCGCCTGTTTGGTGGTAAAACTGAACAGATCATCGGTGATAAGGGTGGTGATCTGGGTGCCAGAGCCCAACAGGTACGTGATGATTTAAAATCCGCAGAACAGTTTAAGGAAACGGATTTTCTGGCTATTCAGCTGGATTCCAGGGCGCTGTTTTTACAGCGCTGGAAAACTCTGTTAAGAGAAACCATCAGGGATTCTGAAATTACCGCTTTTATCCGCATGGCTGAAATACTCGATGCCGAACAGAATATGGAGGCCAGTTCAGACTCAGTGGCCTATGGACTGGTAAGAGATTTTCGAAACTCGGTCGTGGACGGCACCGTTGGCTGGCTGTTTGATGCCCTGGAAAAACAGTATCCGCAGTGGTTTCTGCGCTCTAAAATTGACGGTAAAATTGAGTATCCGGTGTGGGCATTAATCAGTCAGAAACCGGAGGCCTTAATACCCCCCGGTTATCCTTCCTGGGAAGAGTTTTTGCTGGCCATGGCCCACCAGGCCTACCAGAAGACTACCGATAACGGCAAGCACTTTATCCAGCAGCAGAGCTGGGGCAAGCGTTACAAAATTGATATTCGACATCCTCTGAGCAGTGCCCTGCCCGGACTGGGGCTGTTACTGGATATGCCTGAAGATCCTTTAAGCGGTGATGATGATATGCCCAAGGTATTAAAAAGTCATTTCGGTGCTTCCATGCGTATGGTGGTCTCCCCCGGCCATGAAAAGCAGGGGATATTCCATATGCCCACAGGCCAGAGTAGCCACCCTTTATCGTCCTATCACTCCAGAGGCCATGAAGACTGGGTCAAAGGCCGTCCAACACCCTTTTTACCGGGAGAAACCGAGTGGACTCTGAAGTTACAGGCAATTGAATAATGGTATTTTACATCTCAGTAAAAAGCTGGATAGCCTTAAAGGCCGTATTCAATTGTCATTAAGATGGCTGACTTATGTTTGTAAGCACCTGCAAATCGGCAAGCATAACCATTTAATTTAATTTTTTCATTGGTTAC
>Ga0256832_1003226_pt1 | contig 11102 bp, 10 predicted proteins | sample 134614metaG_FD_190534 | JGI IMG/M metagenome (GOLD analysis project Ga0256832, IMG submission 190534) | Hydrothermal vent microbial communities from Lau Basin, Pacific Ocean - 134-614 | ecosystem: Environmental > Aquatic > Marine > Hydrothermal vents | place: Pacific Ocean: Lau Basin | collected...
CTCCCCGTGTGGTTGCAGCAGATTACCGACCCCCCGGTTTTCCTGAACAGTGTCGGTGGTCTGGGCTCACCCTGGTGGCGGCAGCTTCCTGAACCGGTTTTCCTGTCCGGGGACAACCAAACCAGCCAGGCGGAACGCGCTGTCGCTGTGGTGGAAAGCATCGTATTCCTGCTGCAATGCAATCTGGAGCGCATAATGCGCCAGACCACAATCAATCAGCTGCGGGTGAGCGGTGGCCTGTCACGGCTCGATGGACTTTGCCAGAAACTTGCCAGCCTCAGCGGCATGCCGGTAACACGCCATGACGATAGCGAGGCCAGTGCCCGCGGCGTTGCCTGGCTCGCGGCAGGTCGACCCACTGACTGGCCGGCAGTGGACGATCTCCCCGGTTTCCTGCCCATACCTGATATCCCGCTGAAAAATCGCTACCGGCATTTTATCGAGGCCCTGCAGACACAAACCGGGGAGCCTGATGCAGACTGACACTATCCCGCAACTGGTCAGCCACCGCGGTGACATGGTGCAGTACCCGGAGAACAGCTGGCCGGCATTGCAGGCCGCCGTTGATGCGGGCGCCTGCTGGCTGGAGTTCGATATACAGATGTGCGCAGACGGGAATTTTGTACTCCTGCACGACAGCGATTTCCGACGCACCGGCAATGACCCGGGACGCATATTTGAACTCGACACCGCGAGTTGCAGACGCATCAGCGTGCACTATCCGGAAAAGTTCGGTCAGCGTTTCTCACCGGCTCCGCCACCGTTGCTCAATGAGGTTCTGCAGTGGCTTGCAGACTACCCCGATGTACGTGCCATGGTGGAAATAAAATCAGAAAGTCTTGAACACTTTGGTCATGAACAGGTGATGCATCCGTTACTGGATATACTCGGTCCACGTCACGAACAGTGTGTTCTGATTTCCTTTGATGAAAAAGCCCTGCGGGCAGCACAGCAACACACCGCACTGGAAACCGGCTGGGTACTGCGTGCCTGCAATGAGGCACACCGGAAACGTGCACAGCAACTGAATCCGCAATACCTGATCTGTAACGACAGAAAAATTCCGGCACAGGAAATACCCTGGCCCGGCAGCTGGCACTGGATGCTCTACGACATGATGGATCCCGATAAAATACTCCGGCGTGCCCGGCAGGGTTTCGAACTCATCGAAACCGGTGATATTACACGCCTGCTGAAACATCCCCTGCTTGCCCGGCGAGCGTGCCATCATGGACTGTGATGTTCTCATTATCGGTGCCGGTATACAGGGTGCTGCCATTGCCGGCGCTGCGGTACGGCGTGGCTACCGTGTTCGTGTCATTGAACAGTTTTCCCGGCCGGCTGAAGGCACATCCAGCCGCTCATCGAAACTCATACACGGTGGCCTGCGCTACCTGGAAACCGGCCAGTTCCGCCTGGTACGCCAGTGTCTTCGCGAACAGCGCACCCTGTTGCGCGAACGACCTGAGCTGGTCTCACTGACCCCGTTCCATATTCCGGTTTATACCTCCACGACACGCCCTGCCTGGAAAATTGCGGCCGGCCTGTGGCTGTACCGCCTGCTCGGCGGCCATCGATTCACCCGGGTGCCCGAAAGTCGCTGGCACTCACTCGACGGACTGAATACACAAAACCTGTCTACTGTCTTTCGCTATTTCGACGCACAGACCGACGACCGCGCACTGACCGCGGCCATACTCGCTGATGCCCGAACGACGGGTGCAGCTATTGAATTCAGTACCTGCCTTGAACAGGTCGAATGTCTTTCCAACGGTTGTCGTGTGCATTGCAGTACCCTGTCGGGAGAGAAAGAAATTACTGCGGCAGTCCTTGTCAATGCCACCGGTCCCTGGGTCAACCGGGTCCTGCAACGCATCACACCCCGCCCGACACCCCTGGACATCGAGCTGGTACAGGGAACACATATCATCGTTCCCGGGGTCCTGAATCAGGGCATCTATTACCTGGAAGCCCCCCGGGACCAACGTGCTGTCTTTGTCATGCCCTGGCAGGGACAGATTATGATTGGTACGACAGAGACGCCCTACTCGGGTGACCCGGCTGATGTACAGCCGCTGGAAACAGAAAAGCGGTACCTGCTCGAGGTATACAATCATTACTTCAGCAACAGACTTGGATTGAAAGACATTACCGGTGCCTTTGCCGGCCTGCGCGTATTACCGGCCGGAACGGGACGGGCTTTTACCCGGCCGCGCGATACCGTCCTGCACTGCAGTGACAGTGCACCCCGCGTCATCAGCATTTATGGGGGGAAACTGACCTCTCACGCACATACCGCGGAAAAGGCCATGAAACTGGTGAAACGTATCACCGATTCTGGCCAGTGATCCCCGGCAGCAACGTCACTCATCGATCAGTGGCAGGGTTTCACCTTCGCCCCTGGGTGGCTTCAGGCCCAGCTGCAACCAGGCACGACGGGTCGCCATCCGACCACGCGGGGTACGTATCATGAACCCCTGCTGGATCAGATAGGGCTCCAGGACATCTTCGATGGTGCCCCTTTCCTCACCGATCGCAGCCGCCAGGTTTTCCACGCCCACAGGGCCACCTTCGAACTTCTCGATAATTGTGCGCAGCAGGCGCCGGTCCTGGCTGTCGAAACCCTGTGGATCGACATCCAGCATGCTCATGGCATTCTCGACCACGTCCGCGGTCACCTTTCCCTGCGCCTTGATCTCGGCAAAATCGCGCACCCGTCGCAGCAACCGGTTGGCTATACGTGGTGTACCCCGGGAACGAGAGGCCAGCGCCCGCGCACCTTTGTCGTCGATATCGATACCGAGAATATGCGCAGAGCGTTTCAGGATGACCGCCAGGTCTGTCGCGTTATAGAACTCCAGTCGCTGCACAATGCCGAAGCGATCCCGTAATGGTGAGGTCAACAGCCCGGCACGGGTGGTAGCGCCCACCAGCGTAAACGGTGGCAGATCGAGCTTGATGGAACGCGCCGCAGGCCCTTCACCAATAACAATATCCAGCTGGTAATCTTCCATGGCCGGATAGAGAATTTCCTCGACCACCGGGCTGAGACGATGAATTTCGTCGACGAACAGGACATCGTGGGGTTCAAGATTGGTCAGCAGGGCCGCCAGGTCACCCTGCTTTTCCAGCACCGGCCCGGCACTATGACGCAGGTTGGCACCCATCTCGTTGGCGATAATATGCGCCAGCGTGGTTTTCCCCAGCCCCGGTGGACCGAAAATCAGCACATGATCCAGTGCCTCCTTGCGCCGCCGCGCCGCCTCGATGAAAACCTCCATCTGCTCGGTCACCTGTGGCTGACCGACGTAGTCGGCCAGCTGCGTCGGACGAATGGCGCGGTCAACAGCCTCGTCCTGTGACGAGGCACTGGCGGTAACAATGCGATCCGGTTCAATCATATCCGGTGAGGATACCGGTTCACCCGTGACGGGTACAGTACTGTGCCGGGCCGTTTACTTGACCATGGATTGCAGGGCACCACGGATGACCTCTTCCGTACCCAGGCCCTCAACGTCAATAGCACGCACCATGCGACTGGCATCGGCCGGCTTGTAGCCAAGCGCCACCAGGGCACTGACAGCTTCCTCCACCGGGTTGAGCACGTCGGCCTGTGGCACTTTGCCGGTACCGGCCAGGGCAGTGGCACCCGCGGTATCCCAGTCGGACAACCGGTCCCGCATTTCCACCACCAGGCGCTCGGCAGTCTTCTTGCCGACCCCCGGCAGCTTGACCAGGGCAGCGGTATCACCGGCCTGCACGCAGGTGGCAAACAGGCTCGCTTCCATACCGGACAGGATAGTCAGTGCCATCTTCGCACCCACACCATTAACCTTGATCAATGTGCGAAACAGGGTGCGATCCGACAGTTTGCTGAAACCGTACAGGATATGGGCATCTTCCCGCACGGCAAGGTGGGTATAGAGCCTGACCGGCTCACCCACCGCGGGCAGGTCGTAGAAGGTCGTCATCGGCGCCTCGACTTCATAGCCCACGCCCTGCACTTCAATCAGCAGCGCAGGCGGCTGCTTGTCGCGCAATACACCATGCAGGAAACCGATCATCGCAAACGGCCGCCCGCGAGACCGGTCGCACCGGTGACACGATCGAGTGCACCCTGCTGGTAACTGTGGCAAAGCGCGATCGCCAGCGCATCAGCGGCATCAGCCTGCGGTGTCTCGCTGAGGTTGAGTAACACGCGCACCATGTGCTGGACCTGTGCCTTGTCGGCGCCCCCCTTGCCGACTACGGCCAGCTTGATCTCACGTGGCGCATATTCAGCAACCGGAAGATCACCCATCACAGCGGCACAAATGGCCGCGCCGCGCGCCTGTCCCAGCTTCAGTGCCGAATCGGCATTGCGGTGCATGAAAACGTTCTCGATCGCCAGTTGCTGCGGCGCATAGGCCTGCAATAACTCGCTGAGCTCACGGAAGATCAGCCCGAGCTTGTCGGGCAGGCTTTTGCCGGTCACCTTCAGGCAACCGCTGGCGATGTAACTGGCCTTGCGTCCGTCGCTGTCGACCAGCCCGTAGCCCATCAGGCGTGAGCCGGGATCGATGCCGAGGATGCGGGTCATGGTGCGCAGGACCTACAGCTCCGCAAGGATTTCGTCGGAAATATCGGCGTTGGAATAGACGTTTTGCACGTCATCCAGTTCTTCCAGCACATCCAGCATGCGGATCATTTTTTCTGCATCCTTTGCATCCAGTGAGGTGGTGTTCCCGGCGCGCATGGTGACCTCGGCCTGTTCCGGCTCGAAACCGGCGGCAATCATGGCCTCCTTGACGCTGACAAAGGCTTCCGGCGCGGTCAGCACATCGATGGAACCATCGTCATTGGTCTGGATATCATCGGCGCCCGCTTCCAGTGCGGCCTCCATGATAGCGTCTTCGTCACTGCCCGGCGGGTAACTGAGGATACCGGTCTGGGAAAACTGGAAAGCCACGGAACCGCTGGTACCGAGGTTGCCACCAGCCTTGGTGAACGCGTGGCGCACCTCGGAAACGGTGCGATTCCGGTTATCGGTCAGGCAATCGACAATGACTGCGACACCGCCCGGACCGTAGCCTTCGTAGCGGATTTCATCGAAATTCTCACCATCCTGGGCGCCGGCACCGCGTTTGATAGCGCGCTCGATGGTGTCCTTGGTCATGTTGGCGCCGAGCGCCTTGTCTACCGCCAGCCGCAGGCGCGGGTTGGAAGCCGGGTCCGGCTCGCCCATCCGTGCCGCAACGGTGATTTCGCGAATCAGTTTGGTGAATATCTTGCCGCGCTTGGCATCCTGGGCCTTCTTGCGGTGCTGGATATTGGCCCATTTACTGTGTCCTGCCATGACTGCCTCATCGTCAAATTGTGCAATGGCGGGAGTTTAGCATTGACCGGCGGGCTGCGTCAGCGCCTGCAACACCACCTTAGAACAAACGGGATACAGGGAAACAGCGCCTCAGGGCGAGACGTCGAGCATTCGCTGCAGGGCTTCGCGTGCCATTTCGGCCTCGGCCTCCGGCACACGGATACGGTTTACCGGGTTGCCATCCACCAGGTTTTCCAGTGTCCACAACAGATGCTGGGGATCGATACGGAACATGGTCGAACACATACACACTGTCGGGGACATGAAATGCACCGACTTGCCCTCGGCCTTGCATTCATCGTGCAGGCGGTTGACCAGGTTAAGCTCGGTCCCCACCAGCCAGCGCGTACCCGGTTCGGATGCATGAATGGTCTTGATGATGAATTCCGTGGAGCCGACATAATCGGACGCCTGGCAGACTTCAAAACTGGACTCGGGGTGAGAAATGATTTTTGCATCCGGGTATTTTGCCTTGAAACGCTCGATATGCGACACATCAAACATCTGGTGTACCGAGCAGAAACCTTTCCACAGAATAATTTTTGCATCACGAATCTGTTGCTCGCTCAGGCCACCCATGGGCTGGTCATAGTCCCACACCACCATGTCTTCCAGTGGAATACCCATGTTGTAGCCGGTATTGCGGCCGAGGTGCTGGTCCGGGAAGAACAACACTTTTTCACGCCTGCCAAACGACCATTCCAGTACGTGTCGGGCATTGGTCGAGGTACAGACAATACCGCCGTGACGTCCACAGAAAGCCTTCAGGTCCGCGGCAGAGTTGATATAGGTCACCGGGGTAACGGTCTCGTCAGGGTCCAGTACCGAGGCGAGCTCCTGCCAGGCCCGTTCCACTTTGGCCAGGTTGGCCATATCGGCCATGGAACAGCCGGCCGACAGGTCCGGCAGAATCGAGATCTGGTCTGGCCGTGAGAGGATATCCGCCACTTCGGCCATAAAATGCACACCACAGAACACAATGTACTCGGCCTTTGAATTTGCGGCCTGGCGCGACAGTTTCAGCGAGTCCCCGGAAAAATCGGCATGCCGGAACACCTCGTCGCGCTGGTAGTGGTGACCGAGAATCACCAGTCGCTCGCCGAGCGCCCGTTTGGCCGCGACAATACGCGCCTCGCAGTCTTCGTCGGACAGCGAGGTATAGGGATCTACGTCAATTGCGTTGGCAGCCATTTCGGTAACTCTCGTTGAATGCTCTGGCTCAATTCTCTTTTATCGGGACATCTGGCGCAACCATGGGAAATGGAGGAGTTAATCCCGGAAAAATACAAACTTCTCGATCGCCTGCTGGTTGGTATAGGAACTCGCCTTGAGCGCCGCGTGCCGTGCCGGAAACCAGCGCAGCTGACGGTGTTCATGCGGGTTGAGGGTAATGTCGACCTGCTCCGGCAACTCCACCAGGAAAAGGTGTTCGGTGTTGTATTCTTCTTCCGGTGCGTAACGGTCACGCCAGGCCGGCAGAATACGGAATCGCACTGTTTTTTCACAGTCGACCAGTAAATCGCCGACCTCCAGCCCGGTTTCCTCGCGGACTTCACGAATGGCCGCATCCCGCGGCTGCTCGTCCCATTCCAGGCTGCCGGTCACCGACTGCCAGTAGTCTTCGGGCTGGCGACGCTCCATCAACAACACATCACCGGCTTTGGTATAGATAATAACCAGAACAGATTCGGGGCGCTTGTAGTCGTGGATCATAGGCTCAGGATTGAGGAGTTTCCTTTTCGACAGGTTTACGCAGACGGATATTCAGTTCACGCAACTGTGCATCGGAGACTTCCGACGGTGCATTGGTCAACGGGCAACTGGCCGTTTGCGTCTTCGGAAATGCCATCACTTCGCGGATCGAATGTGCACCACTCATCAGCATCAACAGGCGATCCAGACCAAAGGCCAGTCCACCGTGCGGCGGGCAACCGTATTTCAGTGCCGTCAGCAGGAAGCCGAACTTGTCTTCTGCCTCCTGGTCACTGATGCCCAGCAGTTCGAACACACGCCGCTGTACCTCGGTGCGGAAAATACGCATGGAACCACCACCGACTTCAGTACCGTTCAGCACCATGTCGTAGGCACGCGAGTGGCAGGCGCCGGGGTCTGTCTCAAGCAAGTCCAGGTGCTCTTCCTTCGGCGCCGTAAAGGGGTGGTGCAGGGACGTCCAGCGGCCACTGTCCCCGTCTTTCTCGAACATCGGGAAGTCCACCACCCACAGCGGTTTCCAGTCGCCTTCCATCAGGCCACGGTCTTCGCCCAGCTTGACGCGCAGGGCGCCCAGCGCTTCATTCACCACGTGCGCCTTGTCGGCGCCGAAAAACACCAGGTCACCATCTTCTGCACCGGTACGCTGCATAATGGTATCGACCACCTCATCCGGCAGGAATTTCAGAATGGGCGACTGCAGACCCTCCCGGCCTTTGGCCAGTTCGTTGACCTTGATGTAGGCCAGCCCGCGGGCACCATAGATACCGACAAATTTGGTGTAGTCGTCGATTTCCTTACGCGTCAGTTCGCAACCCCTGGGCAGGCGCAAGGCGGCGACGCGGCCGTCCGGCTCGTTGGCCGGGCCGGAAAAGACCTTGAACTCGACATCCTTCATCAGGTCATCGACATCGACCAGTTCCAGTGACACGCGCAGGTCCGGGCGGTCGGAACCAAAGCGCAACATGGCTTCCTGGTACGTCATGCGCGGGAACGGGCTGTCCAGTTTGACACCCAGCAGCTTGTCGAACAGACCGCGGATCATCTCTTCCATCAGGGTCATGATCCGGTCTTCGTCCAGGAATGCTGTTTCTATATCCAGCTGGGTAAATTCCGGCTGGCGGTCAGCACGCAGGTCCTCGTCACGGAAACAGCGCACGATCTGGTAGTAGCGGTCCATGCCGGACATCATCAGCAGCTGCTTGAATAACTGCGGTGACTGCGGCAGGGCAAAAAACTCGCCGGGATGGGTACGGCTGGGCACCAGGTAATCGCGTGCACCTTCCGGCGTGGCGCGCGTCAGGATCGGGGTTTCAATATCCAGGAAACCGTGGTTGTCGAGAAAATAGCGCAGTTCGCGGGTCACCTCGGAACGCAGGCGGATACGCTGCAGCATCTCCGGACGGCGCAGATCGATATACCGGTAGCGCAGGCGGTGTTCTTCCGACACGCTGTCGTCGTCCAGGTGGAACGGCGGCGTCTCGGAGGTGTTGATAATCGTCAACTCCTTGCCAAGCACCTCGACTTCACCGGTCGACATGTCCGGGTTCTCGGTACCTTCGGGACGACGGCGCACGCGGCCTTTCACCTGCAGTACATACTCACTGCGCACCCGCTCGGCGGTGGCAAAGGTTTCCTCTGTGTCGGGGTCGAACACCACCTGTACCCGGCCTTCCCGGTCACGCAGGTCAATGAAAATTACCCCGCCGTGGTCGCGGCGACGGTGCGCCCAGCCGACCAGGGTCACCTCGGCATCGAGGTGGCTTGCATTCAGTTCACCGCAGTATTGTGTACGCATGTCAGTCTTCAGTGTTTCCAGATAGCGCCACGCCGGAGCGGCGGGCAATTGGCTTATCAGGCCCGGGACAATTGCCGGGCCTGTCTATTTGCTGCCCCCCGACGAGGACTTGCCGGAAGAATCCCCGCCGGATTTGGACTTGCTGTCCCCCTTGGCGACATTCTTGCGGTTCTTGCTCTTGAAATCGGTTTCATACCAGCCACTGCCCTTGAGGCGAAACCCGGCGGCAGACACTTTTTTCTGCAGGGTCGGTTTGCCGCACTCGGGGCATACCGTCAGCGGTTCATCGCTGAGCTTCTGCAGCTTTTCCATCTCCAGGCCACATTCAGTGCATTGGTACTCGTAAATCGGCATGATTCTAACTCCGGATTCAGGCTCCCGATTTCAGCAAAGCGCGCAAGTATACCAGCCAAACCGGGCTGATGCCGCCGTTTTGCCGGCTTCGGGTACAATTCGGCTGCGCCTGCACGGCAGGCACGCCACAGACCCGGGAAATGTGGTGACGATCACCCCATGCATCAACCCGGTAACCACGGAAATTTGCCAATTCATGCATAACCGACACACCGAGCTGCCCGATACGGGTGGCAATGATCTGAAAACACTGCGATCTCTCGCACCTTTTTTGTGGGAATACCGGATACGGGTCGTGCTGGCTCTGACGTTCCTGGTACTGGCCAAGGTCGCCAATGTCGGCATTCCGCTGATGCTGAAGGGCATTGTTGATGCACTCGACCGTGACAACATACAACTGGTACTGCCGCTGGGCCTGCTGCTGGGTTACGGCGCACTGCGGCTGGCCAGCTCCCTGTTCAACGAACTGCGTGACGCCGTATTTGCACGGGTACGCCACGGTGCCATGCGCAAGGTAGCCGTCCGTGTACTGGAACACCTGCACCGTCTGTCACTACGCTATCACCTGGAACGCAAGACCGGTGGCATCTCGCGCGACATCGAACGCGGTACCCGCAGCGTCAGTTCACTGCTGAACTACATGGTATTCAGCATCCTGCCCACCCTGGTAGAAGTTACCCTGATCGCCGGCATCCTGCTCAAACAGTACAGTGCCTGGTATGCCGTGATTACATTTGTCGCTGTCATTACTTATATCTTCTTTACCTTCCGTATCACCGAGTGGCGAATGAAGTACCGGGTAAAAATGAACGCTACCGATTCGAAAGCCAATACCCAGGCCATCGACAGCCTGATCAACTACGAGACAGTCAAGTACTTTGGTAATGAACCACACGAACTGGCGCGCTACGATGCCTCGCTGGAAGAGTGGGAAGATGCCGCGGTAAAAAGCCAGACCTCATTATCGGCATTGAACGTCGGGCAGGCCGCAATTATTGCGCTGGGTGTAACATCGATCATGATCCTGGCTTCCAGCGGTGTGGTAGAAGGTAAACTGAGCATCGGTGACCTGGTGCTGATCAATGCCTTTCTGCTGCAACTGTTTATCCCGCTGAACTTCCTTGGCATTGTCTACAGCCAGCTCAAGCATGCCATCACGGACATCCAGCTGATGTTCGATGTACTGGAGAAACGCCCGGAGATCGAAGATGCTCCCGATGCAGTACCACTTGAGGTGCGTAATGGCGAGGTACGTTTTGACCGTGTCAGCTTTGCCTACGACCCGGACCGTCCGATCCTCAAGGATGTGAGCTTCACGATTCCCGCCGGCCACCGGGTGGCCGTGGTTGGCCCCAGCGGGGCCGGTAAATCCACGCTTGCACGCCTGCTGTTCCGGTTTTACGACGTCAATGCAGGACGCATTCTCATCGACGGCCAGGACATTCGTTCTGTCACCCAGCAAAGCCTGCGTGCCGCGATTGGTATTGTTCCCCAGGACACTGTGCTGTTTAACGACACCTTGCGCTACAACATTGGCTATGCACGCCAGGGTGCGAGTTTCGATGAAATTCAGCAGGCAGCAAAACTCGCCAATATCCATGACTTCATCATCAGCCTGCCCAAAGGTTATGACACGGTTGTCGGTGAGCGCGGACTGAAGCTGTCCGGTGGCGAAAAACAGCGTGTCGCGATTGCCCGCGCCATTCTGAAAAACCCGAAGATCCTCGTTTTTGACGAAGCCACCTCGAGCCTCGACAGCCATTCCGAACAGATCATCCTGGAAAGCCTGCGCAGCGCAGCACAGAACCACACCACGCTGGTGATCGCACACCGCCTGTCGACGATTATCGACGCTGACCGGATACTGGTTATGCAGGACGGAAG
>Ga0256832_1003227_pt1 | contig 11101 bp, 11 predicted proteins | sample 134614metaG_FD_190534 | JGI IMG/M metagenome (GOLD analysis project Ga0256832, IMG submission 190534) | Hydrothermal vent microbial communities from Lau Basin, Pacific Ocean - 134-614 | ecosystem: Environmental > Aquatic > Marine > Hydrothermal vents | place: Pacific Ocean: Lau Basin | collected...
CCTGTACACCGTGCGCATCTTCGCCGGCGCGGCGGCCATCGGCGTGGTGGTGTCCGACTGGCTGCTGGCCTTTTCCATGTTCTTCTTCATGAGCCTGGCCCTGGTCAAGCGCTATTCGGAGCTGCGTGGTCTGGCGCAGCGGGCCGGCGAAGGGCCCGCCGGGCGCGGCTACTTCGTGGCCGACCTGCCGCTGGTGGCCAACATCGGCGTGTCCAGCGGCATGATCGCCGTGCTGGTGCTGGTGCTGTACCTGCACGAGCAGATCGGGCTGGGGGTGTACGCGCAGCCGGCCTGGATGTGGCTGCTGTGCCCCATCATCGCCCACTGGCTGCTGCGCGTGTGGGTGCTGGCCTGGCGCGGCCAGATGGACGAGGATCCGGTGGTGTTCGCGGTGCGCGACCGGCAGAGCCAGCTGGCCGCCCTGCTCATCCTGGCCGCCGCCTGGCTGGCCATCTGACGGACGGCGCGGCCTGGCGTCCCGCGGCCCGGCAGCGGGCGCAACCCTGCTCTATACTGCGCACACCCGTGAGCCCGCGAGGTGTGCCATGCGCATCGACCATCTGCTCGTGCTGCCCGACCCGCCCGCGGTGGCCGAGGCGGCCGCCCGTCGGCTGGCCGATGCCGCGGCGACGGCCTGCGCCGCGCGCGGCGCCTTCCACGTGGCGCTGGCCGGCGGCAGCACGCCGCGTCTGCTGTACCGCCGCTTGGCCGAGCCGCCCTGGCGGGAGCGCATGGACTGGACCTGCTGGCAGTGCTGGTTCGGCGACGAGCGCTGCGTGCCGCCCGACCACCCGGACAGCAACTACCGCATGGCCGCCGAGGCCCTGCTGGACCGCCTGCCGCTGCCGCGCGCCCAGCGCCACCCCATGCCCTGCACCCTGCCGCCGGAGGCCGCCGCCGAGCGCTACGCGGCCGAGCTGGCCACTCGCCTGCCCCACGATCCCGCCGGCTGGCCGGTGTTCGACCTGATCCTGCTCGGCCTGGGGCCGGACGGCCACACCGCCTCCCTCTTCCCCGGCACCGGCGTGGTGGCGCGCGACGACGCCACGGTGCTGGCGGTGTACGTGGCGCCCCTGGACAGCTGGCGGCTGAGCCTGGCGCGGCCGGTGATCGAGGCGGCGCGGCAGGTCGTTTTCCTGGTCACCGGCGCGGGCAAGGCGGCGGTGGTGGGAGAGGCCCTGGGTTCGCCCCGGGGCGATCTGCCGGTGCAGCGCCTGGCCCCCCGGGGCGAGGTGACCTGGCTGCTGGACCGCGCGGCGGCGGCCCGGCTGCCGCCGGAACGACGACCAATGGAGGATCCCTGACCATGCAACTGGCGATGATCGGACTGGGCCGCATGGGCGGCAACATGGCGCGCCGCCTGCGACGCGGCGGCATCGACGTGGTGGGCTACAACCGCAGCCGCGCCGTGACCGAGCGGCTGGCGGCGGAGACCGGCCTGCAGCCGGCCTTCTCCCTCACCGAGCTGGTGCAGGCCCTGCGCCCGCCGCGCATCGTGTGGCTCATGCTGCCGGCCGGCACAGTCACCGAGCGTGTGCTGGAGGACGTGACCACCCTGCTGGAGCCGGGCGACATCGTGGTGGAGGGTGCCAATTCCAACTACCACGACACCCTGCGCCGCGCCGAGCGGGTGCGCGGGCGCGACCTGGGCTTCATCGACGCCGGCGTGTCCGGCGGCGTCTGGGGGCTGGAGAACGGCTACTGCCTGATGGTGGGCGGCGCGGCGGAGGACGTGCGCCGCCTGCAGCCGGCCCTGGCGGTGCTGGCGCCGGCCCCGGACCGCGGCTGGGCCCACGTGGGACCGGCCGGCGCCGGCCACTTCACCAAGATGATCCACAACGGCATCGAGTACGGCATGATGCAGGCCCTGGCGGAGGGCTTCGCCCTGCTGCAGGGCAAGGCCGAGTTCGACCTGGACCTGGCGCAGATCGCCGAGCTCTGGCGGCACGGCTCGGTGGTGCAGAGCTGGCTGCTGGACCTGACCGCCGGCTTCCTGCGGCAGGATCAGGCGCTGGACGGCATCGCGCCGGTGGTGGCCGACTCCGGCGAGGGGCGCTGGACGGCGGTGGAGGCCATCGACCAGGGCGTGCCGGCGCCGGTCATCCAGTGCGCCCTGGCCATGCGCTTCGCCAGCCAGGGCAAGGGCGACTATGGTGCGCGCCTGCTGGCCATGATGCGCAACGCCTTCGGCGGCCACGCCGTGGCCCCCGCCGGGGAGGACGATCATGACTGAGGCCGGCGACTGCACCTTCGTCATCTTCGGCGCCACCGGCAATCTGGCGCGCAACAAGCTGCTGCCGGCCCTGTACCACCTGGACGCCGCCGACCGCCTGCCGCCCGGCGCGCGCATCGTGGGCATCGGCCGGCGCGACTGGGACACGGCCCACTGGCGCGGCGAGATCGAGCGCCACCTGAGCGGCCGGGTGCGCAACGGCCTGGACCCGGCGGTGCTGGAGCGGCTGCTGGCGCGCTGCCAGTACTTCCGGCTCGACATCACGCAGGCGGCGCGCTACGCCGAGCTGGCCCGCTGGCTGACGGAGACGGCCGCCCTGCCGCCCAACATGGTCTTCTACCTGTCCATCAGCCCCGCCTACTACGCCACCGTGGCGGGCGCCCTGGCGGCGGCCGGTCTCAACCGCAGCGAGGCCGGCTGGCGGCGGCTGGTGGTGGAGAAGCCCTTCGGCTACGACCTGGAGGACGCGCAGCGGCTGGACGAGGCCCTGCACCGCGATTTCGACGAGGCGCAGATCTATCGCATCGACCACTATCTCGGCAAGGAGATGGTGCAGAACGTGTTCGTGTTCCGCTTCGCCAACCTGCTGCTGGAGCCGCTCTGGCACCGCAACTACATCGATCACGTGCAGATCACCCACGCCGAGCGGCGCGGCGTGGAGGAACGGGCCGGCTACTTCGACACCGCCGGCGCCCTGCGCGACATGATCCAGAGCCACCTGCTGCAGATGCTCACCCTGGTGGCCATGGAGCCGCCGCCCACGCTGGACGCCGAATCCATCCGCGACGAGAAGGTGAAGGTGCTCAAGTCGGTGCGGCCCATCCCCTCCAGCGCGGTGCACGCGCATGCCTTTCGCGCCCAGTACGGGCCGGGCGAGGTGGATGGCGCGGCGGTGCCGGGCTATCTGGGCGAGCCGGGGGTGCCGCCCGAGAGCACCACCGAGACCTACGCCGCCCTCAAGCTGTACATCGACAACTGGCGCTGGCGCGGCGTGCCCTTCTACCTGCGCACCGGCAAGCGCCTGGCGGAGGACATCTCGCTCATCGCCATCCGCTTCAAGCACCCGCCACAGCAGCTGTTCCGCACCACCCAGATCGAGCGCCTGGAGCCCAACTGGCTGCTGCTGGGCATCCAGCCGGAGCAGTGCATCCGCGCCGAGGTGCAGGTGCGCGAGAGCGGGCTGGACATGCGCACGCGGGTGAGCCAGCTGGACGCCAGCACCTGCGCCATGGATCCGCAGCACATCGACGCCTACGAATCGCTGCTGCTGGATATTGTGGAGGGCGACCGCTCGCTGTTCCTGCGCAGTGACGAGGTGACCTGGGCGTGGCGCATCGTGGACCCCGTCCTCAAGCGCTGGTCGGTGGAGCGGGACTACATCCACACCTACCCCGCCGGCAGCTGGGGGCCACCGGAGGCGGACCGGCTGTTCGACCGGGAGGATCAGCGCTGGCGCAATTCGCTGGGCCTGGTGGAGTGAACGGCCGGGGCCCTACCAGGGGAAGAAGCTGTTCATCATGGACATGGGCTTGGCCACGTTGCGGCTCATGAGCGTCATGTCGCGCCGCAACAGGTCCATGTTGGCGGTCATGGCGGCGATGGCCTGATTCATGGCCGTCATCTGCACCACGATGTTGTCCATGGCCGCCAGGTGGTTCATCTTCACCGACATGTGCCCCGTGTCCTGCGACATGGCGGCGATCTTGTCCGTCATGGCCTCGATGTTGCCCGCCATGTTGGTCACGTTCTCCGTCATGGTGCGGATGTTCTCCGTGAGGGCCTCCATGTCGTCGGTGAGGCGCGTCATGTGCACCCCCATGTTGGGGTCCAGGTTGGTGGCAATGATGCGCATGTCGTTGGTGAGGCTGTAGATGAGGAAGAAGCCGTAGCCGGCCAGCAGGATGAAGGCGAACATGGCCGGGTAGACCACCATCTCCCAGCGCCGCGCGCTGCGCTCGAAGGTGTCCAGGAAGCGCTGCACGTTCTCCGCCGTGATGGCGCCGCTGTCCGGCGCCGCGCCCGCACCGGGGCCGGCGGTCTTGCCGGCCTTTCCGGCCTTGCCCGCCTCACTGGCCGCCGTCTTGCCACCCCCCGACGCGCTGGGCTTGCCTGCCCCGCCCGGTACCTTTTCTGCCATGGAATGCCTCCGCCTCTCGGCTCGCTTCAGTCAGTCCGCTCCCAATGTCATTAGCCTATCACTGGCAAGGAGCCCACCCCGTGAGATAGGTCAATCCGGGGTGGCGCTGCGGCGCGAGTCGACCGCGGTGGACGCATCCGTGCGCATCAGGGAGAAGGGTTGGACGAGTGTTTGAATCTAGCCTTGCGCGCCGCCGAGCGCAACTGCCGCCAGCCCAGCGAGACCAGCAGCGTCACGTCCGGCGCGCTGCCCACCAGGATGTCCTCCGCCACCGCGCCCTGCAGGCGCCAGCCCCCGCCCAGGATCAGCTCTCCGCCCAGGGTGAGCACGGCGCTCTCGCCCAGCATGTCCAGGGCCGAGTCGCGGTACAGGGCGCTGCGGGCGTCCAGCTGGGCGCGCAGCAGCAGGCGCGGGCGCCACTGCCAGTCCAGCGCGGCGCCGCCGAAGCCCACCGTGTGCCGCTGCAGCGCGTCCAGCACGCCGCGGTCACCCTGGACGCCCCAGCCCAGCCAGGCCGACCAGCGCCAGCGGTCGCGCAGGGCCCGCTCGGCCACCATCCAGTTGGCATAGCCCCAGGCCGAGCCCCCCAGCAGGGACCCGCCGCTGGCGGTGGGCAGCTGGATGCGGCTGTGCAGGGCCACCTGTCCGGCCGGCGTGCGCCGCCAGCGCTTGACCACCAGCAGCGACAGGTCGCCCACGCCCCCGCCGGCGGCGTCGATGTCCAGCAGGGCGCGGCCGTCGCGCCGGTACAGAAAGCGCAGGCGGTTGCGGGGCTGGTCGGGCCGCTGCCCGCGCGGCAGCCCCAGCAGGCGGTGGTACTCGTCCAGGAAGTGGTCCAGCGCCCCGCCCCCGTAGGCGATCAGGGGCAGGTGCAGGCCGGCCGCCAGACCGGAGCCGAAGCCGCGCATGAGGGTGAGGTCGAGCACGCTGATCTCGCCGTCGATGAGCAGGGTCTCCTGCCCGTGGGCGCTGCGGTCCTGCACGCTGTTGAGGGTGTTGCTCACCTGCAGCGTGAGGCGCGCGGCCCAGGTGTCGGGCACCGGCACGTCCGCCTCGCCCGGCGTCGGCACCACCGCGGACAGCGCGAGGGGATTCATGTCGCGCAGCTGGAACAGGCCGGCCTGGGCCCACGCCGGCCACAGGGCGAGAAGCAGCGCGCCGACCAGCATCCGCGCGCGGCCCCGCGCAACGAAAATGGGCCGGAAGATCCGGCCCATCGGGTCGAGCGACGACGGCGCCCGCGGCAAGGACGGCGTCCTCAGTTGGGACAGGACGACATGTCGCCGCCCAGCTCGCCGGTCAGCTTGAGGAAGCGGCCGAACGGCCCCATGACGCTCATGGCCTCACCCTTGGGACCGGTGAACTTGAGCTTGCCGGTGGCCATGGCCCCCATGGCGCCGCAGCCGAACTTGCCGGCCCCCATGCAGGCCCAGTGCTTGTCTTTGGCGTGCATCTCGTAGTCCATGGACTTGTCGAACTTGGCCGCCTTGTCGTCCGGCTTGCCGCCATAGACGCACATGGCCTTGCCGTCCTTGGGGGCGATGGTGAGCTGCACCTTGGAATCGGGCCCGCACTTGTCGCGGTACATGAGGATCACCTTGTAGCCACGCCCGCCGTTGTTGCCGACCCACTTGGGGGCCAGCTCCTGGGTCAGGGTGGGATCGGCGTTCCAGGCCTCGCAGGCCTTCTTGGCCCAGTCGGCATCCATGAAGGCCGCCGAGGAGACCAGGGGCAGGCCCAGCAGGGCCGCAGCGGCGACGAGTTTTTTCATCTCTCTATCCTCCGAATGGCATCACGTGGCCCCGCCGCTCAGAAGCGGTAGGTATACATGAACTGCAGGTTGGTCTGGGAATGGCTGGTCTTGACCAGCGTGTTGCTGTTGGTCTGCGTCACCTCCGGCGCCACCACCAGCGAGGCGCTGAACATGCTGGCGGGCGAGAAGCTGTAGGAGAAGCCCGCCGTGTAGTGGTTCTTGATGATGGCCGGGAAGAGCGGATTCATGAATTCATCCGGCACCGGGTTGTCCGACAGGTTGGCGCCGAAGCGCAGGGTCAGGTCCGGCGTCATCTGATAGGCGGCCCCCAGGGACAGCACGACCTGGTCGTCCCAGTCCTGATTCATCTTGATGTCGATGGTATCGCCCTTGGCGATGCCTAACGCGGCATTGTTGCCATCGGCCACGAACTGCATCTTGAAGACCTTCATGACGTCGCTCCAGCGGATCTGCTTGACGTCCGCCGCCAGCAGCCACTGCGGCGTGGCCTGATAGGCCAGGCCGATGCCGAAGATGGCCGGCCAGTCGAAGTCCTTGACCTTCATCTTGCCGCTGATCTCGCCGATCTTGGTGGTGCCAGCATAGCCCTGCAGCTTGGCAGCGCTGCCGCTGGTCTCATAGTCGCCCATGGCCACCTTGGTGTGATAGACACCGCCGATGCTGAGCTGCGGATTGACACGATAGACGAAGCCCAGCTTGCCGCCGAAGCCGATGCCCTTGGCCGAGCCGGAGAAGTCGCTGCCGTCGGCGAAGTCGAACCGCACCGCCGTGGCGCCACCGGCAATCATGTTCCCGATGGCCGTGGCGAAGCTGGGCGCAAACGTGGCCGAACCCAGCACCTCGCCACCGCCGAAGGCCGAGGAGAAATCGGCAAAGGTGCCCGGCGCCGGCGAATCGGGCGTGCCGTCACCGTCGGTGTCGGCCATGACGGGCATGGCCATCTGCAGGTCGAAGCCGCCCCACATGAGGTCCAGCGAGCCGCCAACAGTCAGATCGGGCGAGACGTCATAGGACAGGGGGGCGATGAGCCGCCCCACCCCCACCTGGGACAGAGACCTCTCACCCGTGCCGGCGGACATGAAGGAGTTGCCCTTGTATTCCGTGCCCATGCCGCCGATGGCATACATGCCCACGCCGTACACCATGGGGCCCACGCGGCGCGCGTAACCGGCGGCCGGCATGAGGAAGGAATTGGCGTCGGAGTCCACGCTGCGCCCGGGCGTGCCGGCGGGCATGGCCGTCATGGTGGAGGTGATGTCCGGCCGCAGGTTGCCCAGGGCCACCTCCACCTTGGAACCGCTCCTGAGGAAGCTGAGCGTGGCGGGGTTGTGCGCCATGGCGCCATTGCCGATGTCGAAGGCGAAGGAGGCGCCGCCCATGGCGGTGGCGATGGGGCCGTAGCCCTCCATGTGCATGCCATTGGTGGCCAGGGCGCTGCCGGAGGTCAGGGCGGTGGCGATGGCGAGGGCCAGTGCGGAACGAGAGGAACGGGTGATCATCAGGCAAATCCTCCTCAGGATGGTTGGGTTCGGTCGTGAAGGCCGCGGTTCTTCTTGCCGCCATCCAATTGCGTGGACCGTCCCGCGCCATGCGGACACATCGGGACGTCCCAAATGAGCAGCCCTTCACGCAATCACGGGCAATCGATGTAATTCGCATTTGTATACGCCCAAAGGAAGCAAGTCAATTTTTTGATTTTTTTCTTTTGCTGCCCGATTCTTCTTGAACAATGCGGCGCGAGGCAGTGGAAAAACGGGCTAATATTAAAATAGACAGGATTAATTATTTTCTAATATTTTAATTCTGTTGCATCATTGCCGACGGCCATGGCGCGTTGCAGGGCCACGCTGAAATCCGCCGGCCGCAGGCCCATGAGATCGACGCCGTCCCGGCCCAGCACCGCTTGCACGATGGCCGGCACCTCGTCCATGGCCACATTGCGCAGGGCGGCCTCCAGGTCGGCCACGACGCGCCGCGGGCGGACGAAGAAATCGCCGCTCAGCCAGGCCTGGCGCAGGCGCAGGCGCGGCAGGTCGAGGGCCACGCCGACCCGGATCAGGCCGGCCGGACAGCGGTGGATGACCTCCTGCTGGGGGGCCTCGCCGGCCGGCCGGTCCACGGCGCGCACCCACTCGGGCGAATCGATCTCGCGCAGGGCCCTGGCATGCTCGGCCCGCTCCGCCGCGCTCAGGCGGCCCGGCGCGAAGCGCACGCCGAGGGTGTCGGCAAAGGCCGCCGCCAGGGCGGCCTGCACGGTGGCCAGCGGCGGCGGCTCGCCGAGCAGCTCGGCCAGGCTGGTGACCCGCTCGCGCGGCGAGCCGAAGCCGCGTCGGGCGTGCTTCTCGGCCGGGATGCGCAGCACGCGCAGCATGCGCTCGGCGTCGAAGCGCAACAGCAGGGTGCCCTGGTAGAGGATGGTGTCGCCCTCGAACACGCCGCCGGTGCCGGACAGCTTGCGGCCGTCCACCTCGATGTCGTTGCGCGGCCGGAAGCGGGCATCGACCCCCAGGCCGCGCAGGGCCTCGGCCACCGCGCCGCACACGGTGGCGGCCACCGCCCGCATGTCGGCGCCCGGCAGGCGGGCGCGCCGCAGGTACAGCTCCCACACCAGCTGCCCCTCGTCGATGTACACGGCCCCGCCGCCCGAGAGGCGTCGCTGGATCTCGATGCCGTGGGCGCGGCAGTAGTCGGTGTGGACCTCCTGCGCCACGCTCTGGTGGTAGCCCACCACGGCGCAGGGGGTGAAGCGGAAGAAGTGCAGGGTGTCGGGCGCCTGGCCGGCGCGGTGCGCCGCCAGCAGGGCGCGGTCGAGGGCTATGTTGTGCGCCGCGCCATGCAGGCCCGAGTCGAGCAGGCGGCAGGTGTCGGGCATGGCCGGTCGGGGCTCACAGCCCCTGGAAGCCGTCCGCTTCCATGCGCACCTCGAACTCGCGCAGGGCCTCGTCGCCGGTCACCAGCCCGACGCTGTCGGCGGCCCAGTCGGTGGGCTGCAGGCGCACCAGCCAGCCGTCGCCGTAGGGATCGTCGTTGATGAGGCCGGGGTTGCGGGCCAGCGCCTCGTTGACCGCCACCACCTGGCCGCCGATGGGGCTGCGCGCCGGGCCCACCCACTTGCCCGACTCCACCGTGGCGCAGGCCTTGTCCTTGCGGATGGTCTTGCCGGGACGCTGCGGCGAGCAGGCCACGAAGCGCCCCGCCAGCAGGCAGGCATAGGCCGTGAGACCCACCGTGGCCGTGCCGTCCGGCTCGCGGCGCAGCCAGGTCTGGCGCTCCACGTCGTAGTACAGGTCCTCGGGGATGTAACAGCCTCGCACGGTCGCCATGACGTTTCACCTCGGCCGCCGGCGGGCGGCGCGCACTCCTTGAGAATCGCAACGGCGCCGATCATAGCCCGGCCCTCCACCCTTGCACAGCGCCCGGATCGCGGAATGCGGCCAACCCCACGTTTCCGGCCAGATCTTGCCACGGGCTTCACAGTTGCTAGGCTGATCGCGACCGTTGCCGACCGCGGCCCGCCCGCGCCAGCCCCACGCCCATGACCATGGCAGCCCGCCCGGCCCCCGCGCCGCCCGTCCCGCCCACGAGCCCCTTCCACCTCGACAACGAGGCGGGCTACCGTGCCTGGCGCGCCCGCAAGCTGCGCGCCGCGGCGGCCTGCCCGGTGGCGCCGGTGGCCATCGACGACCCGTGGCGGCCCGACCCCGCGGCCCTGGACCGCCTGCGACAGGCCTGCCGGGTGCGCAACTTCGCCCTCTACGCCCTGCCCCCCGACGCCCCGGTGGACAAGGCCTGGCTGCTGGGCTTCGCGCAGCGCTTCGGCCTGCGCCGCCTGGACAGCAACCTGTGCGCCGACGAGGACAGCGTGAGCGCCCTGCGCGTGGTGGCGACGGGCCGCCCGCGCGAGTACATCCCCTACTCCGACCGGCCCCTCAACTGGCACACCGACGGCTATTACAATCCGCCCGAGCGGCGCATCCGCGCCTTCCTGCTGCACTGCGTGCAGGACGCCGCCGAAGGGGGCGAGAACGGCCTCATCGACCACGAGCGGCTGTACATCGCCCTGCGCGACCGCGACCCGGCCCTGGTGCGCGCCCTCATGGCCCCCGACGCCATGGCCATCCCGCCCAACCGGGAAGGCGGGCGCGAGCTGCGCGGCTGGACAGTAGGGCCGGTGTTCTCCGTCGATGCCGCCACCGGCAATCTGCACATGCGCTACACTGCGCGCACGCGCAACATCGAGTGGCGCGACGACCCGGCCACGCGCGCGGCCGTGGCGGCCCTGACCGAGCTGCTGGGCGACGAGTCCCTGGTGACCCGCTGGCGCCTGCGTCCCGGCCAGGGCCTGCTCACCAACAACGTGCTGCACTGCCGGGCCGGCTTCCGCGACGCCGGGACGCAGCGCCGGCTCATGTACCGCGCCCGCTACTTCGACCGCATCGCCGCCGCCCCCGCGGCGGCGGCCCCGAACGAACCGAGGTGAACACCGATGCTCTGGTTGAGCGAACTGTTGATGCAGGATCACGAGGTCAGCTCCTTCGAGGAGCTCAAGGAGCGCATCCGCGAGCGTGCCCTGCAGGGCGAGCTGCACTTCGGCATGGACGTACGCCCACCCTTTGCCGACACCCCCGACGACTGGGAGGAGGTGCTGGAGAGCACCTTCTACTCCGCCCGCTGACCCGGTGACCGCCATGAGCATGAACTTCTGGCAGGAAGAGGACGATCGCAGCACCCCCTACCAGGTGCCGGACGACATCGTCGACATCGTCTACAAGGTGGACTGCCGCATGCTGCCCACCGATCACGCCCAGGCCCTCTCCTCGGCCCTCATGGGGGCCCTGCCCTGGCTGGCCGAGGAGGAGGACGCGGCCATCCACACCATCCACGTGGCCGAGTCCGGCAACGGCTGGATCCGCCCCGACGACCCCGACGACGTGCTGTACCTGTCGCGCCGCACGCG
>Ga0256832_1003228_pt1 | contig 11101 bp, 8 predicted proteins | sample 134614metaG_FD_190534 | JGI IMG/M metagenome (GOLD analysis project Ga0256832, IMG submission 190534) | Hydrothermal vent microbial communities from Lau Basin, Pacific Ocean - 134-614 | ecosystem: Environmental > Aquatic > Marine > Hydrothermal vents | place: Pacific Ocean: Lau Basin | collected...
GGCCGTTGAGCACGCGCGCGAGCACCAGGTGGCCGCGCTTGCCCAGGTTGTAGGCGCGGTCACCGATGAGGAGCATCGGCGGGTTCCAGGTGAGGGGCCCCGGCGCCCAGGGCTCGCCCTTGGCCAGCGCCTGGATGAGCCGCTCGACCCCGGCCGACTTGAAGACGACCCCCTCTTCCCCGCCCAGCCGGTAACGCCGCGGCTCCCAGCGCCACTCGACCAGCAGGATGCCGCCGCGCGTCTCCAGCGGCGCGTAAAGACGCCACAGGCGCAGCTCCTCCTCACGTTGGGGTCGCTCCAACCTCAAGGCTACCTCCTGCGTTTCTAAACTATACGTTACCCTGGCAGCACCTTGCCGGGGTTGAGCCGCCCCTCGGGGTCCAGCGCCCGTTTGACGCGCCCGAGGGCGGCGAGCGTTTCGGCGTCGAGCGCCTCGGGCAGGAAGGCGCGCTTGGTGAGGCCGATGCCGTGCTCGCCCGAGAGCACCCCGCCATACGCCAGCGCCACCCGGGCGATCTCGTGGGCCAGCTCGTGCACGCGCTCCTCGGGGGTCTCACGCGGATCGTAGAGGATGTTGGGGTGCAGGTTGCCGTCGCCGATGTGGCCGAACTGCGCCAGCGGCAGACCGTAGGCCTCGCCCAGCTCCTGGATGCGGCGCACCACCTCGGGCAGGCGGCTGCGCGGGACCGCGATGTCCTCGTTCATGCGGTGGGGGTGGATCCGCCCCAGCGCCGGGCTCACCGCCCGCCGCGCCTGCCACAGCCGGTCGGCCTCGGCAGCGTCCGCGGCGCGGTGGACGGTGCCGCCGTGGGCCTCGCAGGCCGCGGCCACGAGCTCGAGCTCCTCCTCCACCACCTCCAGGTCGTCACCGTCGGTGTCCACCAGCAGCACCGCCGCCGCCTCGGTGGGCAGGCCCAGCCCAAAGGAGGCCTCGACCGCCCGCACGCAGGCCTGGTCCATGAACTCGAGCTTCGCCGCCACCACCCCGCGGGCGATCGCCTCGCTCACGGCCTCCGCGGCCGCACCCACCTCGGGAAAGTGGGCCATCAGGGTGCGGGTGTGGCGCGGCCTGGGCTCCAGCCGCAACCAGGCGCGGGTGATGAGCCCGAGCGTGCCCTCGCTGCCCACCAGCAGACCCGCGACGTCGTAGGCCTGGCGCCTCGCGCGGCGCACCTCGCCCGCGGCGTCCACCCACTCGAGCTCGACCACGTAGTCGCCGGTCACGCCCTTCTTGAAGCACTGCGGCCCCCCGGCGTTCTCGGCCAGGTTGCCGCCAATCGTGCTCTGGCGGTAGCTCGCCGGGTCCGGCGGGTAGTAGAGGCCGTGCGGCTCGGCGGCACGGCTGATCTCGAGCGTCACCACCCCCGGCTGCACCTCGGCCAGGCGGCGCTCGGGATGGATCCGCAGCTCACGCATACGGGTAAAGGCCACGACCACCGCCTCCACCAGCGGCACCGCGCCCCCCGAGAGGCCGCTCGCCGCGCCGCGGGGCACGAGCGGCACCCCCGCGCGCGCGGCCCAGCGCGCCAGCCGCGCCACGTCCTCGGTGGTCTCGGGCAGGACCACCGCCAGCGGGACCTCGCCCTCGGCGATGGCGTCGTAACGGTAGAGCAGGCGGTCCGCCCGGTCCAGGAGCACCTTGCGCGAACCCAGTTCCCTTGCGAGCTCGGCCACGTCCGGCATACCGCCAGTCTACCGCGCCCCGGTATACTTGGCTCATGCGCTACTGGTTGATGAAATCGGAACCCTCGGCCTACTCGATCGACGACCTGGAGCGTGACGGCCGCGAGATCTGGGACGGCGTGCGCAACTACCAGGCGCGCAACTACCTGCGCGAGATGCGCGAGGGCGACCTGGCCTTCTTCTACCACTCCAACGCCAAGCCCCCCGGCGTGGTGGGGCTGATGCGCATCACGAAGAGCGGCGTCGTCGACCCCACCCAGTTCGACCCCGAGAGCTGCTACTACGACCCGAAGAGCACCCCGGAAAACCCGCGCTGGCAGACGGTCGAGGTGGAGTTCGTGGAGAAGTTTCCCCGCATGGTGCCGCTGGCCGAGCTGCGCGAACGCTTCACCGCCGAGGAATTGCCGCTGCTCAAGCGCGGCTTCCGCCTGAGCGTGATGCCGGTGGAGGAGGCGGTGGCCAAAAAGCTCCTTGCCCTCGCCAAAAACGCGGACTGAGCCCATGGCTTGCGTTTGTTATAATGAGTAAGTGAGCGAAGGCCTGATTCCGAGCGGCTGCGCCACCGGGTGCAGCCCTCTTCTTGAGCCGAACGTCTAAGGAGGAGCATGTCGCAGGTACTGCCCGTAGAAATTACCGAAGAGGTCAAGCAGAGCTTCATCAACTACGCCATGTCGGTCATCGTGAACCGGGCCCTGCCCGACGTTCGCGACGGCCTCAAACCGGTGCAGCGGCGCATCCTCTACGCCATGTACCAGGAAGGTCTGCTGCCCGGACGCAAGCACTCCAAGAGCGCCGGCGTGGTGGGCGAGGTGATCAAGAAGTACCACCCCCACGGCGACCAGGCGGTCTACGACGCCATGGTGCGCCTGGCCCAGGAGTGGAACCTGCGTTACCCGCTGGTGGACGGGCAGGGCAACTTCGGCTCCATCGACGGCGACCCCGCGGCCGCCTACCGCTACACCGAGGCGCGCCTCTCCCCCATCGCGCTCGAGCTTTTGCGTGACATCGACAAGGACACCGTCGACTTCGTCGAAAACTTCGACGGCACCACCGAGGAACCCACGGTCCTCCCCGCCGGCTTCCCCAACCTGCTGGCCAACGGCTCCACCGGCATCGCCGTGGGCATGGCCACCAGCATCCCGCCCCACAACCTGGGCGAGCTCATCACCGCCCTGGCGGCCATGATCGACGAGCCCGGGATCACCCTCGACCGGGTCATGGCCCTGATGCCGGGCCCCGACTTCCCCACCGGCGGCCGCCTCAACCGCGTGGGCCTCAAGAAGGCCTACGAGACCGGCAAGGGCTCGCTGCGCGTGCGCGCGCGGGTGCGCACCGAAGAACGCAACGGCCGCAAGATGCTCGTCGTCACCGAGATCCCCTACCAGGTCAACAAGGCCAGCCTCATCAGCCAGATCGCCAGCCTGGTCCGCGCCAAGAAGCTGGAGGACATCTCGGGCCTGCGCGACGAGTCGGACCGCCAGGGCATGCGCATCGTCATCGAGCTCAAGCGCGGCGCCAACCCCGACGTGGTGCTCAACCAGCTCTTCAAGCAGACCAACCTGCAGACCAGCTTCACCGTCAACCTGCTGGCCATCGTCGGCGGCGAACCCAAGGTGCTGCCGCTGCTCGAGATGATGCGGGCCTACCTCGAGCACCGCCGCGAGGTGGTTACGCGCCGCACCCGCTTCGAGCTCAAGAAGGCCGAAGACCGCGCCCACGTGCTCGAGGGCTTGCTCATCGCCCTCGACCACCTCGACGAGGTCATCGCCCTCATCCGCGCCTCGCGTGACGGCGCCGAGGCCAAGGCGGGGCTGATGGAGCGTTTCGACCTCAGCGAGGTCCAAGCCCAGGCCATCCTCGACATGCGCCTGCAGCGCCTCACCGGGCTCGAGCGCGAAAAGCTCCAGGCCGAGTACCGCGAGTTGCAGGAAACGATCGCCTACCTGCGCGCCATCCTGGCCGACGAGAAGCGCTTGTGGGGCGTGGTCAAGGACGAGCTCCTCGCCATCAAGGAAAAGTACGCCGACGAGCGCCGCACCCTCATCACCGAGTTCGCCGAGGGCTTCAACCCCGAGGACCTGATCGAGGACGAGCCCATGGTCATCACCATGACCGCCGCCGGCTTCCTCAAGCGCACCCCGCTCGAGGACTACCGCGCCCAGGGCCGCGGCGGCATGGGCGCCAAGGCGGGCCGCACCAAGGACGAGGACGAGGCCACCCGCGTCTTCGTAGCCCAGATGCACGACGACCTGCTCTTCTTCACCAACCGCGGCCGCGTCTACCGCGAAAAGGTCTTCGAGCTACCCGAAGCTCAGCGCTCCGCCCGCGGCACCCACATCAGGAGCTTCCTCCCGCTCGAGGAGGGCGAGGAGGTCAAGGCCCTGCTCTCGGTGCGCAGCCTCACCGAGCCCGGCTACTTCGTCTTCGCCACCCGCAAGGGCATCGTCAAGAAGACCGCCGTGCGCGACTACCAAAACCTCAACGCCAGCGGCCTCATCGCCATCAACCTGGTCGAGGGCGACGACCTGGTGGACGTGGCGCTGGCCAAGAGCGGCGCCGAGGTCGTCATGGCCACCCGCGGCGGCAAGGCCATCCGCTTCCCGCTGGACGACGTGCGCGCCACCGGCCGCGCCAGCCAGGGCGTGCGCGGCATCCGCCTCAAGGAGGGCGACGAGGTGGTCTCGCTGATCGTCGTTCCCAAGGGCTGGGAGGGCGACCTGCTGGCCATCAGCAGCCACGGCTACGGCAAGCGCACCCCCATCGAGGAATACCCCCTCCAGGGCCGCGGCGGCCAGGGCGTGATCACCTTCAAGCTCAACGAAAAGGTGGGCCACCTGGCCGCGCTGCTGGCGGTCGACGGAGACGAAGACCTGCTCGTGCTCTCGCGCGGGGGGCTGGCCATCCGCACCCGGGTAGGCAGCATCTCCCAGTACTCGCGCCCCACCAGCGGCGTCAAGGTGATGAACCTGGCCGCGGGCGACGAGATCGCCTCGGCCTTCGTCATCAAGCCGCAGGATTGAGAAGCGTGCTCCTAGCGCACCCGCCCGCCGGGCGGGTGCGCTAGACTTTGGCCATGACGCACGTGGTGCTCATCACGGTCCCCGACGAAGAGACGGCCCGCAGGATCGCCCGCGCCCTGGTCGAGGAGGGGCTGGCCGCCTGCGTGAACCTCGTCCCCGGCCTCACCTCGATCTACACCTGGCAGGGCGAGGTGCACGAAGACGCCGAGTGGCTGCTGCTGGCCAAGACCACCGCCGAGGCCTACCCGCGGCTGGAAGCGCGCATCCGCGAGCTGCATCCTTACGAGGTACCCGAGGTGCTGGCGCTACCGGTAGAACGTGGCTTCGATCGCTATTTGACTTGGGTTCAGCAAAATGTTAAATAAAATAACAAGTTTGTTTACTTACTACCCCCGCCGTGCTACCCTGATAGGGGGAGGGAAATGTGACGCAAAGCAGCATTATCGATACCCTGGCCTTCCGCGCCGGGGAGATCATTCTCTACCCCGGCACCTCGGGACCGAAGGATCGCATCTACCGGGTCGAGTCGGGGCTGGTGCGCATCCAGAGCGTCGATGACGACGGCAACGCCCTGACCCTCAGGTTCGTACGGCCGGGCGAGTACTTCGGCGAAGAGGCCTTGGCCGGATGCGAGCGCGACTACCACGCCGAGGCGGCCGCCGACACCCGCATCGCCCAGATCCACCCTTCGCGGATGAGCCCGCAGGAGACGCTCGAGCTCGCCGCCCAGCTCGTCCAGGCGCTCAATCAGACCTACGACGCCATCCAGCGCCTCGTGGCCCAACGCCTTAAGAACCGCATCGCCGCGGCTTTGATTGGCTTCATGGACACCCCGCTGGCCGTGCACGACCCCCGCGGTCGGGTGATGGTCCACGTCACCCACGACGAGATCGCCTCGGCCGTCGGTTCGGTGCGCGAGACCGTGACCAAGGTCATCGGCGAACTCGCGCGCGAGGGCCTCATCAAGTCCGGCTACGGACGGATCCTCCTGCTCGACGTTCCCGCGCTCGAGCAGCTCGCGCGCCGCAACTCCTGAGTGCACCCCACGGCCCGCTCTCCACTTTTCCTGTGGGGAGCGGCCTTCTCGTGCTCTTGCCCGCCCAGCCGCCGCGCGGTTGTGTCCTCGGCTCGGCGGGGTACAATCATCCGTGGAGGTGATGCTATGAAGCTCATTCGCACAACCTGGATGCTGGCCCTGGCCACCGCCATGGGTCTGGCGCTGGCCGCCCAGCCGGACTTCACGATTCTCCACTCGAACGACGTCTACGAGATCCAGCCCGTCAAGCGCGGCAAGCTCGGTGGGGCCGCCCGGGTCGCCACCCTAGCCAAGCAGCTCGATGACGGTACGCTGGTGATCACGTTCGGCGGCGACGCCTTCAGCCCCTCGATCATGTCGAGCCTCATGAAGGGCGAGCAGATGGTCGCCGCCTTCAACAAACTGGGCGTGGACTACGCCGTCTTTGGCAACCACGAGTTCGACTTTGGGCCCGAGGTGGCCGAGCAGCGCGTCAAGGAGTCCAACTTCCCCTGGCTGAGCTCCAACCTCCTCGACAAGCGCACGGGCAAGCCGCTCGCGGGCGGCGTGGAGTTCGCCCTCACCGAGATCAACGGCGTGAAGGTGGGCTTCATCGGGCTGATCGACAACTGGCTCGAGCTCACCAGCCCCGGCGAGAACGCCGAGTACGTGGACTACGTCACCGTCGGCCGCGACCTCGCCCGCAAGCTCAAGGCCGAGGGCGCCGAGATCGTGATCGCGCTGACCCACATGGACATGGCCCACGATGAAGAACTCGCCGCCAAGGTCCCCGAGATCGACCTGATCCTCGGAGGGCACGACCACAGCGGCATGTTCAAGGTCGTGAACGGCACCCTGATCTTCAAGGCCAAGTCCGACTGGCGCGACGTGGGCTACCTCAAGGTCTACAACATCCCCGGCCAGAAGCCGGTGGTCTTCCTCGAGGTCATCCCGGTCACCGACAAGATCCCCGAAGACCCCGAGATGGCCCAGCTGGTCAACAAGTACGTTCAGGCGCTGGACAAGGAACTGAACGTACCCATCGGCGAGACCAAGGTTCCGCTTGATGCGCGCCGCAAGACCGTGCGCACGATGGAGTCGAACATCGGCGACCTGATCGCCGACGCCATGCGCGAGTACGCCGGCGCCGACGCGGCCATCGCCAACGGTGGCGGCATCCGCACCGACAGCGTCTACGGCCCCGGCCAGCTCACCCGCAAGGACATCCTCTCGATCCTGCCCTTCGGCAACGTGGTGATCAGCGTGAAGGTCAGCGGCGCCGACCTCAAGGCCGCGCTCGAGAACGGCGTCAGCCAGGTGGAGCGCGTCAAGGGCCGCTTCCCTCAGGTTTCCGGCATCACCTTCACCTACGACCCTGCGGCCGAGCCCGGCCAGCGGGTCAAGGAAGTCTACGTGAACGGCCAGCCGCTCGATCCGAACAAGACCTACGTGGTCGCCATCAACGACTACATGGGTCGCGGCGGCGACGGTTACACCATGTTCAAGGACGCCCCGCGCGTAATCGACGAACGCTCGGGCCTCCTTCTCGCCAACGTCGTCATCGATTACATCAAGAAGCACTCGCCCGTGGCTCCCGAGGTCGAAGGGCGCATCAAGACCGTCAAGTAACGCCCGCCGTCGAACCACCAACCTCCGAGGTAACCTCGGAGGTTGGTATTTTTATGCAGCTATTCATTGCATGGCGAATAGCACTCTGTTGCATGATACTTGACCATGCAGCGCGTGATAGCCTCACATTTATCACGCTTAGAGCCGGTTAACTCCCCGAAACCGGGTGGATTGTCGCCGAATGGACGTAGTCGAGGGTTTTACCTGCACGTCGTTTGTGTTTATAATGATGCCGTATGGGACTGACGAAGAAAGAAATCCTCAAAGCGATGGCCGAGCACGACGTTCGCTTCCTGCGCCTCCAGTTCACCGACATCCTCGGGAAGAACAAGAACGTCGAGGTGCCCGCCTCCCAGTTCGAGAAAGCGCTCGACGGGGAGATGATGTTCGACGGGTCTTCGATCGAGGGGTTCACCCGCATCGAAGAGTCCGACATGCTCCTCAAGCCCGACTACGACACCTTCGTCATCTTCCCCGACGAGATCGAGGACGCCGGCCGCGGCCGGGTGGCGCGCCTCATCTGCGACGTCACCTACCCCGACGGCACCCCCTTCGAGGGCGACCCGCGCGGCGTGCTCAAGCGCCAGATCGAGCGGCTCAAGAAGCTTGGCTTCGATAGCATGTCGGCCGGGCCCGAGCCCGAGTTCTTCCTCTTCCTGCGCGACGAAGAGGGCCTGCCCACCATCGAGACCCACGACCAGGCCGGCTACTTCGACCTCGCCCCCATCGACAAGGGCGAGGAAGCGCGGCGCGACATGGTCAACGTCCTGGTGGAAATGGGCTTCGAGATCGAGGCCGCCCACCACGAGGTCGCGCCCGGCCAGCACGAGATCGACTTCAAGTACGCCGACGCCCTCAAGACCGCCGACAACATCGCCACCTTCAAGTTCGTGGTCAAGCGCGTGGCGCTGCTGCACGGCCTGCACGCCACCTTCATGCCCAAGCCCATCGCCGGCATTAACGGCTCGGGCATGCACACCCACCTCTCCATCTTCAAGAACGGCGAGAACGCCTTCTACGACCCCAAGGCCGAGTACGAGCTCTCCCGCACCGCCCTCAACTTCATCGCCGGCCTCCTGGCCCACGCGCCCGGCATGGTGGCCATCACCAACCCGCTCGTCAACTCCTACAAGCGCCTCACTCCGGGCTACGAGGCCCCTACGAACATCGCCTGGTCGGCCTCCAACCGCAGCGCCATGATCCGCATCCCCGCCCGCCGCGGCGTGGGCACCCGCGCCGAGCTGCGCATGCCCGACCCCAGCACCAACCCCTACCTCGCGCTTGCGGTCATGCTCGCGGCCGGCCTTGACGGCATCGAAAAAGACCTGCTGCCGCCACCCTCGATCCAGCGCAACATCTTCTCGATGACCGTGCGCGAGCGGCGCCGCCATAAGATCAAGGAACTCCCCGGCACGCTGCGCGAGGCCATCGCCGCGCTCGAAAAGGACGAGGTCATCAAGGAGGCCCTGGGCGAACACATCTACAACCACTACGTCCAGGCGAAGCGGCTCGAGTGGGAAGACTACCGCATCACCGTGCACGACTGGGAGCTCGACCACTACCTCAGCGAGTACTAAAATCTCGCGACCTTTTCCATGCGCCCGGGTCAACCCGGGCGCATGGTTTACGAAAACGGCCATGGCGTTCAGTTTTGACTGAACATTCAGCAACTTTCGCCCCTGGATTTTGCCCAAATCGCGGCCTCGACTGGCCCCTTTTCGCGTTTTTCTTTGCGCTCCGCGTGTTGACACCCGCACGTGAATTGCATATAAAATACGGGTGCGAGTATAAAACACCATCGCTCGCGCAAGACGACCAGTGAAGGAAAGGGAGGACGCATATGAGGAAAAGTCTTTTGGTAGCCGCGTTGCTCGTGCTCGGATCCTTCGGTCTGGCCCAGGTCAAGATCGGGATCAACCTCGAGCTCTCCGGGCGCTTTGCCGCCATCGGTAACCAGACCCTGAACGGGATCAAGGTGGCCAACCTGCAGACCCCGGAGGTGTTGGGCCAGAAGGTCGAGCTCGTGATCTGCGACAACGAGACCAGCCGCGAGGGTTCGATCGCCTGCGCGCAGCGCTTCGTCAACGAAGGCGTCATCGGCGTGCTCGGCGCCATCTCCAGCTCCATGTCCATCCCCGCCGCGGAAGTGCTGCAGGATGCGGGCATCATCATGATCTCTACGTCCTCCACCAACCCGCAGACCACCCAGATCGGCGACTACATCTTCCGTATGGCCTACACCGACGACTTCCAGGGTAAGCTCGCTGCCGCCTACGTGGTGAAGGACCTGGGTGCCAAGAAGGTCGCCATCTTCCGTCAGATCGACGACGACTACTCCTACGGCCTCGCGGGCTTCTTCGACGAGACGGCCAAGAAGCTGGGCGCCAAGACCCTCGTCCAGGACTACGTCGCCAACACGGTGGACTTCACGGCGCAGCTCAACAACATCCGCAGCTTCAAGCCCGACGCCATCTACTACTCGGGCTTCTGCGCGGAGGGCGCGCCCTTCATGAAGCAGCTCCGTGAGCAGGGCTTCGACCAGCAGGTCGTCGGCGCCGACGCCTCCGACGATCCGCAGTGCCCCGAGGGTGCGGGCGCGGCCTTCGACGGCTACATCTTCACCGGCTTCGCCACCCCTAACCTGATCCCCGATCCCGAGGCGAAGAAGCGCGCCGAGGCCTTCAAGGCCAAGTACTTCGAGGTCTTCAAAGACGCCAAGCCCGGTGACTTCAACGGCTTCGTCCTTGCCGGTGCCGACGCCTACAACGTCCTCGTGGCCGCCATCAAGGCTGCGGGCACCACCGACGTCAAGGCCGTCCGTGACGCGCTCGCCAACATCGAGCACTTCCCGGGCGTCTCCGGTGACATCACCTACAAGGGCACCGACGGTACGCCGAAGGACCGCACCATCGGCTTCTACCAGTACAAGGTGAAGAGCGCTAGCGACTGGACCAAGATCGAACTCTTCGGTAAGTCGACCGCCGAAGTGCAGTAGTCCGAACGTACCATCCGGACCTGGGGCGGGCCGACAGGCTCGCCCCAGTTAGCGCCGGAGCTACGGAGGAACCCTGTGACCGCATCCAAACTCGCTTCGCGTTCAACGTTGTTCTCCCTGTTCGCGGGCCTGCTGTTCGTAGCCCTCCTTGGCTGGCGGATCGCGTCGATGCCCGACTACACCTTTGCGCGTATCGTCCAGGACTTCCTCAACGCGCTCACGCTGGGAAGCTTGTACGCGCTCATCGCCCTGGGCTACACGATGGTCTACGGCATCATCCGGTTGATCAACTTCGCCCACGGCGAGATCTTCATGCTGGGCTCCTACTTCGCGTTCTACGCCATGACGTTGACGCCGATGCACTGGGGCCTGGCCCTGCTCACCACCGTCCTCCTGGGCGGAACCGTCCTCTTGGTCTTGCGCAGCCTATTTAATCTCGAAGAACCTAAACGAACGTTTGTTTTAGCGTTGCTGATTTTCGGGGGCACCTTTTTCTTGCTGGCCTTCCGTCATCTCGGCTGGATCGAGGCCCTCCTGCTGAGCATGCTCGCTACCGGCGTGGCCGGCGTACTCCTCGAGGCGGTCGCCTACCGCCCCCTGCGCGGCGCCCCGCGCGAGAGCATGCTGATCACTGCAATCGCGGCAAGCTTCTTCCTCCAAAATATGGGCCAGCTCCTCTTCGGCCCGCGCGTGCGCGGCTTCAACGCCCAGACGATCCTCAACCAGCCCCGCAGCTTCGCCATCGGCGAGGAAACGGTC
>Ga0256832_1003229_pt1 | contig 11097 bp, 9 predicted proteins | sample 134614metaG_FD_190534 | JGI IMG/M metagenome (GOLD analysis project Ga0256832, IMG submission 190534) | Hydrothermal vent microbial communities from Lau Basin, Pacific Ocean - 134-614 | ecosystem: Environmental > Aquatic > Marine > Hydrothermal vents | place: Pacific Ocean: Lau Basin | collected...
TGAATTCATCCGTCTTCGCCCGCAGCTCCTCGTCCGAGAGTTTTTCGAACGCCGGTTCCAACGCGTTGATGGCGTCCACCCGCTTGCGGTAGGGGCGCAGCTTGCGTTCGTTCGCGCTACCGAAGATCTTCGAGGCGATGGCGCCTAGACCAAGCATCTTTCTCTATACCCGTCTGCGTGTGATTCCGAGCATCGTAGAAGGAACCCGCCTTCACCATGCCGCGTTACGGTTTGCGCCGGATTGTGTCCGCGCGATGACGATTCGCACATGCGGCGCAAGTTCCTCGATTTCAACTGCGTTCCTTACAGGAAACCGGCGGCGGCGGCAAATGACCATTGTCCGGGGCGTCTCCCGGGGAGCGCGGCTTGCGACAAATGTGCAACGATGGTTGTCAGCGGCCGCGGATGCGTGTAATCCATGCACGCCGCAGCGGTTGCCCGCTGCCGGCCAAGGCCGGGGCACGGGTCCCGCTGCCACCTGCATAATGTCGCCCCATTCGGCGGGCACGCAACACGGGCCGGCGCGGGGCTTCCCTGCCGAGCCGGAAGGGTAAGGAGCCGGCGCGACCGGCCTGGCACGCAAACGGCCCGCTCTTCACGGGCCCGCAATACGAATGATGAAAGCCATGTTGAAAACCAGCAAGATTGTCCTTGCCGCCTGTGTGTTGGCGTTGGCGGCGCCCGTGGCCATGGCGCAGCAGAAAGGCGCCTCCGGCGTCAAGGCCGCCGCCGAGGCCAAGCCCAGCACCGTCATCGCCCGCGTCAACGGCTACGAGATCACCGCCCGCGAGGTGGAGCTGGCGGCGGAAGACGTCGCCGCCCAGCTGAAGGACGTGCCGCCCAAGATGCGCTATCCGCTGGTGGTGCAATATCTCATCGAGCGCCACCTGCTGGCCCAGAAGGCGCTGAAGGAAGGCATGGCCAATTCCGAGGAATACAAGCGCCGCCTGCGCTTTTACCAATACAAGGCCCTGCGCGACGCCTATTTCGCCAAGAAGATCAAGCCTCGCGTCACCCGCGAGATGGTGAAGGAGATCTACGAGCGTGAAACGAGAAAGATAAAGCCCGTGGAGCGCGTGCGCGCGCGGCATATCCTCGTCTCGACGAAGGAAGAGGCCGAAAAGGTGCTCAAGGAGCTGAAGCAGGGCGCCAAGTTCGAGGATCTCGCGCGCAAGTATTCCAAGGACGGCTCGAAGGAATTCGGTGGCGACCTTGGCTATTTCACGGCGGACGAAATGGTGCCGGAGTTCTCGAAAGCCGTCTTCGCGCTGAAGGTCGGCGAGGTTTCCAAGCCGGTGAAGACCGAATACGGCTGGCACATCATCAAGCTCGAGGACCGCAAGAAGATCGGCCCGCGCCCGCTGGAGGAAGTCGCGCCCGGCATCGAGGCCCTGCTGCTGCGCCAGGAAGTCCAGAAGGAAGTCGCCCAGCTGGGCAAGGCCGGCAAGATCGAACTGCTCGACCCGGAGCTGAAGAAGCTCCAGGAAGAGAACCGCAAGAAGCTTCTGGAAATGCAGAAGAAGGCCGAGGCGGCGAAGAAGGCGAAGACGAAAGCGAAGTGATTCTCCCTTTTGCCCCGGAGAATGCTTCATCTGCCGGCGCAAGCCGGCATCTTGTGCCGGGAATGCATGAGCCAGCGGGACGAGATCCCGGCTTTCGCCGGGATGACGAGTGATCACCCCACTTCACGCGGCCGCCGGCAGGACTTGTGGTGCCATGCGGGAACAGTCGCCATGTCCCTTGACCTTTCCCCATCTCCGTTTGCTCCGGCAGCGTTCCCCCGACTGCCCGCCATCGCCGGCGTGCGCCTGGCGGTGACCGAAAGCGGCCTGAAATACACGGGCCGCCCCGACCTGCTGTTCGTCTCCCTTGCGGAAGGCACGCGGGCCGCGGGCGTGTTCACCCGCTCGGCCACGGCCGCCGCGCCCGTGCTGTGGTGCCGCGCGGCGCTGGCCGCCTCCGGCGGCGCGGCGCGTGCGCTGGTGGTGAACGCGGGCAACGCCAACGCCTTCACCGGCGAGAAGGGGGCGGAAACGGCGCGCGTCACTGCCGAAGAGGCGGCGCGGCTGCTCAACGCGTCCCCCTCGGACGTGATGGTGTGCTCCACCGGCGTCATCGGCGAGCCGTTCGACGCGCGCGTGCTCACCCGTCATTTCCCGGAGATGCTGGACGGCGGCGTGGCCACTTGGGAACAGGCGGCGTGCGCCATCATGACCACGGACACCTATCCCAAGGGGGCTTCCGCCAGCGGCGAAATCAATGGCCAGCCGTTTCATATCGCCGGCATCGCCAAGGGATCGGGCATGATCGCACCGAACATGGCCACCATGCTGGCCTACATCTTCACCGACGCCGCCGTGCCCGCCTCCCTGCTGCAACGGCTGCTCGCCGAGTGCGCCGCCGACACCTTCAATTGCATCACCGTCGACGGCGACACTTCCACCAACGATACCTTGCTCGCTTTCGCCACGGGCAAGGGCGGCGCCGTGGTGGCGGCGGACGACGCGGACGCCGTGATGGCCTTCCGCGAAGCGCTGCACGCGGTGTGCCACGACCTGGCGCTTCAGATCGTCAAGGACGGCGAGGGCATCTCCAAGTTCGTCACCATCCGCCTGTCCGGCGCGCCGGATGTGGCGGCGGCGCGGCAAATCGCCATGAGCGTCGCCAACTCGCCGCTGGTGAAGACGGCCATCGCCGGCGAGGACCCCAACTGGGGCCGCATCGTCATGGCCGTCGGCAAGGCCGGCGTGCCCCTTGACCAGCGGCGCCTGAAGATCTGGATCGGCGGCGAGCTGGTGGCGGAAAACGGCGCGGTGGCGCCCACCTACGACGAGGCGAAGGCCGCCGCGCACATGAAGGGCCGGGAAATCGACATCAGGGTGAGCGTGGGGGAGGGCAGGGGCGAGATAACCGTCCATACGTGCGACCTCACCCACGCCTACATCGACATCAACGCCGACTACCGCAGTTGAAGGATGCATCGAGGAAGGCGTCCATGGTGAAAGTCGGCCATTGGCGCCTCCTTGCCGTTGCGCGCATCTGTCGGTTGTCGAGGCTGGCGAAGACACCCTCGTGCGGCCGTGGCCTTGACAGCCAGCGACAGGTGCAACATTTCCCGGATATGCGAGATTGCAAGTGCAACACACGCTATTGCTCAGAGGGGAATTCATCATGCGTCCATCCGGCCGCAAGCCCGGCGAAATGCGCCCCGTATCCATCGAAACGGGCGTCTCGAGACACGCGGAGGGCTCCTGCCTCATCTCCGTGGGCCACACGAAGGTGCTGTGCACCGCCACCCTTGAAGATGGCGTGCCCGGCTGGCTCAAGGGGTTGGGCCGCGGCTGGGTGACGGCGGAATACGGCATGTTGCCGCGTGCCACCGGCCAGCGCATGAGGCGCGAGGCCAAGGCCGGCCAGTCCGGCCGCACGCAGGAAATCCAGCGCCTCATCGGCCGTTCCTTGCGTGCGGTGACCGACCTCGAGGCCCTGGGCGAGCGCTCCATCGTCATTGATTGCGACGTCTTGCAGGCCGACGGCGGCACCCGTTGCGCCTCCATCACCGGCGGCTGGGTGGCCCTTAGGCTCTGCATCGACTGGATGAAGGCCCGCGACATGCTGCAAGGCGATCCGCTGAGGGATCACGTGGCGGCCATCTCCTGCGGCGTCTACGGCGGCGAGGTCATTCTCGACCTCGACTACGCAGAGGATTCCGAGGCCGAGACGGACGCCAACTTCGTCCTCACCGGCTCCGGCGGGCTGGTGGAAATCCAGGCCACGGCGGAAGAGGAGCCCTTCACCGAGGAACAGTTCGACGAAATGCTCAGGCTCGCCCGCGCCGGCATTGGCGCGCTGGTGGAGAAACAGAAGGAGGCACTGGCCGCGCGCCCGGCCTGAAAAGCGTTTACATCGCACGATCAACCCGAGAGGATCATCCCATGTCCACCCGTCACGCCAAGGTCATCATCATCGGTTCCGGACCCGCCGGCTACACCGCCGGCATCTACGCCGCCCGCGCCATGCTCGAGCCGCTGCTCATCACCGGAATGCAGCCCGGCGGCCAGCTCACCATCACCACCGAGGTGGAAAACTACCCCGGCTTCGCCGAGCCTGTGCAGGGGCCGGAGCTGATGGAGGCCATGCGCCAGCAGGCCGAGAAAATGGGCACCGAGATCGTCAACGACCTCGTCACGGAGGTGGACTTCTCCAGCCGCCCCTTTCGGCTGAAGGGCGATTCCGGCACGGAGTACACCGCCGACGCCGTCATCATCGCCACCGGCGCGCAGGCGAAGTGGCTGGGGCTGCCTTCGGAAGAGAAGTTCAAGGGCTTTGGCGTTTCCGCCTGCGCCACCTGCGATGGCTTCTTCTACCGCGGCAAGAAGGTGATGGTCATCGGCGGCGGCAACACCGCCGTCGAGGAGGCGTTGTTCCTCACCAATTTCGCCTCCGAAGTCATTCTCGTGCATCGGCGCGACGAGCTGCGCGCGGAGAAGGTCTTGCAGAAGCGCCTGTTCGAAAACCCCAAGATCAAGGTCGTCTGGAACAGCGTGCTGGAGGAGGTGCTGGGCACGGAAAACCCGAAGTCCGTCACCGGCGCCCGGCTGCGCAATGTCAAGACCGGCGAGGAGACGGAGATCGCCGTCGACGGCATCTTCATCGCCATTGGCCACGCCCCGGCCACGGAGGTGTTCAAGGGGCAGGTGAAGATGAACGAGCGCGGCTACATCGAGCTTGCCTGCTGGAGCACGAAAACCTCCGTCGAGGGCGTGTTCGCCGCTGGTGACGTGGCCGACGAGAAATACCGCCAGGCCGTCACCGCCGCCGGCATGGGCTGCATGGCCGCGCTGGAGGTGGAACACTGGCTGGCCGAGCAGGAAGCGGGCTCCTGAACCCGCCTCCTCGTCATGCCGGCGAAAGCCGGTATCCTGTGCTGCAAACTCCTCTGCAAATGGCACGAGGCCCCGCCGCGGGGCCGGAGCGAGAAAGGGGATGACCGGAAGATGAAACAAAAGCGCCAGCGGTGGAAAACTGCTGGCGCTTCTGTTTCGAAGTGTCCTGCCGCTCCCGGGCGGTCCTCAACGCGGCCGCGGGCGGATGCGTATTTCCACCCGCCGGTTCATCGCCCGGCCTTGCTCCGTGCTGTTGTCCGCCACCGGATAACGCTCGCCGAAGCCGCGCGCGTCGATGCGCCGCGGATCCACGCCCTGCGACACCAGATAATGCATCACTGCCGCGGCGCGGCGCTCGGAAAGCCGTTGGTTGTATTCTGCCGATCCGGTGGAATCCGTGTGCCCGGCGATCAGCACGTCCGTCTCCGGAAAGCCGTTCAGCACTGTCGCCACCGCGTTCAGCGTGCGGAAGAAGCGCGGCTTGATGTCGGCCCGGTCGACGTCGAAGGTGATGTCGGAGGGCATCACCAGGCGGATGTCGTCGCCCTCGCGCACGATGCGCACGCCGGTGCCGGCCAGCTTCTTGCGCAGCTCGGCCTCCTGGCGGTCCATGTAGGCGCCCACGCCCATGCCGGCGATGGTGCCCAGCGCCGCGCCGATGAGCGCGCCCTTGCCCGCGCCCTTGCCGCTCTTCTTGCTGGTCAGCGCGCCGACGAGCGCGCCGGTGGCGGCCCCGGCGGCCGCCCCCGCGCCGGCGCCCAGCAGCGTGTTGGAAGGATTTTCCTCGCCCGTGTAGGGGTCCGTGGTGCATCCCGCCAGCGCCAGCGCGCCACAGACGGACAGGACCAGAACGGTCTTCTTCATGAGTGTTTCCCCTCGTCAGGATGAACCATGATTCGTCGTGGCATTGGCGCCTGAATGCCGGGCCTTTGCGGCGGATTTGTGGTGCCGAAACGAACGACGGGGCCGCGTTCGCGGCCCCGTCATGGTGCGTGTGGTGTCCGTGCCCGGCCAGCAGGCCCGCCTCAGCCCTCGTTCTTCAGCGAGGCGTAATATTCCTGAAGGATCTTCACCACCTCCGGGCGCGAGAACTCCGGCGGGATCGGCTCGCCGGCCGCCAGCCGGCGGCGCTGCTCGGTGCCGGAGATGAGCACTCGGTCCTCCTTGCCATGCGGGCAGGTCTTGCCCGAGGCCATGCCCATGCACTTCTTGCAGTAGAAGGTGATGTCCACCTTGAACGGCTTGGTGATCAGCGCCCCTTCCCACAGCTCGTCGAAGATGTGCTGGGCGTCGAACGGGCCGTAGTAGTCGCCCACGCCGGCGTGGTCGCGCCCCACGATCAGGTGCGAGCAGCCGAAGTTCTGGCGGATCACCGCGTGCAGCAGCGCCTCGCGCGGGCCGGCGTAGCGCATCTCGATGGGATAGCCCGCCTGGATCACCGTGCCCGGCACGAAGTAGTTGTCGATCATCGCCTGGATGGCCTTGGTGCGGATCTCGGCCGGGATGTCTCCGGGCTTGAGCTTGCCCAGCACCTGGTGGATGAACACGCCATCCAGCGTTTCCACCGCCAGCTTGGCCAGATATTCATGCGAGCGGTGCATGGGGTTGCGCGTCTGGAACGCCGCCACCTGCGACCAGCCGCGGTCCAGGAACATCGCCCGCGACTCCGCCGGACGGATGAACAGGTCCTTGTACTTCTCGGCGTAGACGCCCTCAGACAGCGCCTTCACCCGGCCCGCCAGGTTCACGTCGCCCTGATTCATCACCGACTGCACGCCCGGATGCTCAGGATCGGTGGTGCGGAACACGTGCTGGCACTCGAACTCCTTGTCCTCCTTGCTCAGCGCGTATTTCTCGCTCACCTCCATCACCGCCATGATGGTGCCGGTTTCCGGGTCCACCAGCGCCACCTCTTCTCCCTCGTTGATGGAATCGGCGATATCCTTGTCCACCGGGCAGGTGATGGGGATGGGCCAGAACAGGCCGGAAGAGGTCTTCATGTCGCGGCACACGCCCTCCCAGTCGGCGCGGTTCATGAAGCCGGTCAGCGGCGTGTAGGCGCCCATGGCGAACATGGATACGTCCGACACCTCGCGCGAGCGCAGCGGTACCTTCTTGAGGTTCTCGGCATGTTTCAGTTCGTCGGCGCGTTCCAGCTCCGGCAGCAGCAGCGGCATGACCTCGTCAGAGCCATGCGGTGGCACCAGTTTGGACATTTTGAAGTCTCCCTCTCTCGTGTGAATGTTCCCGGGCTGGCCGGGGCGTCTCCCCCCGCCTGGGTCCCCTCGGGTGGCTCCGGCGCGCCGCTCCGCCGGCGGCGGACGTGGGGCGCGTCCGGCAAATGAGCCCGCCAAGCCTTTAGCATTCCGGCGTGCCGCTGCAAATGCCAAAATTGTGCTGTCTCCCCGAGGGGTTGAAAACCGGCCGTGAATGCCACGCCGCGAGCATGGCGCCAAACACGTCATCACCTGTTGCGACAAAAGCTCTGCGCCGCAGCCACATCACCGGTGATGAATGTCGCCCGCACCGTGTTGGAAATGCCAAAACGCCATGCAAACAGGCGCTTGGCGTCGTCATGCGCATATTTCGTAATATTCGCATATGTCCCCTTTTCAGCCTTCGGCATACATGCTATAGACCTGCCGCAAGCGTCGGAGTCTTCCTGTTTTGCGCGTCCCTGGCGGATGATGGGGCCGGGACAGGCGGGCCAGGCGCCAAGAGGGAGAAACTGCGCTACCAGGGTGGCGGCAGTCGGCAGGGAGAGGCAGTCGCCGGCAAAGGGGGGCACGAGGCATCGTGCAGACCATCTCCAGCGGCATTGCTTCGGCTGCCACCGTGGCGGTGGCGGACGGTGCCGGATGATCATGGCCAATGCGCTCCTTGCGGAGTGGCGTTGGCGTTTGTGGTGTCCGCCATGCCGGCTGCGGCCGCAACGGGGCTAGGGATGATGAGGATTTTCTGGCGGGGGCTAGGGGCGTTCCGTGCATCCGGTCGTCGGACCGGACAACATCCTCGAGGCCCTGCACCTGACGCCGACAACTGAAAGCTAAGGGGATTCTGTAGCAATGATCACGACCAATCCATTCGCCGGGCTCGCCGAGCTCGGAATCACGCCGGGAATGATGCAGGCGTTCGTCGTCCTCATGGTTCTGGCGGTGGTGGTGGGCGTTATCCTCGATGTGCTCCACAAGAAAAGCCACAAGTATTTCTTCGAGCACGAGGAGCGCATGAAGAAGCTGGCCACGCGCGAGCTGAGCTCGGCCGAGAAGACCAGCATGTTGATCCAGACCATCACCAGCGAGGTGCTCACCTCCTCCGAGTTCCACAACCCGAAGCGTCGTTTCGCACACCTGCTGAAGATGTACGGTTTCGTGCTGTTCGTGCTGTCCAGCGCCGTGCTTATCTTCGCCTATCCGACCACGGCGAACGCTCCCTTCTGGTCTTTCCTGTGGCATCTGGGCGCGCTGATGGTGATCGTTGGCGGCTACTGGTTCTTCTTCTCCCTGCGCGTCGACGTGCAGTCGGAGGGTAACCAGTGGTGGAACCTGAAGAAGCGCGACCTGTTCATCGTCTCTCTGCTGGCCACCGTCACCTTCGGCCTGCTGTGGTCGCTGTTCGGCACGGTGGTGCTGTTCGGACTGTTCATCATCTCCACCGTGGTGCTGTTCGGTTCCGTCTACTGGTCGAAGTTCGCGCACATGTTCTTCAAGCCGGCTGCCGCCTACCAGAAGCGCAAGCTGATGGCCGACGGTTCGCGCGAGAACCTGCCGCCGTTCTATCGCCGCGCGGACGTGCTCGATCAGTCCACCATGGACTTGGTGCGCGACATTCCGAAGGATCAGAAGTTCGGCCTGTGCATCATGAAGGACGAACCCAAGCATTACTGATCGAGCGGGAATGAAGGGAAGTTTCATCAAGAGGGGAAGCTGAGAAATGCCCACTTTTGTCTACATGACCCGGTGCGACGGATGCGGCTACTGCGTCGACATCTGTCCGTCCGACATCATGCACATCGACGACACCTGGCGTCGCGCCTACAACCTCGAGCCGGACATGTGCTGGGAGTGCTACTCCTGCGTCAAGGCCTGTCCGATGCACGCCATTGACGTTCGCGGCTATGCCGACTTCTGTCCGCTGGGCCACGCCGTGCGCGTGCACCGCGACGAGGAGGAAGGCATCATCGCCTGGCGCATCAAGTTCCGCAGCGGCCGCATCAAGGATTTGGTGGCGCCGATCACCACCAAGCCGTGGGGCAAGTTCATTCCCGACCTCAAGCAGGTCGCGCCGCCCACGGAGGAGCAGCGCAAGAGCCAGCTCTTGTTCAACGAACCGAAATACATCCGGCTTGACGACGGCGATCTGTACACGCTGGAGTCGCAGGGGCTGAAGATGAGGCAGGGAGTGTACTACTGATGGCTTACAAGACTATCGTCGTCGACAACATCGACATCCTGGTGGTTGGCGCCGGCTTGAGCGGCACGGGTGCCGCGTGGGAGGCGCGCTACTGGGGACAGGACAAGAAGATCGTCATCGCCGAAAAGGCCAATATCTACCGTTCCGGCGCCGTGGCCATGGGCCTGTATGCCATCAACTGCTACATGGGCACGCGCTTTGGCGAGAACAACCCCGAGGACCACGTGCGCTATGCCCGTAACGACCTGATGGGCATCGTGCGCGAGGACCTGCTGTTCGACATGGCGCGCCACGTCGACTCGGCGGTGCATCAGTTCGAGGAATGGGGCCTGCCCATCATGCGCGACCCGGAAACGGGCAAGTACCAGCGCGAGGGCAAGTGGCAGATCATGATCCACGGCGAGTCCTACAAGCCCATCGTGGCCATGGCCGCCATGAAATCAGCGGACAAGGTCTACAACCGCATCTGCGTCACGCATCTGCTGATGGACGAGGCCAAGGAGAACCGCGTGGCGGGTGCCGTGGGCTTCAACGTCCGCACCGGTGACTTCTATGTCTTCAAGTCCAAGACCGTCATCGTCACCGCCGGCGGCGCGTCCATGATCTACAAGCCGCGCTCCACCGGCGAGGGCTCGGGTCGCGTGTGGTATGCCCCGTGGTCGTCCGGTTCCGCCTATGGTCTGCTCATCCAGGCGGGCGCGAAGATGACCCAGATGGAAAACCGCATCGTGCTGGCCCGCTTCAAGGACGGCTACGGTCCGGTGGGCGCCTACTTCCTCCATCTGAAGACCTACACCCAGAACGCCTATGGCGAGGAATACGAGTCCCACTGGTACGACGAGCTGAAGAAGATGGTGGGCGAGTACATCGACCACCATCCGGTGCCCACCTGCCTGCGCAACCACGCGCTGATTCGCGAGGTGCTGGCTGGCCGCGGCCCGATCCACATGGTCACCATGCATTCCTTCCAGGATCCGCACCTGGAGGAGGTGGGCTGGCACAACTTCCTCGGCATGACCGTTGGTCAGGCCGTCCTGTGGGCCGCTACCGACCTCGATCCGAAATGCGAGAACCCCGAGCTGACCACCTCCGAACCCTATGTGATGGGTTCACACGCCACCGCCTGTGGCGCCTGGTGCTCCGGCCCGGAGGACATCTCGCCGCCCGAATACTTCTGGGGCTACAACCGCATGACCACGGTCCACGGTCTGTTCGGTGCCGGCGACGCCTGTGGCGGCACCCCGCACGCCTTCTCGTCCGGTTCCTTCACCGAGGGCCGTCTGGCGGCCAAGGCGGCCTGCCAGTATATCGACGATGGCAAGGCCGAGGGCATCGTCGTCTCCGAGCGGCAGATCGAGGAGCTGCGCGAGAAGATCTACAAGCCGCTGGAGAACTACAAGGTCTGGCGCAACGAGATCGTCGCCGGCACGGTCAGCCCGACGGTGCTGCTGCCCAAGCAGGGGCTCATCCGGATGCAGAAAATCATGGATGAATACTGCGGCGGCGTCAGCATGCAGTACATGACCAACGAGAAGCTGCTCAACTACGGCCTGAAGAAGCTGACCCTCCTGAAGGAAGACATGGAAATGCTGGCGGCTTCCGACCTCCACGAGCTGCTGCGCTGCTGGGAGCTGCACCACCGCGTGCTGACCTCCGAGGCGGTCATGCACCATACGCTCTTCCGCAAGGAGACGCGTTGGCCGGGTTACTACTACCGCGGCGACCATCTCTACCTCGACGACGAGAACTGGCACGTTCTCACCGTCTCCCGTCGCGACCCGAAGACCGGCGAGTGGAC
>Ga0256832_1003230_pt1 | contig 11096 bp, 7 predicted proteins | sample 134614metaG_FD_190534 | JGI IMG/M metagenome (GOLD analysis project Ga0256832, IMG submission 190534) | Hydrothermal vent microbial communities from Lau Basin, Pacific Ocean - 134-614 | ecosystem: Environmental > Aquatic > Marine > Hydrothermal vents | place: Pacific Ocean: Lau Basin | collected...
GACCAGCCGACCGCGCGACTGAGCGACCAGACGACTGCCCCGACCGCCTGCCCAACTACCTCCGTAGCAGCGTGAAATAAAACGTCGCGCCCTCGCCCGGCCTGCTCTCCGCCCAAATGCGCCCCCCATGCCCCTCCACGATATGCTTGGCGATGGCCAGGCCCAAACCCGAACCGCCGCCCGCGCGGGCGGGATCGGTCTTGTAGAAGCGCTCGAAGATGCGGTCGAGATGCTCGGGCGGGATGCCGGGCCCCGAATCCCGCAGATAGAACAACATCTCATCCCCCTCGGGCCGGGCCCCAATGACGATGGCTCCCCCTTCGGGCGTGAACTTGATGGCGTTGTGCAGGAGATTCTGGATCACCCGCTGCACCGTCTCCTCATCCGCCAGCGCGTGCAGGTCGGGATCATATTCCCGGACGAGTTGCAGGGATTTGTGCTCCAGTTGGGTTTCCAGGCGGGAGACAGGAGGTTCGATGATGGCGGCCAGGGACGTGGGCGCCAGGCGCAGAGGCAGACGGCCCGACTCGATCATGCTCAGGTCCATCAGCTCCTGCGCCATCTGCTGCAACGTCAGGGTTTGATCCGCGATGCTGTCCAGCAATTTGGCCGCTTTCTTGGGCTTGTCCACGGCACCCATCCGCAAGGTCTCCACCAGGAGCTGGATGGTGGTGATGGGCGTGCGCAGGTCGTGGGAGATATTGGCCACGAAATCGCGGCGGGCCCGGCCCAAACGCTGAAGCTCGGTCACATCCTCCACCGTCAGGGCCGCCAGACCAGGCGCGCCCTCCACGGGCAGCGCCCGCGCCCAAAACACCTGATCCTCAATCTGAAACTGGCGGATCTGCTCCCGCCCCTCGCGAAACGCCCGCTGCACCAGGGGAATCAGCGACGCGGCCATGGGCAGCTGCTTCAGCGTGAGGTACTCCCCCGAGCTGTCGGTGGGCAGCCACGCCCGGGCGCTGTCGCTCACCCAAACCAGGGCTCCGCTCTCATCCACCAGCAAGATGCCCGCGCGGGCGCTCATCCCCACCGCGTCCAGATAACGGGCCAGCGCGTCACGCGCCTGCCGAGCTTCCGCTAGTTCGCCCCACAACCGCTGCACCCGCTCCCGCCTCCGCCGACAAGCCATCCACAACCCCGCCAGACCGGCCGCCAACGCAATCAGAAGCAAGCCAGGAAGCCAATCCATCATCCAAAATACCCGCGCTCCATGCCGCTAATCCACGAACCGATACTTCAGCAGCGCCCAAATGGCGGGGAACGCATCCCGCCAGGTGATATTCTTCCCCTCCTCATACTCCCGGCCCGTATAGCTGATGGGCACTTCGTAGATGCGGTAGCCCCGCTTCAGGATTTTGGCTGTGATCTCCGGTTCCAGCTCGAAGCGGCGGGCGCGGAGAGGCACGCCCTCCAGCACCTCCTTGAGGAAGACCTTGTAGCAGGTCTCCATGTCGGTGAGGATGGAATCGTAAAGCAGGTTGGTGAGCAGCGTCAGGAATTTGTTGCCCAGCATGTGGCGGAAGAGCATGGCCTTGCGCGGCCCACCCAGGAACCGGGACCCATACACCACCTTCGTCCGCCCCTCCAGGATGGGCTGCAGAAGGAGGGGATAGTCGCGCGGGTCGTATTCCAGGTCTGCGTCCTGAATCAGCAGAATCTCGCCCGTGGCGTGCTGGATGGCCGTGCGGATGGCCGCGCCCTTGCCCTGATTCTTCTCGTGGACGAACACCTTGAGGATGCCCTCGGCCTCGGCCTCCCGCAAAATCTCCAGGCTGTCATCCTTCGACCCGTCATCCACGGCAATGATCTCCTGATGGAGGTGCACCACCTCCCGCGGGGGCTCGCCGGAGATGGGCTGGATCTCCAGATCGAAGTCGTGCATCAGCCGCACCTGGTTGATGATGGCGCGCAGGGTGGCGGCCTCGTTGTACACGGGCATGAGGACGGAGTAGTTGACGGTTCGGGTGGGATGCATAGGCGTAATCAATGTCAATTATCAAGGAAAAGGCTTCGCGCCTTCGTTCTCTTCGCGTCTTCGTGGCAAAAAGGGATGGCGCGAGCTTAATCGTTACTTTTGGTCACAGCATAGCGAAAGCTCTCCCAGGCCGCGTCCGCGTTGTCATCGGGCTGAACGTCGATGATGCGCCCGCCGTGTTCCTCCACCAGCCGCACCACCTCCTGTCGGGGAACGCCGTACATATTCATCACAGGCGCATCGCCGTAGCGCAACCGCTGATACCAGCGCCAGGCCGCGGTGGGCTTGATGGGCTGCAAGAGGCGCTGCATGGCGCTGCGCGGGCGGGAGGGAATCTGAAAAACCGCCAGCCCGCCGGGCTTGAGCACCCGCAGGAATTCGAGCATGTAGCCGCGGGCGTAGCGGGGAGGCATGTGCTGCAAGGTAATGTTCGAGTAGACGAAATCGAAGGCGTCGTCTGCGAAAAGGGAGAGATCGTCGCGTGGATTCAGGTGATAATGACAGCGGTCGCCGGCCTGATTCAGCTCCCGGGCCAGGTCAAGCATGGCCTCGCTGATATCGACGCCATGGACTTCATCGAAATAATGGGCCAGGGCCTGCGTCAGACGCCCCACGCCGCAGCCGAAATCCAGGGCGGCGTCACGCCCGATCTCGACGCCCAGGCCAGCCACATAGGCCATCACCTGATGGATCTCCTCGCGGCCGGTGGCGAAGAACGCGTCGACATCCCACCGCCCCTCCTCCATGCCGGGCCAGGCCAACACGGCCCAGAAGGGATCGGTCTCGCCGAAACGGTTCCAGTTCGCCTGAACGTCCTTCAAATCCATCAGGCAAGGATTATACCCCATTTGGGAGGAGTTACGTAAAAAATCTTACTTCGACGCGCTCTCATCTCATGCTAAGGTGAAGCAACCACCCTTCACCCCCTGCTAAAGGAGACGCGTTTATGCACCGAAAACACCTGCTGATTCTCATCATGGCGCTCATTTTGGCGCTACTGCTCGCTGCATGTGGCGGCGCGGCCACACCCGAGCCCGCCCAACAACCCACCAACACCCCCATCCCACCCACGGACACGCCCATTCCACCCACAGACACCCCAATCCCGCCGACAAACACGCCCGTTCCACATACCAACACCCCCGTTCCACCGACTGACACCCCTGCGCCCACCGAAGCGCCCATGAGCCCCGCGGAGAAAGAAGCCGCGGCCCTGTGGGACGCCATCCAGAGCGCGGATTATCAGGGAACGTGGAGCCTCGTGCCCGGCAAAGGCGAACTCTACGCCGGACAAGGCCCCCACGGCATGTTACTCACCACCTACCTCAACGAGCAGGCTTTCAACACGCTCGAATCCAAACCGGGCCATTTCCCCGACGGCAGCATCCTCGTCAAGGAAAACTACAAGCCCGACAAAACCCTGGCCGCCATCACCGCCATGTTGAAGAAGAAAGGCTTCGATCCCGACCACAACGACTGGTTCTTCGCCAAGTTCGGGCCTGACGGCTCCGTCCAGGCCGCAGGCTCTCCCGCCGGATGCGTCTCTTGCCACGGCGCGGTCCGCACCAACGACTACATCTACACCTTCCCCGTCGCCCCCGTTCCCCCGCCCCAGGTCGAAGCCAGCGATGAAGTCAAACAAAAGGCCGCGGACCTGTGGACCATGCTCCAGAAGGAGAGCTATCAGGACAAATGGAGCCTCATCCCCGGCAAGGGCGAACTCTACGCCGGGCAGGGCCCCCACGGTATGTTGCTCACCACCTACCTCAATGAGCAGGCTTTCAACACGCTCGAATCCAAACCGGGCCATTTCCCCGACGGCAGCATCCTCGTCAAGGAAAACTACAAGCCCGACAAAACCCTGGCCGCCATCACCGTCATGGTCAAGGAAAAGGGCTTCGCACCCGGGGAAGGCGACTGGTTTTGGGCCAAGTTCGGGCCCGATGGCTCCGTCCAGGCCGCAGGCCAACCCGCGGGCTGCCTCTCCTGCCACGGCTCCGTCCGCTCCAACGACTTCGTCTTCTCCTTCCCCGTCGCGCCCATCCCGCCCCAAGGCCCGCCCCCGCTCCTGAGTGAGATGGGATCGGGCGAGGAAAGCATGGGAACATCGGGCGAGAGCGGGCAAACCGGCATGGGCGATGAGGCTCCGCCCGAAAAGCCCGACCTGGCTACAGTGGCCGCGCTGGTGCAGAAAGGCGGCTGTGCAGAATGCCACACCATCGCCGGCATCGAGGGTGCCTTGGGCGACTTGGGCCCGGAATGGTGCGTCCCAGCCAAGGAATATCAGGAAGGCGCGATCACCCTCGCCTTCCTGCGAGAATCCATCCTCGACCCCAACGCCGACGTGGAGGAAGGGTTTCCCGCCAACATCATGCCCCAGAACTTCGGCGACCTCTTCACCCCGGATGAAATCGACGCCCTAGTCACCTTCATCGCCACCATGGATTGCCCTTGACGAAAGCCCTCACTGCTCACTGATTACTGAACCCCCTTCCCCAACAGCCCTTCCGACAATGACGTCGGCGGGGCTGTTTCTTTTTTGTGGATTTTCCAAACCCTTGTTTTATGTTATAATCTCCCCAACGACGCCACCCATTCCACCATCATCGTATCGTCGGGAGTTCGATATGCCCTATTCACGCATCCGGGAAGCGCCTGAATCCAGTTCGGCGGCCACGTTGCGCGCGGTCGTCGCCGCGCTCAAAGACGCCTGGCATGTGCCGCAGCAGGGGACGACAACCGAAAAACGGCTGGCGCAATTCGCATCCCGTCTGCCCGAATCCGTGGTCAAGAAGCTCATCGCCCGCGAGGTGCAGCAACGGGCGCTGGACCCCAGCCTGGCCCGATATGTGAAGACCGAGGGCCTGGCGCGGCAGGCTGCAGCCCACTATGAGCACATCGAGGGCAAGATCGGCTATCCCGCCATCCTCATCGGCGCGCCCAATGGTGGCGTCGCCTATCTCGCCGCGCTCCTGAGCGTTCCCTTCCTCCCCGGCTATTTCTTGCTCAGCTTCGCCCACCATTCCCATCCCGACGACATCGCCGCCTACGAACGCCGCGGCAGCGAACTCATCGACCCGATCCTTCGGCAGAATCCCGACTTGCTGGCCGTCAACCACTACGACCCCGTGCACGACCGTTTCTTCGTCGAGGAAGTCAACCACATCCGCCTCAAACTCCTATCGCTGCCCGCGGCCTATCAGAACTTCATCCAGCGGCATCTCGCGCCCGGCGGCGTCATATTTTATGTCGATAACGAATACACATGGCCCCAGTACCGGATCAGCGACCGACACTGGTTTCAGGTGGGCGGCCTGGGCGGCTTCAGCCCTGAAGACTACCTCCAGGGCTCGCCCGTGCTGGACGAATGGCTGGCCGGGCAGAAGAGCGACCATCGAGGCGGCTGGCGGCTTTCCCATTACGAAGGCCAATTGGTGGAGACGCGTGAGTCAGAATGGGGTAGCACTCCGGCCTTCCGGGAGGCGGTTAGGGAATTCGCCGACGCGCATGAATACGAATTCCGGGCGCTGCACGGCTACCACCCCGAAGACTTCAGCGCCCTGGCCTACACCGCCTATCTGTGGGAGAGCCGATTGCACGATCGGCCCGTTAACGGCCTGTTGGTGGAATGCTTCAGCCAGATCAACCCCACAGCGGCGCTGCGGGCCGACCTGCTGCCCCTGTGGATGCCTTTCAATACCCAGGACAGCCTGGAATTCTTCGCCCGCATGACGCCCATGATCCCCAAAGGATTGGACGTGGTCATCTCCCTGCTGGCGAACTTTACCAAAACGCCCGATCTGCCTCTGGCCCTGGCGTGGGAGAAAATCGCCTCCCGCATCGGGCCTGTGAACTGGATCGGGGTCCATCCCGACCGTTATCCCATGGACCTCGCCTCCATCTTCAGTTACGCCACGGACTTGCAGAAATGGGTGCAGGAGCATCCGGGCGAGCAGCCCCGCCCTCACCTCACGCCCGAAGACCTGCTCAGCATGATCCAAAACCTGAACCGGCACGGCTCCAGGCTGTTCGCCTATCTCCTCAGCGCCGACGAGGAGGAAGAACCCGAGCCCGCGCCCATCGAAGAGCCCCCGCCCATGTGAACAGAAGCTCAGAAATCAGAACCACGGACGACCCCCACGCCCCGCCATGGCCAGGCAGGGGCGTTTTCTTTTGGGATCAATCAGTCCGAGCGGCAGTTCGCCGATACGGATGAAAATGAGAACGCTGATAACGCGGATGCGACGCTGATTTTCGCAGAAGATTTTCACAGATTTTTCTTTTTATCCGCGCTCATCCGTTCCTATCTACGTCATCTGCGTCCTCCAAATCTATTTTCAAAGCAGTCCCACGGCGGGCCAACCCGCGCCGATACCGATGAAAACGCCCCGCGGCCAGGGCGGCGCGGGAAGCCAAGCACGTAATGCGTAATGCGTGATGCGTAATGATCTCACGGATTACGGATTACGGATTACGCCCGTGGCAAACTCGCCCAGCGGGGGCTCCAAGTCATTTTTGCAAACCAACACAACGCTATTTTCGGAGCAGAGGGCAAAAGACCAGCAACCGTCCGGATAGCGTCAGGCAATGCGTCTGGTTTTATGATACACTCGGGTATCGCCACCGGTAACTGCTAACGTACTTGACTTTAGACCACCAAAAGCCACGAAGGCTCGAAGTTTTTCGAAGACACGAAGGAAAAATAATGAAAAATACGTCGTGCCTTCGCTTTTCTTCGTGTCTTCGTGGCAAAAAGTGGTCGGGATACCTTAGTAGTTACCGCCACCGATTCACTCGCATGGAGGAACCGCCATGAAACGGCTGCTTGCCCTCGTGGCCGCCGTCGTCTTGCTTGCGACGAGCGGCCTATCTGCACGCGCCCAGTCGGGAGAACAACCTCTCCGCCCGGACGCCACCACCGACGACCTCATCTTCATCCACCATTCCTGTGGCCAAAACTGGCTGAACGACGGTCTGCATGACGCCCTTCTCGCCAAAGACTACATCGACGAACGCAACGACATCTACTACGGCACGGACATGCCGCCCGACAGCGGTCGCCCCGACTCGTTGGCGCCAACGCCCGGGGACAAAACCGACATGAACCATTGGATTCTCTGGTTCAACGACTACCTGAACGGGGTGAAAGCGCACGGCGCCGAGGATGGATACAACCGTATCATCATGTTCAAAAGCTGCTACCCCAACAGCAACATCAGCAGCGACGGCACAGAGCCGGGCGACCCCTTCAGCAGCAGCAAAACCCTGGCCAACTACAAGGCCGTCTATCGCCATCCCGACGGCCCGGGCAACACCTACACCCGGGACGGCTACACCTATCACCCGTTGGAGGACATTTTCGCTGCACATCCCGAGATCCTGTTCATCCCGGTGACCGCGCCGCCCCGCCACTACGCCCCCTCCGACGCCACCAACGATGACGAGGCCCATCGCGCCCGCACCTTCAACAACTGGCTCAAATATGATTGGCTGGCCAGCTACAACTCAGCCCATCCCGACCTGCACAACGTAGCCGTGTTCGACTGGTTCAGCGTACTCACCTATTACGATACTCACCCCACGCATCCCAACCGGCTGCGCCAGGAATACGGCGGCGACAGCGGCGACTCGCATCCCAATCATGACGCCAACTACCACTCCACCGACGTCTACGCCCGCAACGCCACCAACTTCATCGACAACGCCTGGGGCGTCTACAACGGCGGCAGCACCCTCTTCCTGCCCAGCATCACCATCGCCCAACTCAACAGCGCCGACTTGCGCCTGAGCTGGAGTCACGATTGGGACGTGAGCTGGTACCGGGTGTGGCGGGGAACAGAGCCCTACTTCGTCCCCTCCGGGCCCACGCCCCGGGCGTTGGTGCAGGCCGCGCCCTGGCAATACGACGACGCGGGGGCGCTGGGCGACGCCGGGGTCAACTACTTCTACCTGGTGGAAGACGTGCTCTCCGATGGCATCCTCTCAGTCGCCAACCGCACGGGCGAGTTCGACTTCGCGCTCACGCCCGGGAGCAATTGAGATGATGAAAAACGCCTTGCGTCACGTCCTGCTGGCAGCGGGCCTTGCGCTTGCGTCCCTGATCGCGGCCGGGCCGCCCGCGTCCGCACAGGGCGGCCCCGTCCCCCAGGCGCCCGCGGGCCAGACCGAAGACCTCTGCCCCGCCCTGGCCCCATCCACCGGCCCAGCCATCACCGTCTCCACCGTCTCCGAGCTGGAAAACGCAGTGAACAACGCCTCGCCCGGCGACGTCATCCTCATCGCCGACGGCGTCTACAACCTGGACGGCGTCTATCTGCGCATCGCTGCGCCCGACGTCACCGTGCGCTCGGCCAGCGGCCATCGCGAGGAGGTGGTGCTGGATGGCAACTACATCACCACCGAGATCTTCCAGATTGTCGCCTCGGACGTGACCATCGCCGACCTGACGCTACGCGAAGCGTATGATCACCCCATCCACATCATGTCCACCGAGAGCGGCGACGCCACCGGCACGCTGATCTACAACGTGCACATCATCGATCCGGGCCAACAGGCCATCAAGATCAACCCCTACACCGGCGAAAACGCGCTCTATTTCCCCGATGACGGCGTCATCGCCTGCTCGCACATCGAGCTCACCGACGCCGGACGCCCGCACATTCGCGACAACTGCTACACCGGCGGCGTGGACGCGCATCAGGCCCGGGGCTGGGTCATCCGCGACAATGTCATCGAGGGTTTCTGGTGCAACAGCGGGCTGTCGGAGCATGGCGTGCACTTCTGGCGAGGAAGCCGCGACACCCTGGTGCAGCGCAATCTGCTGCGCAACAACGCCCGGGGCGTCGGCTTTGGACTCAGCACCAGCGGCCCCGGCCGCACCTACGACGACAATCCCTGCCCGGGAGCCAGCGGCTATGTGGATCACTACGGCGGCGTCATCCGCAACAACGTCATCTTCGCCAACGAAAGCGCGCTCTTCGCCTCGGAATACGGCTTCGATTCGGGCATTGGCCTGTGGAACGCGTGCGGCGCTCGGGCCTTGCACAACACTGTCGCCTCCACGCAAGCGCCCTTTTCCTCCATCGAATGGCGCTTCGACAACACCGACGTGGACATCATCAACAATCTTGTCACCCGCAACCTCATGGATCGGGGCGGCTCGGCCACCCTCTCCGGCAATCTGCAAAACCAACCCCTGAGCACGTTCGTGGATGGCGCGGGCGGTGATCTGCATCTCAGCGCATCCGCGACAACGGCCATCGATCAGGTGACCGCGCCCGCGGACGTGGCTGATGACTACGACGGAGAGGCCCGCCCCATCGGCTCCGCCGCCGACGTGGGCGCAGACGAATACAACCCCGACCAGCTCTACTTCCCCATCATCTTCATCGCCACCCGCACCGCCTGCGATCTCACCATCTCCTGGCGCATCGACCAGCCCTGGCAGGCGTTTCACATCTACCGGGACGCCTCGCCCTATTTCGAGCCCGACGGCGCTCCCCAGAGCACCTTCACCGCTCCGCCTTGGCGCTGGAGCGACCCCGACGCGCTGGGCGACGCGAACGCGAATCACTTCTACCTGGTGCAGGGCGAAGACAACGACGCCATCATCACCTCCCAGCGCGTGGGAGAATTCGACTTCGCCCTGGTTCCAGGGGCGAACTGACGTTGCAAAGGAACCTTCCATGCCAAAAACCATCTACAAATCCCTGCTCCTGACCGTCATCATTCTTCTGCTGGCGCTGCTGACGGGCGTCCTGATTGTCACAAGACACGCGATCGCCCAAAACGGAAGCGCCCCGGACGCAGCACTCGCCCCCACCGGGCTGGTCGCCTCGCCTTACATCGGCGAAACCACGCCCACGTCCGTGGTGGTCGCCTGGGCCACCGACACGTCCGGGGCCAGCGAGGTGCGTTATAGCGAGGATACAAGCTATTCCCACACCGCCGCAGCCACTTCCTTCGCCAGCGACGGCAAAACCTGGCATTCGGCCACCATCACGGGCCTGACGCCCGACACCACCTACCACTATCGCGTCTACACCGGCGGCGTCGATCTCACCCCCTGGCCCGATGTCACCTTCACCACCGCACCGCCCGACACCGCCACCCAGGTCACCTTCGCGGCCCTGGGCGACGGACGCCCAAATTCAACCTCCTCCAACCCCAACCAGGCCACCTGGGACGTAGCCTATCAGATGACGCAGCATGACTTCGATTTCGCCGTGCATTCGGGCGACATCGTGTACGGCGGCGGCGTCTGTTCAGGCAGTGACAGCGGCTGGAATCAGTATCTGCGGGCTTACTTCGACGTGTACGAGGACAGCGTCAAGCAAACGCCCTTTTATCCCGCCATCGGCAACCACGAACTGGGCAGTGGCAGCAGCGCCTGCGGCTATCACGCCTACACCGACGTCTACCACCTGCCCGAGAACGCGCCTTCGGGCGATGAAGAGCGCTACTACGCCTTCGATTGGGGCAATGTCCATGTCATCTCCCTGAACACCGAACAGAACTACAACGTCGGCAGCGCCCAATACAACTGGCTGGAAAATGATCTGCAAAACACCGACCGGAGATGGATCGTGGTTGCGTTCCACCGCCCGCCCTACAGTTCCGGGCCTCACGGCAGCAATACGGACGTGCAGGACCAGCTTGTCCCCCTGTTCGAACAATACGGCGTGGACGTGGTGCTCAACGGACACGACCACGACTACGAGCGCACCTGCCCCATCAAAAACGATGCCTGCACCACCATCGACGATGGCGGCGTAGTGTATTTCGTCACCGGCGGCGCCGGCGCCCCGCTTTATAGCCAGAATGATCCCAACGCCTGGTTCACGGCCAAATACAGCAAATCCCACCATTTCATGCTGCTTTCGGTGAACGATTGTCAGATGAACATCCAGGCCATCGACGACAACGGCAACGTCATCGACAGCTACCAGATCGACAAATGCCTGGGAAATTTCGCCCCTTCCGACAGCATCAGCATCGCTGGCGGCGATGATGTCCAGCTTTCCTGGCAGAACGTGACTCAGGACAGCAATGGCAAAGCCATCGATGTGGTCAAATACTACGTCTATCGCGACACGACGCCCTACCTGGGCGAAAACGC
>Ga0256832_1003231_pt1 | contig 11094 bp, 7 predicted proteins | sample 134614metaG_FD_190534 | JGI IMG/M metagenome (GOLD analysis project Ga0256832, IMG submission 190534) | Hydrothermal vent microbial communities from Lau Basin, Pacific Ocean - 134-614 | ecosystem: Environmental > Aquatic > Marine > Hydrothermal vents | place: Pacific Ocean: Lau Basin | collected...
CCAGGGATTTGTCGATGCGGGCGAGGCCGGCCTGCAGAAAATCGTCATTGGCCTCGGACACGATAACATCGAAGCCCGACCGGGCCGCGACTTCGACGATGCCGGAGCCCATCAGGCCGCAGCCGACGACGCCGATAGTTTGGATAGTCATGTTTTTTCTCCTTGAAAGATGCAGTAACTACTAAACTAAACGCATTTTGAAATCAGGTGTTTTCGGTCACGGCCACCCGGAGCTGAAGCCCGGGCTATGAAACGACGCCGGGTGAACCCGGCTTCCTGCGGCGAGAGACCTGCGCCGTAGCCCCATTCATGGGGCGTCGTTTTTAGCCCGCAGGTTCACCTGCGGGCGGCAGCGCGGCCAGAGAATCGCCTTTCATGGATGATCCAATGCAAACCAAAAGCCTTGGTTTCATTTTGCTTTCAGTTTAAGGTCGCGCCGCCGCTTTTTGCCACAAAGACACGAAGAAAAGCGAAGGTGCGACGTATTTTTCTTTATTTTTCCCTTCGTGTCTTCGAAAAACTTCGAGCCTTCGTGGCTTTTGGCGGCCTAAAGTCAAGTACGTTAGCAGTTACCAAGCCAAAAGTTGCTTGTTCGCCTCCCGGAGGTGCGAAGACAATGGGATGACAATGGAAGAGGAAAAACGACTGCGCGACCGAATGACTGCGCGACTGAACGACTACTCCTCCATCTCCCGGATCTGGTGGGCCAGGATGATGGCTTCGGCGACGACGCGCATGGGCTTGCGCGAGTCCATGGAGAGCTTCTGGATGCGACGGAACGCCTCCGCCTCGGTCATGCCCTCCTTGTCCATGAGCAAACCCTTGGCCCGGTCCACGGCTTTACGCGTCTCCAACGCCCGCTTCAGGTCCGCAGCTTCCTTCTTGATGGCCCGAAATTCATGAAAGCGCTCCAACGCCGTCTCGATGGCGGGGGCCAGGTCCGCTTCGGAGAAGGGCTTGACCAGATAGCCGACCACGCCCGCCTCCTTGGCCCGGTCCACCAGGTCCCGCTGGCTGTAAGCGCTGAGGAGCAGCACCGGCGCGATATCCTCCGCGGTCAGCACCCGGGCCGCATCGATGCCGTCGAAGTCATCCCCCTCGAAGCGAATGTCCATGATCACCAGGTCGGGCTTGAGCTTGCGGGCCATCTCCACCGCGGTGCGACCATCGCTGGCTTCGCCGACCACCAGATAGCCCTGTTCCTCCAGCATCTCCCGCAGATCCCGCCGGATCAGCGATTCATCATCAGCAATAATGATTCGTGTGCGTTGTGATTGCGTCATTGCAGTTGACCTCCAGGGGCTTCTTTGGGGAAGAGCAGCCTTGCTCTCACGCCCCCCTGTGGAAGGGTAGTAAATTCGATGGTTCCTTTTAGATCATCCTGCACCAAGGTGCGGATAATGTCAAGCCCGATGCTGGCGCTTTTCTCGGGTGAAAAGTCCTCGGGCAGGCCGCGGCCAGTGTCTTCCATGATCAGCTCCACCTGATCGTCGCGGTCGTATAGTTGAATACGGATCTCGCCCGACGCATGTTCCCCAAACCCGTGCTTCACCGAGTTGAGCAGCAATTCGTTGAAGACCAGGGCACAGGCCGTGACCTTGTTCGTGGGCAGTTGGATGTCGTCGACATGGGTGAAGCGGATGCGGATCTGGCGATGGGGCGCAGCGATGCTCATCTGGGTCTGGGCCGCGATCTGGGTGAGCACGTCGCTGAGGTTCAGCGTTTCGCTTTCGCCATGAGCGAGGGAATCATGGATGACGGCCATGCTTTTGAGGCGATTCATGGCCTCGCCCAGCAGCTCGCGGGCCTCCTCGGTTTGGGCCCGGCGGCGCTGCATGCGCATAATGGAGATCAGCAGTTGCAGATTGTTTTTCAGTCGATGATGCACCTCTTTGATCATCGCCGTCTTGATTTTGATCTCCGCCTCGGTCTCGCGCAATTCGGTGACGTCGTCCACCAGCAGCAGCGCACCATAGCGATCGCGCATCCGCCCGCGCCAGCGTCTGCGCTCCCACAGGGTGAGGTGATCGGGCTGGCCGAACAGGGGGATGACGCTGCGTTGCAGGATGCGCTTCCGCACCGTCGACTCTTCGGTCAGGCACCGGCGCGTCTCCCAGGCCCGATGCACCAGCTCCTGGTCGCCCGCGGCCACCTCATCCAGCGTCCTCATGCGCAAATCATCCAGATATCCCAGCCTGCGATAAATGTTGGCGGCGATGCCGCTGAGATAGCGGTAACGCCCCAGCCCATCGATGAAGAGGATGCCGCTGCGGTCGGTGAAGGGCGGCAGGCTCCCGCAGCCCGCGAGTTCGCCGCGGGCCAGCTCCTTGAAGAACTGGGTGAGCGCCAGTTGAAAGGATCGGGACCGTCGCTTGTGCCGCTCCAGTTCCACGGCATTGGTGTAAATCCCGATGGCGGCGATGACCTCGTCCGACTCCCCCATCACCGGCCACACCTGTTGCTGCACCTGACCCAGCGCGTCCGGGATATCCTTCAACATGCGGCGCATGTAGTCCCCGCGAGAGATCGCCTGCCAGATCCATGGCCGATCCTCCGCAGCCAGGCAGCGCCCGGCCTGCCGATTGGGGAAGAGGGTGGCCATGGCGTGAGAACGGGCATGGATCGCCACACAGAACTCATCCTCCCCGGGTTGAAAGAGGAAGAGGTCGGAGCGGGAGATATCCGCGGCAATAGGCAGCGCCTCCTTCACCTGTCCCAGCAAGGCCCGATCTCCCTCCGTCAATGGGGCGGTCAATTGGTCCCAAATTGCGTCATCGAAATCCAGATAAGAGATGTCCACGGGAATCATCAACGAGCGGGGGCGGCTGATTGCGCCTGGTTCAGGCATCATCATCGATGCTTGAATCGGAGAGACGCATGCGCCCTGACGAGGATCGCCGCACCCTGAAAAAGGCGAAGATAGAACAAGGGCCGATGGTTGCCCATCGGCCCAGGCTGGTCGGGGCGGGGCGATTCGAACGCCCGACCTCTTGAACCCCATTCAAGCGCGCTACCGAGCTGCGCTACGCCCCGACAGCAAAGGTAAGTATAGTCAAACGGGGCGCGAATGTCAAGTCCTCTGTGCTATAATCGGCCCATGGTCTCCCTCGCCATCGTTCACGACTGGTTGAATCAGGTGGGCGGCGCGGAGGATGTGCTGGCCGAAATGCACGCACTTTATCCCTCCGCTCCCATCTACACCTCCATCTACGCGCCCGAAAAAATGCCCGCGGCCATGCGCGGCTGGGATATCCGCACGACCTGGATGGATCGTTTGCCGGGCGTCTACGATCATCACCAGCCCTACCTGCCCTTTTACCCCCTGGCCTTTGGCCGACTCGACCTCACCGCCTACGATGTCGTGCTCAGCAACAAGTCGGGATTTTGTCATGGCGTGCGGGTGCGGGAGGACGCGTATCACATCGACTACTGTCTGACTCCCACCCGTTATGTGTGGATGCCCGACGCCTACATGGCGCGGGAGGGCTTCGGCAAGGCGGTGGAGTGGGGCGCAAAGCCGCTGCTGGCCTGGCTGAAGCGCTGGGATTACGAAGCCGCCCAGCGGGTGACCCACTTCGTGGCGATTTCGCACGAAGTGCAGGATCGCATCCGCCGCTACTATCAGCGGGAGAGCGTGATCATCTATCCGCCCGTGGACACAAGCCGCTTTCGTCCCAACGACCGTCCTCCCGAGCCCTTTTTCCTCGTCCTCAGCCGCCTCATCCCCTACAAGCGCATCGATCTGGCGGTGCGGGCGTGCAATCGGGTCGGATGTCGGCTGATTGTGGCGGGAGATGGCCGGGATCGGGCGGCGCTGGAAGCCATCGCCGGCCCCACCATCGAATTCCGCGGCCGGGTGTCCGACGCGGAGGCGGAAGACCTCATGGCCCGCTGTCAGGCTTTTCTCTTCCCGGGCCTGGAAGATTTCGGCATCACGCCCTTGCAAGCCCAGGCCGCGGGCCGTCCCGTCATCGCCTATGGCGCGGGCGGCGCGCTGGATACGGTCATCCCCGGCGTCACGGGCGAATTCTTCCACGAACCAACGCCCGAGGCCCTGGCCGAACTCCTGGCGGATTTCGATCCCGCTCGCTATGACCCGGCTGCATGCCGCGCCAACGCCGAACGTTTCAGCGTCGAGCGCTTTCGCCGCGAGTTGGGGGAGTATGTGGCGCGCGTGGCCTCGGGCCAGGAGCCGCCTTCGGCGTATCTGTTCCGAAAATAGCGTTGTGGTTGGTTGAGAAAGGATCGCCAAGCCAAGATTGGCCGAGGCGGCAACGGGCGTGATGCGTGAAAAGGTGAAACGTGAGATCGTTACGCATCACGCATCACGCATTACGTGCCTGGCTTCCCGCGCCAACCTGGCCGCGGGGCGTTTTCATCGGTATCGGCGCGGGCCTGCCCGCCATTGGGCTTCATCCTCCCGTTCACACACTTTCTCACGAATTCACTTATGCGATCCTTCTCCCTTATTCTCATCGGCTTGGGTTCTGTGCACCAGGCCTTCGCTCAACTGCTTCTGGACAAGCGTGATGTGCTGGCCCGACGCTACGATCTCGCCTTTCGCGTGGTCGGCGCGGCGGACAGCCGCGGCGCGGTCGTCCAGGATGACGGCCTGGATCTGGCCGCTCTGCTCGCGCACAAAGCCGCGGGCCAGAGCGTGACTACGTTCCCTGGCGGCAATCCTTTGCCCGACGCGCGCACCCTGGCCCAAACCGCGACTTACGACCTGTTGCTGGAGGCTTCGCCCGTGAATCTGACCGACGGCGAGCCCGCGCTGAGCTGCGTGCGGGCCGCGTTGCGGCGGGGCAAAGCCGCCGTGCTGGCCAACAAAGCCCCTCTCGCGCTCGATTTCACCGGGCTGCACGCCCTGGCCGAGGCGCATGGGGCAGGACTGGCCTTCAGCGCCACCGTCTGCGGCGGGCTGCCTGTCATCAATGTGGGGCGGCGCGACCTGGTGGCCGCGGACATCCACCGCGTCGAAGGCATCTTCAATTCCACCAGCAACTACATCCTCACCCGCATGGCCGCGGGCGAAAGCTATGAGGAGGCGCTGGCCGAGGCCCAGCGTCGCGGTCTGGCCGAGACCGACCCCAGCCTGGATGTGGATGGCTGGGACACGGCCAACAAGCTGGTCATCATCGCCAATGCGGTATTGGGCCTGTCCATCCGCCTGGAGGATGTGCGCGTGAAGGGCATCCGCGGGGTGACGAAAGCGCAGATCGCCCGCGCCAGGACTGAGGGGCAGATGGTGAGGCTCATCGCCACCGCGGAGAAATCGGAATCTGGATGGCGTTTGGACGTGCGCCCGCAAAGCGTTCCCATGAACAGCTTTCTGGGCGGCGTCGACCTGTGGGAGATGGGCGTCGTGTTCCATACCGACATCTTCGAGGACATCTATTTGAAGATCGATGAGCGCGGGCCGATGGCGACGGCTGCCGCCATGCTGCGCGATGCGGTCCATCTTGGGTGCGTCCCAACTTTTTGGCAAGACCTCCGGGAGGTGGCGTCAAACGCTTCATTTTGACCCAAACCCTGTTGCCACCTCCCGGAGGTCGTCTACGGCGCCAATTTTCTGGGACGCACCCGTCCATCTTGTCTCGTTTGCATCGCGTCATGAGTGATGATAGGATTTCCTAAGCTCCCTCAACGCTCCATTCACCCTGTTCGTAAGGTCTGGATATGAAATCGACATCGCCCATCACGCCTCCAAACCGGCCCACGCCTGTGGATCGGATCGGATTTCGATTCCAGCGATTTACGCATATCGAGGGCGTCAGCGGCATCCTGTTGGTGGGGGCGACTCTGCTCGCGCTGGCCTGGGCCAATTCTCCCTGGGCAGACGCCTATTTCCATCTCCTCAATCTCCATTTCAGTGTGGGCGTTCCTGGCGGCGTCACCATCGATGAGCCGTTGGTATTGTGGATCAATGACGCTCTGATGGCGATTTTCTTCTTTGTGGTGGGGCTGGAGCTGAAACGGGAAGTGGCCATCGGCGAACTTTCATCCTTTCGCAAAGCCATCCTCCCGGCGATGGCGGCCATCGGGGGCATGGTGATCCCCGTGCTCATCTTCTGGGGGCTCAATCGAGGGAATCCCGCAGCGTTGGAGGGGTGGGCGATCCCGATGGCGACGGATATCGCCTTCGCCATCGGCGTGCTGGCCCTGGCGGGGAAACGCGCGCCGTTGTCTCTGGCTGTCTTCCTGACGGCGCTGGCCATCGTCGATGACATCGGCGCCATCCTCATTATCGCCACAGTCTATACAGAAGCGATCGATTTTAGGATGTTGGCGGCGGCCCTGGGGATCGTCTTGTTTCTGTTGCTGTACGCCCGTATGGGGGGACGCAGCCTCATTATTTACTTCATTCTGGGCGGCGTCACCTGGTTCGCGGTCTTTCAGTCGGGCATTCACGCCACTATCGCTGGCGTGCTGGTGGCTCTGACGATTCCTGTGCGAACGAAGATCGACGCCAGGGACTTCAGCGATTGGATGCGGAAGCTGTTGGACTGGTTCGACAGTGAAAGCGAGGAGAACGGCAAATGCGTGCCTACGTCGGTGCAGCGCACCGCGCTCTTCGAGATGAATCGGGCCATCGAACATGCGGATTCGCCTCTCCATCGCCTGGAGCACGTTCTGCATCCGTGGGTGGCGTTTTTGATTATGCCTGTCTTTGCTTTGGCCAATGCCGGCATCACCATCAATACAAAGTTGCTGGGCGCTCTGATGACGCCGCTGGCGCTGGGCATCATCCTTGGGTTGGTGGTGGGCAAACCCCTTGGCATCTTTTTTGCCACCTGGCTGGGGGCCAAGCTCAAGCTCGGTTCGCTGCCCAAAGGGGTGACATGGCGGCATATCCTGGGCGCAGGCGTGCTGGCTGGCATGGGCTTCACCATGTCCATTTTCATCACGACGCTGGCGTTCGGCGCGGGCGGACATGCCGAGTTGTTCGGTTTTCGATTGGCCAGCCCGGCGATTCTGGCCACCGCCAGCGCCGAGGAGATCACCGATCTGGCCAAACTCGCCATTCTTGTCGCCTCGACGATGGCGGGGGTGGCGGGCTACCTCATTTTGCGCACGGCTCCTGAAAGTGCGGTGGAGACGCCCAAAGTGATTCTGCCAGCACATAAAGAATAGCTGGGGGCGGGGGGGCATCGGTTTCGCACTCGTTGCCCGTTCTGTTGGGACGGTGTACAATGGTAACTGCTAACGTAGCCCTGTTCACTCGACACGGATACGAGGAAACACGGATAAAATCTTTTTTGAATGACTTCGCGCCTTTGTTTCCTTCGTGTCTTCGTGGCAAAAGAGGGGCGATTGGGGCCAACCACCTTAGCAGTTACGTACAATGGCAGAAGACACTCATTCATTCGAGTTGTTGTTATGAAAAATCGTCCTCTGTTTTTCCTCTTCGTTGGGATGCTGTTGGGCTTGTGGATTATCCTCTGGCCGACCGATATCCAGGCCCAAACGCCCGCCACGGAAACCGAACTCGTCATCGATGAGGGTATGGCGAGCGAGGCGGGCCCGCCCTGCCAACAGCTCATTCAGAATCCCGATTTCGATCACGGGTACGACGGCTGGACACAGAATCTCTATCTTACCGCCCGCTACAAAGACGAAACGGGGCAGGAGCACGAAGGGGCCTGGTTTGGCGGCGCCGAATATGTGGACCAGTATCTCTATCAGGATGTCACCATCCCGGCGGGCAGCTCCTCGGCCCGGCTGAGCTTCCTGTGGGTCTTCGATCCGGGAGAGGGCATCGGGCCGGGCGAGGCGCTCACCATCACCCTACGCCGGACAGATGGCGCCGTTCTGGCGACATTGATCACCCTGGACCAGACCAGCACGCCCCGGCGCTGGCAATCTGCGAACTTCGATCTCAGCCCCTACATCGGCCAGACGGTTCGGTTTTACGCACGGGCGACGACCAACGCCTCCGTCACCTCCTGGTATCTCGATCAGATTCAAATCTTCAATTGCGGATTGGATTACCAGACCTACCTGCCCATGTTCCGAAAATAGGATGAGGGAACGCAGATGACGCAGATCGAGATTGAAACAGATGAACGCAGATAAAAAGAAACGCTCATATGGAGAAGCCGACACAGAAACGTCATTCCGAGGGAGCGTAGCGACCGAGGAATCTAGCGAAGCGCAAAAATCACGGCATGGCGCTCGCTTCGCTCCCCCCGGTCGCTCAGCATGACGTAATCAAAGTGTTGTGAATTCCAATATGAGCGAAAAGAAAAATCTGCGCTGATCTGTGTTGCGAAGCATCTGCGATCTCTGCGTTCTCAATTTCATCCGTAACGGCGCGGGCTTGCCCGCCGTCGGATCTTATTGTCGAGATATCGCCCGGCGGAAGGCGGCGATATTCTCCGCGATGCTGGCCTGGGCGTTGAAGATGGCCGAGCCAGCCACGATGATATTCGCTCCGGCCTCCACCACCTCCCGCACGTTATCCGGTTTGATCCCGCCATCCACCTCGATATCCACGTGGCGCAACCCGCGGGCGTTGAGCTGACGCCGCAGCCGGGCGATCTTCTCGGTGCTGGTGGGAATGTAGCTCTGCCCACCAAAGCCGGGATTCACTGACATGACCAGGATTTGATCCACGTAAGGCATGATTTCCTCCAGCGTGACCAGCGGGGTGGCGGGGTTCAGGGTCACGCCGGGCTTCGCACCCAGTTCGCGTATCTGCTGCACCGTGCGATGCAGGTGCGGGCAGGTCTCCACGTGCACGGTGAGGATGTCCGCGCCCGCCTGGGCGAACGCAGGGAGCAAGCGCTCCGGTTGTTCGATCATCAGGTGCACGTCCAACGTTAGATCGAGTTCGTCGGCGATGGGGCGCAGGGCCCGAACGACCACCGGGCCCATGGTCAGGTTGGGCACGAAATGGCCGTCCATGACATCGACATGGATGTAGGCCGCGCCCGCGGCCGCGGCCTCGCGCACCTGCTGGCCCAGGCGGGCGAAGTCGGCGGAGAGGATGGAGGGAGCCAGGGTGATAGGCATGGGGGTAGTATTCAGTAAGCAGTGTTCAGTGTTCAGTAAGTGGACGCCATGAGCGGCGGTGCGCCGAGAAGGATGAAAATGCGGACACGGATTCACACGGCCTTCGGTCACAGATTTATTGAATTATCCGTGTTTTTCTGTGTTCATCCGTGTGCTATTTTCAATAGCAGAGTCAGGGCGCGAGTGACGACGTTCTCCACAGTGAAGCCATACTTCGCCATGACCACTTTGCCCGGTGCGGAAGCGCCAAAGCGGTCGATGCCGATGACGTCGCCCTTCAGGCCCACATAGCGGGCCCAACCCAGGGTGGCCCCCGCTTCGATGGCCAGTTTGGGCTTGTCAGGAGGCAGCACCGACGCCCGATAAGCCTCATCCTGGGCGTCGAACAACTCCCAACTGGGCATGGAGACGACGCGGGCGCTGACGCCTTCGGCCAGGAGCGGGTCGATGGCCTCCAGGGCCAGGACCACTTCGGATCCGGTGGCGATGAGGATGATGTCGGGGTCGCCGCTGAGAGGGTCGGCCAGAATGTAGGCGCCACGGGCCAGCGCGTTGTTCTTGGGCGTGATCTGGGGCAGGCCCTGGCGGGAGAGGATGAGCGCGGTCGGGCCTGTGCGCTCCAGGGCAACCTTCCACGCCTGCGCGGTCTCGTTGCCGTCGGCCGGGCGGATGACCGCGAGGTTGGGCATGGCCCGTAGGGCCATCAGGTGCTCGATGGGCTGATGGGTGGGGCCGTCCTCGCCCAGGCCAATGCTGTCGTGGGTGAAGACGAAGACGACGGGCAGATTCATGAGCGCAGTTACTCGCAGGGCGCCGCGCATGTAGTCGGAGAAAACCAGGAATGTGCCGCCATAGGGGCGCACATAGTGGGTGGCGAGCCCGTTCATGATGGCGGCCATGCCATGCTCGCGCACGCCATAATGCACGTAATTTCCGCTGAAGTCCCCGCGCTGGATGTCTTTCGCATCCTTGGGTTTCGTTTTGTTGCTGCCCGTCAAATCGGCGGAGCCGCCCAGCAGCATGGGGATGTGGGGTGCGATGGCGTCCAGCACTTTGCCCGACGCGGCGCGGGTGGCCAGGGGCTTCTCGCCGGTGAAGTCGGGGAGATGCTTTTCCCAGCCGTCGGGCAACTCCCCGCGCACGAACAAATCCCACTCGCGGGCCAGTTCGGGATGGGCCTGGCGATAGGCGTCCATCATTGCCTGCCAGCGGGCGTGGGCCTCCACCCCCGCCGTTTTCATCTCCTCGACGCGCCGGCGGGCCTCGTCGGGGATGTAGAAGGTTTTATCCTCGGGGAAGCCGAAGAAGCGTTTGGTGGCCCGCACGCCTTCCTCACCCAGAGGCTCGCCATGGACCTTGGCCGTGTCCTGGCGGGGGCTGCCGTAGCCGATGTGGGTGCGGCAAGCGATGATGGAGGGGCGATCCGTCTCGGCCTGGGCCTGGCGGATGGCGGCGTCCACCGCGGCCATATCATGGCCGTCCACCCGCTGCACATGCCAGCCATAGGCTTCGAATCGTTGCAGCACGTCTTCGGTAAAAGCGATTTCGGTAGGGCCGTCGATGGAGATATGATTGTCGTCATAGAGGACGATGAGCTTGCCCAGGCCCCAGTGCCCGGCCAGGGATGCGGCCTCGTGAGAGACGCCCTCCATGAGGTCGCCGTCGCCTGCAAGCACGTAAGTGTAGTGGTCGACGACAGGGAAGTCGGGGCGGTTGAAGCGGGCGGCGAGCCAGCGCTCGGCCAGCGCCATGCCCACGGCGTTGCTGATGCCCTGGCCCAACGGGCCTGTGGTGACCTCGATGCCTCGTTCCGGGTCGTATTCGGGGTGCCCGGCCGTGACGTAGCCCCACTGCCGGAAGTGCTTGAGGTCATCCATGGAGATGGGGTAGCCGAACAGGTGGAGGAGGGCGTAGAGCAGGGCGGAGCCGTGCCCGGCGGAGAGGATGAAGCGATCCCGGTCGGGCCAGGTGGGATGGGCGGGATCGTGTTTGAGGAACCGGGTCCAGAGCACGGTGGCTATGTCGGCCGCGCCCAGAGGCAGGCCGGGATGGCCCGAATTCGCGGCCTGGATTTCGTCC
>Ga0256832_1003232_pt1 | contig 11093 bp, 8 predicted proteins | sample 134614metaG_FD_190534 | JGI IMG/M metagenome (GOLD analysis project Ga0256832, IMG submission 190534) | Hydrothermal vent microbial communities from Lau Basin, Pacific Ocean - 134-614 | ecosystem: Environmental > Aquatic > Marine > Hydrothermal vents | place: Pacific Ocean: Lau Basin | collected...
AAATAATAGTAATAAAAAAATTTAAAATAAGCAAGTAGTTTAGCTACTTTCTGAAGATTTTTAGAAAATTAAAAATCCTCGCAAATTATAGTAATTTGCATTGACCCTCCAGTAATGCAATTATATTTATTAGCATAATTTAATAATCCTTGATACTCAAGGCTTAAAAATCTGAGTGTAATAGACTCAGAATGCATTATGACTTAACAGTCAAAACGAATGTTCTACAAAAGAATTAAATCAACCATATTCACTTGCCAAATATCCATAAAAATCTATATAGTAATCATATTAAGTTTTAAAAATATTGATGTCAATATAAAAAAACTATTCAATATTTTTTTCAAAGCATTATATTAGATATAATAATATCAAAATCCAAATTTGAGGATAAATTATGAATCAAAAAATAATAGATCAAAATAAAGATATAAAATCAATTATAAATAAAGCATTGGAAGGCGAACGTCTTAATCCAGAAGAAGGCTTGTATCTTTTAGAAAATGCAGACCTTTTGACATTAGGAAGAATAGCAGATTATATCCGTTCAAAGAAACATCCTGATGACGTAGTTACATTCGTTGTAGATAGAAATCTAAACTATACAAACGTATGTGTGGCAGGATGTAAATTTTGTGCATTTCAAAGGAAAAAAAGCGATAGCGATGCTTACGTTTTAGATTTTGAAGAAATCTATTCTAAGATTCAAGAGTTGGTAGATTGGGGAGGAACCACACTTTTAATGCAAGGTGGTCTAAACCCAGATTTAAGACTTGACTTTTATATAGACCTTATAAGCGGTATAAAAGAAAAATTTCCTCAAATACAGATACATTCTTTATCCGCAACAGAAATAAATTATCTTGCAAAAATTGAAAAAATGGAGCCACAGGAAGTTGTAAGAATACTTAAAAAGGCAGGTTTAGATTCCCTTCCTGGTGGTGGAGCAGAAATACTCTCTGATGAAGTGAGAGTATTGATTTCCTCAAATAAAACAACAACAAAACAATGGTTAGACATACATAGAATAGTCCACGAAGAAGGAATGACATCAACTGCCACAATGATGTTTGGACACGTTGAAAAACCAAAACATATAATAGAACATCTTGACGTAGTTAGAAGTCTTCAGGATGAAACAGGAGGATTTACTGCATTTATTCCGTGGACATTCCAGAAAGGGAATACAATGCTTGATTACCTTGAGCCAGCAACATCTGCTTATTACTTGAAAGTTTTGGCAGTGGCAAGGATATACTTAGACAACTTTGACAATATACAGACATCCCACGTTACACAGACAATGAAAATAGGGCCTGTGGGACTTCATTTTGGAGCAAATGATTTAGGAAGCACAATGATAGAAGAAAATGTTGTTGCCTCCACTGGATTATCAGTAGCTTCTCCAAGACCAGAAAAAATGGCGAAAATAATAAAAGAAGCAGGATTTAAACCTGCACAGAGAGACACTTACTACAACATAATTAGAACATTTTAGAAGGAAGAACAATTGCATCCAAAACTATTAAAAAAGGTTCACGACCTGAAAAAAGAAATTTCAGGTTTATTGATAAATTTAGATGAAGAAATATTAGAAAGAGAAGTAAAAGAAAAGTGGAATTTTTATCCTGCCCAAAAAAAACCTGTTTTCGGAATAGCAGAAGATGGTTCTGTAAATAAAAAACATTATTTAGGATTTTATCTTTATTCTGTATCTGGTTATGCCCTCGGTAAAAGATCTCCCGATGATGACCACTGGTTAGAAGAAATATTAGGTGAGATAAATGTTTCATTTATAAAAAACACCGAGTTTGCAGAAAGTTATTTCAAACTTTTGATGTTTTTACTTGAGATTAAAGCCCTTATTAAACTTGCAGAAAAAGAAAAACCTGATGTTTTACTGGTTGATGGAACATTAAGTGGAAGATTTATTATTCCTCCTCCGAAAACAAAATGGTTTATAAATGAAGAATTCAGCGGAGAACTTGCAAATCTTTCAGGGGAATTTATAAAAGATTTAGAAAGGGATCTGTTTAAATACGATATAACTGTTTTTTCCAAACCTATAAAAGAAAAAGTTATAAATAAGTTAATTGAAAGATTCGGAAACAAAGGAAAAAGAAAAGATCTTTTAGAAGCTACATTATCAAAGCTTGCATATTTTGAATATTTTATTCTTCTTCACCACCTTTTTTACAAACTAGACTGGAATCCTATTATAATCGGTGTTGCAAAAACATCCCACGATACGCAGATTTTTCAAAAATCCGTCCCAGATATAAAAATTTTTCAGCATTTTATAAAAGATATGGGATATTCAGAAGTTCAGTATATTGAAGATATTCAAAGTAAAAGTATGATGAAGGAATGGGAATTTTCTGAAGTTTTTGAGAAAAGAGCATCTGAAAAAGCAAATGAACTTAAAGAAATCCAGATAAAGTTTTTTTACTCAAAATACCATCCAAGAACTGGAATATCTCTTATTGAAGTTTATGAAAATGCAAAATTAGAAACAATTAAACCTTCTGATATAAATGATTATCTTAACTACTTCTCAGTGGCAGGTTATCCTTTTGTTTTAAGAAAAGCTGATAAAGAAGTTCGTATAACAAACAGGGATATGGAAAGAATAGAAGAACTTTTAAACCTAAAACACGAGATAAAAGGAAGAGAAGGTTTAGAAAAATAAGAAGGGCACGTTGCCCTTCTTTTTAGAATTTATATCCAGCTGAAATATTAAATAAATGAGCTTCGCTATCGCTGAACTCACCGACTATGCCATTATAGTTGTTATATACATTTCTATCTCTTTTCTTTACATATAGATATGCTGCACCGATTTCTAAATTTTTGCTTAATTTATAAATTCCACCGATTGAATAGATAAATCCGTCAGAATCAGGAAGTTCAAAGCTAACCCTTGGAGTAGGAATAGGTGTCTGGTCGTATGCGAATCCTAAAAGGAGTGTGAATTGATTATTTATTTGATGGGTTAAACCTAATCTTATAGTGTCTGAATCATCCCAATCCTTTGTTTTTGGTTGTCCTAAAACTGCTTCTGCTGTTGCATCATCAAAATTAAAGTCTAATTCTTTATATTCAGACCAGAAAGTCCTCTCATAAACAAGCTCCACCGTGGTTCTATTTTTTATTGTGTAAGCATAAGCAATGTTTAATGCAGCAGGCAGAGGAACTGTAACATTTCCACCTGACTTAAATGGAGTTGGTGGTGATGAAATAGGAATTTCACCTTCTGCATTACCTTCTATGTTTAGATCAACTTTTGATCTGTATGTTAAAGCAAGCTTTGATTTATTATCAGGTCTTAATGAAAAAGCAAGGTTATATCCATACTCAACAGTGTCACCGTCCATATTTACTTTATAAAGATTTTCCCTTGCATATTTAACTACACCTGTTGCGTAAACCACTCTAAAACCTGCACCGACAGAAATCTGATTGTTTAACTTGTAAGAAACTACGGGATTAAGCTCAGCCACTTTTAAAGTAAACTCTTCAGCGAAATAACTTTGAGGTTTTAGATTCCATCTTTTAGATAATCCTGCCGGTGTTGTTAGAGAAAGACCAAATCTTGCTCTTCCTATTTTCGGACTTACATAGTGAAGATACGGAACAACGAAAGACTCACTTTTCGTTTTTCCATCTGCTGATACAAGTGTTTTTGTTAATGGATCTGGAGCAAGTCCTTTAAAAGTTATTTTAGGTAAATAGATATATTTCACTCCAACTTCTGTAAAAAAACCTTCGTCCATCCACAACATGTTGGCTGGGTTGTAGTATGCAGCATCTGCATCATTTGCACCTGCAACATATGCTGCTGCTGTTCCCATCGAACGGGTTGATTGTTCTGGTATTTTATAACCTGCTCCAAAACTTGTTCCTGCTACTAACACAGACATTGCAAAAGGAATAATTTTTCTCATATTAACCTCTCCTGTTTAATATTTAATTAAGAATATGATAATTTATATAGGATTATATATTCAACCTATGAAGGAGCAGATTTGATGTATTTTGACAGGATAAAACATCTAAAAGCATATAAAACAGAAACCACACCTTGTAAAATAAAACTATCATCAAATGAAAATCCTTTTGATTTATCTGAAAAGCTTAAAGAAAAGATAGCAAAAGAGATTAAAAAAGTTCCACTGCAAAGATATCCAGACCCAACTTCAAAAGAGCTTAAAGAAATTATTGCAGATATGTACGGCGTAAAACCTGAAAATTTAGTTTTAGGAAATGGTTCTGATGAACTTATTCATCTATTGATAACGGTAATCGGAGATTACGACCAGCCTGTAATGTACCCTATTCCGACATTCCCGATGTATCAGGTGTCTGCTGACATTGTAGGAAGAAAAAAAGTGGAGTTTCCTTTAGACCAGAATTTCCAGTTAGATAAAGAGGAAATAGATAAAGCCCTTTCTCAAAAACCTATCTTAGCTTTTTTTGCTTCACCTAATAATCCTACAGGAAACAGCTTTGATAGAGATCTTATAAAATATGTTGCTGAAAAAGGCGTGTTCACCGTTGTTGATGAAGCATACATAGATTTTTCAGATAAAGAAGATTTTGTAAACGAAGCACTTTACTCTAAAAATCTTGTAGTGTTGCGGACAATGTCAAAAATAGGTTTAGCAGGGATAAGATTAGGAGTGTTAATTGCAAATGAAGAAGTTGCAGGGGAGATTGATAAAGCAAGACCGCCTTTCAACATAACATCACCGACTCAGGCAATAGGTAAAATTGTTCTGACAGAAGGTAGAGAAGAGATAAGAAAGCAGATAGAAACGATAAAAAAAGAACGGGATAAAATGGCGGAAGAACTGAAAAAAATTCCAAACATATACGTTTATCCTTCCGACGCAAATTTTATTCTTATAAAAGTTCCAGACGGAGATAAACTTCATAAAGATTTGATAAAAGAAGGAATCTTAGTTAGAAATATGTCACATTTGCCTAAAATGGAAAATTGCCTTAGAATTTCCATAGGAAAACCTGAAGAAAATAAGGTTTTCTTAGAAGCGATAAAAAATCTATTGGGGAATAGACAATGAATTTTAGCAAGAAAAAGTTATCAGGTTTAATATTCGCAGTTATTGCTGCAGCCTTAGCTTATCTTTTTGAAGGGAAGATTTTACCTGAAAAAACTACTCCTTCATCAAAAACCACAACTCAGCAAGTAGAAAAAGGTGAAGTTTTAGCAAAAGTTAAAAAAGTGAGTGATGGTGATACTCTGATAGTTCAACTGCCGAATGGTGATGATGCAAAACTAAGGCTTTTATGGATAGACACTCCAGAAAAGTTTAACGGGAATAAGTTAGTAAAAGATGCAGAGAAGTGTCATACATCAAAAAGAAAAATGAGAGAGATGGGACAAAAAGCATCTGCATATGCACACAGAAATTTCCACGTAGGAGATAAAGTTAAACTGAAAATAGAAGGCAAAGGACATTACGGAAGATACCTTGCTCTTATCTGGAATAAAAAAGGTGAATTTTATAACGAAGAAATCATAAAAGATGGATATGCCTGTATTTACAAAAAAGCAAAATATCCAAAATATCTTGAAAACCTGTTGGCAGAAGCAAAATCAAAAAGAAAAGGTTTGTGGAAAGATTATTACAAAATAATGGAATGTTTATGTGAATAATGTTCATAAAAGATCATAATAAAACGGCACTCTATACAAAAGAAAAACATATATCCTATAAAGAGCTTTTACAAAAAATAAAAAGTTTTTCATCTGATCTAAACATAAAAAAAGGCGATAGAGTATCAATCTTTTCAGAAAACAGACCTGAATGGATTTACTCATTTTTTTCAATCTGGGATAAAGAAGGAATAGCCGTTCCTATTGATTTTATGTCTGTTCCAGATGAAGTTGCTTATATACTAAATGATTGTAAGCCTTCTGTTGTATTCTGTTCAGAAGCCACAGAAGAAGTTTTACTTGAAGCAGTTAAAAAATTAGACTATAAACCAGAAATAAAAAAATTTGAAAGCCTGAATCTGAAAGATGCTGAAGAAACAGCCCTAACCCAAAACGATAAAAACGAAGTGGCAGCCATCATCTACACATCAGGAACGACAGGAAATCCAAAAGGTGTGATGTTAACATTTGATAACTTTCTCTCAAATTTAGAAGAAATAGAAAAAACGAACATAGCCGACAAAAATGACAGGACGGTGGCAATTTTACCTTTTCACCATGCATATCCGTTAACATTAACAATGCTTTCACCTTTATATTTAGGTGCAGGAATATCTTTTTTAGAAGAGCTTTCATCAGAGGCGATTTTAAATACATTAAAAAGAGATAAAATAACCGTTCTTATCGGAGTTCCGAGATTATACACCCTTTTTCACAGGAATATTTTTGAAAAAATCAATTCAAACTTTTTAGCAAAAAATCTGTTCAAACTGGCAAAAAAGATAAACAACCAGCAATTAAGCAGAAAAATTTTCAATAAAGTCCATCAAGCATTTGGTGGAAACATCAAATATTTTGTATCAGGCGGTGCAAAATTAGACGAAGAAATAGCAAAAGATCTATGGGCTTTAGGTTTTACCATTTTAGAAGGTTATGGACTTACAGAAACATCGCCTATCATCTCTTTCAACAGACCGAACAAGATTAAATTAGGTTCCGTAGGGATTCCTCTGGAAGATGTAGAAGTTAAGATTGTTGAAGATGAAATTGTTGTAAAAGGCAGAAATGTGATGAAAGGCTATTACAATAAGCCAGAAGAAACTGCAGAGGTGTTGAAAGACGGCTGGCTATACACAGGGGACTTAGGAAAAATAGATGAAGATGGATTTTTATATGTAACAGGCAGAAAAAAAGAGATCATAGTTTTACCAAGCGGAAAAAATATAAATCCAGAAGAAATTGAAAATAAAATACTGAAAATGACAGACCTTATATCTGAAATGGCCGTTATGATGCATAACAACCAGCTGATTGCCCTTATCTATCCAGATCTGAAAAAAGTAAAACAGGAAAATATTTTAAACATAGAAGAGACATTAAAATGGCAGGTGATAGACAAATATAACCAGTCTGTCCCACCATACAAAAGAATTTCAGGGATAAAAATAATAAATAGAGAACTTCCAAAAACAAGATTAGGAAAAATCAGAAGATTTTTATTACCAAAATTTATAGAAGAGATAGAAAAGAAAAAGCCTGAGGAAATAGAAGAACCTTCATTTGAAGAGTATAGGTTGATAAAAAACTATCTTTCAAAGGTAGTAAACAGAGAAGTTTATCCTGATGAACATCTTGAAATCGATTTAGGAATGGACTCTCTGGAAAAGGTTGAATTTCAAGTTTTTGTGGAAAAAACATTTGGAATAAAACTTACAGATGAAGACCTTGCCAACCACCCGACGGTCAAAGAGATTTCCGAGTTTATAAGAAAGAAAAAAACAAAAGTCCAGTATGAAGAGATAAACTGGAAAAAGGTTTTCGAAGAAGACCTGCCGATAGAAATATCTGAAAGTCCTACAGGGGTTTTATTGTTCAAAAAAATTATTAAACCTATTGCCAGAACATATTTCAGATTGGAAGTTTCTGGAACAGAAAACATTCCAGATTCACCTTTTATTCTGGCTCCAAACCATCAAAGCTACCTTGACGGATTTTTGATTTTGGCTTCCGTTCCTGATAAAACGGCTAAAGATCTGTATTTCCTCGCAGAAGAATCTAACTTTAAGTCTTCTTTTAGAAAATGGCTGGCGAAACATTTTCATATACTCTTAATAAACATAAACAAAAACCTGAAAGAATCCCTCCAAAAAACTGCAATGCTTTTAAAAATGAAAAAAAATGTTGTTATATTTCCTGAAGGGGCAAGAACCAGAGATGGAAACCTTCTGCCGTTTAAAAAATCTTTTGCTATCCTTTCTAAAGAGCTGAATGTTCCTGTTATTCCTGTGGTTATAAAAGGGGCATATCAATCTTTTCCGATAGGTGCAAAATTCCCAAAACCTGTGAAAATAGAGATAAAGTTTTTAAAGCCTATATATCCTGACGATAAAAGCTATGATGAGATAGTAAAAGAAGTAAGGGAAAAGATAGAAAAAGAACTGAAATGATTATCTTTTAAACTTTCTTTTTAAAACAGATAAAAAGAGAATCAGCATATCTTCTTTTAAAATATATAGAGAGATCACATAAACAACTATTCCACCTGATATTCCGATTAAAACCAGTAAAAACGAGCTGTAGATAAACAGTTTCAGTCCTAAAATGTATAAAAACATCAAAATAGAAGCTATTACCACTTTTATTCCTGTTATAGAAACTTCTTTAAACCTGACTGTGAAATCGTAATAAAAATATAGATAAACCAGAGTAACCAGAGCACCTATTGACGTTGCCAGAGATAAACCTAAAACACCTAACCCAAAAACAAATCCAAAAAGTATTGCAGATCCTATACTGACAACAACACCTGCAATCGTAGCATACAGAGGAGTTTTCATATCTTCCACTGCAAAAAATGCACTTTTAAATGGGCGGGATAATGCTATAAAGGGAAGACCTACTCCGTATCCAGCCAATGCCTGAAATGTGTAGTAAGTTTCTGTTTTTCCAAAAGAACCGTGAGCGAATAAAAGATCAATCATTTCTATTCCTAAAACAAGTATCCCGAATGTTGCAGGAACTGAGATGAACAGGGCGAGTTTAAGCCCTGTATTAAAATCCTCATCAAATTTATCAAACTGTTTTTTAGCAGAATATGCAGAAAGGGAAACAAGTAAAGCATTACCAATGCCAACTGCAAAAAGTCCGATAGGAAGCTGGAAAATTCTGTTTCCATAGTAAAGGTAGGAAATTGCACCCGAAAGTAAAAGAGAAGCAATTATTGTATCTATAAAAAATGAAAACTGATTTACACCAAAAGAAGCAAAAGCAGGAAGCATTTTTTTAAAAGTCTTTTTTAGTTCAGGATGAGTTGAAAAAGAAGGTTTTATTATCAGTTTTTCTTTTATAAGCAGAGGTATCTGGAGTAATACCTGCAAAACGCCACCGACCAGAGCCCCGTATGCAAGGGCATATATTCCGTAATAATTTGACAGGAATAAAGCAAAAAATATGAAAGAAAGATTTAAAAGAGCAGGTGAAACAGCAGGGATGAAAAATCTATTTTTCGTATTTAACATTCCTGTAAAAAAGGAAACCCATCCTATCAGGATAAGATAAGGAAACACTATTCTTATCAGTTCAACTGTTTTTTCGAAATTTCCTTTATTAACAAAACCAGGTGCTAAAACGGTGACTATGTAAGGGGCAAACATTATTACCACAAAAGTAAGAATTGCGAGAACAAGAGTATAAACGCTAAATAAAGAAGAGGCATACCTTAAAGCCTCTTTTTCAGATTTTTTTCTTAGATCTGTAAAAGTAGGTATAAATGCTGCACTGAAACTTCCTTCTGCCAGTAACTGTCTGAAGGTATTAGGTAATTTCCATGCCACAAAAAATGCATCTGTTAACTGATTTGCTCCGAAGATACTTGCAATAACCGCATCCCTGATATAACCAAGGATACGGCTTATTAAAGTTGCCAGTGCATGAAAAAATGTGTTTGATATAAATTTCATTTATTTTGAAGATTTTTTGTAATTTGCATCAATTTCAAATTCTTTAGAAAGAATTATTTTTTTCCCATTTTTATTAAAAACGGTAATCCTCACTTCATATTTTCCTGGTTTTACCTGCTTTCCGTCTATATTTTTTTGTTTCCAGCACCACTTTTTAGACTGTCCTTTTTTAAGTTTGACTATTACCTGGGCTGCGATTGGTGAATATACTATTTTTTTATCTTTAATGTTCTGTTTTCTCTCTGAAGGTAAAAGGTATCTTTTATCAACCTTTTCTTCCCTTAAAATAGCCCACGGTGCTGAAGAAGGGAGATAGATCATATCTTCAGAAATATTTTTTAGACTGAAGCAAACCTTTTCCCCTTCCTTGAATTTTTCTTTTTCTGTCTTAAATTCTACATTCTGCCCATAAGCAGAAAAATAACTGTAAAATATAGTTAGAACAAAAAAGATTTTTAAACTATTTTTCATAATTTAACCCCGAAAGTTGAGTTTTTAAACTATATTTTAACATTAAAATTGAAAATTAAAGGAGTCATAAAATGTATAGAGTAGCAATAGTAGGAAGACCGAATGTTGGAAAGTCTTCTTTATTTAATAGAATAATTAGACAGAGAAAGTCTATCATTGAAGATATACCAGGTGTAACAAGGGATAGAATTGTCTCTCAGGCTGATTGGAGAGGTGTAGATTTTGAGCTTGTTGATACAGGAGGATTTTTGTCAGGAGATGATGATAAATTCGCCCCTTACATAAGAAAACAGATAGAAAAAGAGCTTGAAAACTCGGATATTTTTATATTTACGGTGGATGCCCAGTCTGGACTAACACCTATGGATAAAGAGATAGCAAAACTTCTACATAAAACAGAAAAGCCTGTTTATGTTGCAGTTAATAAAGCTGATAATCTGAAACAGGAAGAAAATATTTATGAATTTTATGAATTAGGATTTGATAAAGTTTTTCCCGTGTCTGCAATACAGAGAACAGGTGTGGCTGAGCTTTTAGATGAGATTGTTGATTATATAAAAGAACATCCAAAAGATGAGGAAGAAAAAAAGAAAAAGAAAAAAGATGAAACAAAAGACGCCATAAAAGTTGCAATTGTTGGGAAACCTAATGCAGGAAAATCTTCTTTGTTAAATGCCATCTTAGGTGAAGAAAGGGTTCTGGTATCTGACATTCCAGGAACAACAAGAGACACAGTTGATACACTTTACCAGTGGAAAGATAAAAAATTCTTATTCTTAGATACAGCCGGTATGAAGAAAAAATCAAAAGTTGAATACGGTGTAGACTTCTTCAGCACAGGGAGAACACTTGACGCCATTAAAAAAGCTGATGTTGTTGTTCTGGTTATCGATGCACAGCAAGGGGCCACAGAACAGGATACCAAAATCGCCCATCTTATACAGAAATACACAAAACCTGCAGTGATTGTAATAAACAAGATAGAT
>Ga0256832_1003233_pt1 | contig 11093 bp, 10 predicted proteins | sample 134614metaG_FD_190534 | JGI IMG/M metagenome (GOLD analysis project Ga0256832, IMG submission 190534) | Hydrothermal vent microbial communities from Lau Basin, Pacific Ocean - 134-614 | ecosystem: Environmental > Aquatic > Marine > Hydrothermal vents | place: Pacific Ocean: Lau Basin | collected...
ACCCGGCCCGCCAAATCGGGTGGATGAGTGAACACGGCATGCGCCTGGACTTCGATAATAAGGGGCGTGCCGTCTGCGAAGGGAGCGGGGAAAAGTATGTGTTGATTGACGGGAAAGTGGAGAAGGTGACAGGTAAACCATCGGTTCCTAAAACATAGATATACATTGCGCAAGCGGTTTGCCTTAATAGGAGCAGCAGGTTATATTGCCCCGCGTCACATGAAGGCCATCAAGGACTTGGGCCATGAGTTAGTGGCGGCGATGGATCCGCATGATTCGGTGGGAGTTTTGGACCAATACTTTTTAGATACGGATTTTTTTACGGAAATCGAACGATTTGATAGGCATTTGGATAAGTTAAGGCGACAAGGGAATGGGATAGACTATTTGGTGGTGTGTTCGCCGAATTATTTGCATGATGCGCATATCCGTTTTGGTCTCCGTCTTGGTGCAGATGTTATCTGCGAGAAGCCTTTGGTTTTGAATCCTTGGAATTTGGATGCGCTTGGGGAAATCGAGCGGGAGACGGGTCGGCGGGTCTATACAATTATGCAGTTGCGTCTTCATCCCGAGGTGATCAAGTTGAAGAAGAAAGTGGAGGAAGGCCCCAAGGAAAAGATCTACCACGTTCAGCTAGATTACCTGACTACACGTGGCAAATGGTATGACTACAGCTGGAAGGGAGACGTGTCTAAGTCCGGAGGGATTTTGACCAATATTGGCATCCATTTTTTTGATATGTTGATATGGATATTTGGAGAAGCGGAGGCTTATACGATAGGGAAGATGAGTCCGCGCTACGCAGAGGGGAGATTGCGATTGGCGCGTGCTAATGTGGAGTGGCGCCTTAGTACGGATTATGACCGATTGCCGGAAAAGGTAAAGGCACAAGGGGGACTGACATACCGGGCGCTGATGATAGACGGGGAGGCGTTTGAGTTTAGTGGAGGGTTTGAGGACCTGCATACGAGGAGCTATGAGGAGATATTGGCAGGGAAGGGGTTTGGTGTGGAGGATGCACGATCCGGAGTGGATGCGGTGGGGAGGATGAGGTGAGATATTATGGTTTGGATCAGCCTATACTGGGAATTAGAGCGCTAATTTAATCAGGAATGAAAAAAAACGTATTGGTAACAGGTGGTGCCGGCTTTATAGGTTCCAATTTGGTTGAAGCACTGCTAAAAGATGAGCGTGTAGGGAGGGTCAGGGTTTTGGACAACCTATCGACCGGGTTCCGGCGCAATATTGCTGAATTTGAATCCAATCCGGACTTTGAATTTATGTGGGGGGATATTCGAGATTATTCCACATGTCTTAAGGCGTGCGAAGGGATGGATTTGATATCCCATCAGGCGGCGTTGGGGTCTGTTCCTCGATCGCTTGCGGATCCACTTACTACAAATGATGTTAATATCACTGGGACATTAAATATCTTCAAAGCAGCTGTTGATCAAGCAATTGAAAGAGTGGTGTTTGCGGCCTCATCATCTACCTATGGGGATAGTGAGGAGTTACCGAAGGTGGAGGAAAGGATAGGGAATCCATTGTCTCCTTATGCAGTAACCAAGTATGTCAATGAGCTGTATGCGGAGGTGTTTTCCAAATCGTATAATTTTAATTATATAGGGCTTCGATACTTCAATATTTTTGGCCCGAGGCAGGATCCAAACGGGGCCTATGCGGCGGTCATCCCCCTGTTTTTTAAGGCTGCTTTGAATGGGCGACCCGCCGTAATAAATGGGGATGGCTCGTATAGTAGGGATTTTACTTATGTGGAAAATGCGGTTCAGGCTAATTTGTTGGCGTTGTTTACGGAGAATGAAGAGGCTTTGAATGAAGTTTATAATATTGCTTGCGGGGAGCGGACGACGTTAAATGAGTTGTGGGGGATGATTTGTGAAGTGGTAGGCGTGGAAATTGAACCCATTCATGGGTCGGTTCGTAAGGGGGATGTTCCACATAGTTTGGCGGATGTGAGTAAGGGGATAACGCTATTGAATTATTCTCCAAGTCGAGGTTTGCTCGACAAATTGGCTTTGATGTGTGAGTGGTACAAAAACGCAGGTATATGAAGATATTGGTGACAGGTGCGGCTGGGTTTATTGGCTATCATTTAAGTAAACGGCTTCTTTTGGAAGGGCATGAGGTATTGGGGCTGGATAATTTGAATCATTACTATGATGTGCGTTTGAAGTTAAGCCGGTTGAATGATCTAGGTATTGATTCTTATGAGATAGCCATGGGAAAGCTTGAGATAAAGAGTCAAGTGTCAGGTTTTAGATTTTTTAAGATGGATTTAGTGGAAGATTCCATGCTGATGCGGCTTTTTGAACATGAGGGCTTTGATGTTGTCTTTAATATGGCTGCGCAGGCTGGTGTCCGATATAGTATAGATAATCCGAGAGCCTATGTTGAGAGTAATTTGGTCGGATTTGCCAATTTATTAGAGGCTTGTCGGCAATACCCGGTAGATCATCTTGTGTTTGCGAGTAGCTCGAGTGTCTATGGTAACTCACAGGAAATACCATTTAAAGTTTCAGCGAAGAATGATTCGCCGGTTTCGTTTTATGCGGCGACAAAAAAGAGCAATGAGCTAATGGCGTATGCCTATAGTCATCTGTACAATATACCCACAACAGGACTGAGATTTTTCACTGTTTATGGGGAATGGGGACGTCCTGACATGGCTGCTATGATTTTTGCGGATGCTTTGTTGCATAACAAAGTAATAAAGGTTTTTAATGGCGGTAATTTAAGTAGGGATTTTACATATATTGATGATATTATAGAAGGTGTTGTGAGAGTAATGCATAGATTTGATGAAGATAACAAAGGATTAAACATAACGTCTGCAAGGTATAAAATATATAATATTGGTAATAGTAAACCAGTTATGTTGATGGATTTTATTCATGCCTTAGAAAATGCTTTTGGGCGTAAAGCTCTACTTGAAATGTATCCGATGCAGCCAGGAGACGTGAAAAAAACATATGCTGATGTAAGTGAATTGGTGTCGGAATTTGGTTATTGCCCCACTACTTCGATTCAAGAGGGTATAGCTAAGTTTGCAAATTGGTATATTGGGTATTATGATAAAATGAAATAAGTTGGAGAGGAAACTTAGAAAAAACATATTATGGTCATTTGTAGGAAATTTGCTTTATTCATTTTCTAAATGGGTGGTTGTATTGTTTTTGACAAAATTTTCGACACCTGAAATACTGGGCATGTACTCCTTCAACTTAGCGGTTATCACCCCGATTAATATGTTTTTTAGTTTTCAGTTAAAGGCTCAATACGCAAGTGACGCTAGAAATCAATTTAGTGGTTCAGAGTACTTTTCGCAAAGATTTTCATTAGGTGTCTTAGCTTCAATTATATCACTTGTTGTCTTAGCTGCTAGAGGAGATTATTTGTTGTTTGTTATGGGTTTTTTTTTGGTTTTTCAGCAATTGTTTGATAGTTTTTCGGATTTGATATACGGTTACTACATCAAAAATAATTATGTTGACATACTTGGTCGATCTTTGATATTTAAATCCTTATTAATAACAATAGGGTCTTTTGTGGCGATTAAAATGTTTTCGTTGGGTGTTTATTTTCCGATAGCACTTTTTAGCGCGTCTCTTGTTGTGTTGGTATTCTATGACCGTAGGATGTCCTCTGGCATTATTAATGTTGACTTCAATAAGTTGTACAATCGGGATTTGATAAAAAAAGTTTTCCCCTTGGGTGTCGTTATGGGCTTAATATCGCTTAAATCCAATTTTCAGAAATATTTAATCGAATCATTTCTTGGCTACGAGCAGCTTGCTGTTTTTGCAGTATTGACTTATTTTTTAGTTTTAGGGTCATTGCTTTATAAGGCTGTAGTTGATGGTTTTTTTCCTTATTTTGTGAAGTACTACAATGACGGAAATATAAAAAAGTTTTGGATGTTGTGTTATAGGTTTTCAATTGTTGTAATTTTCGTCAGCGTTATTTTCATGGCTTTGTCTACTTTTGCAGGGAAAGATGTACTAAGTTTTTTTTACTCAAAAGACTATGCGATGTATCAGGATGTTTTGATATCCATATCTTATGCTTCTTTGCCCATATATTTAAATGCTGTTTTGGGTTCTTGTTTGACATCTATGCAAAAGTATAGGATACAAACTTATGGTGTTGCGGTTGATCTTATTTTTGGGATAATATTTGGGTTTTATTTTGTGCCGTTGTATGGAATCATTGGGGCGGTATATGCTATGCTAGTTGGTGCTATTTTCCGATTTTTTCTACTATTCTATTTTTTAAAAAAATATCTTGATGAAAAAGCTAAAGGTTCTTCATATAGTTAGTCAACTTTCAACTGGGGGGATTGAAACCTGGTTGTTAAATGTTTGGCGAAAAATTGATAGGGATTGTATTGAGTTTCATTTTTTGACATCTTCTATAAACAAAGGCATTTATGACGATGAGGTTATTTCCCTTGGTGGTGTGATTTACTATTTTCCTATCACAAAAAATCCCTTAGTACTGTATAGTAGGTTGGAAAAAATAGTTAAGGAAGCTGGTATTGATATTATTCATAGCCATGTGTATACGTTTGGCTCAATATATAGTATTATTGGGCGCCTGCTGAAAACCCCTGTTATTGTGCATTCACATACGACGCGGCCACCGATTGGTTTTCTTAAAATAGTTTATTTTAGGGTGGCTTCATCGCTGATAAATTTGTTTGCTACAAAGAAGTTAGCATGTACAAGTGAAGCAGGGCGCGCTTTGTTTAGAAATGCAGCATTTAATATCATTTGGTATGGTGTTGATTCTTCACGCTTTCATCCAAAGTTGGATGTTCAAGTACCTGCGGAGTTTAATATTCCACACGATGTGAAGGTTATAGGACATGTTGGGCGTTTTTTAGATGTTAAGAATCAGGAGTTTATTCTTAACGTTGCATCTCAAATGCCGAATGGGTTTCTTTTTGTATTGATTGGTGCTGGCCCAGACAAAGATAAAATCGCTAATATGGCATTTAAACGCAAGCTTAGCAATGTAAGAATATTAGAACCTATGACGGATGTAAATGTTTTGTTTTCGAGGCTGTTTGATCTCCTCATATTGCCGTCAAAATTTGAGGGATTAGGTATAGTTGCCTTAGAAGCTCAGAGCGCGGGCATACCTGTAATAGTGTCAGAAAATGTGCCGGAAGATGCCAATGTGATAGAGGATTTATTTTATAAACTTCCTTTGTCATCCATAGATCTTTGGGTTAATGAAATAAAAAGGATTAAGAAGCCATCCGAGGAAATTCGCATAAGGTATAATGAAATGTTTAGTAAGTCCCAATTTTCCTTGTCAAACTCAGTTAAATCGCTTCTGTCTATCTATCGTAGTTTAGCAAAATAAGCATTTTTATATGAACTTTGGAGGGATATATCTCTTTTTTGTTTTCTTATCTTTTTTTCAGCTATTGTATTTGTACAAGCGCTTTAAGGATCAACACGCTTCATTTTTTGCACCTTCTTTTTTGTTTTTTATTTTTTCAATATTTTATTTTTGTGTATCGCCTTTATTGTTAGATTATTTTGATTATAAAATGATGTTTTCATCAATCAGGTTAAATCATGATGATTATTTACTCACCTGGAGTGTATTGAATTTCGTTGGTTTGTCTTTGGTTATGCTTGTTTCTAAATTAAAAATTGGTTTTAGGCCCAAGGGTGTATGGAAGTTTAGTGGTCGGATGTTTGTATTGTGGTGGCTTGCTTTTTCATTCGCATCTTTTTTCCTTCAAGTTTGGGTTTATTCTCATTTTGGAGGCGTTTCAGGATATGTCAATACTTATTTAAGTGGATCGCAAGCCTCTGTGTTTAAGGGGTATGGAATTGTATTTATGCTATCAGAAGCGTTTCCACTAATATTTATCATTGGTCTTGGATATTTTATGAGTGCGGGAAATTTGTCGAAAAAGTTTATGTTGCCTGTACTAATTGTTTATGCTATCTTATTGATTTTCTTTGGTGGCTTAAGGGGTAGTAGAAGTATGTTCGTTTTTAGAATGTTTGCTGGAGTTGGAGTTTTGCACTATTTTGGTCTGAAAATTAATAGGGGTATGCTTTTTTTTGGTCTGATTTTTTTAGTTGCATTTATGTTCTTTTATAAAGTGATATATAAAAGCAAGGCCTTTGCGCACCCATCTGGACTTGAATCTGTCACACATGTTGATGAGGGAAAAATTCTGCAATTCATTCTAATAACAGATTTTTCAAGAGTTGATATTCAGACTTTGCTTATTCATCAGTTAGAAAAAAAAGATTTTACTAATGTACTAGGGTTTGGTAGAACTTATTTGGTAGCCTTCAATGTCCTTATTCCTACTGTAGTTTATAAGCTTATTCTAGGTAGATCCAAGCCCCCCAATAAAACATTGGAAAGTTCTAATATTATACTTGGCGAGGGGAGCTTTTCTAGTGGTCGCCGCACATCCTATGTGCATGGTTTATTGGGAGAAGGTCTGCTTAATTTTGGAATTATAGGGTCTTTTCTACCATTTTTGTTTTTTGGTGCTTATATAAAATATGTTAATTCATACTTTAATAATATTAGTCCTAATGATTCCAGGGTTATTTTATTGCCATTATTTGCTTTGTCTATACTTGTTCTTCTTCAGGGCGATTTTGATAATTTCATCTTTTTCCTAATGAACTATTCCTTTTTACCCCTTTGTTTGATTTTTTTGTCAAGTAGAAAACTAAAATGTGCGAGGCATGCGACTACTCGTCTTCTCCCACGTAGAGGTTGATTTTTCAGCACGTACTGTTTGTAATTTGGGCTTTAAGCAGATTATCCTGAATTATCTAAAGTTTTGGGATGAAGTTATCTTGGTTGGGCCAACCAAACATCATAAATCATTTGTAATAAGTAGTGATGTACCTGGTTTGACTTTAGTTGGTCTTAAGGGGACCAATAGATCCTTGCTCGATAAAGCATCCCATTATTTAATTGGTGCTATAAGGAAATACAAATTCTTAATAAATCATGGGATACTTAAAGATGTTTCGTTGATACAATTTAGGTATCCTTCTATATATACCTATTCATTGGCGCGGCATATTGTTAGTAAAAGACAGAATGTAGTCTTTTATATTGCGGCAGATGGAGTTGAAGCGGTCAGATATAACTATCCTTATCTTACATGGGCTGCCAAATTATTGGAAATGATGGAAATTGCGACATTAAAAGGCCAAAAGGTTGTAACTACCGGGCCGGTGTTAGCTAGGAAGTATAGTAAATATAGTCAAACGCATGCATATTTTTCTACGACCCATAATAAAGTCGAAAAGCGTAAGCCTCGTGAGTCTTTTTCTAATTTTATTTATGTTGGTACATTGGAAAAAAGGAAACGAGTGATTGACCTAATCCGTGCAATACATATATTATATAACGATGGCCATGATATTCAGTGTCGTATTGTTGGTGAAGGTAGTACAAGGCCGTCATTGGAAAGATTTGTTGTGGCAAATGATTTAAGTTCAATTATTAGCTTTGAAGGCTACGTTTCTGATACAGAACAGTTAGAACAATTCTATCTAGAGGCTGATTTTTTAGTACTTCCCTCGTTAGCAGAGGGGACTCCACGTGTACTGCCTGAGGCCATGTCCTTTGGCGTAATCCCATTTGCGTCGAAAGGTGTCGCTAGTAACGATTATATAATTAAGGAAGGACATAATGGATTTTCGTTTCAGCCTAAGAACCCGCAAGCTATTGCTAATAAAATTAGTATGGTGCTCCAAGATCGTGCCCTTTACGTGCATTGCTTGAATGGTGTTTTTCAGTATGCCTCACAGCATACCATTGACAAAGAGTTAGCAAAAATGTGGAAATTTTATCTAAACAATAAGCAGGTATTATGACGATATGTGCAATTCTAATTAAGAAAATTCTTCCCCCCCATTTCTGGCTTAGGAAAAAACTAAGTCAAATATATCATCATCCATTTACTTTTTTTAGAAGACCTAATATTGGTAGCATTGATCGTGAAATTGAAAGACTATCCCGAGTCAAAAGCAGTGTAATATTTGTTCAAATTGGTGCCAATGATGGTGTTACATCTGACCCTATCTTTCCTTTTATTCAAACCAAGAGGTTTTGTGGTGTAAAAATTGAGCCTGTTTTTCATATTTTCCTGAAGTTAAAAGAAAATTTTAAAAATTTCCCGTGTATTAAGTGCTTGAATATTGCTATAGCAGAGAAGAATGGGCACAAGCCATTTTATAGGCTAAAACAATATGATGAAAAAGGTAATAAGATACTACATAACCAACAAGGCTCATTTATTCGAGATCATTTATTACCCTTAGGTAAATTTTACCCAAATATTGACGAATTAATTGAAGTTGATATGGTTGAGACTTGGACTTTGAGAAAACTGTTTGATTATATTGGTGGTACTGTTGATTTGTTGCATATTGATGCGGAAGGCTATGATTATATTATATTGAAGCAACTACAATTTTGTAACTGTTTACCGGATTTGGTTATTTTTGAGAATTCGAACCTTTCTAACAAAGATTACTTTGAAGCCTGTTCGTTTTTGAGAGGGAGAAATTACGTTTTGTCTGAATGCTTTGGTGATACCATTGCACGAAAAATAAAACCTGAAAGATGAGAAAAATTCTTATTACTGGAGGGGCTGGAAATATTGGGAGTAGTCTGGCTAGGGAGCTTGTTACTGATTCCCAAAATTTTGTTGTGATTGTTGACAATTTGTTAACAGGGGCCCTTATTAATCTTCCAGCCTCCAATTTTACTAATTGGAAATTTATTAAGGCTGATGTGAATCAATTTAAAGAAATTTCCACTATAATGCTACGTTACAAATTTGATTTTGTTTTTCATTTTGCTGCAGTTGTCGGTGTCAAGCGGACATTAGAGAACCCAAGAATGGTCTTGGATGATATTAATGGAATCAAAAATGTCCTTGATTTATCAAAAAATTGCGGTGTCAAGAAAGTTTTTTTCTCTTCATCAAGTGAAGTGTATGGGGAGCCTGTAGAGATTCCTCAAAGAGAAGATACTACTCCGCTTAATTCTAAACTTCCGTATGCAGTAGTGAAAAACCTTGGGGAGGTTTTTTTTAGGACCTATTATCAGGAATATGGTCTTGATTATACGATTTTTAGATTTTTTAATACTTATGGTCCGAATCAAAGCACTGATTTTGTCATTTCTAAGTTTATAGATTTAGCACTACAGAACAAGGATCTTACAATATATGGTGATGGTATGCAAACACGGACCTTTTGCTATATTAAGGATAATGTTGATACCATGTGCGCCATTTTAAATAATAACCTTCTTTCTAATGACGTAATTAATATTGGGAGCGATGAAGAGATTACAATATTGGATTTGGCAAAGACTGTTATTCAAACGCTTGGCTCTAAGTCCAGGATTATACACCTTCCGCCCCTCGATAAAGGGGATATGAAGCGTAGATGCCCTGATAATACAAAAATGCGGCAAATTTTAAATCGTCCCTTGATTTCGTTAACTGATGGTATTTTGCTTACCAAAGAAAGTTTTTTATTGCCATGAAGGTATTGTTTATCCAGAAAATTGTTGCCGTTAGTGGCTCCGAACAATACTATTTACAATTGCTTCCAAAATTGCAATCCGAAGGGGTGGAATGTTGTTTTCTGGGTTTGCTTCCGTCCATAGACTCTCTTGATGAAAACCTCAGCGAATTTGTTTCTGATCTAAAAAATAATGGGGTTGATGTCCATTTTATCAAAGTACCGAACAGGGTAATATCTATTAGTGCCGTTATAAAACTTGTTAAGTTCATTAAGAAAGAAGACTTTGATATTGTTCAATCCAATTTAATTCATGCGGATGTATATGTTGCATTTGCTAGACTTATTGGGAGAGTTAAATCCAAACTTGTGAGTACCTATCATAGCTTTGATTCAAAAAGTTATCAAAGATTATTTGGCTTTGATAATGTTGAGTATCGAAATTTGTTTTATTATATGGCTTGCTTTAGTCAACGATTTTTTGACCATACTATTGTTATTTCTGATGGGCTTAAACATTTGTTGTTGCAAAAGGGACTACAAAAACCTACTCGCTTAACGAGAATTCATTATGGTTTTGATTTTAAAACGAAAAAACTTGGTCTTGAAAAGACCTATAGAAGATCGGCGAACCAATTACTAATGGTAGGAAGGTTAGTTCCTGTCAAAATGCATTTAGCTATTATTTCCATATTAAGGGAGTTGGCCTCAGAAATAAAAGATCTTTCTCTGGTTATAGTTGGGGATGGGCCGTATCGCGAAGCACTTGAGTCTGCTGTTTTGGACTATTCTGTTGCAGATATTGTCTTTTTTGAAGGCTTTCGTAAAAATGTTCATAATTATTATGCATATTCTGATCTTAATTTAGTTCTTTCAAAAGCTGAGGGCTTTGGCGTGGTTATTTTAGAAGCATTTCAGTATGAGTGTCCTGTTTTGGCGTGGGATGCCCCTGCGATGAATGAAATTATAGTACACGGTAAATCTGGCTTTTTAGTTGAAAAATATGATCTTGAAAAACTCCGAGAAACTATTGTACATTATTTCTCTTGCAAAGATGACTTAAAAAAAATCATAAGTGTGAATGCAAAAAATAGATTGCACGCTTATTTTTCGGTTGATAGGATGGCGGATGAGACACTATCGCTATACCTATCTCTTTCTTCTTGTGCTAAATAAGCTTGATTTTACAATGCGGTTGTTCCCAAATTTTGGACAATAGTTTAAGGTGGAAAACATTAACTATTTTCACATTCAAAAACAGTCCAAAATGAAAAAGAAACATCGTAACTTCAGTCCCAAATTCAAGGCCAAAGTATCCTTGGAAGCAATCCTTTAGCTGCATACTTTAGCTGAGCTAGCTCAAAAATACGGACTACATTCGAACTAAATTGCTAATTGGAAAAAGCCTTGACTTTACTACTTTTCCCTACATTCAAGCGACAGCTTGAGTTAGAAGAAACCTTAGATGTCGGATTGTATGTAAATAATTTTCAATATGGTTATTTTCATCCCTTATTGAGAATTTAGTATTTCTCA
>Ga0256832_1003234_pt1 | contig 11092 bp, 9 predicted proteins | sample 134614metaG_FD_190534 | JGI IMG/M metagenome (GOLD analysis project Ga0256832, IMG submission 190534) | Hydrothermal vent microbial communities from Lau Basin, Pacific Ocean - 134-614 | ecosystem: Environmental > Aquatic > Marine > Hydrothermal vents | place: Pacific Ocean: Lau Basin | collected...
CTTTGGTAAATCCTGCTAAGGTATTAAACTCTTTGTTGTAAGTAATATGTTTTACAATATTAAACCCTGAACTCAAACTGTCTAGGGTAATAGGAGTAACCCCTGTTATGAACATCTTTTGAATTACATTTGAGAGTGTAGCTCTTTTTAGAACTTCATAAAAACTCCGTACAAATCCACCTTTGCCAACTATTTGTAGAAAATCTTGCATACTATGAGCAAGTATTGCATTTGCAAATTGGTCATACTCATCTATAAGCACATAGACCTTGTCATCTTCTATAACATCAAAAAAGTATTTTATTAGTCCTGTTGGTGTTGGTATGCTATTTAGACTCTCTCTTGTAATATCATAACCATACTCTCTAAAGTATCTATAGATAGCCGATTTAATATTGTCTTTAAAGCCTTCGTAGATTATCTCTACTCCTCCATCGTTATTAATTCCACTAAACTCAAAAAACAAAATACGAAAGCTACTCTTTAGAGGGGTTGGGTTAGCTCCTATGTAGGTATCATGAAACATAGCATCAAACTCATCAGCAGAGTTTTCATCATAGTAGTATTGAAGTGTAGATAGAAAAAGAGACTTTCCAAAGCGTCTAGGACGTAAAAATATTACATAGTTTTCGTTGGTCTTTTCTAGTTTTTCTATATATTCTGTTTTATCAATATATAAGTAGTCGTTGTTTATCTTAATTTTTTTAAAGTTACTTTCACCATATATTATCTTTTTCATCTTTAGCCTTTAAAACTTCTAGGCATATTATAGCATTATCAATTAAAAGCTATAACTATTGTGGCAATAACAAAAGAATTTAAAATCTCAATCAAAATGCAAAACAGAATAGACCTCCGCCTCAATCCCATCTCGCCCTTTCAAAAAGTCCAACTCAGCAATAAAACAAGCCTCTACACAAGTAGCACCAACTTTTCCAATAAGCGAAGATGCAGCTTTTGCTGTTCCCCCTGTGGCTATTAGGTCATCTATAAGTAGAACTCTTGCCTCCTCTTTAGCAAAAGCGTCTATGTGTACCTCTACTTCATCAAAACCATACTCTAGTGAATATTTTTCAGAAACAGTAGTGTAGGGGAGTTTTCCTTTTTTGCGAATAGGTACAAAACCAATTCCTAATCTGTCAGCTAAAATAGAGCCAAAGATAAAACCTCTTGCATCTATACCTGCTACATAGTCTAAGTTGTAGCTCTCGTAACGTTTAGTTAAGTGGTTCATAAGTGTCTGAAATGCTTTGGGGTTGTTTAAAAGGGTAGTAATATCTTTAAAAATAATCCCTGGTTTTGGAAAGTCTGGAATATCTCTAATGCTTGATTCTATAATTTCTCTCTCTTCTTTTGTTAATGTTGACATAAGAATCCTTCAATTTTATTTTTTCTGCAAGTATAACCAAAGTCAACCAATATTAAGGGCATTTGGGTAAAATTACGTTTTAAAACAGAGGTCACAAAATATGGCAAAAAAAAGAGTACTTGTAAAGTTTTCTGGTGAAGCGTTAGCTGGTGAGAAGGGGTATGGAATCGATACTCAAATCTTACACTTTATCTCACAAGAGATAAAACTTTTAATTGACAATGGCATTGAAGTTGCTGTTGTTATTGGTGGTGGAAATATTATTCGTGGTGTTACAGCGGCAGCTGATGGTGTTATTAAACGAACCTCTGGTGACTATATGGGTATGTTGGCAACTTGTATTAATGGTATTGCCTTGCAAGAGGCCTTTGAACATGCAGGATTAGATGCACGTTTGCTCTCTGCTATTGATATGCAGGAGATTGGTGAGTCATTTATTGTTCGCCGTGCTAAGCGACATCTCGACAAAGGGCGTGTAGTTGTCTTTGCAGGTGGTACAGGTAACCCATATTTTACTACCGATACAGCAGGAACACTTAGAGCCTCTGAGATTGAGGCAGACTGTATTATAAAAGCTACAAAGGTAGATGGTGTTTATGACAAAGACCCAAATAAGTTTGATGATGCAGTAAAATTGCCAACTCTAACTTATGATGAAGCGTTAGAAGACCATATTAAAGTTATGGACGATACATCTATTGCATTAGCAAAAGAGAATAATCTTCCAATTATTGTCTGTAATATGTTTGAGAAGGGTAACCTTTTAAAGATTGTTGAAGGCAACAGAGACCTCTGTTCTGTAGTAGAATAGAAACTCTTCGGAATCGGAGACTTTAGTCCTAAATAAGATGAGGCTACTAGTTTAATAAAAAATTAATCATAAGGATAAAAATGAAGATTGAAAAGCTAACAGCATTGGCACTTGAAAAGGTAAATTATGATAGATATCTATTAGCAGCAGCTATTGGGAAAAGAGCATCGGCTATTGCTAGTGGAGCAACTCCATTAGTAGATATGGATGTAAAAGTTGATAAATTTACAGATATTGCACTAGTAGAGATTGCAAAAGGTAAAATTGTAGTAAATAACGAAGGGTAATCCTTTGGAGGCTTTATTAAGCAAAGCAAAGAGTATAAAAACTATAGAAGAGGCACAAAAGCTTCTTTTTGACTATCACCCTATACAATCATCACTTTTTCATAAAGCATTAACTCTCGCAAAAGAGGCTCATGCTCATCAAAGAAGAAAGAGTGGTGAACCCTACATTATTCACCCTATTCTTGTTGCTACCATTACAGCTTTAGTCTCAAATGATGAAGCAATGATAATTACAGCTCTTCTACATGATGTAGTTGAAGATACAGATTATAAAATAGAAGAGATAGAAGAGATATTTGGTGAAGATATAGCTTATATGGTTGAGGGGTTAACTAAAATTGATGATATTAGAGAAGAGGAGCTTGTTCCCTCTACTTCTGATAAAAAGCTTATCTCTTCAGCATTAACATTTAGAAAGATGCTGATTTCTTCAATTAAAGATGTACGAGTATTGGTAGTAAAACTCTGTGATAGGCTTCATAATATGATTACTCTTGATGCTCTTCCTAAAGATAAACAACAACGCATTGCTGAAGAGACTATAGTAGTTTATGCACCTATTGCTCATAGACTTGGTATCTCTAAGTTAAAAAATCATTTAGAAGATTTGAGTTTTTATTATATATATCCTGAAGCCTATAAAAAGATAGATAGTTATTTAGAGAGCAATTCTCAAAACTTACAACTTAAACTAAATACTTTTGTAAGTAATATTAAAAAACTTATGAAAGAGTATGGTTTTCATGAGGGAGAATTTGAGGTATTTGGGCGTGTAAAACACTACTACTCTATGTATCAAAAGATGCAGAGAAAAGGTATTGGTGTTGACGAGATTTTAGATTTAATTGCGATTAGAGTATTGGTTAAAGAGGATATAGATTGTTACAAGGTTCTAGGTGCATTACACTTAAATTATAAGCCAATTATCTCACGTTTTAAAGACTATATTACTCTACCAAAAGAGAATGGTTATGCTACTATTCACACTACACTCTTTAACGACGATGGTATTGTTGAGGTACAGATTCGTACTTTTGAGATGCATAAGACAGCAGAGTTTGGAATTGCAGCTCATTGGCGATATAAAGATGGAAGAGAGCATAAAAATAGGGTTAACCTAGACTGGCTAGAGAGTTTACAGTATCAAAATGACTCTATTGAAGAGTTCTACTCTTTAGCAAAGGGAGATTTGTTTGTAGAAGATATTGTGGTTTTCTCTCCCGATGGAGACACCTATACCTTACCTCGTGAATCGGTTGCTTTGGATTTTGCTTATGCTATTCATTCAGAAATTGGAGATAAGGCAGTTGCTGCTTTGGTTAATAAACGTAAAGTATCACTTTTAACAACTCTAAAAAATGGAGATATTGTACGGATTTTAACCGATAAAGAGGCACAAGTTCACTGCTCTTGGTACGATACAGTTATGACTTCAAGAGCAAAAGATGGAATTCGAAGTGCTTGTAATGCAAAGATTAAAGAGTGTAATAGATTAGCAGCGATTAATATTTTAACAGAGTTAGCAAATCGATGTAGTAGTAGACTTTCTCATAGTGATATAGAAGAGATATTTCAGGAGTGTAGCCTCAAAGATAATGCCTATAAGATGACATCAAATAGAGGAGTTTATAAGGAGGTTAGTAGTAAATTTTTAGAGTGGCTTAACTCTAAAAATATCTCATGTAGTGAACCTTTTGAGACTATAAAAGAGCATTTTAGATTTATCTCTAATTTTGAGATAAAAGAGGTAGAGTTTGATTACTGCTGTCACCCTAAAATGGGAGATGAGATAGTTGCTTTTGTAGAAGAGGATAAAGTGATAATTCACCATAAACTCTGCCAAGAAGCATATAAGCTTATGAGTGCTAAAAAGCCTATGGTATTTGTAGCTTGGGTAGATGAAAATACAGCACGATATCAGTTGATTATCTCTTTGCAAAACCGTAAAGGAATTTTAGCAGAGCTATTGCATAAATTGGCAAATTTAGATTTAAATGTTATTAATATTGAGTTAGGAATTAAGAGTTCAGAGAGTGCAGAGTTTTGTAAATTAGAGGTTGAGACCAAAGAGCAAAATATGAAACGGCTTCAAGATAAATTGAGTAAAAAGTTTAAGTTAGTTGAGATGATAAACCTTGACGATGCTTATCGTAAAAATTAGTTAGAGGAAATAGATATGTCAAATGTAGAGATTGCATTAGAAGAGATTAGTCGAGGTGTGGCTGAGATTATCGATATGGAACGTATTGAGAAGTTGGTAGAGAGATTTTATGAGACAGGTGAGAGCTACACAGTAAAAGCAGGGTTTGACCCAACAGGTGCAGACCTACATCTAGGTCATACTGTCTTGATGCAAAAACTAAAGGTGTTTCAAAAGCATGGAGCAAGAGTTCAGCTTTTGGTTGGGGACTTTACAGCAACCATTGGAGACCCAACAGGAAAGTCTGAGACAAGAAAAGTTTTAGATAGAGAGACTATCTTAAAAAATGCACAGACCTATCAAGAGCAAGTTTTTATTATTTTAGACAGAGATAAGACCGATATTGTTTTTAACTCAACATGGCTAGAGAAGTTAGGTGCTTCTGGATTAATAAGTTTAACAACAACCTATAATGTAGCACGTATGTTAGAGCGTGATGACTTTGAGAAGCGTTATAGAGCAGGGCAGAGCATATCTATTTCAGAGTTTATCTACCCTCTACTTCAAGGCTATGACTCAGTTGAGCTTAAATCAGACATTGAGGTAGGAGGAACAGACCAAAAGTTTAACCTACTTATGGGACGACATCTACAACGTGTTTACAGTGTAGGAAAAGAACAGGCTGTTCTTATGATGCCTATTTTAGAGGGGCTTGATGGGGTTCAAAAGATGAGTAAATCTCTCAACAACTACATTGGTATTACCGAAGAGCCAAAAGAGATTTATGGTAAGGTCTTATCAATATCAGACGAGCTTATGTGGCGATACTATGAACTTCTAAGTGATAAATCTTTAAGTGAAATAGAACAGTTAAAAACAGATGTAGCAAATGGAGACTTACACCCTAAAAAAGCAAAAGAAAACCTCGCTTTAGAGTTAACTGCTAGATTTTATAATGAAGAGTCTGCTACTATGGCTAAGCGTGAGTTTGATAATGTATTTAAATCAAATCAACTACCTACAGATATACCTGAGTTTGAGATGGAGTCAGATATTTGGATTTGTAAAGCACTTGTAGATGCAAAACTTGAGCCATCTACTTCACAAGCACGACGTGACATCAAGCAGGGTGGTATACGCCTTAACCAAGAGAAAGTGACTGATGAGAAGATGAATCTAAGCTTGGGAGAGTATATTTTACAAGTAGGTAAAAGAAAATTTGCAAAAGTAAAGGTAAAGTAGTGTCATTTAAATCTTTTAAAATTGGGAAATACACCATTGAAAAGCCAATTATACAAGGTGGAATGGGTGTAGGTATCTCTTGGGACCAGTTAGCAGGAAATGTAAGTTTAGAGGGTGGACTAGGAGTCATTTCTGCTGTTGGAACAGGAGTCTACAAAAATAGAGCTTATGCTCAAAAAACAGTAGGTAAAGAGAAGCGTCCACTAGATGCTATTAATTTTTACTCCTATCCTGCTCTAAAAAAAATATTTGAAAATGCAAGAAAAATCTGTGGAGATAAACCTTTAGCTGTAAATATACTCTATGCACAAAATGATTACAATAGAGTAGTAGCAGATGCTTGTAAGGCAGGAGCAGACATAATTATTACAGGTGCAGGTCTTCCGTTAACCATGCCAGAAGCTGCAAAAGATTACCCAGATGTTGCATTAGTTCCTATTGTCTCTACAGCAAAAGCTCTAAGAATCTTATGTAGACGTTGGAAAAAGACTCATAACCGTCTTCCTGATGCTGTAATTGTAGAAGGACCACTCTCTGGTGGACATCAAGGGTTTAAGTATGAAGAGTGTTTTTTGCCTGAAAATCAACTAGAAAATATATTACCTCCTGTGATAGAAGAGGCTAAAAATTGGGGTTCTATGCCAATTATAGCTGCTGGTGGTATTTGGGACCATGATGATATTCAAAAGATGTTAGAGCTTGGTGCTAGTGCTGTCCAAATGGGTACACGATTTATTGGTACAATAGAGTGTGACACAAGCGATGTAATGAAGCAGATACTTCTTGATGCAAAAGAGGAGGACATAAAACTATTTAAGTCACCTGTTGGTTACCCTGCACGTGGAGTAAAGAGTCAGCTTCATAAGAACATTGAGTTAGGAACAGCTCCAAAGGTTGCTTGTATCTCTAACTGTGTTGCACCGTGTAACCGTGGAGAAGAGGCAAAAGTTGTTGGCTACTGTATTGCAGACCGACTAACTGATGCCTATGATGGCATAGCCGAAACAGGTCTCTTCTTTACAGGTTCTAACGGATATAAACTAAATGAGATTATCACAGTAAAAGAGCTGATGGATAAACTCATGAATGGAGAGTAACATTTTTACTAAGAAGATTTTATATAAATATATCATATTGCTATTTTTAATATTGCTTTTTTCAGATAGAATTTTTGCAGAAAATAGTTTTGTAAAGAGTAGAATTCGTCAAGCAGAGTTGCGTCTCTACTTCTCTTCTAAAATAGAGAGGGTAACCTACTTTGCTATTCCTCAAGAAGATGGAACAACTAAATATGTTTATGATATACATGGAGCAATCTTACCAAAAGGTAAAGGAATCTCTCACCATACCTTTAGAACTGTTGAGTCATTTCGCATTGCACAAAATACTCCTACAAAGGTTCGTGTAGTTATTAAATCTAAAGAGAAAGCTCTTGATAAGCATGAGTTTAAAGGTAGAATGCTTATTATTCCTCTTATTGCAGGACGTTATGTTGTTGGTTTTAGTGACTCAAAACCATCTTCTAGCTCTAAAAAGGAAGAAGGCTCCTCCTCTAAAAAACATCGTTATCGAGTAGTAATAGATGCTGGGCATGGTGGAAAAGATACAGGAGCTGTCTACAATAATAAGATAGAGAAGTTTATTGTATTTTCTATTGCTTCTAAACTCAAAAAGAGGTTAAAGGCAAAAGGTTTTAAGGTCTATATGACTAGAGATGATGACACTTTTGTAAAGTTACCTAAGCGAACAGAGTTTGCAAATAACCAAAAAGCAGATATTTTTGTATCTATTCATGCAAATGCTGCTCCAACTAAAGAAGAGAGAGATATTTTTAAAGGTATAGAGGTATACTACCTCTCTCCTGCAAAAACCCAAAGGGCAAAAGAGGCAGCAGAGAAAGAGAATGCTGTAATGTTTGAGGGAAAAGATTTATATATTAAAGATGAGTATCTATCTTTGCTTAGCCGAGAGAAGATTGTAGAGTCTCATAAGTTGGGTTTAGATGTTCGTAATAAGATATTAAAAAATATACGTTCTAAATTTAATATTGTAAATGGTGGTGTAAAACCTGCAAACTTTTGGGTTCTAGTTGGAGCTCAAATGCCAGCTATCTTGGTAGAGACAGGCTACATAACTCACCCAAAAGAGGGTGAGAATCTTATGAATAACTACTATAAAGAGCTACTTGCTAAAGGGATTGCAGAGGGGATTGAGAGTTATTTAAGTCACAAGTAGGGTGTTTTCTCCCGAAGATACCATCAAAATCATAGTTTAACTATTTACTTTCTTTCGCTATAATTCCACATAATTTTTTATAGGATTTTTTATGCAATTTATAGAGACACGTGGTAATGATGGTGTTAAGCCAAGTAAGGTTAATTTTTCAGAGGCTATCTTAAGCCCAAGTGCTAGTTTTGGTGGGATTTATGTTCCAGAGTCACTACCTACTTTTGACATAGAGTTTTTAACCTCTCATCTCAACTCTCACTATAAAGATTTAGCACTAGCCGTACTTCAAAGTTTTGATATAGATATAGATGAAGCTACACTAAAAGAGGCTCTTGCTCGTTATGATGCTTTTGATGACCCCTCCAACCCTGTACCTCTTTCAAAAATAGAAGATGACTGTTTTGTCTCGGAACTCTACCATGGACCAACTCGTGCTTTTAAAGATATGGCACTGCAACCATTTGGGTATATTTTGTCAAAAGAGGCTCAAAAGAGAGGTGAGAACTACCTCATTATGGCTGCAACCTCAGGCGATACAGGTCCAGCAACCCTAGAGACATTTAAAAATCAACCAAATATTAAAGTAGCTTGTCTCTATCCATATGGAGGAACTTCTGATGTTCAACGTCTTCAGATGGTTACAGAAGAGGCAGAGAACTTAAAAGTCATTGGTGTTTATGGAAACTTTGATGATACTCAAAACACACTAAAAGCACTTCTTGCATCAGATGAGTTTAATATAGAATTAGAAAATAGAGGTATTAAACTCTCAGCAGCCAACTCTGTTAACTTTGGGCGAATTATCTTTCAGATTATATATCATATTCATTCATACTTAGAGCTTGTAAGAGCAGGTGAGATTAAAATGGGCGAAAAGGTCTACTTGGTAGTACCATCAGGTAACTTTGGAAATGCTCTTGGTGGTTACTATGCCAAAGAGGCAGGGCTTCCTGTAGAGAAGATTCTTATTGCTTCAAATGTCAATAACATCTTAACCGATTGGATAGAGAAGGGTGAGTATGACCTTACAACTAGAGAGCTTATTAAGACAGAGTCACCTGCAATGGACATCTTAAAGAGTTCAAATATTGAACGTGTGCTTTTCCATAAATTTGGGGCAAAGCGTACTAAAGAGTTAATGGATGATTTGAACTCTAAAAACCGATTTACTATGACCGATGAAGAGAGAGAGGCTATTAAAGCAGATTTCTCAGCAACCTACTCAACAGATGATGAGTGTGAAGATGTTATTGCAAAGTATGCTAAAGGGGGCTACATTATGGACCCACACACAGCAACTTGTATAAAATCTTACGAACAAGATACTCCAAAAGAGTTAAAAACCATTATCTACTCAACAGCAGAGTGGACAAAGTTCTCACCAACAGTTGCTAAAGCGTTAGGTCAAAGTGACATTACTACCGATACCCAAGCGATAGAGTGGATTAAAAACAACACAAATGTAACCTCTCCAAAGATGATAGATGAACTATTTAGTAAAGAGATTAAGCATGCTGTAGTGGTTGAAAAAGAGGGGATTGAAGAGGAGATGTTGAAGTTTTTATAAGTTAGATTTAGAGATAAAATATTTGAATAATCTTAGATAATACAAATAAAATAGGCACAAACATCAAAGTACTAACCAATATAAGTCCCGTTACCTCTTGAGGTTTACAGTCATAAAGCGAAGCAAGGTTTATGTTTGCAACTGCAAGAGGAGTCATCATCTCCATAAATATAACCCCTTGTACCAAAGGTGATAGATTGCTAAAGCTAAGTATAAATGCTGTTGCTAAAGGAATAAATATAAACTTTTGAGATAGAACCTTTATGTAGAGGCTCTTTTTAATAGCTTTTAGTTGTATGCCATAGAGAAATGTTCCAAGCAAAAAGAGCTGTAAAACAATTCCTGCATAAGCTCCCATTTTAAAGAACTCTTTTATTTGTGGAGCAAATTCAATATGGTTAATATTGATAAATATAGCAATAATTGAAGCAGGAATAATAGGAATTTTAACAATATTAAAAAGGGACTTCTTTATAGAGAATGAACCACGAGAGTAGATGTAAACCCCTAAGATGTAAACTACAAAGATATTAGCAATATTAATTAGTGTAGTGTAGATAACCGACTCCATACCAAATAGAGCAATACCAAGAGGAATACCAATATTGCCTGTATTTCCTACAAACCCTGCAATGCTTACAATGGCTCTCTCTTTTGGGTCTTTTATAAACTTTTTAGCCATAAAAATAGTTGGTAGAAGCAGAAGGAAAATAATTCCAATATAGTAAAGAGGTACAAAAAAGTGTTCGCTAGAGAGTTTTGCTGTTGAAAAGCCCCAGATTGTTACAAAGGCTTGTAGAAAGTAGACAGAGAAGAGTGTAAGAGTTTTAGAGTGCATCTCATCTTTAAATATACGCTTTGCAAGGTAGCCTAAAAAGATAAAAACATAAACAAAAACAACAGATAGCAGTGTCTCAAACATAATCAAAGCCTAATTTTTAAGAAATCATACTATAATCTTCAAAAAAATTAAAGGCTATTTTTGGAAGATACATTAACAAGCTTAAGTACATGGGGATATTTGGCATTGGCTTTTTTCTCTTTTGGTGGTTCATTGGTTGCTACAGCAGCTGCTGGAGTTTTGTCATATATGGGAGAGATGAATCTATATATCTCTTTGGCTGTTGGAATATTTTTTAACTTTATTGGAGATATGTTTCTATTTTATCTTGGAAAGTATCAAAAAAATGAGATTAAACCCTACTTTGAAAAACATAAACGAAAGATTGCACTCTCTACGCTTATTATGAGAAAATATGGAGTCTGGGCAATCTTTATTCAGAAGTTTCTCTATGGAATTAAGACACTTGTTCCTATCTCTATGGCACTCTCTCGTTATGACTTTAAGAAGTTTGGCTTTTATAATGTATTTGCCTCTATATTTTTTGTAACGGTTATTATGTTAAGTGCATTTTATGCAGGAGATACTATTCAAGCTCTATTTGAA
>Ga0256832_1003235_pt1 | contig 11091 bp, 16 predicted proteins | sample 134614metaG_FD_190534 | JGI IMG/M metagenome (GOLD analysis project Ga0256832, IMG submission 190534) | Hydrothermal vent microbial communities from Lau Basin, Pacific Ocean - 134-614 | ecosystem: Environmental > Aquatic > Marine > Hydrothermal vents | place: Pacific Ocean: Lau Basin | collected...
AGCTGTTTCAAATGGTACGTCCGCAAGTCCAGCCAAGAAGGTCTGTCTCTCAGATGAACCCCGGTGAGCTTAACGCCTTGAAAGAGAGACGTAAGCTTGAGCCTATTACTGATGAAGCTCCCAGCCCAGAACAACAGCAGGCTCCCGTTGTTGGTGACATCGAGCTGACTGACGACGTAAGCGACAATCCCGACTCCGGTTTTGACGCCTGGGAGGAGTTGCGAGAACTGGACAAGTAACAAAAGTTAGGGTAGGAGGTAGCGTGCCCCGTAACTTCGGGGAGACTTGTATAAATAACACCAAAGGAACACCGGGGCACGCTTGTTTAATAGATTCAAGGAGAGGTCTTTTAAACTAAAGAATAGGAGAGACAAGGTGCTAAACAGTATTAGCATACCGGGCAGCGTAGACGAGTACAAGAGGAGTGTTCACTTTATCAAAAGTCTTGATGCAGCTGAGGTCAAGGTCGAGGACCCTGACTTAAAAAAGAAACTTAAAGATCAGTTTAACCCAAAACATTCAGTCTACATTGAAATGTCTAAGAGGGTGTTCCCGTATTGTGTTATACCCGAGCAGCAATACGATGTTGAACGTATTGTTGCCACTTATGTATGTGGGTTAATGACTGGTAATGAGTTTAGAGCTAAAGTGCGAAAGATGTTCCGCAAGTATCCTGACATCGTAGAAGCCTTAATACGGTTTAAGGTGGAACACTTGGACGTGAGCGCTTACGCTTTAACCAAACCGTGGCGGTTAGCTTCGGCTATTTATGTGTTCAAGCCTTGTGTTGGTTGCCGTTATCAGGAAACTTGCAAACGTAAGAAGCGCAGGCGCAAAGACGTTGCGTGTAGTAAGTTTTCGCCATCTCTTACCGGATTTCTTAATTATTACTATGTTGGTCTTAACGACTACCAAATGCTGCGCCGCGTTTTCCGAGACAGTCCGACATTACAACGTAAGCTACGTAAAGCATACAAAGGTGCTATAACGATAGCTAACGTACACAAGAAGCACGTTGAGGCTGTCCTGCGACCTTTACGAAAGTATATAGATACCCTTTTATTCCACGGTGTTCGTATACGTGGTAAGTCCACAGGAGTCAAGTTTATTGTTAACTATTACAACGAGTTTGAGTACGAGGACATTAAGTCGAATCTCCTCATTGAAGCCTCAATAGCCTTTTGTAAGAAGTACGGTAAGGTTAAGTTACCGAAAGTTATTAACACTATGAAAGCTGCTGTTAAGAGTAGGATAGTCAACTTTATTAATAAATACACGACGAAGAAGCGCGCCCGAATTGTCGAAGACGACGAGGGTATACGCGTCTACTCTTGCAAGGAGGCTTCTATCTCTGACTCTAGTATTAAGGAAGCCGTTATTAACGACAGTTACGACGACTCTCCTTTCACGTTTGGAAGAGTTATGGCTCGTGAGGTTTTCCAAAAGACTCGTGACTATTTATTATCTACTTACCAGGAAAAGTTCGTTAGGCGGAAGGTCCAGTTTTGTGACACTATTTTGAATAATATTGGTGGGTTTATGCAATGGGCCGCAGATCACAACGTTGACTTAGGTAGTGGTGAAGCATTGCTACAGGCTCTCAAGCATTTTGTTACGATGCCGGAGGTGACTTATCATAACCTGGTAAGGATAATGGAGGGCGTGTTCAATGAAAAGTACAATATAAGTCCACAGGAGGCGTAAAATGGTTAAGTTTGTAACGGGGGATACCGTTAATGAAATTCAAAAACCAGACGAAGAAGTCAGAGTAAGTACATCTAACGAACAGCAAAGTGACAATGACGATGAAGCGGAAAAGAAGAAAGACGAAGCCGAAACTGAAGTGCCATCTGAGTAACCGACTTTACATCCCAATAAAACGTGGTTTTGCCACTCAGCTTAACACGATAGCTGAGATGTTCACGCACGAGATAGTTCCACACAACTCACCGTGCAAGAAATGTACTACGCCGGACATGTGTGATGAGTGCGTAAATCAACCACGTATAGTGGAGACATTCAGCACCGATGACCACGAAGGGAAGTGGTTGAGTGTTCCTCGTGGTGATTTACGCAAGGTTAGAGCTGTTTTAAAGACACTTAACGCTGTAGTTGTGGACCACAGGTCTTTCCGAAAGCATCCTTTGCTTAAAAACGTGACATGGAACAAAAAGTACCCACTTTTTAAGTACCAAAAGAAGGCAGTTAGAGACTGGCTACGTAATGGCGGTTATGGTATCTTACAGGCTAAGGCCCGGTCAGGTAAGACAGTTATGACTGCCGCGTTGTTGGTGCAACTTAAAGCTCCTATGCTCTTTTTAGCACACCGTGACAGGTTGCTTAAGCAATTCATAAAAACCTGTTATAAGTTCACGAATATAAAAGAGCTTGAGAGATTTCATTCACGTCCTTTTATTGGGTACGTGTCCGACTATAGGAAGTATCCAGCGTCCAAGCATCCTCCTATCCTGGTTAGCTCGACTCAGTTGTTTGCTGATAACTATAGACTGATGAAACGTTACCAGAACTTTGCTGGTATTACTGTACTTGATGAGTGTCATCATGTGGCTGCTGAGACTTTCTCGAAAGTGTATGATAACTTCAACCCAAGGTATCGGTTAGGGTTAACAGCCACTCCTGGCCGTAAAGATGGCTACGATCCTGTTATGTTCGACATAGTGGGGCCTGTTAAGGTTGTAGCCAAGTCTAAAGCCTTGCCGTGTGTAGTTGACATAATTAACACTGGTCACGTTATAGAAGACTTTAAAATGTGGCCGACTTTTCTAAGGAGGCTGGCGCACGACGACAAGCGTAACCGGTTTATTGTGGACCACGCGGTGAAGGATATAAAGAAAGGACGTTATTTGTTAATAGTTACTAGCAGAGTTGACCACGCTATTAAGCTAACCTCTATGATAAACAAACGTCTTGGTAAAGGTGATAAGCCCGTAGCCGTGGCATGGTACTCAGCTACAGATAAAGCTTACGGGGACGAGATCGCCGCTAAGTGTGAGTCCGGTGAATACAAAGTAGCTGTATCAACCCGAGACTTTGTTCAGGAGGGTATAGATTGTCCTTTGTGGGATACTTATTACTGTATAACTCCTAGTGCCAATCCGTTTTCTTACTATCAGGAAGTGTCCCGAATTAGAACACCGCTTCCTGGTAAGAAGCCTATTGTCAGATACTTTCTCGATGACGGGTCTGCCGCTTTTTCTTGTCTCAGGGTTGCCAGTACCGTCCATGACGAGGAGAAATTCAGAACCCTTAAAAGTAAAGGGTCTGGCTACGAGTATTACTCATCAAATAAGAAGAAACCATTGTCTCAGATGTTTTCATCTGTTTAACACATATTGTAAAGAAAGGGTGAGTGTGGTTTATGGGCTTGGATAATAGCTACAAATTACTACCAGACAATTTATCCTTTACTTACAGGTTTAAGGACGAGGCGTACCGGCTGCTTAATACAAATGGGTTCCCACCAACGTGTTTCAGTAAAAGTCATCGTACGGTAAAGCCATCACCTTTATTCCTGGAAAGAAAAAAAGGCAAGAAAACTGAAGTGCACACTGTTTCTTCTGAGGAACAGCAGAAGTTCCTTGACGCTTTTATTGAAGCGGAGATTTTTGATCCGCTTCTTGTAGCTGTTTGCGGGCTTCCTACGGAACGGGCTGCTTTGACTACGATAGCATCTTTGGTCTTAAAGCGGGTTAAGCGCTATGGTATTCTTGACGCTACAGGGATGTATTGTATAAACTCCCTGCACAAGTGTTACGATTTGATGCAGGTTCTCGACAAGCCTAGAGTTATGGTTGTGCATAACATCCACCCTAAAGCTACGCGTGAACGTATAGTTAACGTTAGAGATATTTTAACCGCTTACGAGTCAACGACACGTATTCTGGTTCTCTTAACGAATGACCCTGAAGGCTTCGTTAAGAAAAGACTCTACTTGAAACCGGACGTTATACTGAATTTACGAGGATAACAGTGGAGTGGGAAGTGACACATGGCCTCAAAGAGTCTTGATCTTGATATAGCAGAGAAACAGGTTGTATTAACATTACTTAAAAGCAAAAACCCAAAACGAAAAGAATTAATACTTCAAAAGTTCAAGCCAGAGTTCTTTGAAAACGACGCTTTACGTCAAGTTTTTACGCGTTGCAGGGCCTTGTATGAACTTGATGGTATCCTGCCAAAGCTCGGCGACATTCTGATTGACCACGCTCTTGACAGGGAGACGCGATCCAAGTTAAGAGCCTGGTCGTCCAGTCGTACGCTTTTAAAGCACATAAAACGAGGTAAGGCTTCACTTAAACAGCTGCATAAGCTATTAAAAGCTGAGGCACATCGCCGCAAAGTCACAGATTTCGTTCTTTCTCTTAAAGAAAATTACCTAAACGCGGATAACCCGGACGTTGGGTTAGTAATGCACGAGACAGCCTCCTTGTTGTCAGAGTTGGGGTCCTCGCTTGACGAGGACTCCGACACTTTACGCATAGGAGGTGATGATAAAGACCTTAAGCAGCTTGACGAAGCTATAACAGACACATTTAAGCAACAAAAGCACAATTTAGTCAAAACAGGTTTGTCCTACTTCGACAAAAGGTCAGGAGGTGTCCCACGGGGGCACATATCAATACTGTCGGCGACAACAGGTGGTGGCAAGTCAACGTTAGCTCTCAACATGGCTCTTAATCAGTTTGCTATGGGTTACAATGTAGCCTTCGTCTCAATGGAAATGGAGAGAGACGAGCTTATTTTACGTGCTATCTCTCGAACGTTCAAGGTCCCGTTTACTGACTTGTACAAGGGCAAGATAGAACCTAAAAAGCTTAAAAAACTCAAGGCAAAGTTTTTGAGAAAGGTAAAGCAGAAGTCCTTGGAGAACAAAAACTTCCTTGACATTGTAACCCCGTCAAAGGCTGTTAACATGCACGAGCTTTTGCTTGAGCTTCGCCGCCATAAGTATGATGTTATTTATGTCGATTATATTAATCTGCTTGATGATATCGACCCTCGTCGTCAGCAATGGGAGAATATGAGTATGGCGGCCCGTGCCGCCAAGCTGTTTGCCAAGGGCAAACGTGGTGACAAAATGCGGGACAAACCACACATTGTTATCCTGGCTCAGTTTGACGCGAAACGGGCAGAGATTCGTTACTCCAAAGGCATCGTAGAACACGCCTCACTTTTTTGGGCCTGGATTCGTGACGAGAAGTCAAAGATGACGCACGTGTTGGAGGTTTACCAGCATAAGACTCGTAACCAACCCATGTATAACTTTACTCTCAAAGAAGACTTTGAGCACTGTCGGGTTGAGGGTATGTCTTATAGTGAGTTCCAGAATTACAATGTCACCTATGGAGCCTTTGCTGGGTCAGTTCCGTACTCGTCTGACGACTCGGAAGATAAAAAGGACAAGCCTAAGACTTTGTCGGAGAGATTCAAAAACAGCAAGAAGGAGGGTAAGTAGTGGTGAAACCGGGTGATATTAAAACAGTAGGTGATGCTAAACAGGTGGTGCTTGATTTTCTTCCAGGTACTTTTAGTTATAACTCTGAAATGGTTGATATGGCTAGACAGTTGGTGCAGTTGTATTCTGAGGCTCCAGCTTCCACAAAGTACCACGGTTCGTTTCCAGGCGGTTTGTTAGTACACGTTGCCTGTGTCATGTCTCTTGTTGACGTTTATAACAACGACATGACACCTAACAAGCTTGCATTGTTGACGGCTGCGTTCTTTCATGACATTGGTAAGTTAGGTCGTTTAACTGTGCGCCACTCTGAGCTAGCAGTGCAACGTGAGTATTACAAACCAAACCAAACTGACCAGCCTAACGCTCCTCCGTTTGTTAGGGACACTGATTTGCCCGACCATGTAGAGCTGGCCCAATATAACTTGATGCAGTTATCCAAGTTGGTTGATCCAGCGATTCTTTATCACCACATAGACTATCCGGTCTGGATGGCTATAACTTATCATAACGGGGCTTATGGAAGCAATTTAACATGGCCTGTCAAGGGTAACGAAACGTCTTTAATGATGCACCTTCATTTTTATGACATGCTTGCCAGTCGGGAGTATGTGTAATGTTGAATGTACTGGATGTACTGTGGTTCATATTACGTGGTGTTTTAGGGATAAGTTACGTTGTTGCAGTGACTCTCGTCATGTCTGTTATGATAGACTTGTGTTTGTCTACGGATCATGAAAGAGTCTTGGAATTGTCAGGAAGTCTGGTCAAGGCTATAGCATTTATTATCAGTGTTAGTTTTTTATTATCATTTGTGTTTCCGTTCACGTGTGAGTATCTTTTAAATATTATATTCGCCGTGATTAATGTTTTATTCTATGTCCTTGTTGTCTTGTTTACTATCCGAGTTTATGTCGCGCAAGTTCAGGAGGATATCAAAAATGTTGATGCTTGATCGCAGCCGTGATGCAACAACACCATGTAACTGTTATTCATGTGTGAAAGCCTGTACATTCGTCCCAGGCTGGTTTTTACCAGGGGAGGCAGAAGAAGCAGCCTCGCTGTTGAAGATGTCGTTTCATGACTTTTTCAACAAGTACCTTGTGGTTAACTGGTTTGAGGGGGAGGGTGTCCTCGAAACGGTGTTTGTGTTGTCACCGGCTGTTATTGGCGCTCCAACAGGTACTGAGGCTCCAGCTGATCCGCGTGGTACTTGTGTGTTTTTCCAACCTGAGACTCTAACCTGCAAGATATTTCCGCATCACCCTTACGAGTGTGCGGCTTATTATCACGATCAACATTTAGAACTACTCCGCGAAAGGCATAGGTTGATTGCGGACGCATGGAAAGGTCATCAAGATTACATCAAAGAGCTGCTTGGGCGGGAACCGCAAGAAAAGCAGTTTGATCTTAATCTGGAACCTCAATCACTAGGACAGTTGTTATTTAATAAGTTATATGGCCCGCAGAATATACCGGATTAAAAAAGTTGTTGGTGACGGTTACGATCCTTATTACTACATAGAGTACAAGGACTGCTGTGACTTTTGGTGGTGGAATCCTATCGAAAAAGACAGTTACGACTGTCCTGACACACCTGTCAGCGACGCTCGTTTGTTTCTTAAAACTTTCAGCTCAAAAAGTAAAGCGTTAGCTTACATAGATAAACTTAAAAAACAGGAACTTAAAGCAGCTAAACGTAAAGAAAGGTCAAGTGTTGTGTATACAGAGAGTTTGTTAGCTAGGTTGTTACTTGTTCTGAAAAGACTTTTCCGACACAAGGAGACTGTATAAGCATGGACAAAGACTTAAGAGTTTTACTGGAACCTGACTCTGAACTAATGTCTGTATTTAAAGAGAAAGCACCAGGAACGTACAGGCATTGCGAGGCTGTAGCCAACCTGGTTGATGCTGTATGTGCAGCTCTCGACTCGGTTGACAGGTCCATTGTGTATCCGGCGGCCAGATTGCATGACATAGGTAAGACAGTTAACCCTGGTGCCTTTTGCGAAAACCAGGGCGACACAAACATTCACGACAAGCTTGATCCTTTTGTATCGTACCAGCTTATCTCACGTCACGTCAGTGATAGTGTTTTACTGTTGTTGCAATACGACATCATACCACGAAGTGTGATAGAAGTTGTTGGTCAGCACCACGGTAATACTGTCATCAAAAGCATTTGCTCAAAGGATAGTAGTAACAACCCGGATGATTTCAGGTACCCAAGCTCTCCCCCATCCACCATTGAAGCCTGCGTGCTTATGGTTTGTGACGTAGCTGAGGCAGGGATGCGGTCTTTTTTCACCAAGGGTAGTATTACAGAGAAGAAGTCTATTAGTGATTTACTTAATAGACTGATTGAAGAAGGTTTAGTTAAGGACAAACAGTTAGACACACTTCGTATAGGAGACCTTCGCATTATTAAGGAAGCTCTTATTGACGAGTTTACAAACCTCTATCATAAGAGGGTTGACTATGATGACGATACTCCGTCGTCGGGTAAAGAGGTTCTTCAATCTATTAAGGAGGTTTCAAGTGGCAGTAAGTCGTAGGCAAGTTCGTTTTCTGTTTATTGTTACTGTGATTTTGTTGCTGGGCGCTTCGGCTAGTTCTCAGCCTGACCTTTACCAAACCGTACTCAAGGAAACAAACACGTTCCGTGTGGTAGGTTACAGTTTGTTGCTGGCCGTTGTTTTTACAATAGGTTTGCTTCTTTCTGTAGTTCAAACAGCTGCCCTAATTGTTGTTGTTGAGGATCGAAGCTATCGAACTTTATGTGGCAGGCACGATATAATTGTTGCCTTGCTAATCTTGTGTATAGCCTATGTCAGTTCCGTATTGGCTTCTATGGCTTCTATGTATGCTTACCCGTTCAAACTTTTGGCGTCTGTCGGGTTTTTGTCCCTTGCCACGCTGTCAGCATGGCTGTATCTTAAAGCCACGTGCACAGAAAATTGACGTTAAGGACCTACAATGCGTTATGACATATATCATCCATGTTCATGTTCTGTTCCTGTTCCTATCATGATTACTGGAATCCCTGCTAGCGGTAAAACAACATTAGCATTAGCTCTGTGCGACAAGTTAAGGACGGATCAACTTGTCAACGTCTCTTACGAGAAACTTGACATTATTTACAGGCATGATTGGTCTTCTGATCTTTTGTTTTTTGAGATATTTAAGGCCAAGCAGTCCAACTCTGAACTTGATGTTGTTATTTATGACGGTATTTCCATTTTCAAGGCTGTTCATAAGGAACCGGAGTTGTTTCTTGATTTGAGGGTTGTTAATGCTGCGTTTGTTGTTATACACTGCTCGCGCATTGTTGCTACAATACGAGCTTTGAAGCGTCATTTAAGAGGTGAAAGGGAATCGTACAAGGACGCATCAGCATTGAGCATACTTGACGGTTATTTGCTGCGTAACAGGTGGATTAAACCTTTTAACTCCTTTGTGTCTAGCTTGCAGCAGTATCGGTTTGATCCGGTTGCAAGCTTTGAGGTTTTAAGTGAGGATATTCTATGCCTGTTTTAATAACGTCGTTCAAAATGTCTACCCAGTACAAGTATACTTTTAAAGTGTTTAGCGTAGCCAGGTTTCAACCACAAGGTTTTAGTTACCCAAAGCTTTCTTTTCTTGCAGCCAAGGGACCTGATGGTAAAAAACTGCTTTTGCGTGACTTTGTGAATCCATTGGAAGGGTACAAGAGGGCTTTGTACGCCGGGTTTACAGCGCGGAAGAGGCAGGTTCAAAAGTGGTTGGATGGTCTCGATCCTGATGAGAATATAGCGTTGGCCTGTTGGTGCCCGTACTCGGCGGCTACACAACGACAGTTAAGACGTTTCGGGACATTCGCATGTCACACGGGTCTTATAGCACGCATGATAAATAAGCACAGACCTGATGTTAATGTTATATTAGATACAGACCATGCTAGGCTCGTGCCGCAGTGGATGCCTAAACAATTTACTGTTATCGACGTAGCTGATGAAGACGTCGGTGGCGGCCGTTTTGCAACGGTTTGGAGATAAAGTAATAGTAAGACTTATTAACTACTCACTACAGGAGGTAAACAAAATGGCGCAAAGAGTATTGTGTGAGCAGCTTTTAAAAAGCAATGGTTTCAAACCAGCCGGTTTTGATGATGATGCTTTTTACTACGAGCGTGATGGCTTTTTTGGTCGTGTAGCAATGCGTGACGACACAGTAACTGTTGAAAACATGGTTACTGAAACTATTATCAACGTCCCTACAAATGTGTACGCTGTTGCGGGTGTGCTTGTTATGGGAGGTGTCTTGCCTATAACATCATTTATACCACTGCCTGTTGCACCACAGCAGGAGTGTTAGTGGGTTAAGATTAACTACATGAAGGAGGGTTAAGTCATGGAAAACTTGGTGGCAAGAGCTAAAGTCAAAAACTTTATAGCCGTTATTATGGAGATGGTCGGTGGAATCATCTTTATTTTAGCTGGGGTTAATTACGTTTTAAGGTCAGGTTGGTTGGCACTTGATGCACCCTCGGTGCGGTTTCTCCTGTCATCGAAACCATTTAATCTGTTTAATGATTACAGTACAGGCACTACGTTGTTTATAGTGCTTGTCGGCATTGCTATCTACGTGGCATCAGAGTTCGTGAAGAGCAGTGCTGCAACAGACTTGAAGCTGTTTGCTCAATACAATAACAAAACAAAGGGTTAAGCTGTATGTGCAAACTGACAAAGACTTGTGTTAATTGTAACATTAAGAGAGATTGGGTCGCATCTAACCAGGAACCTTTATCCACAGCGTTTTGCGACTGGGTTGAGGTTAGCGGGTTTGCGACCGCTTTTGACCCGCATACAATCAACACGCAGAAAGTCAAGTTAGATTTTTGTTGTGTTGATTGTATGTTGGAGTACTTTTCCAAAAACAAGGAGTAACCGTGTTTAATGTCACCAATCACCTAACAACATCATCGAAGAGGGCCACCGCTGTGGTGGCGGTGGACCTTTCCAACTTTGCGTTTCGAGCTTACCATGTCACAACCTGGGGCAAAAAGAACCAGCGCGACGCTTACCTAAAGACAGCCCGAAACATGTTGAAGACGGTTTTACGTCGTCTTAAGCACCACGACAAGGTGTTACTCTTTCTAGCCAAGGACGCGGGCCATCCACCTGAGATTAAAAAGCACTTTCCAGAATATAAAGCCAATCGGGAGAAGATAGAGGAGAACCCGATCCCACCTGTCAGGGATTTATTGTGCGAGTATCCGTGTGTTGAGGTTTGGTCACCGGGCAACGAAGCCGATTCTGTAATTGCTTCATTGCTTAAGCACCCCAAAACAAAAAGACTGCACAAAGCCCCGTTTTACGTTGTCACACGTGACAAGGATATGTTTCAGCTTCTTGTCAGACCGAACGTCAAGCTTATGTCAGGTCTTAACGACCCGGATATAACACCAAAGTACGTCAAGCAGAAGATGGGAGTCAAACCGTCTGTTGTTCCTTTATATCGGGCTGTGTTTGGCGATCCCTCGGACAACATCAAGCCTGTTGTCCCTCGGTTACGCAAAGCAAAGGTTACACCCTTGATGAATCGGGCTAAGGACTTCAAGCACTTCTTCCATTTGG